>Ga0070737_10000179_pt1 | contig 156070 bp, 121 predicted proteins | sample Coa_R1_10_FD_66438 | JGI IMG/M metagenome (GOLD analysis project Ga0070737, IMG submission 66438) | Surface soil microbial communities from Centralia Pennsylvania, which are recovering from an underground coalmine fire - Coalmine... | ecosystem: Environmental > Terrestrial > Soil >...
AAAGCTTCTCAAGGAAGTTCTTGCTGGAGCGCGTTACGTCGACGGGATCAGGAGAAAGGAGGAGAAACGCACAGAGGATGCCGCCTGACAGTTTTTACACAGGACTTGACGAAACCTCGTTCTTCTAGCCATTCGGCGATACGGAATCTTTGAGTCGTCTCGTCGCTACGCGTCTGATAGCCTCCATACCCGAAAACAAAAACTTCGAGAAGGAAAAAGGCGATGACTATAACATCAAATAGAAGCAGCCATGGGCTGTAGAATGCAAGAAGAGTGAGACCCACTAGCACCTGGAGTGCAGCCGCTGGTGCCGTGAGCAAAAAATTCCACCAACCGGATTGAACAGTAATGGTGTCAAAAAATCGATTTACAAGCTCCGGCAAGTATTCGTTGGCTAGAGCCGTGTGTTTAATCCTTGGTACTCGATAAGCTAGACGTAACGCCACTCTCGCGAATGTGCGCTGTCGTATCTGTTCAACTATCCATAGCGTCAGCAAGCGCAAGGCGGCAACGAATGACAAAGCAACAAGCACGCCACCTGCTATCACTGCAAGTGGTTGCAAGAAAACTCCGGCCGCTATCGTGTTTACCACAATCTGCGTAGCTAACGGAATCGATAACGAGAAAAGTCCGCTAAAGAACGTATAAATGACGATGAGAACAAGATCGCCCTTGTCCTCAAAAATCATTTGCCTGAGCCGCTTATGTGGCGGCGTCTGATGTTCTGGACGCTCTACCGTGCCAGGCGGATAAAGAACACGAACAATTTCCTCAACTTTCATCTGCCACCTGCACAGTCATAGGAACGTCAGGGACGTCCGTTCATGACGTTCCTGACAAGTAAACACAGCACTCACTGGGGCGCGCCTCAGTGAGCAACTTCCTGAACATTGGTAATTGCAAATTTCGGACGAAAATAAATCCACCTATAAGCCTCCGATCCGGAGATGAGCCTGATCCTAATGATCAGGAGTCATCAGCCAGTCGGCGGTTGTAAGGTGGACTCCATCACCTGTTGTTTCTATTTTACCCTCAAAGTGGGTAAGACTGTCCAGCAAGTCATTGTCCGCCGCGTAGGATGGCGTCAACGGTGGCAGGACGGTCTGATAAAACGGAATCGGTGGTAGGTAAAGCGGAAGGAGAGATCAGGTTTTGCGAACTGATCGGTTCGGACCATTCGGATTTCGGCATTTCAGCCCGGAATCTAGTTCCAAGAATCGAGGAAAACAACGACTGACTGCGCGTCGCTTCTGCCCCCTCTCCGCTTGAAAGCCTCTGAATGTATGAGTACGGACGCTCAAGTTCCTCTTGGACGAGGCTGGACACCGAGCGCTGAGCTAGTCCGACACCAGAAATTGGCCCAGATCCAGATGTGCCAAATCCACCTGAAGTATTGGATAAGCCGAACTGTGCCCCGTTTGGGTACAGGTTGTTGGGACTTAGTGCCTCAATACTCATTCCGCGCGGCCATAAGATAGGCGGACTGCTGGTCGGTATGCCCATGTTGGTACCAAGCATCTCCTGCGCGGAAGATGGCCCAGCCGCAACCGTCCAGAATGCGCCTACAAGTAGCAACAGTACGCTTTTCCGTTTCATAAGAACAGTTTACCCTGCTTGATGAGATTATGAAGCATCAGAACAGCTGTGTCTGAGCGCGAAAATACCTAGCGATCTGATCCAACGTCTCTGCAGGCTTACGCGATCCAATGTAATGGAGGGCATCGGCACCGCATATGGTATCATACGTAATCACAATTCGGGGACGGATGCAAGATAACGTGATTCTAGGTCATGGAAACGAAACCACCGTTTGACTCGAACGAGATAAATCGGTGGTCGCCCACCACAACTTGAGTAATGTGTTGTTGAAAATCGGTTTGGTCCAATGTGCGTTGGCATTTAGATTTTCATTCGCGAACGTTGCTGATCATTCCCGCAAGAGGGGCCAATGCGGGGCCAACAACTTGAAAATCCTCCCCCAATAAAAAACGGCTCATTCTTTCGAGAGCCGCTCAGAATGAGCCGTCTAACATACCTGCCCGGTAGGATTCGAACCTACGACCTCATGGTTCGTAGCCATGCGCTCTATCCAACTGGGCTACGGGCAGAAGGACTCCTATGTTATCACACTGGCAGCACACCGGCTGGCGGCTCTCTGCCCCTTGGTTACCTCACGCGGCTCAGGCCGGCGGGCGGCGCTATCATTAAGGCCATGACAGGTGAGGATAACCAGATTCCCGGGCCGGAGCCGGAAGGGGAGGGGGCGCCAGGCTTTCCCGATCCGGGTCCGCCATCGCCGGAAGAGCAGGTGGCGGTGGAGCAAATGGCCAGGGTGCGGCGCTGGTTTCACTTCGGGTACGAGCCGCGCATCACCAGGTGTCTGGTCGGCGCCAACATCGGGGTCTTCCTGGCGATGGTCGCCAGCAGCGGCTTGCAGTCGCTGTTCTCCCCGAGCATTGAAACAATGCTGTCCTGGGGCGCCCTGTTCGGGCCGGAAGCGCTGTACGGGCAGTACTGGCGCATGCTCACGTCGCTTTTCCTGCACGCCGGGCTTATCCATCTGGTGCTGAACATGTACGTCCTCTGGTTCGCGGGGCGCATCGTGGAGGGCGTGTACGGCTCTATCAAGTTCCTTGCCCTCTACCTGGTGGCGGGCCTTGGCGGCTCGCTGGGCATGATTGTCTTCAGCCCCCTGGCGGTTGGAGTCGGCGCGTCAGGGGCGGTCTTCGGCGTCTTTGGCGCCCTTGTCGCCTTCCTGCAGGTCCGGCGCGGCGAGTTTCCGCCGCGCTTCCTGGCCGAGCGCTTCAAGGGGTTGATGGTCTTCCTGTTTATCGGTCTTGCCTTCGGGTTCACCGTCCCCGGCATCGGCAATGCCGCCCATATCGGCGGTCTCATTTGCGGCTACCTCGCCGGTTTGTGCGTGATGCCCGCTGATCCTCGCGACCTGCGCTGGCATTGGAAGGACTCTCTGCGTATTGCGGCCATGCTGCTTGCCATCGCGCTGGTGATTCACGTGGAGAAGCGCGGGATGCTGGATTTCACCGGCGATCTGATGCTGGCGCGGGGCATGAAGATGCTCGACGACCACCGGTATTCGGACGCGGTCCGCTATTTCAATAAGTGCATAACCCGTAATCCGGAAGACCTGCGCGCGCATCTCGGCCGGGCGATGGCCTTTGCCGCCCAGGACAAGTACCGGCAGGCCGTCGAAGATTGCGACAAGATACTCAGCCTCGATCGAAAAAATGTGCGCGCACTTCTGACGCGCGCGGTCTGCTACGGCAAGGTGGGCGAGCACGAGAAGTCCCGGTCGGATCTGACCAGGGCGCTCAGCCTGGACCCGGCTCACCCCGGCGCCTATGCGCTGCGAGGCTGGGACAACATGGTCCTCGGCGACTATCAGCAGTCCATCGACGACTACACGAAGGCGATGTCGAATAGCAGAAATGCGATGCAGATGCATTACAGCCGCGGCTGCGCGCGGTTCGCCGCGGGGGATCGCCGCGGTGCCGTCGAGGATGAGCGACGCTTCCTTAGAGAAGCCGGCTGGGGCGAGGAGCTGGCACCATATGCGGTTATCATCTTGGCCTTGAGCTACCGGTCTCTGGATAAGCCGGAGGAGGCGAGCAAGATCCTGGACGAAGGAGCCGCGCACCTCAAGCATGCAGCATGGCCGTATCCGGTCATAGAGTATCTGCGCCGCGAGATAACGGCTGATCAGCTCTTAGCTCGCGCCACAGACAACGGCAAGATGACCGAGGTGCAGACCTACCTCGGGCTCGACCTGCTTCAGCAGGGCAAGGGCGAAGAGGCGAGCCGCTGCTTCAAGTGGGTCGTGGAGCACGGCAACAAGGAGTTCTACGAATACCCGATCGCGCGCTCGCAAGCCGAGCAGAAAGAGGTTCAGTAGCTGCGCGCTTTCGGACGCGCCCAGTGGAGAACGCTTCCGCTGACCCTGGTGGATGTCGACGCGCTTCCGCCGCCTCCCGCGGCTGCGGTGGCAGGGGCGCCGCCGTAGCCCTTGTAGGGGGTGTAGGTCTTCAGCCCCTGCGGGCCGGCGCTCGCCGCTTGTTTCGGCTTGAGGCTGCCGGCTCTGCCCTTCATCCCCGACGGGCCGGCGGCAGCCGCCGGCATAGGTTTGGGAACGCCGTTGTTCACCTTCGGCAGGGCATCCCTGACGCTGGGGATTGTCGACGAGTAAGGCATGAAGCCTGCCTTCGGCAGCGGCATCGGGCCCGCCGGCGCCGGACCCGCGCCCTGCTGCCCGACCGGGGCGCCGGGCTGCCCCCTGATGACCGGGCTCTCATCGACGTACTGCCATTCCTGCCGGCCCATGTAGAAGTGCCCCAGGTTGGGGTTCTCGCTGCGATATCCCTGGGCGAGCGCCGATCTGGCGTTCAGCAGCCACACAGTGCCCAAAGCCAGAACCCAAATGTTTCGTGCCATCGTTCTTTCCCCGAAAGCGCCCGGGTCCCCGGGCCCTGTGCTCAGTTTAATCCGGTTAAATTAACGATGTCAAGGAAACTGCCCGGCAATAAGATTAGGGGGGCGCAATGAGCCGAATGCCGGTCACGCCCTATAATTGACCGGTTTCCAAGACAGGGAGTGGAAGAGCGTGAACCAGGCTGCAGCGCCAACAGCGACCAAATCCGTGGGCCTTATCGCCGGTGACGGCAAGCTGCCGGCTATCCTGGCCAGGTCAGCCAGGGAGCGCGGCTATCGGGTGATTGCCGGCGCGCTCAGCCCCGAGGCCCGGCAGCGCGTCATGCCCCATTGCGACAAGGTGCACCTGATGGCCCCGGGGCAGCTCGGGCGGAACCTGAAGCTGCTCGAGCAGGACGGCGTCACAGAAGTGGTCTTCATCGGTAAGGTGCCCAAGCTCAACCTGCTGCGCAACCTGACCAAGCTGGACTGGATGGCGATCAAGGAGCTGAGCAAGCTGCCCGATTTCAACGACGACACGATCCAGCGGGCGGTCGGCAACCTGTGCGAAGAGCGGGGCATGAAGGTGCTCACGCAGAGGGAGTTTCTCCAGCACCTGTTTGCCGATGTCGGCGTGCTGACAAACAACCGCCCGAGTGCCGGCGAGTACGCGGACGTGGAATTCGGCTTTCGCATCGCCAAGGAGATTGCCCGGCTGGACATCGGTCAGACGGTGATCGTCAAGAATCAGATGATCGTGGCGATCGAGGCGATCGAGGGAACGGACGAGGCGATCAAACGTGCGGTGGCGCTGGCCAGGGGGCCGGTCGTGGTGGTGAAGGTGGCCAGGTTCGACCGGGATCCCCGTTTCGACACGCCGACCGCCGGCATGAGCACCCTCCAGAGCATGCTGGCGCCCAAGCCGGGCGGGGTTCTGGCGGTGGAGGCCAACGAGACGCTTCTGGTCGAGCGGGAGGAGATGGTTTCTTTCGCGGACAGCAACGGGATTTCCATCGTCGCCTTGAAGTAACCCCGGCGCCGAGCTCGGGCCAGGAGATCTGGGGGCGGGACGCCCGCGCGGGGCGGGTCCGACCTGGGACACCGGCGATATAATGGGCTTCATGCAGGGTCCTCGCAAGCTACGCAGGCGAAGGGGGCTGTCCGCCGCAGCGGCCGGTTTCCTGATTGCCCTTTTGCTTGCCGGCGGCGCTTGCTTCGCCCAGTCCGGCGGAAAGGGGCAGGAGGCCGACCTCAGCGAGGCGCGGGAAAGCGAGTTCAGCGAAGCGCTGGCCACGCAGCACTATTACCTGGCGGGGCATTACTTCCGCCACTGGCTGCTGGAACTCGCCGAGGTGGAGCTGCGTGAGTCCGTGCGCTACTGGCCGGACCTGAAGGCCGCCCACCGGGATCTGCTGGTGGTGGACATCCTCACCGGGCACCCGGTGCGGGCGCTGGCCGAGGCGATGATGGTGGTCGGGCTTGGCGAGCCTATTCCGCTCGATGCGGCCGCCGCTCGGGACCTGGACCGGCGGGCCGCCAGAGTGCACTACCGGCAAGGAATAGCTTACGCGGGGCGGCGCCGCTGGCACTCGGCGATCGAAGAGTTCTGCTGGGCGCTCAGCTACGCGCCCGGGAACCCGGCCGTCTTGCATTCGCTGGCCTTCGCCTACTCCAACATCGGCGACTTCAACGACGCCGAGCGCGTGTACAAGGCGGCTTTCCAGGCCAGCCCGGAGGACGCGTACGCGCATGCTGATTTTGCCTTCATGCTCTCCGCCGCCGGACACAAGGATCAGGCGGAGGATGAGCTTTCGCGCGCGGTGAGGCTGGCGCCCTCGGCAGCGGCGCTTCACGTCGATCTGGGCTGGATGGCCGAGGCCAGGGGCGATCTGGCGACAGCAGACCACGAGTTTACTACCGCAATCCGGCTTTCTTCCGGGCACGCCGGCCTGTGGACGCACCTGGGGCGCATTCAGGAGCGCGAGGGCAAGAGCCGGGAGGCAATAGACTCGTACAAGAAGGCGCTGACCCTCGATCCGGCCCAGAATGAGGCTCAGCAAAACCTGGTGAAGCTCGAGGGGTCTGGCCCTTCGTAGTTTCCCCAATACAAAATCCGGGTCATTCTCAACAAGCTCCCAGAGCCGCTTTGGGGTGTGGGGCTTGTCTTTGGGGTCCTGGTCACACTGCGCGGAGGTGCCCAAAAATGCACGGCGTTGCACGCGGACATGCCACACTTTCGACACAGGCTCGTTAGTTCTCGCCGTCGATTGGTATGACAGGCTCCCGTTATCTGCGGTCAGGACGCTGCAAAGGGCAGTCGGTGGTCGGTCCGTCGTTCTAACAGCGCTCGGCCGGGGTATAAATTCTGCAGGTGCTGGACTGCGGGGCGCCCACCAGAGAGTCCGTCAGCATGCCGCCCCAGAACAGAATCGAGAACTTAGCCGAAGGTGAAAGCTGCGCAGGCAGCGACCGTCGAATAGACAACCTTGGCCAGACAAGAACCACCGACGGAAAGACAGTACAGGCGGTTCATAGGGCAAACCCAAATTTCCGCAGCTCCATGACTGACATACCAGCCTGGGGAACGACCGGCAACGCCGGCTCCGGTCAAACTTTCTGCATTACCGATGGAGAACGGGTTATCGCCTCCAAGGTGCAGAGCATCAGCGACCGCGACCACGAGCTACTTGCCCAGCTTCTCGGCCAGGGGCAGCGAGGAACGGAAGGCGGGGATCATCGGAAGCAGGCGAAAGAAACCGATCCAAACTCCGAGCCAGCCGTGTCGGCTCACAAGATAGTATCGGTGTGCGAGCAACTCGGGCACGACCAAACCAGGTGGCGTTCTGATAACCCACATCCAAGCCTTGGCCCTAAGTGCAATGTTTATCTTGATGCTGCCATGAAGGGTTCCGGCTTGCCGAGACCCTGGGCAGAAACTGGGGTCCAGAGCTGCGAGAAACTTGATGCCGCATTGGCTCAAGACCCACGTTATGAGCAAGCATGGCACACGAATTACTCGAATGAACCACTGGCAATACAAAACTGGCAATATTTCAACCAGCACCCGGGCGACATCTTCATCTGGAACCGGCCGGACAACGGCATTCTTCACAGCGCAATAGCAGACGGCACTGGGAAGCTGTACCGCGCTGGTTCGCACTCGCCGACTGGATTTGCGCTCACAAGCTCAGAATACTTCACTGGTACACCGGAACATCCGAAAAACTACGGGCCGCCAACCTCTGTTTATCGATACAAGAATCTTCATAAATGACTAGTTGTAGCGGTATTTGACCGTGTAGACAAGCGTTGGGAGTGCCACGCCCTCGACCCATACCGAGACCGAGTGCTTGCCATTCCGCACGCCGTCCAAGGGCCAGTCTTCATAAATGAAACCGTCTGTGGGCTTTGCAGCCCAACCTGAACCTTTTGGGGACTTATCAAATGCTTGATTCAAGAGAACTTTCGATCTGGTGGTCTTCAACTTGAGCCGATATCCGTAGACGTAGCCTTCACTAGATGCGACGTGCGACGGTACCGGTATGAAATTGACGCTGCGGGGCTTTACTGAGTGCGAATCCTTGCCGTCTGGGTACTTGCCAAAGTCAAGCGACTCCACGATTAGATCCGGCGCGATCACCTTTAGCGGCTTTGTTTCCTTCGCGGTGGTGGACGCGAAGTTCAAGAGCATGAGGAAGGCCAGCATGATTATCGGAGCACGCATTGTCTCCAGTATAAAGGGTCGGCTATGCCCCCGCGCCATTGCGTATAAGCCGCAATATACGCAGGCCGGGTGTGGGTTTGTTGCGTATATCGCGATCTGCGTCATGCCAGATAGCTCAGTTTCGATTGCGTATATCAGCGAGTCCTATCCCTGTCTTGGCATCGGCAGCAGATGACACAGAATCTGCCACACCCAATGATTTGGCTGTTATTGAGAATGCCGCAAATCATTGACTGGCTTCTATTTTCGGATTTTCCAAGGTGTCAAACTCGTAGTTTCCCCAATGACACTTTGCGGGGTATTGCATACGATCATCCCGGGGCAATCCGCCCCGCCGGACCGTTTATCCCCGACCAGATGGCTTTCCCGTGTTCGAGGGTGTGACCAGAGGCATCGAGAACGAAGCATCTGTCCTTGGACAGGTGATAACGCATGCCCCGGCGGCGATCTGGGATGACATTGCCGGCGACTGGAAGAACCATCGCGGCGCTCTGCTGGAGAAGGGCGCCATCTCCGCGGCCGCCGGTCTCGGCCTGGGTGTGCTCCTTTCGCGTTCGAACTTTCTCGTAGGCGGCGTACTCACCGGCCTGGCGGTAGCCCAGGGGGTGGACGCCGGTCGCAGCGCCTTCTCGCTTATGGGCAAGGCCTGGGGCGCCGATTCGGCCGCGCGGCGCGATCTGCTGGCCAGGCAGGCGATAGCCGGCATCGGCAGGTGCGGGGCCGACGCCCTGGAGACCTCGACCGGCTTTCTGGCCGGCGGCGGCGCCGGGATAATGCTCAGCCGCCAGTTTGGCGCCACCGATGCCCTGGCGCTTGCGGTGCGCGACCGCATTAACGATCCCGCCCGTTACCGCTTTGAGCAGGCAGGTTCGGCGGTCGGGCACTCGCTCAAGAATGTGCTGCCCGACTCGCTGCGCGACCGCGCCGCCTTCATCGGGCCCGGAACCGAGCGGCTGCCGGCGGCTCTGGTCGCCGCCGACGGCAAGGTGGATGTGCTCAATTTGAGCCGGATTCTTGCCGACAAGCACCCGTGGACGGAGAGCGAGCGGCTTGTCGGAACGCCGGACGGGCAGGTGGCAAGGGTAATGAGCGGCACCGAAGAGTGGCGCTCCGTCAGGCTGTCCGATCTGAAAGCCAGCCGGACGGCGCGCGGCGGGCCTGCGGGCGTGGAGCTTCCCGCCATCGACAGGCCGGGGCGCATATCATTCCATACCCACCCGCCGGAGGGCATGGGAGAAAGCTATCTCGTAAGCGGCGCCCGACCGTCCGTCAATGATCTTAAGGCGACCATGGATGTGGGGCTCATCCAGTCCGGTCCGGTGACCACCGTCTATGAGGGTGCCGCCCGCAGCTTCATGGACAGCGTCAGCAGAGGCAAGCCGTTCGAGCCGACCCTGCGCGCGGTTTTCTTTGACCGCACAAGGCAGCTTGCCGCCAGCCTGGAGACTGCCTGGCGCGCCGACCGGGGCAGCTTCGAAAGCGCGGTCATCCGACCGCTCGACTATCAGGCGACCGCGAAGGTCCTGTCGGCGTGGGATAAGCAGTGGTCCAGCCTGTCGGACATCCCCACGGACAGCTCTTTCTTCAGCAAGCCGGGCGCGCTTGAATTCGTGAAACTGGGCGTCTATAAATAGGCCTTTTCCTTGCGGGAGGCAGCGAGCGTGAAGGCCCATACCAAGTACCTCTGGTTCGAGACGAAAAAGAGGCGCGAGTATATTCGGATCACCGACGAGGTGAGGGAGTTTGTGCGGGAATCAGCGATCCAGGACGGTTTCGTGCTGGTCTCGGCCATGCACATTACCGCCGGCGTATATATAAATGATTGGGAAAGCGGACTGATAAGCGACATCGACGAGTGGCTGGAGAAGCTGGCGCCGGCCAGGCCGGACTATCACCACCATCGCACCGGCGAGGACAACGGAGACGCGCACCTCAAGCGGATCTTGATCAACCACCAGGTCATGGTGCCTATCACCGGCGGCGAGCTTGATCTCGGGCCCTGGGAACAGATCTTCTACGCCGAATTCGACGGCCAGCGCAAGAAACGGCTCATTCTCAAAGCCCTCGGTATATAGATTCGATGCAGGTTTGTGACGGAATGCAAGCCTTAACCGGCTTGCTAAGTGGCCGGATCCGCCTGGTGCCCGCTATAATCGGATGAATAGCGGGACGACATCGGCTTTTGCGTCGTGTGCGGTGGCCCTTTGGGGCTAAGGAAGGTGCTATGAAGACAATGAACTCGCGCCGCGAGGCGATTTTGACCATTCAATCGAGGAAGCCGGCGGCCAAATCGGTCGATTACGTCCACAACCCGCTCATGGAGCAGTTCGGCTCGAACGTGTTCAGCCGCGCGGTCATGCGCACTCTCCTGCCCAAGAAGGCTTACGAGGCCCTCATTGACTGCCTCGACAACGGGCAACGAATCGATCCCCAGCTGGCGGACATCGTGGCCAACGCCATGAAGGACTGGGCGATAAGCCGGGGGGCCACGCACTTCAGCCACTGGTTCCAGCCGATGACCGGGGCCACGGCGGAGAAACATGATGCCTTCCTGCAGCACGGTGGCGACCATGACTGGCTGCTCGAGTTCTCCGGCAAGAACCTGACCCAGGGTGAGCCTGACGCCTCGAGCTTCCCCTCCGGCGGCATCCGCACCACCTTCGAGGCCCGCGGATATACGGGCTGGGACCCGACCAGCTCGGCCTTCATCATGGAGAGCACCAACGGCAGGACGCTCTGTATCCCCACGGTTTTCTGCGCCTTCAGCGGGCACGCGCTCGATAAGAAGACACCGCTTCTGCGCTCTCTGGAAGCGGTCAACAAACAGGCGATCAAGCTGTTGCGCGTGCTGGGCAACAACGAGTCCAGGCGGGTGACCTGCACCGTCGGGCCCGAGCAGGAGTACTTCCTGATCGACGAGGCCTGGTACCTGCAGAGACCGGACCTGATAAATGCGGGCCGCTGCCTGTTCGGCGCCAAGCCGCCGCGCGGGCAGGAGATGGAGGACCACTACTGGGGCTCGATCAAGGAGCGCGTGCTGGCCTTCATGATGGATGCGGAAAACGAGCTGTACAGGCTCGGGGTGCCGGTAAAGACCAGGCACAACGAGGTCGCTCCCGCGCAGTTCGAGGTCGCTCCGGTATTCGAGCAGGCCAACGTCGCCACGGACCACAACATGCTTTTGATGGAGGTCTTCCGCAGAACCGCGCAAGAGCATCGCCTGCGCTGCCTCTTCCATGAGAAGCCCTTTACCGGCATCAACGGCAGCGGCAAGCACAACAACTGGTCGATGTGCGACGATAAAGGCAACAACTTGCTGGAGCCCGGGAACACACCGCATGCCAACGAGCAGTTCCTGGTCATTCTCACCGCCGTTATCAGGGCGATCAACAAGTGGGGCAGGCTGCTGCGGGCAAGCATCGCCTTTGCCGGCAACGATCACCGCCTGGGGGCCAACGAAGCGCCGCCGGCGATCATGAGCGTCTATCTAGGCGACACCCTGGCCGAGGTGGTCGAAGGGATCATCTCAGGCAAGCCGCCGGCCGGCGCCAAGGTCCAGCAGGTCATGCAACTGGGCGTCTCGACGCTTCCCGAGCTTCCCCGAGATTTCTCGGACCGGAACCGCACCTCACCCTTCGCCTTCACCGGCAACAAGTTCGAGTTTCGCGCAGTCGGCTCCAGCCAGTCGATCGCCTGGCCCAACACGGTGCTCAACACGATTGTTGCCGAGTCGCTCGACTACATGGCGACAAAGATCGAAGAGGCGGTCAAGGGCGGCAAGAACCAGAACCAGGCCGTGCAGGCGGTGGTGAAGGAGGTGCTCGCCGAAAACCAGCGGGTCATCTTCAACGGCGACAATTATTCGGAGGAGTGGCACAAGGAAGCAGAGCGCCGCGGTTTGCCGAATGATAAGAACACTGTTCAGTCGCTGCCCACGCTGATCGCGGATGACACGAAGAAGCTCTTCAGCCGGTACGGCGTGCTAAACGAGGAGGAGCTCATCAGCCGCTACAACGTGCAGCTGGAGAACTACTGCAAAACGGTGAACATCGAAGCTCAACTGACGATCAGCATAGCCGGCACGATGATACTGCCGGCGGTGCTGCAATATCAGAACAACGTCGCCATGTCGATCACCAATATGTACAGGGCGCTCAAGGAGAGCGATCGCCCGGACACCAGCGTGCACGACACGTTGCTGAAAACGCTCTGGGAGAAGACCTCGAAGCTGAAGTTCGCTGTCGACCAGCTGGAGTCCGTGGTCAAAGAGCAGGACCATGGAACCGAACCGTACGAGCACGCAAAGTTCTACAACGAAAAGGTCATTCCGGCCATGAACGCCGTGCGGGCGGTCGCCGACGACCTGGAGGCGATTGTGGACGATTCTCTCTGGCCGCTGCCCAAGTTCCGCGAGATGCTCTACATCTATTAGCACCCGGGGTTGCGGGTGTCCCGCCCGCGTTACAAGGGATCGTAGAGAAGCAAAGCCCGGGGGCGCGGGCTTCCGGCCTGCATCTCGAGCGCGCGATTAAACAGCCGGCGCAGGCGGTGGCTCCGCTGGTGGCGCCACCGCCTGCTCGGAGCTCTTCATAAGCTGGCGGTAGATGTGCGCGACGGCTACGAAGGTGACCAGACCGGCCGGAATGGCGCCTACCAGAAGACAGAGCACGCCGGCGATGTTGATCACCGTGGCGAGCAGACCAAACAGGAAGAGCTTCCACCGTGCCCCCCTGGTAATCTCGGCGCTTTTGCCCAGGGCAGTGATCCCGCCGAGATTCTTATCCGCGATCAGGAAATTGAAGAAGTGGAAGACGATATAGACAATGATCCCAGGGACGATGAGAATAACGGTGCCGATTCCGACCGCCAGACCGAACAGGATCGACGCCCCTATGTAATTGAATATGGTGCCCGGCTGAGACTTGAAGTCGCTCCAGGCGGGCTCCTGCCCATCGACCAGCCTCACGGCTACCCTCAGCATGCCGAGAATGACGTAGAGCTGAACGATCCACAGGATGAACTGCACCAGGTAATACCACAACGGCATTTTTCCGAACTCCGAGGCGCCGCCGGCGACGGCGCTGAGCCCTATGTGGACGAGGAAGAGCGCCGCCCCGGGTAAAAACAGGTACAGCATGAGCGTGCCGAACCTGCCCGTCATCGTGCGCCAGCCAAAACCGAGGGCTTCCTCGATGGAAAACTTTTCTGTTGACATGTCTCAATCCCTTCCGCGTTTCCGCCCGACCCGTAGATTATCCTCTAACACGGAAGGGGAATCGTCAAACCATATTTCTACCGCCTGGGCAGAACGCGCTTTCGCATGCGGATGGACTTCGGCGTCACCTCGACAAGCTCATCCGCCTGGATATACTCCAGGCATTTTTCCAGGCTCATCTCGACCGGCGCCTGCAATGTGACCAGCACTTCCCCGGTCGAGCTGCGCACGTTGGAGAGCTTCTTGGTCTTGCACACGTTGATGTCCAGATCCTGCGGGCGGCTGTTCTCGCCGACGATCATCCCGCTGTAGACCCGGATGCCCGGGGTGATGAAGAAGACGCCGCGATCTTCCGCCCCCTGGATTGCGTAAGCGGTCGCCTCGCCCTCTTCCCAGGCGACCAGCACGCCGTTGCGCTGTCTTTGAATGTCGCCGCACCAGGGCCGGTAGGCCAGGAAGGCATGGTTCATCACGCCGTTGCCTTTGGTGAGCCGCAGGAACTCGCTTCGGAAGCCCATCAAGCCTCGCGTCGGCACCGTGAACTCCAGCAGCGCCTGCGAGCGGTCGATGTGCATGTTCTGCAAGTCGGCCTTGCGCGGGCCGAGCTCCTGCATTACCGCGCCCAGGTAGTCCTCGGGAACGTCTATGATCAGCCGCTCGAAGGGCTCGTGCGGCACGCCGTCGATGTCCCGCACGATCACTTCCGGGCGCGACACCGCGAACTCATAGCCTTCCCGGCGCATGGTCTCGATCAGGATGCCCAGGTGCAGCTCCCCGCGCCCGCTGACCATGAAGGTGTCGGTGCTGTCCGTCTCCTCGACGCGCAGGCTGACATTGGTCTCCAGCTCGCGCCACAGCCGCTCCCGCAACTGGCGGGAGGTGACGAATTTGCCCTCCTGCCCGGCAAAAGGGCTTTCGTTGACGAGAAAGGCCATCTTCATGGTCGGCTCGTCGACCTGTATGCGCGGCAGCGGCACGGCGTTGTCCGGTTCCCCGACCGTGTCGCCGACGTTGGCGCCGGCAAAGCCGGCGATAGCCACGATCTCCCCGGCCGAGGCCTCGGGGACCTCCAGCCGCTTGAGCCCGGAAAAGGAGAACAGCTTTGTGATCTTCCCCCGCACCTGGGAGCCGTCGGCCTTGAGCAGGCAGACCTGCTGGCCGTCGCGAATGCGGCCGTTGTAGATCCTGCCGATGCCGATCCTGCCCAGATAGTCGCTGTAGTCGAGGATGCTTATCTGCAGCTGCAGCGGCAGACCCGGGTCGCCGGCAGGCGGCGGGCAGCGGTCGACAATCAGGTCGAGCAGCGGGCGCAAGTCCTTGCCCTCCTGGTCGGTGGCGAGCGTGGCCACCCCCTTCACCCCGGAGGCGAAGACGTAGGGGAAATCGAGCTGGTGCTCGTCGGCGCCCAGCTCCACAAACAGGTCGAAAACTTTATCCACCGCCTGGTGCGGGTCGATGTTCGGGCGGTCAATCTTGTTGATGACCACGATCGGGCGCAGCCCCCGCTCCAGCGCCTTGCGGAGGACAAAGCGCGTCTGCGGCATCGGCCCTTCGCCGCAGTCGACGACGAGCAGGGCGCCGTCGACCATGCCCAGTATGCGCTCCACCTCGCCGCCAAAGTCCGCGTGGCCGGGCGTATCGACGATGTTGATCAGGAAGCCCCTGTAGTTCACGGCCGTGTTCTTGGCCAGGATGGTGATGCCCCGCTCGCGCTCGAGCGCGTTGGAGTCCAGCACGCACTCCATTACTTCCTGGTTCTCGCGGAAGACGCCGGTCTGCTTGAGAAACCCGTCGACCAGCGTCGTCTTCCCGTGGTCGACGTGGGCGATGATGGCGATGTTGCGGATGTGCGACAGGACGGCGTTGCTCTGCTCGTTTTCGCCTCGGACTGGACTCATGATGACCGTGCTCATACCTGTGATGCCTTACGAAATGTAGTGTATTCTAAATTGATCCCTGATGTCGGTGCCGGTTGGCCGGGCATGGTAGTCGGAACTGTATTGAGAAGCCACGCGGGCGGGTATCTGGTGCACTCGGATGAGCTGGGTGCTACGCTCAAGTGCGCTGCGCGTGGGCGGCTCAAGAAAGAGCGGGTCTCCATCCTGACCGGCGATCGCGTCGAGATCGATGAGATTGATTCGGCTGCGGGTACGGCGGTAATTGCCGCCAGATTGCCGAGAGAAAATCTGCTTTCTCGCCCACCGATCGCCAATGTCGACCAGGTAATCATTGTACAGGCCCCCCATCAGCCTGAATGGAACCCGCTTTTGTGCGATCGTTACCTGGTGCACTATCAACTGGAGGTGCCCGGGGCGCGGCCTCTGCTTTGCATCAACAAGCGCGACATCGCCTCGTCCAGCGACCTGGCGGCTTTACAAAACATTTATGAACCGCTGGGATACACCGTTGTAATTGTCTCGGCGGTGACCGGGGAAGGGATGGACAGGCTCGTATCGCTTCTTTCCGGCAAGGTCTCGGTGCTGGCCGGACCCTCCGGGGTGGGCAAGTCCAGCCTGATTAACTTTCTCGACCCTTCCCTGCACCTGAAGCTGGGGGTGGTGGACGAGGATGCCGGCGTGGGCAAGCACACGACCACCTACAGCCAGCTTTACGGCATGTGCATAAAGCCCGGACAGGGGGCGGCCGGACACGTTGCCGAAAGGGCGAGCTGGGTGGCCGACACGCCGGGCTTCAGCCTTGCCGAGCTGCGGCATCCGGAGCCGAACGAGGTCTTCTTCGAGTTCCCGGAGCTGGTGGCTCTCTATGACGGCTGCAAGTTCTCGAACTGCCTGCACCTGGTCGAGCAGGGCTGCAACGTGCTGGCAAATCTGGATAAAATTGCCCCCACGCGCTACGAGAGCTACAAGACGCTGGTGACCGAGGCGCAGGCGGAGGCGAAGCTCAGGCGGGAGACATCGCAGAAGGTGGAATCCGCCGTCAAGGTAGTGGGGGGCAGGGACCGCGGCGTTGTCGTTCCGAAGTTGAGCGGGCGCTACCGTGCAGCCTCGCGGAAAACGGAGAAGCAGCAGCTTCTGGACAGGGCCCACGCGGAAGAGGATCTCGAGGGGGGACAAGCAGATGACGCGTAACAACTACAGTTTTCCGCGCGACTTTCTCTGGGGGGCGGCGACGGCCGCCTATCAGATAGAAGGCGCCTGGAATGTGGACGGGCGGGGCGAGTCCATCTGGGATCGCTTCAGCCACACGGAAGGCAAGGTGAACAATGGCGAAACCGGCGACGTGGCTTGCGATCACTACCATCGCTTTGCCGCGGACGTGGAGATCATGCGCCGGCTCAACCTCAAGGCCTACCGCTTCTCCATCTCCTGGCCGCGCGTTCTTCCTTCGGGCAGGGGGCCGGTGAACCCGGCCGGGCTGGACTTCTACGACCGGCTGGTGGACGCGCTTCTGGAGGCCAACATCGAGCCGTTCGTCACCCTCTATCACTGGGACCTGCCGCAGGCGCTCGAGGACATGGGCGGCTGGAGCGAGCGCGACACCTGCGGTTACTTCGCCGACTATGCCGCGCTCATGATGCGGCGCCTCGGGGACCGCGTGCGCTGCTGGGCGACCTTCAACGAGCCGGCGATTGTCAGCTTCCTCGGCTTTCGCACCGGCCAGCACGCGCCGGGCTACAGGTCTCAAAGACTGGCGCTGCAGGTCGGACACCACCTGCTGGTCGCGCACGGCATGGCCCTGCAGAGCATGCGGGCCATAAAGTCGGACAGCGAGGCGGGCATAGTGCTCAGCCTCTGGCCGCCCGAGGCGCAGTCCGATACGCCGGAGCTCAAGGCGTCGGCCGAGAAGCTGTGGCAGAAGGACGAGGCCTGGTTCGTCGATCCGCTGCTGAGAGCCCACTATCCGGTGCTCGGCTGGCAGGAATACGGCGACGACGTGCCCGAGATAAGACCGGGCGACATGGCTCTCATCTCCCAGAAGCTGGACTTCATCGGGGTCAACTATTACTCGCGCAAACTGATGGGGCCGGACGGGCAGATCTCGCCGGTGCCCGGCTCCGAGCACACCGAGATGGGCTGGGAGGTGACGCCGTCCAGTTTGAGGAAGCTGCTGGTGCGACTGCAAGAGGAATACCGCTGCCCGCCTATCTACATCACGGAAAACGGCGCCGCCGTCGCCGACAGGGTTGCCGAGGACGGATCCATCCACGACGAGCGCCGCATCAGCTACCTGCGCGATCACCTGGTCGCGGTGCACAATGCCATCACCGATGGTGTTGACGTGCGAGGCTATTTCGTCTGGAGCCTGATGGACAATTTCGAATGGGCCTTCGGATACTCGAAGCGCTTCGGCATAGTGCACGTCGACTACGCCACCCAGGAGCGGCGGATCAAAGACAGCGGTCTCTGGTATTCCCAGACCGTGCGCCGGAACGGCTTCCAGCTCCCCTCCGCCGGCGAGCCCAGCGAACCCCTGGTAGAAACCGCCAGGTGACTGCCTGCGCGGTGCCGTACTGCCAAGCTCTACCTGCGGGCTCGCCGCGGCTGGCCGGGAGTGGATCGCGCCCACCCGAACACCATTACCGCAATGGTAAACGCGTCGATCAACGCCCAGGCGAGGTTGTGGGCAAAGCTCTGGTCGCCGTGAACAACGAACTGCGCGACCGCCGTCACCGAGGCGAGCAGAAGATACAACTTTACCTCGGATATCTGATCGGGGTCAGTAAGCTGCCTGTCCTCTGAGCGGTCGTCTTGTCTCATCGTCGCTGTCCTCAGCACCTGCGGCGCAGGCAAGGCCGATGACGTCTTGCCTGAGATTGCGATGAACAAGGTTAATCAGGCCGCGTGGAATTTCTGTGACAGGGTCACAGGGCCTCCCGCTTTTCGCGATGAATGCCCGCCCGCCTCGGCATGCCAGCCGGGAAACGCATCCGTCGCCCCTACCGCCCGCCGAGGGCCTTGATCTGCTGTCTGGCCGAGGCGGCGTTCTGTCCTGCCGGCGCGCACTGCAGGCAGCGCCGGTACTCGGCGATCGCCAGCGCGTTTTGTTTCATCGCTTGATACGTGGTGGCAAGATAGTAGTAGGCGTCACACTGTTTGGGATCCATCTGGACAGCCTTCTTGTACTCAGCCACGGCCTTTTCCAATTTATTGGCGGCTTGATAGGCGGTGCCCAGGTTGAGGTGCGTGGTCGGATCGTCGTCGATTTTCAGCGCCGCCTCATAGTCGGCGATCGCCCCGGTCAGGTCGTAGCCCCCCTTCTCGTCCTTTGTGGTCTGCTTCTTGAAGGCGGACTCCAGCAGCGGAGCGGCCTTGGCTTGCCTGAGCTGTTTGATGTACTGCCTGTAGGTCGGCTCCTTCGGATTGAGCGTCGACGCTTTGGTGTATGCGGTGATGGCGTCGTCGATGTCGTTTTTCGCCTGGTAGGCGGTGCCCATGCTGTACCAGTAGGACGCTTCGTTGGGCGAGATGTCGATCGCTTTCTTGTACTGGTCGATCGCCTCGTCGAGCTTGTTGGACTCCTGCAGCTTGACCGCGTTTTGGAACGCCTCTTCCGCCTGAGCGTTTTTCTGCTGCTGCGCCTGCGTGACGAGCGGCTGGGTGTTGTTCGGGTTGGCGGTCAGCGCCTTTATGCGCTCCTGGGCAAGGGAGACGTAGCTGCCTTTGGGCTGAGCCTGCACGTATTTTTGGTACTCCTGCAGCGCTTTGGGGCCTTGCTTGTAGTTCTCATCGATGGCGGCGATGAAGTACCAGTTCTCGGCTTCTCCCCGCGGGTCCAGGCTGAGCGCTTTCTGGAATGCTTCGCGGGCGTGCGCGTAGTCGTCGATTGCTTGATAGGCGCTGGCAAGGTTCGTCCAGCCGTGGGCATTGCCGGGCGTGATCGCCAAAGCCTGCTGGTAGAGCGGAATGGCGCCGGCCGGGTCGCCGGCGCTGTGCTTCTTGATCGCCGCGTCCATGATCGGTTGCGCCTTGAGGTCATAAGCGTCGCGCAGCAATTTCTTGTAATCGGTGTTGGCTGGATCCAGCGCCGAAGCTTTCCTGTACCATTCGATGGCGTTGTCGTAATCGCCCTTGGCCTGGTAGGCCGTTCCGAGCGCGTAGGCGTACATCGCGTTTTTCGGCGCTGCCTGGACCGCTTTCTGGTAGACGGCTATCGCGTCGTCAAATTTGTTCGCCTGCTGGAGCTTGACCGCCTGATCGTAAGCGTCGGCGGCCTGCTGGGCGTTCTTGATGTCGGACTGTGTCTCCAGCTTCTGGGTGGCGGCCGGGTTGGCGGCAAGGATCTTTATCCTCTGCCTGGCCGCGTCCGCATACTGGCGCGTGCCCCCGGCCGCCAGATACTTCTGGTACTCCTTGAGCGCCTGCGCGCCCTGTCCGAAGTTCTCGTCGATGGCGGCCAGGAAATACCAGTTCTCGGATTCGCCCCTGGGATCAATCTTCAGCGCCTTCTCATACATCTCTCGCGCCTTCTGGAACTGATCGGTGGCTTGATAGGCGGCGGCCAGGTTCGTCCAGCCGCGCGCGTTGTTCGGGATGATTTGCAGCGCTTGCTCGTACAGCGGGATAGCGGCGGCCGGATCTCCTGCCGTGTGTTTCTTGACCGCGGCGTCCATGATAGGGGCCGCCTTGAGCTCTTGAACCTGACCGAGAAGCTTCGGGTAGTCCTTGTTCTTTGGATCAAGGCTGATCGCTTTCTGGTACCAGACCATGGCGTTGTCGTAGTCGCCTTTCGCCTGGTAATCCGTTCCCAGCGCGTAGGCATAGCTTGCCTCTGTCGGAACGAGGCTGGCTGCCTTCGTATACAATGGCAGGGCGTCGTCATACTTGCCCACCTGCTGAAGCTTCACCGCTTGATCGAAGGCATCGGCTGCCTGCTGGGCTGCAACAAGCTCACTATGCGTCATGAGCTTTTTGACGTCGCTGGGATTCTTGCTCAGCGCCGCCACGCGCTCTTTCGCGGCCGCCGCGTACTGTCCGGTGGGGGCGGCGGCGAGATATTGCTGGTACTCCTTGAGGGCCTGCGCCCCCTGGCCGAAGTTCTCGTCGATGGCGGCCATCAGGTAGAGGTTGCCCACCTGCCCTTTCGGGTCGAGGTTGTATCCTTGCTGATACGCCTGGCGCGCGTCATTGTAATCATCCGCGGCCTGGTATGCGGTACCGAGATTGGTGGCAACGCTTGCGTCCTTCGGCAGTATATCCAGCACCTGCTGCCACAGCGCAATCGCCCCTGGAATATCTCCGGAGGTTTGCTTCTGCAGAGCCTGTTGGGCGATTGGGGTCGCCTTCATCTGATATGCCTGCTGCAATAAACTCTGGTAATCCTTGTTTTTCGGATCCAGCTCAATCGCTTGCTTGTACCAGTTGATCGCCAGATCGGCGTCTCCCTTGTCCTGGAACAGCGTGCCCAGCCCGTACGGGTAGGTGGCGTTTTTCGGCTGCAGGTTGATCGCTTTTTGATACAGCGCGATCGCCTCATCGTATTTCTTCTGCTGCTGCAGCGTGACCGCCTTCTGGAAATCATCCTCCGCCTCTTTGATCTGCGCGATCTCGGCCGCCGACTTGATCTTGACCGTGTCGTTTATGTTCGCGGTCAGCGCCTTGATCCGCTCCCGGGCCTGTTGAGCGTACTGCCCGTTCGGCGCCTGGGAGAGATAGTTTTTGTAGGTGTCGAGCGCCTGGCGTCCCTGATCGAAGGTCTCATCGATAGCCGCTATGAGATAGAGATCGTTGACCTGCCCTTTCGGATCTATATCTATCGCCTTCTGATAGGCGTCACGGGCGCGCGCATAATCCTCGCGGGCGTAATAGGCGCCGGCGAGGTTGTACCAGAGCGCGGCGTTCTTGGGCAAAAGCGCGATCGCCTGCTGGTAGAGGTCGATGGCGGTGGCATAATCGCCCGCCTTGTGCTTTTGCTCGGCCTGGGCAATTATCGGATCGGCCTTGACCTGAATGGCCGCCTGCAAGGCTTTCCGGTAGTCGGCATTTTTCGGGTCGAGCGATATTGCCTGCCTGTATTCCGCTATGGCGTCGTCCAGATCCTTCTTCGCCTGGTACGTGGCCCCGAGGCTGTAGTGCGTTGCCGGATCATCGGGGGTGCTCTTGAGGATCTCCTGATACTTGGCGATGGCGTCGTCGTACTTGCCTACCTTGAACAGATCGAGCGCGGCTTTGCCCGCGTCGGCGAGGTCCTTGTTTTGCTTGGCGGCTGTGGATGTTTTGATCCCCTGTTGCGCGGCAGCGTTGTTGGGATCGAGCATCAGGGCGTGGTTGTAAGCTTCAAGAGCCTTGTCGTAGACTTCTTTCTGCTGGTAGGCGCTGCCTATGTTCACCCAGGGAACGGCGTCTTTAGGGTTGATGGCGGCAGCGGCCCGGTACTCGTCGATCGCCTGGTCATAAAGCTTGCGTGTCTGCAGATCCACGCCGGAGTCGATGTGCTTCTTGAAGGAAGCCTCCTTCTTGGCTGTGTCCAGCTGGGCGAGCAGACGGCGGGCGACCTGATTGTTCCGGTCCAGGCGCAGCGCCTGCTGATACTCGGCCGCTGCCTGATCGAAATCGCCCATGTACTGCAATGCCTGCCCGAGACCGATGTGGTTTTCCGGCGCCAGCGGTTGATCCTTGAGAGCCTCTTCCCAGCCTGCCTTCAGCGCCTCCAGCACGTCCGGGTCGTCCGACTTCAACTGGATCGCCCTGCCGTAGGCTGCTATGGCGTCGGGCAGATCCTTTTGCGCCTGATAAGCCTGACCGAGTTTGACCTCCACGTCCGCCGAATCGGCGGTTCTTACTGCCGCCTTGTACTCGTCGATCGCTTTGGCGTTCATGTCCCGCACCCGATAAACGTCGCCGAGGGCCACGTGCACCTTGGGATCGTCCTTGATCTGCAGCGCTGCGCTGTACTCGATCATCGCCCCTTCGAAATCGAGATTTCTGCGCGCCTCGTTGCCCAGGGCAACGCGATCGGCGAACGACCGGGGGTTTTTCCCCATGTAGCGAATGATGCCTTCCAGGTTCGCCTGGGTCGTGGCGTTGTTGGGGTTGTAAAACAGCGCCTTGTGGAACTGCTTGATCGCCTCTTTGGGATTGTTCTGTAGCTGCAGTCCGTAGTTGTTGTAGGCGATGGCCAGATTCTCGCGGGCGAGCGCGTAGGAGGGATCGACCCGCACCGCCTGCTCGAGCTTCTGGATGGCCAGCTGAAAGTTCTGGGCGTTGAGCGCCTTGACGCCGGCATTGTTGAGATCTACCGCCTGCGCGGACTGCCCCACCGCCGGTGGCCCTCCGGTCGCCATGAGCAGGCAGGAAAGAAGAATCGCGGTCGATGCTGAAACGATGCGGGATGCCAGACTGTCTTTTGCCACTGCGGTCCTCTTGGAAAAAGGGTCACCAGGCGTGCAGTCTCCTGGAGGCCTCAAGCCTTTGCACAGATCTCTATTAGCACTATGGATTCTAATGGATCAGCGCGATCGATCGTATGCCATTTACCCTGAACTTGGTTAATGTGCGAATCGATGACGGCAGGCTGCAAAGGGTTGCCGGTTGCGCCCTCCCTGTACGGGCGGATTGCATCCGCCCGTACAGGGCAACGCGCCGCTGCGGGACGGAGGCCGCCCGGGCGCGGGCAACGCGCCGCTGCGGGACGGCGGCCGGCGCTGTCCCAAAAACGCTAGACCTCGGGCTCGATAAGCCCGTACTGGCCGTCGCGGCGGTGGTAGACGGTGTTTACCTGGCCGGTGTCAGAGTTGACGAACATGAAGAAGTCATGACCCAGCAGATCCATGTGAGCGCATGCCTCTTCGGGGGTCATCGGCTTCAGAGGAAACCGCTTTGACCGCACGATCTTGGATTTGATGTCCTCTGTGGCAAGGGCCTTCTTGACGGCCTCGTCGGTGTCCAGATCCGGGCTGACATCGACCGTCTCCAGCGGCTCTCTTTCCGGGGTCTTCTTGTTCCTTTGCCAGTGCCGGGTCTTGAACTTCCGTAGCTGGCGCTCGATCTTGTCCGCCACCAGGTCGATCGAGTTGTACATGTTCTCGCTGCTCTCTTCGCCCCTGATGATGTTGCCGTTGACCTTTATCGTCACCTCGGCCGTCTGGTTGTCGGCAATCGAAGGGTTCTTGGCAACGCTCAGAAGCGCCTGAACCTCGAGGGGGTAATGAAAGTGCTTTTGCGCCCGCTGCAGCTTCTCGGTGAGATACTGCTTGAGGGCGGGTGTGAGGTCGATGTTTCGTCCGGTTACGACGACGTGCATGTGCGTACCTCCGCTCTAGGCCGGAAAAACCGGAAGTAGTCTGAACCAGATTCAATTGCGCAAATCCCTGCGAAGAAGTCCTGGTCCGGGACTTCAAACAGGAGACTGAATGATGGAGAATGGCTGTTTCTCAAGTTGTCTTTAGGATAGCACCCGTGCTGGCGAGCGCCTTCGAGATTTAATGGAGCCGCCGCGGCAGCCTCCTTCTATGGTTTCTCTACCCGGGTCGCCCGGATTTGAACCCGATTGCTGCTAAATTTGTTACGTGGCCGTCAGCGCAAGCCGGCACGGGCTTGCAGCACCATCTGCGCGGCATCCAGGTAGTCGACCTGCTTTGGCTGCTCCGGCTGGAGCTGGCTGGCTTCAGCGCGGGCGGGCTGCACGAGCCAGCGGTCCGCTCGCCGGCGCGCGCGCGGCCTGGCACGGCCGACGTGGGCGCCGGCGCCCGACTGAAACTCGACGGCGCTGGCGATGAGCGACAGCGCCTCCGTTGAATCAACCGGCTCGGCAAGAGCCTGCTCCGGCGCCGCGCCTTCGGCAGTCTCGGGCAGAACCCCGGCGTTGGAGAGGATATCCAGAGCCTGACCGACAGATAGATCCGCGGCCGGATTGCGCATGAAAAGCTGGCGCGCCACCAGGCGATAGAACTCGGCGCGGCTGATCGGCTGCGCCGGATCACCCTCGGGCGGGCTGCTCAACACGCCGGCCCGGGACAGCTCCCGGAAGGCGGCCAGGCGAAAGCGGGAGTTGGACGGGAAGTAGTCGCGATAACGTCCGAGAGCGGCAAGCTGTTCGGCCGTCGGGACATGGTTTGGATAAAGGCTGGCGCTAGTAGCCTCAGAGGCCTGGCAGGCGGAGAGGAAGCTCTGCAGGTCCTCCGTGGTGGTGCCCATGCCGTCACCGATCACGTGGATTTCCACGTCGGGACGCCCGGTCAACTTGCGCACCTGCTGAATCGTCTGCGTCGTGTATGTGTAGGCATCCAGCTTCTGATACTTGCCGCCCCAGTAGGTCATGGGAGCGATGACATCCCAGTACTCGGCAAGCAGCTTCCAGGGAATTCGGGCAACCTGCGGCGCCCGGTTGAGCGGGCTGTAAACCACGGCTATCATCGGGTAGCTCGGCCCGAGCGCCTGGCGCAGGTGCTTGCTGTACTCAGCCACCCGGGTGGGGTCAAGGTTTTTCTCCAGGTTCCCGGCTATTCCGTCCAGCCTGTGCCCGTGCTGGCTCTGGAACCTGGCCGCGGCAATGAGCTTGTCGGCGTCGGCCGCCGGATTGCCCAGCTCCCCGAACGACCAGGCGATAAGGCGAATGTTGGAGCGGTGGCAGGCCTCCACGAGCGGCCCGAGCAGCTCCGGATGCACCAGGGTCGGGGTGTTGCTGCGCGAGGTCTGGATGAAGATATTGCGGACCCCGTTGGCGCGCAGCCTGGAACAATAGGCGTCCAGATCGCCTTCCGGATAGTGCCACATGTTGACCCAGATGCCTGCCCCGTCAGCCAGCCCGGCCGGCGTAAGGTTCTGCAAGCGCCCCGCCACGGCCGGGAGAGCGGTCCACAGGCATGCCAGGAGACAAAAAATCCTGATTAACAGTTCCCACCGTGCCGCCATGCGCTAACCAGTCTTTCTAGGTGATGCTGCTTGGTAAGTGCTTATCCCTATTATAGACATTGACAACCGGATGTCGAGCCCTCTTGAGAAGCCTTTCAGGTGCGATAATGGCGCATGAAAGGGACGGCCGAAGTTCAGCAGGGCGGAGGATTACCACGGTCCTCAGCCCCAAGCGGCGGGGCATGCCTCGCCGCTGCCCGGTGACAGAGCGGGGCCGCAGCGGACAGGAAGATGAAGATAGCGCTGGCGCAGATCAACCCGACCATCGGTGATTTCGAGAACAATGTGGGCAAAATCATATATTACGGAAAACGGGCAGCCTCAGCCGGTGCCAGGCTGGTTATCTTTCCGGAGCTGGCCGTCTGCGGTTATCCGCCCATGGATCTACTGCTGAAGCCATCCTTTGTTCGCGCCAACCTCGAGGGGCTCGAGCGCATAAAGCACGCCCTGCGCGACATCGCCGCCATCGTCGGTTACGTGGAGCCGAACCCGGGCAGCGGCAGGCCCGTCTTCAACTCCTGCGCCTTTCTCGAGCAAGGCGAGGTAAAGGCGATCCAGCACAAAACCTTGCTGCCTACGTATGACGTGTTCGACGAGGACCGCTACTTCGAGCCGGCCAAGAGCTATGCGCACTGCGCGCTCGACGGCTGGCCGGTAGGCATGTCCATATGCGAGGACATCTGGAACTACCGCGAGCTGTATCCGAGACCACGTTATCAGATCGACCCGATCGAAACCATAATTCAGTTCGAGCCGCGCCTGCTCACCAACATATCCGCCTCGCCCTTCACCGCCGGCAAGGAGCACATCCGGCACGAGCTGGTTCGCAATCAGGCGCGCAGCCACGGGGTGCCGGTCGTTTACGTCAATCAGGTAGGCGGCAACGACCAGCTGATCTTCGACGGCCGGTCGATCGTCGTCGATGGCAACGGCAAGCTCATCGGCAGAGCCAATGCGTTCGAGGAGGACCTGCTGGTTGTCGATCTCGAAGCGGTCACCGGCGAGGTCAAGGACTCGCCTGAGGACATAACTATCAACACCTACCGCGCGCTCATTCTCGGCACAAGCGACTATATGCGCAAGTGCGGGTTCAAGAAGGTCGTTATCGGGCTTTCCGGAGGCATCGACTCGGCTGTGACTTGCGCGATCGCCTGTAAAGCTGCCGGTCCCGAGAACGTGCTGGGAGTGGCGATGCCGTCTCCCTACTCTTCGCCCGCCAGCGTCGATGACGCCCGCACGCTCGCTTCCAATCTCGGCATCGAATTGAAGGTGATACCGATCGAAAAGCCCATGCAAGCCTTCGATAGCGCGCTGGCGGAGAGCTTTGCCGGACAGGCGAAGGATGTCACTGAGGAGAACATTCAGGCCAGGATCCGCGGCGCCATTCTCATGGCTTTGTCCAACAAGTTCGGCTACCTGGTGCTGGCCACGGGGAACAAGTCCGAGATTGCCGTAGGTTACTGCACGCTTTATGGGGACATGTGCGGCGGGTTGAGCGTAATCTCGGACCTGCCCAAGATGATGGTCTACGATCTCGCCGAATACATCAACGAAGAGGCAGGGCGCGAGGTGATACCACGGTCGACGATCGAGAAGGCGCCTTCCGCCGAGTTGCGGCCGGGTCAGCTCGACCAGGACATCTTGCCTCCATATGTGGTGCTCGACGGGATCATCCACGCTTACGTGGAGCAGCGCCGCAGCTACGACGAGATCATTCGCCTGGGCTACAAGCCGGAGGTCGTCCTGGATGTGATCAACCGCATCGACCACAACGAGTACAAGCGGCACCAGATGGCCCCGGGGCTGAAGGTGACGGCGCAGGCTTTCGGCTTCGGCTGGCGCATGCCGATTGCCCAGCGTTACAGGGAGGCTATGAAGCAAGATGTGCGGCGCCGATCTACCTGATATCCTTAGGGTGACCGGAGCATTGTGGATTCGAGTGCCCCGGGGTGTGGCGAACTGGAGGGGCGAGGCATGCCTCGCCCGCGTGGAGCGGACGTCTGCCGAGGGCTGCAAGGTCCGGCGCGGGCGGAGCGAGGTGAAATGAGCAAGCAAGACGACGAGATACGGGAGAAGCTCGCTGAGCTGGAAGCCAGCATCGAGGAGGCGCCGCAACCGCTCGCCGTGACGCCGGCGGGAACAGGGGTGACCGCCCCCGGCAAGAAGGCCGGCGACGAGCTGATCGAATCCGATCTCTTCCTGACGATCGGCTTCGGGCTCTTGCTTCTGGGCGTTTTTCTGGTGATGAACCACATACAGGTGGGAACCGGCATGCTGGGCTTTTTCGGCTTCCAGCAGCGCGGGTTCGGCCTGACGATCATCCCCCTGCTCATCGGGCTGGGGCTTGTCTTTTTTGATTACAAAAACCGCCTTGGCTGGATACTGACCGCAGCCAGTTGTGCTCTTATATTCTTCGCGGCATTGTCGCAGCTCGTCATGTTCTTCCCCAACATATCTCTGCTCGGGCTGGTCATAATGTTCCTGCCCTTTGCCGTCGGCGGCGCCCTGGTGGCCAGGGGATTCAACATGCGCAGGGGGACAGGAACTTAAGGTGACCCAAACGAAACAACAGGTGATCCTGAGAAAGAAAAGCTCGGGGGTGGCGGTTCTCCTCATCGACTGCCCCGGCAAGGTTAATCTGCTGACCTCAGAGGTGATGAGGGAGATTGCCGATGCCCTGCTCGACGTGGAGGCGGATCCGGCGGTAAAGGCGCTGGCCATCCTCTCCGGCAAGCCGGACACCTTCGTCTCCGGGGCGGATCTCCACGAGATTCTCAGGCTCCGTGACATCGAGGAGGCGCGCCGGCTGTCGGCCAGGGGGCAGGCGGTGATCAGCAAGCTAGCCTGGCTGGCCAAGCCGACCGTGGTCGGGATCAACGGCGCCTGTCTGGGCGGCGGCCTGGAGCTGGCGCTTGGCGCCGACTGGCGGGTCGCCAGCGACGACCCCGGCACCGTTCTCGGCCTGCCGGAGGTGCGCCTCGGCATTATCCCGGGCATGGGCGGAACGCAACGGCTGCCGCGCCTGGTGGGACTGAGGACTGCCCTCGACAAGATCATCTCCAGCGATCTTGTTCCGGCCGCTGCCGCTAAAGAGATCGGGCTCGTCGATGAGATCGTAGGGCAGGACGACCTGCTCGCCGCCTGCCAGCAAGCAGCCCTCAAGCTGGCCGAGGATCGGTCGGTCTGGAAAGCGGCGCGCCACCGGCAGGCTGCCCGCGAGGAGCCCGAGCGTGAGGAAAAGTCGTTCGCCCTCACGCAGAGATCGGTGCGAATCCGCACCAAAGGACAGTATCCCGCTCCCATGCGAGCGATCGAGGTGATCCGGCACGGGCTCGAGCGGGGGTTCGAGGAGGGGCTGGCCGGAGAGGCCCGAGCCTTTGCCGAGCTGGCGGTGACCGATCATGCCAAGAACCTGATCAATATATTCTTCAACACGGAGTTTGCCCGGCAAACGGCCGCCGTCCTGGCCGCGCGCATGCAGTCGCAGCCGGTCACCGCACTTGGTGTTGTAGGCAGCGGCATGATGGGCATCGCCGTCGCGCAGCTTGCCGCCCTGAGCGGGCACCGGGTGCTTTTCATGCCGACCAGCCGCGGTCCGCGCGCGCCGGTGATAGAGCGCTTGAACTCCTCCATCAGCCACATGCATCAGGCGCAGGCTTCGGCGGAGGAGCCGGCGCAAGCGCTCGCTCGCATACAGGTCCTGGAAGACGAGCCCTCGCTGGCCGCCTCTCACCTCATCCTGGAGGCCGTTTTCGAGGACGAGGAGCTGAAGCGGCAGCTTTTCCAGCGATTGGAAGCGATTGCGGCGCCGGGGTGCCTGCTTGCCTCAAATACATCGTCGCTGTCCATAACAAAGATGGCGTCGGGGCTCGCTGACAGCGGCCGCTTCGTGGGCATGCACTTCTTCCACCCGGTGGACAGGATGCCGCTGGTCGAGATCATCTCGCATCGCGGCACCCGGCGTGAGACCCTGGCCCGGGCAGCAGGCTTCGCCTTTCGCCTGGGCAAGATACCGATCATGGTCAACGACGGACCCGGCTTTCTGGTCAACAGGCTGCTCTGCCCGTATTTCCTGGAAGCCGCTCGCCTGGCCCAGGAAGGGGTGCCGCTCAACTGGATTGACGAGGCGGCGCTGGACTTCGGCATGGCCATGGGCCCGCTGGTAGTCCTCGATGAGATCGGCATGGATATCGGCATCAAGACGGCGGACACGCTCCACAAGGCGTTCGGCCAGCGCATGGCGCCGCCGGCGGTGTTCGAGCGGGTGCGCGGGCTGGGCATGGTAGGCAGGAAGACCGGCACCGGGGTGTATTGCTGGGACGAAAGCGGCAAGCGGCTTTCGTTCAACCCCAGGCTCATCGATGAGGTGGGGTTGTCCGTCTCCGATCGCAAGGTGCCGGCAGAGGAGGGCGCCCGGATCGTCGAGCGCCTGGTGCTGCCGATGGTGGACGAGGCCGCCCGCTGCCTCGAGGAGAAGATTGTTCGCAAGCCCCGGGAGGTAGACCTGGCGATGGTGCTGGGCACGGGATTCCCGCCCTACCGGGGCGGTCCCCTGCGCTACGCGGACCTCCTCGGCATGCCGGCGCTCCGCGCCAGCCTGGAGAGGATCTACGCCGGCGACGGCTCGGGCAGGAGCGTTTCCCGGCTTATCCAGAGCATGGAAGCTGAAGGGCGCCGTTTCTATTCCCGCACCGCCGATGGTGATGAAGGATAACCGGAGGGACCGACAACCATGTCCACGCGGCGGCTTTTCGTGGGCACCTTTCTGACGCCGGAGCAGCAGCAGGCGCTGGGCTCCTTGAAAGGACACCGTGACGATCTGTCCAGGCTGTGGCACAGGAAACTTCGGTTTGTCAATTCGCTCAAGCTCCACATGACCTGGATCTTTCTCGGCGATGTCGAGGAGGAGAACCTGGCGGCCGTGACCGAGGCCCTCGCCGAAGCGACCACCGGCAGGAAGAGGTCGGCGATTGTCTACGACGGGATTGACTTCTGGCCTTCTCCTGGAAAGCCGCGGCAGCTCGTTATGACATCGCGCGCGGTGCCGGACGAGATGGTGGCGCTGGCCGGGGAGATAAGGCGATCTCTCAAGCCGTTCGCCGCCAGACCGGACGACCGGGCCTTCCGACCGCACATCACGCTCCTGCGCTTCGATTCTGCCCCGGGAGCGCATGCCAGGGGCAGGCTCAGCCTGCCTGAAGATCTCCATCTCGAGCGCGTGCTTCCGCTTGCGCACAAGATAGACGACGTCTCGCTGATCGAAAGTCACCTGGGCTCGGGACAGGATGAGTATGAGGTGCTGAAGAGCTTTCCCCTTTAGCTCCCCTGCGCAGATACGGAGCTCAGGTACTCGAAGAGATGCCTGGCTTCCAGCGGCTGGCTGCGGCAGGCGACGTAGCCGTCCGGGCGCAGCAGGTACTGGCACCGGGCCGCGGCATCACAACGGTGGTGAAAGGAGCCGTCAGTGTCGATCAAGGCTGTGTCGAAGCCGTTGCCTGCCTGTGCTTATAGTTGAAGGCCACCATGGCGGCCCGGTGATGGCGAAGTTGTTACCAGGTGCAAAGTGCCAAAATGAGGTCAAACCCGGTCAGGCTGGGAACTTCCTAATTGCTTGATCGTATTTCCCTGTGCCACAGCCGGACTTAGGCGGGAATGAATCTCCGGGTATCTGGTTTCAGGGTCGCGGTCCTAGCGCATGTCCGGACTGCGCATACGACCCTCGCTCTATCTCTTGCAAAAGCGAGAGCCGATTTGGCTGCCAGCCTAATTCATTCCGGGCCCGATCGCCAGAACATTGATTGTGCTGTGCCCACCATATACCCCAGTGCCCGAAGATGCTTTCAGCTTCTTCGAGCGACACGGCTCTGGTTCTGCCTTCAAGTCCAGCCGCCTTGCTTACCGAGGTAGCTATGTCAATTGTGGATACGTCCGTCTCGGCAGCTGTGTTGAAAAGCGAGCCAGGCTCGGCTCTGTTGAGCGCAAGCAGGAATAAATCCGCCAAATCATCGACGTGGACGGCAGAGCGCTTGTTGTGTTCAGTGCCTTCCACGTACACAGACTCGCGATGTGCCAGAGCATAATCGAGGAGATAGCGCGGTACGACGAAGCCGCCGCCGCGGCCATATACTGTCGGAGGCCGCAGGACAATTGCTCGTACGCCGTTTTCAGCAGCAGCACGAACCTCGTTTTCCAGCTTCCGTCGAGCCAATGTAATTGGCGCCTTCGTCTCAGGCAGTGGAGTGTCTTCGGCATAAACTATGCCGGCACTGTCACCAACTACGCCAGTGCCGCTTGTTAGAATGAAGGTTTTGCCGGAATTGAACATCGAGCGCAGTAGATCGGTTAAGTGACTCGTGCCATTTTCTAATTCAAAAATCGCGGCTTCCGGGCGGTTGTATCCATATGCTGCATAAACAACTACATCAACATCTGCAAGCCTGTTCACAATCTGCGCCGGCTCCTCGAGAGACGCAAGTAGTGGCTCGATTCCCTGGTCGCGCAGTCTGTCGGCGCCGGCTGAAGATCGTGCTACCCCGATGACGGAGTAGCCATTTTGCAGCAATCGCTCTGCCACCACGCTGCCAATGTATCCGGTCGCGCCAATAACCATACTTCTCAACTTGCTAGACTGTGGTTTCTGGGGAATCATCTAAGTGTTGACCTGTTGTGACTGTGGCTTGATATGTCTCTTAACAGCGGATCGATGTAATTGACATGGGCACCACAAAAGTAAGGGCTCATCTGTTCGAAGAAATTGTACGCCCAATCCACATTCTCCCTCTGTTCATCATGATCTTCACATACGAATTTAAGATGCGTGATGAATCTGGCTTAACGATGGGGAAAAGCGGTCTCCGACGCATGCTTCTTGCTCACCGCCCCACCGGAGTGCATGCAGACCAGAATGCCGTATTTCGCGCTCCGAGAGCTTGTCCAGGCACCGGGCGGCGCGCGACCGGTTAGCGCCCGGCGCGCGGCCGGTCTCCAAGATCCTGCCGAACAGATCGACGGATCAATCAGCGTCGCCGGGCGTTGCGCCCGATGCCGGCGCTGTGCTCCGCTTCCCGGAAAAGCTCGGACGGCACGGCGTCCAGGGCCAGGGCGATCCGGCCCAGCGTCGCCACCGTTAGATTGCGCGCCCCCCGTTCGATGTCGCTTATGTAAGTGCGATGAAGATCGGCACTGTCGGCCAGCTCCTGCTGGGACATCCCGGCGGACATCCGCAACTCCTGAATGACCCCTCCCAGGGCATTCAGCATCAATTCATGCCGCTTTTGCCACTTTTGCATGCTGCAATATTAGCCATGTGCGATCCCGTGCGATGGAAAAGGAATCCTTTACTTTTGGATTGCCCAGGCTACCCCCCACCTTTCGATCTTATAGCGAGGGCCTGATGACAAGTCAATGCCTTTTTACCGGCTCTGCTTTTCCGTGCCGCCGGTCGTCTCCACCGGGGACACATTAAGAAGGGAGGCGGTGCGGGGATCCATCTCGATCGGGCCCCGCAAGACCGGCATCGGGCTCATTAAACGGGCCGGCGCGGCCGCCGGCCTGGCCTTCTGTGGCGCCTGCATCCCGGGCAGCTCGGTGCTAACGCATTCCACTTTGGAGGCGGTCACAGCCTCTTTCGCGTTCGTGCGGCAGGTCTGAGGAACCGCGGGCGGGACCTCCCTGCCATGGATCTGCATATAAATGGACGGGACCACCCCGCTCGAGGGTGTCACGGTGGCGATCTCAGCGCTTAAATCCTTCAGGCGCGCGGCAAGCGCCTGGCCGTGAAACCTGCTCTGCTCCTGGAGAAACCCCTCCCAGTCGAAATTGACCGGATCGGTGTGGTCACCCTGCTGGGCATAGCGGTGGGTAATTATGTTCTCGGGCGGCACCTTGTAACGATCCTGCAGGTAGGTGACCAGCCTCACCACCGCCCGGCGCTGCTCCGGCGGATAATCCTGCCTGCCGGCGTGGACCATCTCGATGCCGATGCTGTTGTCGTTGTTTATGCCCGGAAGCGTCTTGAATATGTTGACGTGCACCGTCGCCAGATCGGGATCGACGGCCTGGAAGATCGTTCCGTCCCGGTCGACCACGAACTGGGCCCCGGCGTGGCGCCGGCCGCCGGAGCTCCAGCCGTTGATCACCGCGGTGGCGCCTACCGGGCGGCCGGTCTCCGTCGAGTGCACGATTATGTACTGGACCGGCTCGCGACGCCAGTAGATGCCCCCATGCATGGGGTAAACCGCCACTATGCCGGCGCGCACCAGCATCCGTGCCGGGACCGCATCCGCCATGCCCGTGGCGAACTGGGACCGGATCTTCTCGGCCACGTCCGCCGGCAGCGGGCTGCGGTCGAAATCGGGAGCGCTGAGCATGAAAATATTTGCCGGGTAAGCATGCCTGTCCGCCGTGACTTTCCGTGCGCGGCGGGCGCCGTGGTGGCGCATGTGGTGACGGCTCGCCACCATATGCTGGTGCCGGGCGCCATGGCGCCTGACGGTGCCGCCCCTTGCCTGACGCGGCTGCGCCGGTACCGCCCGGGAGCGGCCGGCGCGGCGCCCGGACCGGTGATGCGACGTGAAGTGAGAAAGCCTGTAGGTCGGCGCTATGGTCGGTGCCAGCGGGCGAGCGGACACCGGCAGGGCGGACGAGATCAAGACCTGGGCGAGGAGAGACAGCAGCGTACCGAGAAAATAACCGATCGGTCTCCTTGCCACCATTTTTCCTCGCCACGGACAGGAATAGGGGAGGAATCCAGCCGGTACAGGGTGTCTTGCAATGCGCCAGCGCCAGCCGAACTTATTTCGATTATAGAATCCTCACGCCCCGACCGCAACCTCTTTCAGTCAATCCAGCCACCGCCGATAAGATATGTGTCCGTCAGGTCGTATATACCGAGCACCTGCCCGGGAGTCACTGCCGGCTGCGGCTCCCGGAAGATCGCCTGCGCGCGCCCGTCCGGCAGCGGCCTTATCTCCGCCGGCACGGCCTGGCTGTTGTAGCGGATCTTGGCCAGCGCCGCAAACGGTTTGCCGGGCGGCTCCGGCAAAAGCCAGTTCAACTCCGAGGCGGTAAGTTCGCCGCGCGTGAGGGCGTGCTTCGGCCCCACATAAACGGCGCGCGCCTCCGGATCGATATGGGTGACGTAAAGCGGCTCCGGGTGAGCCAGACCGATGCCTCGCCGCTGGCCGATCGTGAAATTGTGCGTCCCCTTGTGCTCGCCCAGAACCTGCCCGGTGAGCGCATGGACAAACGGTCCCGGCATCTCGGGCAGGAACTGCGCCAGGTACTCCTGCGGGGTCTGCCCCTGCGGGATGAAGCACAGGTCCTGGCTGTCCGGGCGGTTGGCGCTGGCCAGGGCGTGCTCGCCGGCTAACCTGCGTATCTCGTCCTTGGTGTAGTCGCCCAGGGGAAGCAGGGTTGCCTCGAGCTGCGCGAGGGTGAGCCCCCAGAGAACGTATGACTGATCTTTCCTGGGATCAGCCGCCCTGGCCAGCCTGACCTGGTTGCCCGAGCGCTCGATGCGAGCATAGTGCCCGGTGGCGATGTAGTCGGCGCCGAGAACCTTCTGGCTGTACTGGAAAAGCGCGCCCCATTTGACCAGCGTGTTGCACAGGCTGCAGGGCAGCGGCGTGCGCGCCCTGGCGTAGGACTCGTGAAACTGGTCGATGATCTTGAGCTTGAACATCTGGCGCAGGTCGACGGCGTGGTGGTCGATGCCCAGCTGCTCCGCTACCCGGGCCGCGTCGATCATGCCCGTGTCGCAGCAGCGGCTGCCCGACTTGATAAGCCAGCCGGTAACGCCGACGACGTCATAGCCTTCCCGCTTGAGCAGGAGCGCCGTCGTGCTGCTGTCCACGCCCCCGCTCATGAGCACGGCCACCCGGGTGGCTCCCGCCGCCTTGCCGGCTACCGGCTTACTGGATGCGGCCGCGAAGCAGGCGGCGACCTCCGGGTCGGCCGGCGCTTGCGGGTCTGGCATTGCGGTCGCTTCCCTGTCCACGGCGTAGACTCCATCAGGCGGGCGGCCGCGGTGTCCGCCCGGTTATCAAGGGACTCATAATACCATACAATTATTCCCGGGCCGGCCGGACAGCGGCTGTGTACCGGGAGCTGCGGGGGCATGTCTCGGGGGTCAGGCGGATGGCGGGCGATACCACATGCGATATCACGGACGCTTCCCCGGCAAGGCGCGCTCGCTTTCACGCCGGCACGACGTTCCTGATCGCGCTGGCCGCCCTGCTTATTTCGGGCGGAAGCGGCGCTGCCGAGCCGGCGCCGGTGACCCCGTCGGAACCGCCCGATGCGGTCCGTCTCCACAACCTGACGGACAAGGCCAACGACCTCAACTACAGCCAGGGAAAGCCGGCGCAAAGCCTCCCCTATTACGAAAAGGCCCTGCAAATCGATCCGCACAATTTCGGCGCTTTGTCAGGACGGGCTTATGCGCTCATCTCGCTGGGCAGGTGCGCCGAGGCAATTTCCACGTTCGACAGGGCGTTAGCGCAGTGCCCTGAAGGCGACGACAAAACGAAAGCGCAGTTGTACAGAGCCAGAGGGGACGCCCATGCAAGGCTCAAGCAGTGGCAGGAGGCGGTGGAAGATTACAGCGCCAGCTTGAAGCAGAAGCTGGACAAGTCGACATTTTATGACCGGGGCGCAGCCTACGACCAGCTCGGAGATTACGAAAAGGCGCTTCACGACCTGGACACGGTCCTCATGGTCTTCAAGCCCACCGCCCTGGATTACTTCGCTTATCTGGAGCGGGGGCGGATTCACAAGCGGCTTGGGCATTTCGATCAGGCGATCGCGGACTTCGGCCAGGCAATCACGCTCGATCCGGGCAACGCTGAGGCGTACAGAAGCCGCGGGATCACAAGGAAGGACATGAACGACAGGCAGGGTGCGCTGGCCGATCTGCAGAAGGCCCTGGAGCTGGCGGAAAGACACAAGGACACCAGGATGTCCGGCGAGCTGAGAGAGGACCTGCGCGCCCTGGCGAAAAAGGCAAACATTAAAAGATCTGATTGACAACCCGATTCTTGACTGTTTAAAGTAGATTCACGGGGATGGGTCACCGGGGGCGGGCATGGGCAGCGATCCAATCGAAGAAGCGGCGAGCGCGGAAGCGGTAAAGCTGGCCGGAGAGATCAAGGGTAATCACCTCGGCTCGGCCATTCACGAAATCAACGAATGGCGCCAGGAGGTGGGTAGCACCTGTTTTCAAGCCACTCTTGCCGACCTGAACTGGGAGCTGCACAACGCCAACGTCCTGCCCAATCTGGACGTTGTTGATGCCGCCGGCAACAAATTGGTTGTCCAGGAGCATGACGGCGATCGCAAGTTCACACTTGGCCCAGACGGCAAGCTGGCACCGGTCGAGCCGCCCAGGCCGCCCGCGGACCATGCTCAAGACGGCGCAGGTGCTACCCCGCTTGCCGGTTCGCAACGGCATGACTTCCTGAAGGGAGTGGCCAGCGTCTCGGCGGAGAAAGAGGCTTCCCCGTACGAGTCAGCGGCTGATATCTCCAGCAATCGAGCGTACATCCAATCGAGCGTCCGCTCCACTGCCCGGGCTGTCGACCAGGCGCGGGATCTCAAAGGTCATGGCAGCTTCACCAGTCAGGATCACAGCATCAACCTGGAAGTCTCTCTTCTGTTGAAAGCAGGTTCACCCGACGGCCCGGTCAATGTGACCTGCCCGGGCAAGGTTACTTTTGCCAACCGCACACAGACACATGCGAGCAGTTATCTCGAAGGCGCGGTTGTTACGGAGAACGGCAGGCGCTATTACGAAGGCTCGGTTTCCAACCCCTATCTGGGCAAGGTGCCGTACACTCGCATTGAGCTGAGATAAGGCTAGATGTCCACGCCAAGCCGCTTGAGCCGCTGGCGGCAGACTCTGGCGTTGAGACCGGACGGCGCCTGCTGCAGGTAGATTTTATACTCGCGGACGGCATCGCGCGCCGAGTCCATCTTCTCCAGGGCGATGGCCAGGTTATAGTGCACCACCGGCAGTGTATCGCCGGACTGCAGGATGGCCATCTTGTAGTTTTGCACGGCGCCCTTCAGGTCGCCCATCTGCTTGAGCACCACGCCCAGCCCGGCATGTGCCAGAGCGTGGGTTCCATTGCTGTCGCGTATCGCCTGCTTGAACGCCCTGGCTGCGCCGGACAGATCCCCCGTGGTTTTCAGCGCCTGACCGAGGTTGTATTCCGCCGGCGCGAACTTGCCGTCTTTCAAGGCGATCGCCTTATTGTACGCCGCCAGCGCTCCCTGGTAGTTGTTCTGGCAGGCCAGGGCCAGGCCGAGGTTGTTCCAGGCCAAGGCGCTTTTGGGCGACATGTTGACCGCGGTCTGAAACTCCGCTTGCGCTTTGGCCCAGTCATTTTGCTGCAGCAGATCGTAGCCCCGGTTCAGGTGATCATCGGCGCTCTTCATGGGGGAAAGCTCGCGGATCAACCGGCGCGTGTCCTCGGCGTAGGTCGGGTTGCTCTCGTACTTCAACGACTCCTCGAAGGCGATCCGGGCGTCCGCCGTCCTGCCGAGCGCCTTTTCGATCAAGCCCAGGTTGTAGTAAGCCTCCGGGTAATCGGGTTTCAGCTTTATCGCCTTGGCCACCTCGATTGCCGCCTCCTTTTGCCGGTGCATGGTGAGAAGGGCGAGGCCGAGATTGTTGTACGCGGGCGCGTAGTCTGGTTGCAGCTTGATCGACGCCCGATAATGATCGATGGCTTCAGGGAGGTCCCCTTTATCGCGCAGGACGTTGCCGAGATTGGTGTGAATCTCCGCGTCCTGGTTGTGGGCGAGCGAAAGAGCCTGCTGGTAGGCGAAAGCGGCTTCCGTAAGCTGACCCTGACGGTAGAGGGCCGCGCCCAGGTTGTTCAGGCTGTTGACGTAGGTGGGGTTGATCTTGAGGGCCTGGCGGAACTCGTCGGCCGCCTTGTCCAGCATGTTCCGGCGCATGTAGCACAGCCCGAGGTTGTTGTGGGCCTGATAGCAGCCGGGAGCGAGTTTCAGCGCCTGCTCGAACTCGGGGCTGGCCATGGTGACATCGCCGCCCTTGAGATAATCCAGGCCCCGGGTCAGGTGCGCCAGCACCGGCGGCGGGTAGTGATCGCCGTTGCCGGCCGGTGCGGGGAAGGCGGGAACGGCCAGCCCGGCGGCGAGCGTAAGGGCCCCCGCGAGCGCGCCGAACCGCCTCGCCCGGATCACTTGTGCTAAGCGCTTGCCGGTTGGTAGTTGCACATCGATCATGTTATCACCGAGCGCCCGCGCCCCGAGGTGTGCGCCCCCGGGGGTGCTGTGCTAGGATGAGTAGGATCTCCCCCCGCCGCCGGTAGCCGGAAACAGGCTCCGGCCAGGTGAAGAGGAGATTGTTAAGCAGAAGAGACTACCCGGCTCGGCCCGATCGAGTCCGGGGTGGTTTGCCCCGACGGACAAAATGCACGACAAAGTTCTGGCATCCCAACTGCACCAGCGATTTCTCGATTGCCCGCGCTATGCCCGCCTGCTGGCCAGAACAGCGCGCGCTGCCGGCGGCGAGGTGCACATCTGCGGGCTGTCCGACTCGGCAAAATCTCTCGTTCTCTCCCTGCTGATGCACGAGGTGAAGCGGCCCTTTTACCTGATCACCTCCGACAATCACCAGGCGGCCCGTTATTACCAGGAGATCTCCAACCTCTGCCGGTACCCGACCTTTCTTTATCCGGCCTCGGAGGTGTCGCCCTACGAGCAGGTCTTGAGCAGCACCGACACCGTGAGCGGGCAGATGGAGGTGCTGCGGCAGGCGATGCGATCGGGCCCCGAGCCTTATTTTGTCGTGGTGCCGGCGCGGGCGCTTCTGCAGAGGGTTTTGGACAGCCAGACGCTGGCGCGCCATGTCATCGAGCTCAAGGTGGGAGAGAAGGTCATTCGCGACGAGCTGGCCCGGCGCCTGAGCCGGCTCGGCTATCTGCGCGAGAACATTGTCACTTTGCGCGGCGAGTTCAGCGTCCGCGGCGACATCATAGATGTCTTTCCCTCCGCCGGACCGCCCCTGCGGGTGGAGCTCTTCGATGACGAGATCGAGTCTATCCGCATTTTCAACGTGGAGAACCAGCGATCCATAGAAGAGCTGGAACGCGCCGAGGTCACCCCCCGCTTCTGGATCGTGCTCGATGACGGCGAAGCGCTGGCCCGCAAGCTGGCACAGGTCTCCGACGAGACGATCGTGCGGGTGGACGATGAGGCGGCTGAGACCTTGAGGGCGGTCATGAACAATGACCTGCCGCCCATCGAGGCCGGCCAGTATCCGGAATCGGCGGAATATTATGCGCCGTATGTTCACGAGTCCTTCGCCACGCTGGCCAACTACATTCCTGACAACGCGCTCGTTCTCTTCGATGAGTGGGACACGATCGCGGCGGCGCTGAAGAGCATCGAGGAAAAGCTCGACCGGGCATTCGAGGAGGGGCTCGGCGAGGGGCGCCTGCTGCCCCTGCCGCGACCTCTCCACCTGAGCGTCAGCGAGCTCACGGCCGTTTGCCAGACACGGCAGCGTGCCTATCTCTCCACCCTGCCGGTGGTGGATGACCAGGGGGAGATGACGGCCGGCATCCAGTTCGACTGCCACGGCATCGAACGGTTCAACAGCCAGATGCAACAGTTTGTCGAGCGGGTCAGGCAGTGGAGGCGCGAGGGATACCGGGTCATCGTCACTACCGAGCAGCCGCAGCGGATCATGGGTATTCTCAAGGAGTGGGACTGCGCGACGTCCTACCTGTCGGGCGGTGACGACGGAGGACCCGCGGGCGGGCTGGCTCAGGCTGCGGCCGTGCCGGCTGCCACCATCCATGATGCCATTTCCGTGGACGGGGAAGGCACCGCTTACCGGCAGGACACCAACGATGTCTGGGTGACGAGGTTCGGGTTTGCCGGTGGTTTTCGCCTGGTCGACGTGCGCCTGGTGTCCGTGACCGACGCCGAGCTTTTCGGGCAGAAAAAGAAGCCGGCCGTCTACCGGCGTCCGGGCTCCGACAAGCCCTACGAGCGCTTCGCTTCCGTCTGCGATCTGAAGGTCGGTGATTATGTGGTGCACGTCAAGCAGGGCATCGGCCAGTTCGTGGGCATTCAGCGGATCACGGTCGACAGGCAGCAACGCGAATATCTGACCATCCAGTATGCCGGTGAGGACAGGCTTTATGTGCCCGTGGATCAGATCAATCTTCTCTCCCGCTACCGGGGCGCCGGCGATACCGCGCCGCGACTGTCGCGGCTCGGCGGCGCCGAATGGGAGTCGACCAAACGGCGGGTAAAGAGATCGGTAAAACAGGTGGCCGAGGATCTGGTCAATCTGTACGCCATGCGGGCCAAGCAGGAAGGGTTCGCCTCCCTGCCGGATACGCCGTGGCAGTTCGAGATGGAGGAGGCTTTCCCTTACGACGAGACGCCGGACCAGTGGCAGGCGATCGTGGACACCAAACGTGATCTGGAGTCGACCAAGCCGATGGATCGCCTGATATGCGGTGACGTCGGCTTCGGAAAAACCGAGGTGGCGATCCGGGCCATCTTCAAGACGATCATGTCCGGCCGGCAGGCGGCCATACTGGTTCCGACAACCATCCTGGCCCAGCAGCACTTCAACACCCTGGCCGAGCGCTTTGCCGCCTACCCGATTCGCGTCGGTTTGCTCTCCAGGTTTCGCACGGCGCGCGAGCAGCGTGAGGTGGCGCAGAGGCTGTCCACCGGCGAGTGCGACGTGGTTGTGGGAACGCACCGGCTCTTGCAGAAGGACATCGCCTTCAAGGACCTGGGGCTGGTGGTGATCGACGAGGAGCAGCGCTTCGGCGTGGCCCACAAGGAGAAGCTGAAGCAGCTCCGGGTGATGGTGGACGTCCTGACCATGTCCGCGACCCCGATTCCCCGCACCCTGCACATGGCGCTTTCCGGCGCGCGCGACATGTCGCTCATCAACACGCCGCCGGTCAACCGCACGCCGATCAAGACCTACATCGGCGAGTACAAGCCGGCCCTGGTGCGCACGGCCATCCTTCACGAGCTGGAGCGCGGCGGGCAGGTCTACTTCGTGCACAACCGCGTCGAGACGATCGAGAACATCGCCATCGAGCTCAAGGATCTGGTGCCTGAAGCCCGCATCGCGATCGGTCACGGGCAGATGCAGGAGCGGGATCTGGAGAACGTGATGCTCGACTTCCTGCAGCACCAGATGGACATCCTTGTGTGCACGACGATTATCGAGTCCGGGCTCGACATCCCCAACGTCAACACGATCATAATGGACGAGGCGGACAAGCTCGGTCTGGCCCAGCTTTATCAGCTGCGCGGCAGGGTGGGGCGCAGCGACACGCAGGCGTACTGCTATTGCCTGTACCGCCTAAACAAGGTTATTTCGGAAACCGCCCAGAGCCGGCTCAAGGCGATCCGGGAGTTCACCAGTCTCGGCTCCGGCTACCAGATCGCCCTGCGCGATATGGAGATAAGGGGAGTCGGCAACATCCTGGGCGCGGAACAGCACGGGCACATGGTGTCGGTGGGATTCGATCTCTATTGCAAGTTGCTCGAGGAGTCGGTGGCCGAGTTGAAGGGGGAGCCCATCGCCGCCGAGGCCGACACTCAGGTGGATATAAACGTGACCGCCTTCATTCCCGAGACCTACATCGCCTCCAGCGAGCAGAAGCTCATCGAGTACAAACGCCTGGCCGACGTGCGGACCGACCGCGAGCTGGCCATGCTCATGGAAGAATGGCGGGACCGGTTCGGCCCCTTGCCCACCGAAACCGAGCAACTGGTCTCCGTCGTGCGCTTGCGCCTGCTGGCCAGCCGCGCCGGCGTGAGCGCGATCAAACCAGACGCGGCCGGAATCAGGCTTTCAGTGGATTTCCGCCTGCAAAACTGGTTGCCGATCCAGAATCGTTTGCCCAAGCACCTGGCCGGCCGCACAACGTACAAGCCTGGATACGCCGGCGGGCACGGCACCTCGCCTTATATCCTGGTCCGCTCACTGGGGCTTTCCCCCGAGGAGCAGCTTCGTTTGCTAGAAGAGCTTATAAGTGCTATGGTTGCTTACCAGCAGCCGACGGCTGTTTGAGAATAAACAAGAGGCGCGTAGGTTTTGACATCGATGAAACGAAGATTCCCGGTGCTGGCAGCGGCGTGTGTTTGCGCGTTGGCCCTGGCCGCTTGCTCGAAAGGCCCTCAGGCGACCAGGTCGTCAGAGGCGGCCAGAGCGCCCTCATCGGCTCCCCCAACCGAAACGGCTCCTCCGGCATCCCGGCCAGCGCCGCAGCCTGCTTCGACGGAAGCGGGAAAAGGCGCTGGAGCCGAGCAGACCAGGGAGCATGCCGCGGGCAGCCAGGAAGTTCCCAAACTCAGCTCCGGGCAGAACGTGGACGTCGAGACGCTGCCGCCGGAAATGGTGATCCTGACCATCTCCGGGACACCGGTGACCGTCGGCGAATACAGGCGCATGTACAAGATGCAGCAGGTGCAGCTCGAAGCGCTGGCCGTGAACAATCCGATGGTGAGGGCCAATCTGCTCCAGCAAGCTAATCGGATGAAGCTCACGCTGACCCAGCAGGAGAAGGATAAGCTGGTGCAAGCGGCCCGGCAGTCCAAGGGGAAGACGGACGCTGAGTTTCAAGAATTTTTGAAAAAGAACAAGATCAGCGAGCAACAGTTCAACAACGAGATCTGGGAGATCGGCACCGCCGTCAAGGCTGTCGGGGTCATCCTCCAGCAGAGCCTGCTGAGCGACCTGGTCAACCGGGAGCTTCTCTGCCAGGCCGGCAGGAAAGCCAACCTCGAGGGCAAGGCCGCAGCCAAGTACAAAGAAGTAAAGAGCTCGCCCGATTACCCCCAGATAGTAAAGGCGACGCAACTCTCCGATGCCGACCTCAAGGAAGAGATCACGAAGAACGAGCTGTCCAAGCTGATGATGCAGAGCATTCAAAAGCAGGCATCGGTCAGCGACGCCGACATGAAGCAGTTTTACAACAAGAATCGTAAACTATTGCAACACAAAGAGCGGATTCGCTTGAGCGAGATCATCGTTGCGGCGCCGACACAGGACATAGGGCCGATCGCCAGCATCAGGACCCAGCTGCAAAAGGCGGAGCCAAAACTGAGCGCCGAGGAGCTGGCCAAGAAAGTCGACCAGGTGATGGCCCTGCAGCGCCAGAAGGCGGAAGGGATCCTTGCTCTGGCCAGGGCCGGGCAGAATTTCTCCGAGCTGGCCAACAAGTTCACGGACGACGCCAACGCCAAGTCGAAAAAGACCGGCGGTGACATCGGCTTTCAGGACAAGCAGCAGATGCCGCCCGAGCTGGCCAGGGCGATGTGGCCTCTCAAGGCGGGCACGGTGTATCCCGGTCTCGTGCAGACTCCGATTGGATTCGTGATTGTGAAGGTGACCGCCCACGAGGGATCCGGCACCAGCACGCTTGCCGAGGTCAAGGATCAGCTGCGGGTTTTGATCCTGCAACAAAAACAGCAGCAGCGGGTGAACGACTGGCTGCGCAGCAAGAGAGCGACCGCCAACCTGGTGCTCGCCCCGAAGTTCGCGGCGCTGCTCAATCAACAAAACCCGAGCGGGCAGACCAGCTCGCTGAACGCCCTGCCGCATTAGATCGGGACCTTGCCAACTGCGCGCGTTTACGGTATCGTAGATCTTCTGCGAGTAATGTTGGGCGGTAACAACTAATGAATCCGAGCTTTATCAACCTACCTTCTAAGAACGGCACGCATTGACGGGCGTTCTCGGTAGATACATGCTTTGATGTTCGCGGCGACCCGATAGGGGTTGGCGGGCGGTTGAGTTTTGTCCTGAGGACGTCCTCTGACGGAGAGTCAGAGCGCTTGTGTCCTTTGGGCAAACACATGCAACCGTCCGTTTTTGTCGTTGGCCATTTTCATGGTCTGTTCATTCGAAGGGGAGTGGAGCCATGGTGGAGAAAATCGTAGAAGTTTGCCAACTGCGCAAAGAATTCGGCGACACCGTTGCGGTGGAGTCGATCAGCTTTGATGTGAGAGCAGGCGAGATCCTCGGACTGCTCGGCGCCAACGGCGCCGGCAAGACGACGACCATCCATATGCTCCTCGGTCTCATCACGCCGACTGCCGGATCGATCAAGATCCTCGGATCGGATCTCAGCCACGATCGCGTGCGGATACTCCAGCGCATGAACTTCGCCTCCGCCTACCAGTCTCTTCCGTACAACCTGAAGGTCTGGGAAAACCTTTACGTGTTTGCGGAGATATACGGGGTGAAGAACAGCAAGGATAAGATCCAGGAGCTTCTGGACAGGTTCGAGCTGTCGCATCTGCAGAAGCAGAAGACCGGCATGCTCTCCGCCGGGGAGCAGACCAGGCTCAGCCTTTGCAAATCGCTCTTGAACGATCCGGACTTGCTCCTGCTCGATGAGCCGACCGCCAGCCTCGATCCCGATCAGGCGGACAAGGTTCGCAAGCTGCTGCTGGCGCTGCAGGCTGAGACCGGCATGTCGATCATCAACACGTCTCACAACATGCTTGACGTTCACGAGATGTGCGATCGCATTCTGTTCATGCAGCGCGGCCGCGTGGTAGCCGCCGGCTCTGCCGACGAGATCCTCGCCAGATTCGAGAGCAGCACCCTCGAAGAGGCGTTCATCGCCATCGCCAGATCCCCGGCAATGGAAAGGGTGTAGGAATTATGAATTTCAGAGTAATCAGAGCGCTGATCATCAAGTACGCATTCATCTGCTCGCGGAATACCTTCCGCTGCATGGACGTGATCTTCTGGCCGGTGATGGATCTCCTGCTGTGGGGTTTGGTCACGGTCTACATGATGAAGGTCAGCAATGCGGTCCCCACCCTGGTGACGTTTCTCATTGCGGCGATCATCTTGTGGAACGTCACCTATCGGGCGCAGCAGGTCGTGTCCGTCTCGTTCCTTGATGATGTGTGGTCGAGAAATCTGCTCAACATATTTGCGGCGCCAATCCGCGCCAGCGAGTATGTGGGCGCCGCCTATCTGATGGGGGCGGCGCAGGCGGTCTTCGTCGTCCTCCTGCTGGGCGGGCTGGCGGCCATGGTCCATTCCTTCAATCTGTTCACGCTGGGGGCGAACCTTGCGCTTCTGTTCGTGAACCTTCTGCTCATGGGCTGGTCGATGGGGCTGGTGACCACCGGCTTCATCCTGCGCTTCGGTCCCCCGGCAGAGGCCCTGGCCTGGGCCATCCCCGGCATCCTGCAGCCGGTGTCGGCCGTCTTCTACCCGATAAGCGTGCTGCCCTCCTGGCTGCAGCCGGTGGCGCAATGCGTGCCGGCGTCGCATGTCTTCGAGGGCATGCGGCAGCTGCTGGCGACCGGAGCCGTGGACGCTCACCACCTGTGGTGCGCGTTCGCCCTGAACGCGTTCTACATGGTGGTGGCTGCCATGACCTTCCGCTACTTCCTGGAAGGTGCCAGGACCAGGGGCTTCCTGGCCAAGTACGGCGCCTAGCCCTTGCCGCAGGCAATGCCGGTGACGCACGCTTCGCCCACGGTCAGCGGTTCCGGCTCGCAGGGGCGTGGCATGCCCCGCCCGCCTGACGAGTCATCGTCGGCAAGCGAAGCCCTCGGGCGCGGGCGTCCCGCTCGCGTCTCCCGCGACCCGGCCGCCAACGACGAGGCTTGCGGTGCGATCGCCATTGAATAAAATGTTGTCCCCGTTACAGATATACATGCCTGGTTCAATTGGGATCCGGCTGAGCGGGTATGAAGTCTGTGAGAGTTCGGCTCGCGGGTGGAACCGAATGGGAGGGCGCAATCGGTGGACACTACGGCAAAAAGCCCCAGGGAGGACCGCAAGGCTAAACAGGCTGCCCTGGAGGCGGCCCTGCACGACAGCACAATGACGCCGCGGGACGACCGCAAGGACAGGGGCAAAAATCTCCGGGAAGCATATCCGCACCAGGCCCATGCCGGCTGGACAGTACCGGCCGACCGGCGGGACCCGATCGATATCCTGGAGGAATCGAACAGGGGCAGGATCCCCGAGCTTATCCCGCGCCGGTACGGGCGTATGCTGCCGTCGCCGTTTACCTTCTATCGCGGCGCCGCGGCGCTGATGGCCGCCGATCTGGCCACGACCCCCAATACGAAGGTGCCCGTGCAGGTGTGCGGTGACTGCCACCTCCTGAATTTCGGCGCCTTCGCCACCCCGGAGCGCAACGTCATTTTCGACATCAACGATTTCGACGAGACCCTGCCCGCCCCCTGGGAGTGGGACGTGAAACGACTGGCTGTCAGCTTCGTGCTGGCCGCGCGCGCCAACGATCTAAAGCCGAAGTTCGAGCGCGAGGCTGCCGAGCGGGTCGTGAGCGCCTACCGGGAGAAGATGGGTGACTACGCCAAGATGAGCGTCCTGGACATCTGGTATGCCCGCATCGACTGGCAGAGCGTCATTGCAAGCACTTCCGACGAGGAGTTGCAGAAGCGCCGCAAGGAGAAGCTGAAGCGCGAAATGAGGCGCACGATCCAGGACTATTACTTCCCCAAGCTGGCGGAGCAACGCGACGGTCGCTTCGAGTTCAAAGACAATCCGCCGCTCATGTATCACCTGCCCGGCTCGGAGCAGAAGACTTTTCACGAGCGGGTGGCCGGGGCGCTGGAGCTTTACGGCGAATCCTTGCAGGAGGACAGGAGGCGGTTGCTGCACCGCTACCGCCTGGCCGACGCGGCGATCAAGGTCGTGGGAATCGGGAGCGTGGGGACGATGTGCGCGGTGGCGCTCATGCTGGCGCCCGACAACGAGCCGCTTTTGCTGCAGCTGAAAGAGGCGCGGGCCTCCGTCCTCGAGCCTTACGTGGGCAAGAGCCAGTTCGAGAACCACGGGCAGCGCGTCGTGGAAGGCCAGCGCATCGTGCAATCGGCCAGCGATATATTGCTCGGCTGGACGAAGTTTGACGACGGGAAACAATTCTACGTCAGGCAGTTGAGGGACACGAAGGTAACGCTGGAGCCGGAGCTCTGGGACGGGACGCAGCTGGTGGAGATTGCCGGGGTCATGGGCTCCGCGCTGGCCCGCGCTCATGCCCGTTCCGGGGATGCCGCGGTGATCAGGGGCTACCTGGGCAGCCAGGACAGCTTCGATAAGGCCGTGACCGATTTTGCGGTCGCCTACGCCAACCAGACCGAGAAGGACCACTCCGCCCTGGTGGCGGCTGTGGAGTCCGGGCGGATCAAGGCGGTGAGGGAGGAGGGCTAGGTGCCTGTGCCGGGCGGCGGGCGATGGACGGGACCATGAGGCGGGGCGCGCTCATCGTCACGGTGGCGGCCGCGGTCCTGCTGCTGGCCGGATGCAATCCGACCGGCCGCATCGTCTGGTCGCCTGACGGACGGACGATGGCCGTCCTGGCCGGTGACGGGTTGCGGCTGGGCGACCCGGGCGGGCAGCTTTCGCCGCTGCTGGTGACGGATGCTCGAATCGCCTCCTGGTACCCCGGCTCGAGGCAGCTCCTTCTGGTAAGCCGGGCGCAGACCACCAACTGGAAGGAGGCTTCCGCGGTCGTCTCCGCCGCCGAGTCGAAGCAGATTGCCGCGGAGTCGGAGCAATATCTTTCCCAGCTGCTGGCCTTCAAGGGCGACTTCGATGATTTCGCAAAGAAGGAGAACGTCGACTATCTGTCTTGTCCGGCGGCGACGATCGTTTACCTGCGGGCCACGCACGCGCGGCAGCTCAGGGAGAAGCTGGGCGACAATTGGCTGCAGCTGCGCGACACCGCCGCCACGGTTTCCACCGTTCAAACATTTGATGTGTCCGGACACAGCGTCAGCAGCGGTCCGGTCTGGTGCCGCACCTTGCGGCAGATAGACGAGGTGCGGGTCTGCCCCACCGGCAAGGCGGCTTTGATCGTGGAGACGGTGCCGGCTCGCTCTGACGGCCCCTTCCGGGCGCTTGTCATGCCGGCGCCGGGAGGGCAGGCAAGAGAGATTGCCCATCTCGCCTCGAGATATCCGGACTGGACAGCCGACGGGCGCAAGATAGCTTACGTCCGCGCGACGGACAGATACGCGGGCTCCGATCATCCCCACCTCGGCGAGCTCGACGCGATGCCGGTCTGCGATGCTGAGGGCAGCGTGATCGAGGAGTCGCAGTCCGCCGAGGGCCTGGCGGTCGTGGCCTATACGGAAAATTCCCGGGTGCGCTGCACCAGGGACGGCAGGATCGTCTTTTCCGCCTTCGATTTCCAGCTGCCGTGCACGCGCGAGGACGCGGGAAAGAATCAAAGCCTGTTCGCCCTCGAGCCCGGCAGGCTGCCGACGGTCGTCAGGCTCGTCCCGCGCAGCCAGGAGGAGAAGATCGGGGATTCCGCCGAGTATTTCGAGATCAGTCCCGGCGGCGGCAGGGTCTCCATTCCCGATGAGTCGGGAACCGTCTCGGTGCTGGATCTGGGGAGCGGGGAGGTCTCGCGAGCGCAAAAGCGCGTGGCCGGCGAGCACCAGCGCATCCCTTTCATCCCCTGCTGGCGCTCCGATGACGAGCTGTGCTTTGCCGCGCCCAACGAAAAGAAGCAGGCGGGCGAGCACGACTGGGATGTCGTCCTCTGGTCGCTGCCGAAGGGTTCGGGCGCCACGCTCAGCCGCAGCTGGCCGGCCGAGGCGGTGAGGAACTTCCTCAACGAGCCCGAACAGCAGCCGTCCCCGTGACCGGGGCAGCCGGCTCCCGCAGCCTGATATAGTAGAACCCGGAAACGGATCAAGTTGGCCAATGGCGAAGATTCTGGTTGTCGAAGATGAGCAGGACCTGGCGAAGCTGATAGCTGACTGGCTGCGGCGCGATCACCACCTGGTAGAGGTTGTCCATGACGGAACCTCCGCCCTCGATTATCTGGGGGCCGGGAACTATGACCTGGTCATACTGGACTGGATGCTTCCCGAGGTTCCGGGCACGGAAGTGTGCAAGCGCTACCGGCAGGCGGCGGGAAATGCTGCCGTGATCATGCTCACCGCCAAACAGTCGCTGGAGGACAAGGAGATCGGGTTCAACGCCGGGGCGGATGATTACGTGACGAAGCCGTTTCAGCTGAAGGAGCTCGTTATGCGGGTGAAGGCGCTTCTCAGGAGAACTTCGCCGGCGCATCAGGCGACCTTTCAGTTCGGCGACCTGGAGATCGACCTCGAACGGCACCGGGTGACCAAGTCAGGACGGGAGATCCACCTTTTGCCCAAGGAGTTCCGGCTGCTGGAGTTCCTCCTGCGCCACCCGCAACGGGTCTTCAGCTCGGACGAGCTGCTGTCCAGCGTCTGGGAGATGGACTCATTGGCCCAGAACGACACGGTGCGCGGGCACATAAACCGGCTGCGCAAGAAGCTGGACAGCCCCGGCAACCCCTCCATAATCAGCACGGTTCACGGGATAGGCTACAAGCTGGGATCGGTGGAAAATGCAGAAGTGGATGCGGGTTAAGCTGGCCCTCTTCTTCATGTCCATCGTCCTTTTCCTGCATGTTCTCGGGGCGGGGACGTCGATCTTTCTCCTGGACAAAGGCCTGCGCGAAAACATGGACAGGTCCCTGATGGAGCTGCTCGCCGAGATCCGGCCGTCGGTGCAGATTATCGAAGGGCGCCCCAGTCTCAAAAGCTGGGCGGAGACCGTCAAGCGAGGGAAGCTGAAGATACCTGCCTCCATACAGCTTTATGACGCCGGCGGCAGGCTGCTAGAGGAATACGGACCGCCCGGCGTGCCCAGGCTCGGCAACGGCAGGCTGGAGTCTTATCCCGGGGCAGTGGAATCCCGCGTCCGCTCCTGGAATGAGTCGATTGTGCGGCAGGGTGTACTTTTCGGGCATCTGCAGGTCCAGGATTCATCGCGCCAGAAGAACAACGCCATCAAGCAGGCGATCTATGCCGCCTTGCTGGTGATGCCGTTTTTAGGCGCGCTGGTGGCCCTCATCGGATACTGGTTCGCCAGCGTCGCCCTCACCCCGATCGAGGAGGGCGTGCAGTTGATGCGGCGATTTGTCGCCGACGCCGGGCACGAGCTGAACACCCCGGTGGCGATCATCTCGGCCAGCCTGGAGACGCTGGAGGAGGTTTTGCGAGAGCACAACCTGTCCCAGGATCTCACGGACACGATCGCCAAGGCCACGGCCAGGATGAGCGAGCTGGCCTCGGATCTGGTCTTTCTGGCACGTGTCGAGGATCCGATGTCGGCGTACCCGATAGGGCCTATCAAAAGCAAGGGGCTGATTGAGGACCTGGCCGGCGTCTACGATCCGCTGGCCAGCCAGAAGAACATTCGGCTCAAGCTGCTCCACATCGATGATGCGGAGGTGGTCGGCAATGCCGAATTCCTGCGGCGGATGCTGAGCAATCTCCTGAGCAACGGCCTGCGCTACACCGATCCGGGCGGCGAGATAACGATAAGCACCGAGTTGACCCCGCGTTACCTGGATATTCACGTCAGCGACACCGGCATGGGAATCCCGCCCGAGAGCCTGCAGCGCGTCTTCGACCGCTTTTACCGCGTGGACAAGGCCCGCTCGCGCCTGGCCGGCGGGGCGGGACTGGGGCTGTCCATAGTCAAGGCTGTTGTCGAGGCCCACGGCGGAAAGGTCTCCGTGGCAAGCGAAGTCGACCGGGGAAGCACGTTTACGGTCAGCATTCCTCTGTCCAGGCGAGTGCAGGTGATGCCCTGATTGGCTGCCCGCCGGTCTACAGCTGCCGCAGGGTGGCCTGCAGGTCGACCAGGTGGTTGTTGAATATCTTCTTCGCCACATCCAGCAGCTCGAATATGGTCGGGTCGTTGCAGGCGTAATAGATGTTGTTGCCCTGCTTGCGCGCCGTGAGCAGGTTCTTCGACCTGAGGACGGCCAGCTGCTGGGAGACGTGGGGAAACTCCACCTCCAGGCGCTCCTTGATCTCGGATACGGTAAGCTCCCCGTCCCTCAGCTCGTCGAGAATGCGGATGCGCAGCGGATTGGCCAGCGCCTTGAAGAACTCGGCTTTGAAAAGCGCGAGCTTTTCCCTGAGGACACGCTTGCTGGTCGGGGGTCGAGTCATAAGAATTTCGAAGAGCGGTTGTAAGGTGTCACGTTGGCAAGTATAATAGCAATTGCGAAAGCTTGCAAATGCTTAAGTATAGGAACATCATTATCCTGATCCTGGTGCCGGGGCTGCTTGCCCTTCTCAGCTGTTTTGGAGTAGCCGCTGCCTTCTGCGGCTGGTCGCACGTTGCCGGGTGGACGGCGCCGCCTCCCGTCTATCTCGGGGTGTGCCCGGTACAGATGCGCCTGGATTCGCTGGCGGCGATCTTCCTGCTTCTGCTTTCCCTGGTCAGCTTCTCCGTGTCTTTGTTTTCACCGGGATATCTGGAGCATCTGCGCGGGCGCGTGAGCCCGGGGTTCTACTGGCTGACCGTCTACCTATTTATTGCCTCGATGGCCGCGGTCGTGCTTGCGGCCAATGCGCTCACGTTCCTGCTTTTCTGGGAGGTGATGTCCTTGAGCTCGGCGGCGCTCGTCGCTTTTGACATGACCAGCACGCAAGCCCAGAAGGCCGCCCTCATCTATCTCGGCGCCACGCGGATAGCCACGGCGCTGCTTGCCGCAGGTTTCTTATGGGCGCACCAGCTCTTTGACTCGTGGGCCTTTGCCGGCTGGAATTTCGGCGGGCCGGAGACTCTGGGCCCGTCCGTGCTGATCGTGCTCGGATTCGCGGTAAAGGCCGGGCTCTGGCCCTTTCACATCTGGCTGCCTTACGCGCATCCCACGGCACCGTCCCCGGTTTCGGCTCTGATGAGCGGGGTGATGATCAAAATCGCGCTCTACGGCATCCTGCGCCTGTTCGCCTTCCAGTCGGGGGCATCCCTGGAGATAGCGCTGCTAATCCTCTTCCTGGGCACCGTCTCGGCGGTATGGGGCGTGCTCTTCGCCCTCGTCCAGCGCGATCTGAAACGGCTGCTCGCCTACTCCAGCGTGGAGAATGTCGGTCTGATCGCCCTGGGGATAGGGCTCTATCTCTACGGGCATCATTGTGGACTGGAGTCGATCGCCGCCGCAGGCGCGGTCGCCGCCCTGTTCCACAGCCTCAACCACGGGCTTTTCAAATCCTTGCTCTTCCTGGGGGCGGGGGCGATCGACGCCTCCGTTCACACGCGGGACTTGAGCCATCTCGGTGGATTGGGACGAGCGATGCCCTGGACGTTGCTCTATTTTGTCACCGGCAGCGCGGCGATCACCGCGCTGCCGCCGCTGAATGGGTTCGCCAGCAAGTGGCTCATTTATCAGGGCCTCTTCCAGGTGGCCGTCGACTCGGGCAACCTGGTGCACGTGGGGCTGGCGATTGCCGTAATCGGCATCCTGGCCGTGGTCGGCGGGCTGGCGCTGGCCTGCTTTACCAAAGCGGTCGGCATCGCTTTTCTAGGGCGTGCGCGCTCCCGGGCGGCCTCCGAGGCCAGGGAGTGCGCACCGCCCATGGTGCTAGCTCAGGGCCTGCTGGCTGTCTTGTGCCTCTGTCTGGGGATGGGCAGCCCCTGGGTGGGCCGGCTGTTGTCTGAGCTTGTCTCCGGGCAGTTCTCGCAGCCTTTCGTCCCCGAGCTTCCGATGGTGAACCTGGCGCTCGCGCTTCTGCTCGTGGCCGGCTGCCTGTACGTGGCCGCCCTGGCCAGGACGGAGCGCTCGCTCAAGAAGTACTGCAGTTGGGAGTGCGGCTACGGGCGGCTCAATGCGCGGATGCAAGCCACCGGGGAAAGCTTCGCGCAGCCGATCGCCTCCCTGCTTCGCCCGGTACTGCAATACAGGATGCGCGCCGAGATCAGCGGCCGCGACCGCAGGCACTTCCCGGAGCAGGTCAAGGCGGAAGCCGGAATGCAGTCCCTGCTGGAGTCCAGGGTCTACGGGCCGCTGATCGCCGCCGTCCGCTGGTTGAGCGCCCACATGGCCAGGCTGCAGGCCGGCAGCATTCACTTTTACCTTCTCTATCTTCTCGTGGCGGTGGTCTCCTTGCTGGTGGCGGGGGTGGTCTTATGAACGTCGGGGAATGGCTGCTGTTTGCCGCCGTGCTTCTTGTCGTTCCGATCCTGACGGCAGGAACGATACGCAAGATCAAGGCGCGCCTGCAAAACCGGGTCGGCCCGCCGCTTCTGCAGCCGCTCTACAATGTCGTGAAGCTCTGGCGAAAGGGCGAGACGGTGAGCGAGGACGCCACCTGGATCTTTCGCGGCGCCGCTGTCATAAATCTGGCGGTCGTGCTGGTGGTCGCGGCGCTGCTCCCCTGGGTGTCTTTCAAACCCGGGCTCACCGGCGACGACATCTTCTTGTTTATCTACCTGCTCGCCTCCGCGCGCTTCTTCGGCATTCTGGCCGCGCTGGACACCGGATCGCCGTTCAGCGCTTTCAGCAGCAGTCGGGAAGCGACGCTCTCCTTGCTGGTGGAGCCGGCTATCGTCCTCAGCCTGGTGGCCCTGGCGCTGGGAGCGCACAGCACGAGCCTGGGCAGCATCTTCGCCTACGGCGCCGCCGCCGGCCCGGCCGCGGCGCCGGTGTGGATTGTGGCCGGCTGCGGATTGTTTCTCTCCAGCCTCGTGGAGCTCTCGCGCATGCCGGTCGATGACCCGACCACGCACCTGGAGCTGACCATGGTGCACGAGGCGATGTTAATTGAGAACTCCGGGCCGAATCTCGCTCTGGCGGAGATCGCCTATACGGTGCGACTGACCTTTCTTTATGGTCTGACGGTGCAGTGTTTCCTGCACGCTGTCTATGCGGTGGCGCCGGTCGGGATGACGTTGCTCGCCGTGCTCAGCGTCCTCGGCATTTTCCTGCTGGCGGCCGGCACTGCGCTTTTGGAGACGGTGACGGTGAAGCTCAAATGGACCAGGTGCCCAGAGTTCATCGCCTACGCGCTGACCATGGGCCTGTTCGCCTGCATGGCCGCCATCTTCAGAGGAGGCGTATGATGAGCTACCCGGAGCTGTTTGCCATCGCGTCTGCCGTCATGGCCATCCTCATGATCGGCTCCGGACGCCTGCGGATCAACCTGCTGTTCTATGCTTTTCAAACGGTCTTCGCATCGGCCGTTACCGCTTCCTGCGGGCTGGTCTCCGGCGATCATCAGCTTTATTCAATTGGGCTGGCGATTCTGCTCGTCAAGGCGATCGGCGTGTCGGCTTTTATCGCCTGGATTACCAAACGCATAGGCGTGACGAGCGATCCGGGAACTCTCATCCCCGTGCCGCTTTCCATGCACGCGAGCATCGTTTTCCTGGTGGTGGCCCATCTGCTTGCCAGCCAGCTTCCCCATCTCAAGGGGCAAGATCACAGCCTCGGCGGCGCGACGGCGGCAATCTCCCTGCTGCTGACGGGAACCCTGTTCATGCTCGCCCGCAAGGTGGCCGTCAGCCAGATAATCGGATTCCTGACGATGGAGAACGGCATCTATCTTTTCGCGCTCACGCAGACGCGGGGCATGCCGATGATGGTGGAGCTGGGGATACTTCTCGATGTGCTCGTGGTGGTGATGATAGCCGGGCTGATTATTTTCCGGATCAAGCGCAGCTTTGAGCACATCGATGTCACCCTTTTGACCGAGCTCAAGGAATACTGATGGAAGGTGCCGCGTGGAAGACAGTTTAATCGGCCCGATATTGCTCTTTCCGGTGGCGCTTGCCGTCTTGTGCCTTCTCCTCGGGCGTGCTTCCAGGGCCGGTCTGGCAGTTGCTGCCGGGGGCTGGTTGTATGTAGCCTTGCTGGCCGTGCAGCTCATCCCCTTCGTCCTCGGCGTAGGCGGGCGGCTGCCGTTGCTGCCGGGGCTGGCCCTGGAGAAGCTCGGCGCCTGTTTCCTCCTGCTCACCGCCGTGGTCGTCGCCTGCGCGCTCAGCCATGCTCACGCGTTCTTCTCCAGCGAGCGCCAGTCCGCCAGTTCGCCTTCGGACAGGCAGGTGCTGCTGTTCTACGTGTTTGCGCTGGTCTTTCTGCTGTCCATGTCGGCCGTCTACATCTGCGATAACCTGGGCTTGCTCTGGGTGAGCATCGAGGCCACCACGCTCACCTCGGCCGGTCTGGTCTACTTCCGGCGGGACAAGCACGCGATCGAGGCGACCTGGAAGTACCTGATCATCTGCAGCGTCGGCCTGGCCTTCGCCTTGCTGGGCACCATCTTTTTATTCTCTGCCAGCCAGCACGGCCTGGCGGACGGCGGATCGCTGAACATCTCCGATCTGATCCAGCAGGCGCCTGGGCTCGAGCCTACGCTGATGAAGCTCGGCTTCATTTTCTGCCTGGCCGGCTACGGCACCAAGGCCGGCGTCTTCCCCCTGCACAGCTGGCTGCCCGACGCCCACTCCGAGGCCCCGGCGCCGGCCAGCGCCATGCTTTCCGGCTCGCTGCTCAATTGCGCCCTTTTTGCCCTCTGGCGCCTTCTCCAGATCGCCTCGGGCGTGCCCGGCAGCCACTTCTGCCAGGAGATGACGCTCTGGGCAGGCATTGTCACCGTCGTGGCCGCCAGCCTCTTTCTGGTTCGTCAGCACGGGTTGAAGCGATTGTGGGCCTACTCGAGCATCGAGAACGTCGGCTTGATGCTGGTGGCGCTCGGGCTCGGTTCGGCCCCGCTTTTCCTTCTGCAGGCCGTCAACCACAGCGTCGCCAAGGTCTCGCTTTTCCTGCTTTCGGGAAACATCATTCAGCTGGCCGGCACAAAGCAGCTCTCCGAGCTTCGCGGGCTGTGGAGCGCCGCGCCGGGCTGGGCGGCGCTGTTTGCCCTGTCCGCCCTCGCCGTCACCGGCGTGCCACCATTCGGCTCCTTCATCAGCGAGTGGTTGATTCTGGTCTCGTCGTTCGAGTCGAGACACTGGCTGGCGGCCGTTCTTTTGCTGCTCGGACTGTCGCTCGCCTTCATCGCCGTATGCCTGCATGCGGGCAAGGTCCTGACCGGCAGCCCGCGCTCGGAGATCGAGCCCGCGCGCACATGTTCGCGCAGCGTCGTACCGGCGGCGCTGGTCCTGGTATCGGTCGTTCTCGGGCTGGTGATCGGACCGGACTTCTTGAGGGCGGCGTTATGAGATTGGCCTGTCAGACCATCGGCTCCGAGGAGCTGACCTCCACCTTGAAGCCGCTCACGGCCACGGACAGCCATCGCCTGGGCTTGCTCACCTCGCTGGACGGCAGGCAGCTGGTGGCCCTCGTCCTGGACCTCAAGGGGCGCACGGCCGGGCTGGTCCGGTGCGAGCTCGACCAGTGCCATTACTCTTCATTGACGCCGCTTATCCCTCAGGCGCACTGGTTCGAGAGGGCGCTCAAGGATCTGTTCGGAATCACCCCGGCAGGGCATCCCCGCCTGAAGAGCAACTTCGTCCCCGAGGCCTTCGAGGCGACGCTGGCGCCGCTCAGGTCCGCCGGCGATCGGGGCAAGCTTGCCGGCGAGCCCCCGCGCGACTTCCGTTTCCTGCGTGTGGGCGGCGAAGGGGTGTACGAGGTGCCGGTGGGTCCGATCCATGCCGGCGTCATCGAGCCCGCGCACTTCAGGCTGAGCTGCCTCGGCGAGTTCATTTGCAACCTGGAGCTGCGCCTGGGCTTTCTCCACCGCGGCGTGGAGAGACGGCTGACCGAGGTCAGCTGGCCCAACGCCCGCTTTGTGGCGGAGGCGGCCTCCAGCGACACGGCGGCCGGCAACGCCCTGGCGCACGCGATCGCCATGGAATCGCTTCTGGAGGTCGAGGTGTCGCCGAGGGCGCGGCATCTGCGGACGCTGGCCCTGGAGGTCGAGCGGATCGCCATGCACATAGCCGATATCGGCGGCCTGGGGGTCGACCTCGGCTTTCTGGGCGTGGCCGCCGGCCTTTCGCGGCTGCGGGGCGCCGCAGTCGGGCTTGCCGATCTCTTGAGCGGCTCGCGATTCATGCGTGGTTACATCTGCCCGGGCGGGGTGACTCTGGCGGAGGGCGGTCGTCTCTCGCAGTTAAGGGCGCAAGCACAAAAGCTCCGCCGGGACGTGCGGGGCTTCGTGCAGATGTTCCTCGACAACGCGTCGGTGCAGGAGCGCCTGACCGACACCGGTAAAGTCTCGCGCGGGCTGGCGCGAGATTTCGGTCTGGTCGGCGTCGCGGCCAGGGCCAGTGGTATCGCATACGATGCCCGCCAGCACTTTCTTCACGGCGACTATCCGCCCCTGGCGCCTGCCCCCGCGGTCGAGCGGGGCGGTGACGCCCTGGACAGGACCAGGGTGCGCGCGCGCGAGCTGGAGACCAGCTTCTCGATCCTGGAGGCGGTGCTCGATGAGGAGTTCGCGGGCGAGTGCGCGGTCGCACTGCCGCAGGCGTTGCCGGCCAATGAGGCTGCCTGCGGCATAGTGGAGGCCTTCAGGGGAGAGCTGATTCACCTGATCTTCACCGACGCCCGGGGAAGGATCAGCCGCTACGCCATAAAAGATCCCAGCTTCAACAACTGGACCGGCATGGCGATAGCGGCCAGGAACAATCTGATCGCCGATTTCCCGGTCGCCAACAAAAGCTTCGCCCTGTCCTACAGCGGACACGATCTCTGAGGTGCCGATGCTCAAGCTCCTGTTCTACCTGATAAAGAACGGCTGCCTGACCCAGCGGAAGATCTGCCCTTCCCTGGACGAGCCTGCGCTCGGGCTGCCCCGGCTTGTCCCGGGTAAAAACTGGACCGAGCAAGCGGCCCGGCGGTGCGCTGAAGCATGCCCGACGCAGGCCATCACCGCCGGTGATCGGGGCGGGGAGTCCCCGTCCGCTTCGCCGGCATTGACGCTCGATCTGGGCAAGTGCATCGGCTGCATGCTGTGCCTTAAGGTCTGCCCGAGCGGTTTCATCGTCGCCGACAGATCCACGAGGACGGCTACTACCAGACGCGAAGATCTTGTTCTGTCGCCAAGGTCGTTGCCCGGACCCCAGGAGGCATTGCCGCAAAAGGAAGCAGCCGGCGGCTTGTTTGGCAAGTCGATTTCGGTGCGGGTCGTCTCCACAGGCTGCTCGGCGTGCGACCTGGAGGTGGCTGCCGCCTTCAATCCGATCTTCGACGCCGAGCGCTTCGGGATCCACCTCACGGCGTCGCCCCGCATGGCGGATGTCCTTCTGGTCACCGGACCGGCCGGCAGGGGCATGCACGAGCCCCTCAAGCGAGCCTACGAAGCCATGCCGGAGCCGCGCATCGTCATCGCCGCCGGCACGTGCGCGATATCGGGCGGAGTGCACGCGGGCAACTACAGCCAGGCCGACGGCGTCGGGGCGGTCTTGCCGGTGGACATATTCATTCCCGGCTGCCCGCCGCACCCGTGGAGCATCATCCACGGCATCATGGAGGCGATGAGGCTGCCGCTCGATCGAGCCCGGCCCGGCTCATCCCTCAATGCGCCATGAAGGCGAGAACATTGGCCAGCACATAGACAAAGATGAGCGCGATCGCATCCCCGGCGATGAAGGCGATCTTCTTCTCCGATCTGTAGGTGAGCGCGATCACCACAATGCCCATCGAAATCATGGCGCCAAGCGCCATCAGACCGTCGGTCACCGACACGTGGCGCAAAAGCGGCTCCCTGGTGTAGCAGAAGTCCGTCACCGCGAAAATGACCATGTAGCAGAGATTGCTGCCAAGCAGGCTGGCTACGGCCATGTCGAAAGCCCCCCTGCCGGCTGCTGAAACTGCCACGGCCAGCTCGGGCAGGCAGGTGGTAATCGCTATAAAGGAGCCGCCGATAAAACTTTCGCCCCAGCCTGTCATGGCGGCAATCTGCCCGGCAAGCGCCGGCAGATAGTAAGAGGCGGCGACAATGCAGAGCGCGCAGACCAGGAAGGTCGAGATCAACTTGAGCCAGGAATGGCTGCCTGCCTCAACCGCCGCTTCCTCCTCCTCGAACTGGCGAAGTCGCGCTCGCTCGAATCGGAAAGTCAGTCGCATCGCCAGCAGGTAAATAGGCACGAATGCCACGGTGATCGGGTCCATGGCGTGCGCCCAGGTGAGAACGGGAAGCTTCCTGCCGATCAGCATGTCGATTGCCGCCAGACCGATGAGAACGATGCCGAAACCAACCGAAAGTATGTGCCCTTCGTGCACCCGGTAAGACACCGGCCTGTCTTTCGATGTCAGATCGAGCAGCCCGATAACCATCAGGTTGAACATGCAGCTGCCGATCAAACCGCTGACCGCCATATCGGGCAGGTCATGCACTACCGCCGCAGAAAGGCTTGCCACCAGCTGCGACATGGCGGTCATCATTGCCAGCAAGACAAGTCCGACCCAGCCCTTGCTTATGCCGCTTTTTTCGGCAATCAATTCGGCGCAGCGGCTCAATCGGCTTCCAGCCAGGAGTATGACCGCCGCGCACACGGCAAATTCAAGCGCTGTTATCATTGCTCACCAGGTCGACGGGCCGGCTCGTTTATTATATGTTGTATGGGGTGCCGCCGCGGTCCCGCCCGCTTGTCATCCGCTGGCCGTCTGGCGCAGCCGGTGCCCGCATGGCCGCCGTCGGCTTCTTCGTCCGGCAGCTCAGACAATGCTAGTATTGGCACTGTATTAAAGGGAACTCGAGGAACTCAGCCGTATGAACATCCTTCCCTCGGTAAAGCTGGACAGCAAATACAAAGAGGCACTGATCGATTTTCAATCGCGCGAGGACATCCCGAGCATCTGGCGGGAGACGCCGATTGAAGCGTTTATCATGTCTCAAAATTTCGGCTGGCCGATCCAGACCACCGGAAAGCCCGAGCTGCTTATCGCGACGTGCATCGAGTTTCGTTACGCGATGCCGGTGCCCCGCATGTACGCTTATGTTATTCGCCGGGCCAGCGGGCGCGTGATCGGCTCCGAATTCAGCGTCGGCTACACCCTTGCCAAAGGCGTGCGGCACCTGGTGATGATCGGGCACAACGATTGCGGCATGTCCAGGGTGCCGCAATCGGCACCGCTGATGGTGGATGCTTTCGTCGACCAGGGATGGCGCCGCGAGACGGCGGAAGAATACGTGAAAAAACATGCCGCCCGCCACGCGATAGGCGACGAGCTGGAAGCTCTCAAGGAGGAGTACCATCGCCTTCACAGGTTATTTCCCAAGCTGATGATCGCCCCCCTGTTCGTCTCCCTCTATGACGGCAAGCTTTATCTGCCCAGGTGGTACACGCAGCTGGGCCCGCAGGACACTCAACCGGGGACCGATCCCGTCCCTGACGAGGTGATCGAACGCCTGCCATAACGGCCCGGCCCGGACCTGTCTGGACCGCGCCCGCCGCCGCGACGGCAGGGACCGGGCTGCCGGACGGGAAGTCACCACAGGCGGTGCCGACTCGCTGGCGCTTGCAATTTGAGCCCCGGTCGTGTATCCAGTGACTGAATCAGGATCAACCAACCTTGGCATCTTGCGGCTGCGCTAAAACCGATCTGCTTCCCAGGCTTATGGCCGCCGTCCTGGCGCTGGCGCTGTGGGCGTCCGGCAGGGCCGCACAGGCGGAAGCGGTCCCGGCTGCCAATCACCGCCGGGTCCAGCTGCCCTTCAAAAACGAGTCGGACCGGTTGATGGCCGATATTCTCTTGGACGAGATCCAGCTCGAGAAGTTCAATCTTCACTACCGCCTGGAGGCGACCAGGCAGGGTCGCTGGAAGGGCTTGCGCTATGCCGGTTTCCAGACGACCAACTACGCGCTTACCGACGCCGGGCTGATAACTACCGTCGCCGAGCGCTTTCCACACATCTCCAGCCCGAAAACACTGCACGTAGGCGCCCTGCGGCACAGCAACGTCATGAGCGGCGTGGCCCAGACGGTGGGCGCCGGGGGCTCGGCGCTGGAATTCGCGATTAACGAATATCACTGGTGGCGTGCATACCGGCTGGGGTTCTCCGCGCTCACGGCAAGGGTGCACGTCCAGAAGCTCGTCGCCGATATCGACGCCAAGCTCGCCCTCTTCGATACCCTGGTCGTAGCCGAGCGGCGGCGAACCCCGGCCGGAACCACGGAGGTGCACGCGCTGGAGCACGAGATTCTCTCCGATATGCGCGACCTGTCCGTGGCCGAGTTTGAAGGTTTCCACATGAATGCGCGGCGGTTGCTGTGGCGGCAGCAGTCGTTCTACCTGCTCGATATCGCCAAGAACACGACCGGGGCTCTCGGCAACCTTTTCGGATACCAGGCGCTGCGCCGCGGAAATCGCCTGCTGAACAGACCAGCCGGCGTGCTCACGCTCTTATCCGGCGCCCAGATCATCGCCAACCCGATTTTGAGCAGGCTTGCCGGTCTGGCTGTCGTTGCCTGCGACCGCTGGGAGCTCGGGCGCGCAAAGCTGCGCAAAGTCGAGACCACCTGCGCCAAGCTCGAGGACGACTGCGCAAGGCTCCAGCAGTACTGCGCCGACAACCGCATCGAGGAGCATCCCAACCTGGCCGGGTCGGTTAAGAGAATCAGATTATACGAGGCCAGCAGCGCGCGCTGGACTGCCGAGTTGCGCCGCAGCACGGAAGAGGTGCGGGCCGGCAACCGGCAGGCCGTGCAGAACATCATGGCCGCCACGGCAACAGGCGCAACCAAGCTCGCTTTGGGCATCGAGTTCACCGCCGCCGGCTACAACTTCGCCGGCAGCGGGCGGCGCACCAACGTGCTTCTGGGCAGCGGCGCCCTGGTCTACATGGTGGGCGACTCTCTGGCGTTGCTGGATCAGATCCGCATTACCGCCAAAGGGGAGCTCGATCACTACCGGCTCCGGCGCCAGGGAAAATTGCCCGGTCAATTGATCCAGGCGCGCCTGGAGAAGCTCGACGAGATGGAGAAGGCTCTGGTTTCCATCAAAAGCGATCCGCTTGCGAAATGAGGTTTCCTCGATCTCAAGCCAGAGAGCCGACAAAGGGATTCTCTCTCCTCTCGGACCAGATGTCCGTGTCCGGCCCATGACCGGGGATGACGCGGGTGCTGTCATCCAGCCTGAACAGGCGATCGGAGATGGAGTTGATTATCTGCTCGTAGGAGCCGCCCCACAGATCGGTGCGACCGATCGACCGGCGAAAGAGGGTGTCGCCCGCGAACAGGATGCTCTCTTTGTCTTCCAGCGAAAAGCACAGGCTGCCCGGCGTATGGCCGGGCGTGTGGATTACCGAGGTCTTGATCTTGCCGAGGCTTATCTCCTCGCCGTCCTCGATATAGCGGTCGACCGGCAGCGGCTCCTCTACGTCGAATCCGAAGAGCTGACCTTGCTTCATCAGGTTGTCGTAAAGCAATTTGTCTCCGCTGTGCAGGAGGATCTGGGCGCCGGTCGCTTCCTTGACCGCCTTCGAGCCCAGGACGTGATCGAAGTGCGCGTGCGTGTGCAGCAGATACTTGACCTTCAAGTTGTGACGCTTTACGGCCTCGATGATCTGCTGCGGGTCGCCGCCGGGATCGATGATGGCAGCCTCGCCCGTCTCCTTGCAGGCTATGATCGAGCAGTTGCACTGCAATGGCCCGACTGGGAAGGAGTCGACGAGCATGGTTATTCGAACAGCTCGCTGACCGAAGAGTCGTCATGTATACGCATGATCGCCTCGCCGAGCAGCTTTGCCACGCTCACCTGGACAATCTTCTTCGAGGCTGTCTTTCGGTCGAGCGGTATTGAGTTGGTGACAACGATCTTTTCGATCGGCGACTTATCGATCCGCTCCATCGCCGGGCCGGAAAGAACGGGGTGCGTGGCGCAGGCGTAGATCGCCTTGGCGCCCTCCTGCGCCAGAAGCTCCGCGCCTTTGGTGATCGTTCCGGCAGTGTCGATCATGTCATCGACCATGATCGCCGTTTTGCCTTTGACCTCGCCTACGACATTGAGGACCTCCGCCTCGTTGTGCTTGGTGCGGCGTTTGTCGATAATGGCCAGCGGGGCGTCGTTCAGCTTCTTGGCGAAGGCGCGCGCGCGCCCCACCCCGCCGACATCCGGGCTGACCACCACCACGTCGTTGTGCAGCAGGTTCTTCTTAATGTAGTCGAGAAGAACGGGGCTGGCGTACAGGTGATCGACCAGGATGTTGAAGAAACCCATGATCTGGGGGGCGTGAAGGTCGAGCCCAACTATGCGCTGGGCGCCGGCGGTCGTGAGGAGGTCCGCCACCAGTTTGGCCGTTATCGCCTCCCGTCCGGCCGCTTTCCTGTCCTGCCTGCCGTAACCGTAGTACGGCATGACCACCGTGATCCGTCCGGCGCTGGCCCGCTTGAAGGCGTCAATGAGGATGAGCAGCTCCATCAGGTTCTCGTTGACCGGCGAGCAGGTCGGCTGCACGACGAAGCAATCGATGCCGCGCACGCTCTCCTGCACCTGCACATATATCTCGCCGTCGGAAAATGGCGATATCTTCACCTGCCCGAGCTCAAGCTCCAGGTACTCCGCGACCTCCCCGGCCAGCATCGGGTTGGCCGTGCCGGAGAAGATTTTCAGGTTGGTTTTGCCGCCCCCCGCGAAGGAACGCTGCTTTGCAGGCATTTGAGCAACCATCGGCTCTTCTCCACCTCAAGCCACCAAAGGCAATTGTAGATAAGAAAGAGCAAATCGCCTAGCCGATAAGCAAATGTTTAGCAGTTCAAAAACAGGCGGTCGCCTGATTCCGCCTGCTTGAGGAGCTCCTCGAGCGCGTACTTTACATGCAGGTAGGTAAGACCGCCCTGGACGAAGACCGCGTAAGGCTCGCGCAGGGGACCGTCGGCTGAAAGCTCGATCGTCGACCCTTCTATAAAGGTGCCGCCGGCCATGACGATTGCCTCCTGGTAGCCGGGCATCGCTGCCGGCTCGGGGGCGACGTGGGCGTTGACCGGCGAAAGCCGCTGCAGCGCCCGGCAGAAGGCGACGAGCCGCTCCGGCGTCCCCAGCCTGATGCACTGGATGATATCGCTGCGCGGCTCGAGCGGACCCGGGCTGACCGCAAATCCCAGGCGCTCGAAGACGCCGGCGAAGAGCATCGCCCCCTTGAGCGCCTGGGCGACCACGGACGGCGCCAGGAACAGACCCTGCAAGACCAGGCGGTTCTGGTTGTAGGTCAGCCCCATGTGTCCGCCGATGCCGGGCGCGGTCAGCCTGTTGAGCGCGTTGTCCACCAGCTCGGCCCTGCCCGCCACGTAGCCGCCGGTAAGGGCCAGCCCGCCCCCGGGATTCTTAATCAGGGATCCGGCCACCAGGTCGGCGCCGCAGGCGGTGGGCTCGCCGGGTTCGACGAACTCGCCGTAGCAATTGTCCACCAGGACCTGGCAGCGCGGGTTGAGCTCTCTTATCGCGTTTGAGATTTTCCGGATGTCGGCGTTGGTCAGGGCCCGCCGCCCGCAGGCGTAGCCGCGGGACTTCTGAACGTAGGCGACCGCGGTCGGCGGGCCGACAAGCGGCGCCAGCGTCTCCCGGAGATTGGCCTTTCCGGACAGGCAAGGCTCGACGTCGCCCTGCAGGTAGTCGACGCCGGCGGCCCTAAGCGAGCCCGAGCCTCCGCCGGCAATCCCTATCACCTCCTCGAGCGTGTCGTAGGGGCGTCCGGTCAGACAGGCGAGTCTTTCGCCAGGCTTGAGGTTCCCGAACAGCGCGCACGCCAGCGCATGCGTGCCCGACACCATCTGCATGCGCACGGCGGCTTTCTCGCACTGAAAGACGGAGGCGTAGATCCGGTCTATAGCCTGCCGGGCCGGATCGTCCCTGCCATAGCCGGTCTTCTCGGCAAAAAACTCATCGCAGAGCCGGTGGGAGTGGAAAGCCTCGAGCACCCGCCGCTGGTTGGCCAGGGCGACGCGGTCGACCTCGGCAAAGCGGTATGCGAGGTCCGCCTCGGCTGATTGAATAAGCTCCTGGGTCGATATCGTCGCGGTCAAGCGGGGGCTCCTCGGGCATCGGTCAATTATATATACTGTTGCCCGGCCTGCCGCTGCCCCCTGCAAGTTTTGAACTTTAAGCATCCTGCCGCCGTCTTTAATAACGGGGCAGCGCCGGCTGATCTCGCCGCCCCGCCTGCAGCCGGGGGCGCGCCCATCCCACCTGCAGCCCCGCGGTGCGAGGTCTCGGCAGCGGAGTCCCGCCTGAGCCCGCTGACATCGTGTCGGCGACCATCATCGCGGCGGGGGAGTGCGGGGTCTCGGCAGCGGAGTCCCGCCTGAGCCCGGCGGCGCGCGTCCGGCCCGCTTGTGACCGGAGCCTGTGAGGAGGAGGAAAACGATGACCGTCATTATGGAACCCGGCCAGACCCCAAAGCCTCGTGCAGGCTTCTGGCAGCGCCTCGTCACCGAGGCCGCCGAGCTTCTCTACCTGGAGCGCTGCCGGGTGTGCCGTGCTTGCTGCCATTTCGCCGGCGCCTGCGGTCCCGGCCGTCGCTTAGAGCTGAAATCCGTCTGCGCGGGGTGCTGGCGGAAAGTGATCCGGAACGGCCCGTGCGCCGACTGGTGCACGCTGGACGGCCATACATCGTTCCTGGTCGCCAGCGGCTGCCGCTATCGGGGACCGATCAAGCGGCTGGTGTACAAGCTGAAGTACGACGGCGATCGCTTGATCGCCTTCGATCTCTCGTTGCTGCTGGTGTCCGCCTGGGCGCGCCTGGCGGAGGAGATCGCGGGGCGCTCGCCGCTTCTGGTCCCGGTCCCGCTGCACGGCAAGCGCCTGTCACGCCGGGGCTACAACCAGGCCGAGCTGCTGGCGCGGCATGCCGGGCGCAGGCTCGGGGTGGTCGTGGATGCCCGCGCCCTCAAGCGAAGCAGGGCCACGGATCCGCAGCACGGGCTTGGCCGCTGCGAGCGCCTGGCCAACGTGGCCGGGGCCTTTACCGCGGAGCGCCGCCGGGTGGAAGGCCGTTTTGTCATTCTGGTCGACGACATCTGCACCTCCGGGGCCACGCTCTCCGAGGCCGCGCGGGCGACGATGTCCGCGGGTGCGGCCGGGGTGGCCGGCCTCGCCGTTGCGCGCGCCGTGCTGGCCAGCGCCGATGACGCCGGGGACATCTAGTACCGCCTGGCAGAAGTTAACGTACTTCCGCAGGGGCGGATTGCATCCGCCCGGGCGCGTCCAACAAGCCCTTACGAGCGAACCGGCTCTAATGCCAGCGAGTGCTGGCCAGATCCCGTGCCCGCGGGGCTGGCCGGCTCAGCGGACAACGGCATAGATTAGCTTGTCCAGAATCTCGCCGTTCTTGAATACGGCTTTTCGTAATCGTGCCTCATACGTGTAACCGGCCTTCTCGAGCACCCTGGCCGAGGCGGCGTTGCCCTCGAAGACGCCCGCGTAGATGCGGCACAGATCGAGCGTCGTAAATCCGAATTCGGTAACCGCCCGCACCGCCTCGGTGGCGATGCCCCGTCCCCAGAACTGGCGGCCGAGCCAGTAGCCGATCTCGGCCGACCTGCGGTGGACGTCCTCCTGCAGCCTGAGCCCTATACCTCCGACGGCCTGTCCGTCGACGACGATGGCGAAGTTTGTCACCGGCTCAGCTGAACTGGCGAACTCGATCCACAAGTGCGCGTCGGCGGCCGTGTAGGGATAGGGAAAGGCGTCTCGCAGTCTGGAGGAGACGGCGGGATCGTTGGCGTGCTCGACCAGCGAGTCCGCATCCGAGTTCTGCCAGTTGCGCACCGTGCAAAGCGCCAGGTCCCAGCGCACGCTCTCAGTCACCCTTGTCGAGGGAAGCGAGGGCTTCCTCGAAGGCGGCCAGCGTCTCGTCTATGTCTTTCTTGGAATGCACCAGCGAGACGAAAGCGGTCTCGAACTGGGACGGCGGCCAGTAGATCCCTGCGGCGATAAGGGCTTGCCAGAGCCTGGCGAAGGCTTTCGTGTCGCAAGCCTGGGCGCCGGCGAAATCGTTGACCTCCTTGGGGGCAAAGAACAAAGTGATCATGCCGGTGATCGACGAAACCTGAAAAGGAGTGCGGCTCTTGCCGGCAAGCTCGCGCAGCCCGTCGGCAAGCCGGTCGGTGCGCTGATCCAGCTGCTGGTATGTGTGGGGAATCTGCAAAAGGCGGAGTTGAGCGGCACCGGCTCGCATGGCCAGCGGGTTGCCGGACAGGGTGCCTGCTTGATAAACCGGCCCCTGCGGCGCCACCATCTCCATGATCTGCTTCCGCCCGCCGTAAGCTCCCACCGGCAGCCCGGCGCCGATTATCTTGCCCAGGCAGGTCAGATCCGGCTCGATCTGCCAGCGCTCCTGCGCGCCGCCGAGGGCGACGCGAAAACCTGTCATCACCTCGTCGAAAATCAGCAGTGCACCGTGCCTGGTGCTAAGCTCCCGCAAGCCCCGCAGATAGCCCTCGCCCGGTTTAATCAGTCCCGCGTTGCCGACCACCGGCTCCACGATGACGGCCGCTATCTTGTCCCGGTGTTCCTGGAAGGTCTTCTCCACCGCGGGCAGATCATTGTACGGCAGCGAAATGGTCAGCCTGGACAAATCCTCCGGTACGCCCGGAGAGCTGGCGATGCCCAGCGTGGCCAGACCGGACCCGGCCCTTACCAGGAAAGAGTCCGCGTGCCCGTGGTAGCAACCGTCGAATTTGACGATCATCTGACGACTGGTGAAAGCCCTCGCAAGTCGAATCGCCGACATGGTGGCCTCAGTCCCGGAGTTCACCATGCGCACCAGCTCCATGCTGGGCACTATCTTCTGGATAAGCTCGGCGAGCTCGACCTCGGCCGCGCAGGGCGCACCAAAGCTGGTGCCCCTCAACAGACCGTCCTCAATCGCCTCCAGCACACGCGGGTGGCGATGCCCCAAGATCATCGCCCCCCACGAGCCGACGTAATCGATGTAACGGTTGCCGTCCACATCCCACATATAGGCGCCGTCGGCGCGATCGATGAAGACCGGCTCGGATGCCACCGACTTGCAGGAGCGCACGGGTGAGTTGACGCCGCCGGGGGCAACTTTTAACGCTCGATCGAATACCTGGTGTGACCGGGATGCGGAAAGAACCGTTTGCGTCATCGCCGTTAACCTCTATTGAAACTGTCGTTTACGTCGACCGCGCCGCACCCTCCGGCGCGCCCAGGATGCGTTCCAGCACGGGCTCCACCATCTTGATCGCCTTTTCACCGGCCTGGAAATGCCTGAGCTTGAGATCCTTGTCGAAAACGTAGAAGGCGGGCACGAACTTGTTTTCAAAAGCATCGGTGATCGTGTGCCAGTTGTCGACAACGCAAGGCTGCTTGACCTCATAGAAGTCGATTGCTTCTTTCACCGCCTCGACATTGGTGTCGCTCTCCTGTCTCGGCATGTGCACGGCGATGACTTTCAGGCCTTTCGGCCCGTAAGTGTCGATCCATCTTGATATATCCGGGAGCGACTCCTTGCAGATGCCGCAGCTTATCGCCCAGAAGTGAACGAGCACCACATTGCCCCGCAAATCTTCGGTGTTAATCTGCTGGGAATTGAACCAATCGGTTCCACCTTCGAGCGGTGGCATGGCGCTGTCCATTCGCAGTGGCATGTGGACCTCCTTATTATTGGATTCGCATTGCGGCGGGTAACCCGGACGACGGCGGTGGCTCTGATTTCTCACTGGGCAGATCCGCCGGGCCGTGCCTGGCGGATCTGCCCCATGATTCTTGCATACCGCAGCGAAATTACCGCGGTCGACTCCTGCTGGGTATCGCCTACACCTGCAGGGTCTTCTGACCCGGCTTCCAGTCCGCGCCGCACAGGCCGCCGGTCTTCAGCGCCTCGAGCACCCGCAGGGTCTCATCGACGCTGCGGCCCACGTTCAACGCGTGCACCACCTGGTACTGCAGCTGACCTTCCGGATCGATGATGAACAGACCGCGCAGGGCGATGCCCTTGTCCTCGAGGAGGACGCCGTAGTCGCGCGAGACATCCTTGGTGATGTCGGATGCCAGCGGGAACTTGATCTGGCCCAGTCCGCCCTTCTCTTCCGGGGTCAGGATCCAGGCGCGGTGGCTGTAGACGCTGTCGGTGGAAACCGCGAGGACGTCGGCGCCGGCCTTCTTGAAGTCTTCGTACCTGTCAGAGAACGCCTTGATCTCTGTCGGGCAGACAAAGGTGAAGTCCAGCGGATAGAAGAACATGATGAGCCACTTGCCGCGATAGTCGGCCAGGCGCACATTCTCCTTCAAGGCTTTCATATCCTTAGTGGAGGGCATGTCGAATTCGGGAGCTTTCTTTGTTACTTGAAGCATTTAGGTTGAATCTCCGAAAGGTTGTGTAGAGCGACTATTTCTGGATCTTATCTCCCGGCCGCTGAACCCTTGAGGCTTTTAATGGAAATTCCATAATTTACGCATAAGGCGCATCGGCGCTTGATTTCGATACGCGTCACGCCTTGCGATCGCTCAGCCATTCGTCCAGCTCCCGCTGAAGCTGGTTGTCGCGAACGTACTTCTGAATGAGCGGACTTGTCGGCTCCCAGCCGATGCTCAGCAGGTGCTGCAGGTGCTCCTTCGGGGTGGCCGCCTGCCTGCTCCTGCCCAGCTCCGCTTCGTTGGCTGCTTCCGCCATCGCCTCTCCTCCCGAATGCACCGGTAATTATAAGCGCCCGCCGCGGCAAGGCGTGATTCTGGCGGCTCGGTCCGTTTACCCGATTCCGGGCCGTGCCGAAACCCACGGGCACGGGCCGGTGGAATGTAAAAGCGGCTTCATAAAGAGCTGCGCAAGCGGGCGCCTGTTTGACCCCGGGAAAGATCGTTTGCTATCATCAGCATTTGCCCGTTTTCTGTGCTGAGAAAATGGGGAGGCTGCTGCCGGACGGCGGGATAGAAACGGTCCGGTCGCCAGCTTTTCGAATCATTACCGCGTTTGGCCGGAGAAGAAAATGTACGCCATCGTTGAAGCATGCGGCAGACAATACCAGCTTGAGGCCGGGAAATTCGTGGACATCGATCTGGTTCCTGTCGAGCCCGGGCAGGAGTTCGTCTTCGACCGCGTCCTCATGCTCGTCGACGGCAAGGACTCCCAGGTCGGCGAGCCGTATGTCAGCGGCGCTAAGGTGACCGGCAAGGTCCTGGCCCACGACCGCGACTCGAAAATCATCGTTTATAAGATGCGGCCCAAGAAGGGTACCCGCAAGAAGCAGGGGCACCGGCAGGGCTACACCCGGGTTCTGGTGAGCCAGATAAGCGTCAACGACAAGGTGCTGGCCGAAGCCAGGGGCGACAAGAAGCCGGCCAGGGAAAAGCCGCAGCCCGAGGCCAGGGGGGCCGAGAAGCCCGCGGCCCGGGCGGTCAAGAAGCCGGCTGCCAGGGCGGCCGAGGCGCCCGCCGCCGAAAGGCCAGCGAAAACAGCCGGCAAGCCCGCCGCCAAGCCGGCCAGGAAGGCGGCCACCAAGCCGGTCACCAATCCGGCCGAGAAGCAGGATACGGTCAGCTCGAGCTCTCAAGATTAGGGGAATTAACGGTCATGGCACATAAGAAAGGCGCAGGTTCAACCAGAAACGGCCGCGACAGCCAGCCCAAGCGCCTGGGCGTCAAGGTGTACGGCGGCGAGCTGGCCCAGCCGGGCTCGATACTGGTCCGCCAGCGGGGAACCAAGATCCATCCGGGACACAACGTCCTGCGCGGCAGCGACGACACCCTCTTCGCCGTGGTCACCGGCACGGTGCGCTACGAGACCTCGCGCGGCCGCAAGCTCGTAAGCGTATATCCTCTATAGGCAGGACCTGGAAACTCTCCGGAGAAGCGGGCAGGCAAGGCGAGCAGCCTTCCGGTGCGCTATATTTGGGGTCGAGGCGGGGGACCGCGCAGATCGGCGGAGGTAGCGTCGGCTGGTGGAGCAAGGCAAGGCAAAGAGCGTGGAGGCGGTCCTGAAACTGCTGGGCGTCGAGCGGCCGGCAGGCGCGGGGCCGCTGGTGGTGACCGGCGTCAGTTACGACTCGCGGCAGGTAGAGCCGGGCAACGCCTTTGTCTGCATCGCCGGCGAGCACACCGACGGCAACCAGTTCATCGCCGAGGCGGTGAAGCGTGGCGCCGCATGCGTCGTTTCGGAGAAACCCGGGCAAGGCTGCCCGGTGCCTTACCTGCAGGTGCCCGATGTCAGGCTCGCCCTGGCGCTTTTCGCCGACGAGTACTTCGACCACCCGAGCCTGCACCTCCGCCCGCTCGGTGTGACCGGCACCAACGGAAAAACCACCACCACGCACCTGGTCGAGCAGATCATGAACGCCAGCGGCCGCAAGACCGGGCTTATAGGCACGCTGGGCGCCCGCTGGCCGGGGCAGACGGAGTACCACGAGATCAAGCACACCACGCCCCAGTCGGCGGATCTGCACCGGATACTGGCGATGGTGGCCGATGCCGGCTGCTCGCACGTCTCCATGGAGGTGTCCAGCCACGCTCTGGCCCAGAAGCGGGTGGCCGGCTGTCATTTCGCCACGGTCTGCCTGACCAACATCACGCAGGATCACCTCGATTTCCACCAGACCATGGAGCACTACTGGAAAGCCAAGCGCAGGCTCTTTGCCGAGCTTGCCGATTCCGCCCACGAAAACAGATCGGCTATCGTCAACCTCGATGATCCCCTGGCCGGCGAGTTCTTGAAGGCGGTCCACCCGCGAATTCCGAAGTGGACGTATGCCTGGCAGCAGGGGGCCGATTGCTACGTCCGGGAGGCCAGCTTCGATTTCGCGGGCACCAACCTCTCGCTGGTCACCCCGCGCGGCCCGGTCGACCTGCGCCTGCGGCTCACCGGTCGCTTCAACGTTTACAACACGATGGCCGCCGTGCTGATCTGCCTGGCCGAGGGTGTCGATCCGCAGTCCTGCGCCGCGGCGCTGGAGAATTTCTCCGGGGTGTCCGGCCGCTTCGAGGTCGTATCCTCGGATTCGGGCGGCGAGCCGCTGGTCATCGTCGATTACGCGCACACGCCCGATGGGCTGGACAATGTGCTGAAAACGGCGCGCGGGCTGGTTCCGCAAGAGGGGCGGCTCGTGGTCGTCTTCGGTTGCGGCGGCGACCGGGATTCCTCGAAGCGGCCGCAGATGGGCGAGATTGCCGAGGCGCTGTGCGACGAGGTGATCGTCACCTCCGACAATCCACGCACCGAAAACCCGGAGCAGATAATTGCCGACATCCTGGCGGGCATCAAACGCATGAGATCTGTTCTGGTCGAGCCGGACCGGGCGGCGGCGATCCGCCTGGCGATCAAGCAGGCGTCCGGCAAGGACGTGATCGTGATCGCCGGCAAGGGGCATGAGAATTACCAGATCCTCGCCGATCGGACGGTGCCGTTCGATGACAGGACCGAGGTGCGGCTGGCCCTGAAAGAGCGGGCAAGCGCCTGCCTCGGCACCCTCTAGCTTGCTGGGTATAATTGAAAAAGTTGTACGGCGGGTTAAATGAGTCCTCCAAGGGGACTTTCAGTGGGCATCAATTTTCACATCACTTCCGTGCGAGAAGGAACCATCTTCAATGTGATGCAGTTCCTCAGTCTCGAGAAAGTCACGGGAATCTTGAGCATCTCCTTCGGACGCCATATTCCCGAGGTGGCGATTTATTTCGTCTCCGGCAAGGCGGCCACGGCGGAGTTCGGCGCCATTGTCGGCGACAACGTGCTCGATGTCATCCTCTGCCAGGAGTACGCGATCAAGGAGGTCAACTTCGCCCCCGGACGGATCAGCCGCATCAACGACAAAGCGCTCATCGTCAGGGCATCCAGCCTCTCCGGCTCGCTTTTGCAGGCCTCCAAGGATGTGGACAAATGCCAGGCGAGACCGTTCATTTACGGGCTGCTTCCCCTGTACTTCCCCAACACGGGCCGGGCCGAGGTCCTGCTGCAGGTCATGTACGACTTCCCCAAGCACAGGGATTTCCTGAGCAGCGTCCCCCAGGCGGAAGGTGACAAGGACGGGCCGCTTCCTCACTGCGTTCTGCTGCATCGAGCGTTGAGCAAGAACGCGATCACCTATCAGACGCCGCTGGTGCCGATCAAGGCCCTGCGCCAGCTGCTGGAGATCGTCCAGCCGCTCAGCGAAAAAGAGATCGAAAACCTGCGCGGCTACATGCGCAGCCTGCTGCCCCACCCCAAGGCGACCCACATGCCGATCGACCGCTTCTACGCTTTCGCCAGCGCCATCGAATCAATTGCCCACCGGCGCGGACCGGAGGTCGGCGATCAAACCCGCCGCGTCATCTACAGGCTCATCCAGAGCACGACCAAGCTGACCGAGCCGGCCAACGCGTGATGGTAAGATGACGGCGGGGCGGCGACCGGATCCGGAGAGCTCAGAATGATGCTGACCATTACCTATTGCGGTGTTTGAAACTACCGGCCGCGGGCTGCCAGTCTGGCAGCCGAATTGAAGGATGAGCTGGGAAAGAGCGCCGAACTCATTGAGTCCTCGGGCGGCGTGTTCGAGATCGAGCTCAACGGCAAGCTCATCTTCTCGAAAAAGAAGCTCGGCCGCTTTCCCGAGGAAGGCGAGATCCTGGCAATCCTGAAGCAGCTTCGTTAAGTGTCACAGGCGCGACACGCTTGAATCGCCCCATCACCTAGTCTGTAGGTGGCTGAGCTTCTGCCGGCCTCCAAGACAAACGAGGGTGTTGACAATGAAAAGGGAGATTGCTGATCGGAAAAACGCCTTTAGCCTGGCGACCTGGGGCGCCTTGACGAGGATGGTTGTCAGAGCGCGGTTTGAGGAGCTGGAGTTCGTCGGGCGTGAAACAATCCCGGCGTCGGGGCCGTTCGTGCTCGTCTGCAACCACATCTCGCGATGGGATGGCCTGGTGGTCTTCGAGCTCGTCGGCCGTCCCGCCAATTATCTGGTGTCGCCCGACGAGCTCAGGGGGCTTCAGGGCGCCGTGCTCAGGTCGCTGGGCGCCTTTCCTGCCGACGGGCGGCTGAATCCTGTGGGTTTTGCCCGCTCGCGGCTCGAGCGCGGGGAGGGCGTGGTCATCTTCCCGGAAGGGAACGTCTTTTACGACGGCGCCACCCATCCCTTCAAGAACGGCGCCGCCCGGACGGCCATCACGGCGGCGCTGGCCGGCACGAATCCGCTCTTGATCCCGGTGGCCGTCTCCTACGGCGGCAACGGCAAATCGTCCGCCCGCTGTCTGGTGGGCGAGCCGGTAGACCTGGGGCCGTACGTGCAAGAATATCTGGAGCAAAGTAATATGGGGATCAGATCCCTGACCGTCCGCCTGGAGCGGGAGGTTTGCTTTTTGCGCCGGAGCCTGGGGGCGAAAGGCGACGAGCAGAAGCTGTTTGAGGGGCAGCCGGTTAAGGCGTGGGTGCCGAGGGGGCAGTCCGGTGCGGCGAGCAAGACAGTTGGTTTTCGGCCGGGCGTCCTCGATCATCGAGCACCTTGGCCAGTGGCGGATGGATCGCCTGACCGAGATCGGGCGAAAGTACATGCCTGACGGCTTCTGGGGAGGTGAGACGGTGCCGGGCAGCGCCCGGCGCCAGATCTTTCTCACCTTCGACGACGGTCCCTGCCCGCACACGACGCCACGCCTGCTGGAGACGCTGGCCGAAGCCGGGGTCCAGGCCACCTTTTTCCTGATCGGCTCGAGCGTGGCCAGGCATCCCGAGCTGGTGGAGCGGATTGCCGGGCAGGGGCACGTGATCGCCAATCACAGTTTCAGCCACCCGCTCATGCCTGCCCTTTCCACCCGGGCCATCGAGCAGGAGATTGACACCACCAACAGGCGGATCGAGGAGGTCACCGGCAGCGCGCCCTCGTTGTTCCGGCCGCCCTACGGGGTTTGCGACCGGCGCTCGGCGGACTGCCTTTCGGAAAGGGGGATGGTGCCGGTCTACTGGGGGGTGGTGCCGCTCGACTGGCAGGCGCCCGGCGCCGAGCGCGTCGTGCACCGCGTCATGCGCAGGCTGGAGCCCGGCGCCCTGGTCGTCATGCACGAGCGGCGCGCGCTTTCCCACCAAACCGTAACGGCTGCCAAGGAAATAATATGTAAGGGCAGGCAGCTTGGTTACGAGTTCGTGGAAATTCCCGGTGCTGGATTTCAGACCACCTAAAGACACGCCGGCGCTCATCGCCCTGGTCAAACTCCTGCTGCCGGTGATCATGAAGTTCACGCTCCACGAGGCGCGGGTCGAGGTCGTCGGCGACGGGCTCGCGCGCTTCCAGGCGCTTGCCGGGCTGCGGACGATCATCTGTCCCAACCACTCCAACCACAACGATCCGGAGATCATGTTTGCCTTCTCCAAGCTCGCCGGCGAGGACTTCAACTTCCTGGCCGCCCGGGAGATCTTCGACCGGGATCACGGGTGGCGGGGTTTCTGGCTCCAGCACCTGGGCTGTTATTCGGTGGTGCGGGGGGCCATCGATCGGGAATCCTTCAAGATGACCAAGACGCTCGTTCAGGAGAACAGGAAGAAGCTGGTCATCTTTCCCGAGGGCGAGGTGACCAGGCAGAACGACAAGCTCCTGCACCTGGAGTCCGGGGTGGCGCAGATGGCCTTCTGGGCGGTCGATGAGATGGTGAAGAGGAAGCGGGCGGAGCCGGTGTTCATTCTGCCCCTGGCGCTGAAATACACGTACAGCGCCGATATTCGCGACGAGCTGGAGAGATCGCTTTATAAGCTGGAGGCGCGCCTGGGGCTGCCGGGCCGGCTGCAGACGCCGATGTACACCCGCCTGCGCGCGGTATCCGAGGCGATACTTTCCTTGCTCGAGCGCGAGTACAGCTTCAAGGCCGCCCCTGAAGCCTCGATGAACGATCGGATCGTCGGGCTCAGGTTGGCCATTCTCAAACGGATCGCCGATTTCCTCAACATCAAGCTGCCGCCGGGCGCCGAGCAGCTGGAGTACGTGCGCATACTGCGCAACGCGCTCGATGACCAGATTTACAACGGCGACGAGGCCGGCTCGGCCTACGAGCGGAAGCTGCAGGAGGAGCGAACCGCGAAGATCAAAGGCTTCTACCGGGATCTCGATCGGGTCACAAACTTCATCGCCATCTACGACGGCTACCTGCGCGACCGCCTCACCCAGGAGCGGTTCGCCGAGGTGCTCGACCGCTTCGAGATCGAGGTCTTCGGCTCGACGACGGTCAAGGGCCCGCGGCACATATACATCGACGTCGGGCGCCCCCTTGATCTGCTGCCGGTCTACCCGGAATACAGGTCGAACAAGCGGGCGGCGCTTTCGCGCGTCACCGGGGATGTCAGCCAGCAGATCTCGACCATGATAGACGCCCTGGATGTTAAAAGATCGGCGATCATGGTCGACTGACGGCAGCGGCGCGCCGGCTGCCGGAGCCGCCGGTAACCTGAAATAAATGCTCTTTGCAACCGCCGGCCGGGGATGGTAATATCAAAACCCGGCGGCGCCGGCCCGGTGTGGAAACGCGCCGGTCGGCATCAGAGGTGAGGGCATAGATGCAGAAATTGGCGCTTGTAGGGCTTGGCGCATCGGGCTTGTTCGCCCTCAAGGAGCTGGCAGGCGCGGATGTCGAGGTGCATGTCTTCGACGTCGGTCCGGCTTACGCCCGGCGCTATCCCTGCCCGATCGACCAGGGCAAGCTGGAGGTGTGCCCGCCCAAGGCCTGCAGCTACTGCGCCCCCGGACAGTCGGCGGGCAGCTGGAACGACTTCAAGGTCATCCTGTCGGCCTCGCCGGTCATCGGCGGCCGGCTCCACGATCTCATCGGTGAGGCGGAGCTGCAGAAGCGGCTCGACAGGGTGCGGGCTACCATCCTCGAGCACGCGCCGGTCGCCATCCCGGTGGTGACGCCCAACGAGGAGGATCTGGCCTGGATCAAGAAGAAGGCCGCGCTGGCCGGCATGACCTACCACTACCAGGAGCTGCTCCACTGCGGCTCCGACAACGCACCGGCTATCAACACCAGCATTCTCGATGAGATCGTGGGCAAGGGCCCGAACATCGTTTTTCACTGGGACACCAAGGTCCTGTCCGCGTCCCGCTCGGGGCAGCGCTTCGCCGTGCGGCACGATCACTATCGCAAGCCCGGGCAGGAGAAGGAGGAGATCTTCGACTACCTGATAGTCTCCGTGGGCCGCGGCGGGGCTCACTGGCTGACGCAGCAGGAGTTTTACCGGGCGCTGGACATCCAGCCAGGGCAGGTGGATATCGGCGTGCGCGTGGAGACGAGCTGTTACTTCACCGAGGAGGTCGACCGGCGCTTCTACGAGCCGAAGCTCTATTTCCGCAGCCGGCGCCACAACGACGTCGTGCGCAACTTCTGCTCCAACCCGCGCGGCTTCGTGACGCCCGAGAATCACCGCGACTACGTGCTGGTTAACGGGCACTCCAAGATGTTCGAGAAATCGGAGAACAACAACTTCGCCGTCCTCGTCTCCAAGACCTTCACCAGGCCTTTCAAGGATCCGCAGATGTATTCGCAGACGATCGCCAAGGTGGTCAACATGCTGGCCGGCGGCGGCCCCCTCATACAGAGGCTCGGGGATCTGCGCGCCGGCCGCCGCACCAAGTCGCTGGACAACAACCTGGTCAAGCCCACGCTCGAGGCCGAATGCGGCGACGTCTCATTGGCCTACCCGCACCGCATACTGGAGGGGATCATCGAGTACATAGACGCCCTGGACAAGATCTGCCCCGGCGTCGCCGACGCTTCCACCCTCCTGTACGCCCCCGAATGCAAGAGCTACCCGGACTCGATCTCGGTGAGCAAGACCATGGAGACCACCATCCCCAACCTGTACATAATAGGCGATTCCAGCAGCTGGACTCGCGGTGTCGGGCAGGCTGCCACCAGCGGCATCCTGGCCGGCGAGGCCGTGCGGGCGCGCTCGTCCGGGGCGAGCAAGCTCCTGCCGCCTGCTGTTCCCGCCCAGCCGAGCTCATCCCCGGTTGCCGCCGGGTGAAGCCGCTTTAGCCCTGGCCTCGAACACCCGTGCCCGCTCGATGTCGCCACGGCAGCGATAGAGCTCCGAGAGCTTGTTCATGGTGTCGACCGCGTCCTCGTCGCCGTCCCCTTTCTGGCTGCTGTAGATGGCCAGTGCCCGTTTCAGAAGCCTCTCGGCCGGCCCGTATCGCTTCTGCTCGAGGTAGAGATCGCCCAGGTTGTACAGCGGGTCGGCTACGCTGGCGTCGTGGCGGCCCAGGGTGCGCCGGTAAATGGCGATCGCGCGCCTGTAAAGCCGCGCTGCCTCAGCGCTTTTCCCCAGGGAGCGCTCGAGCCCGGCCAGATCGTTGAGGCAGTCCGCCACCTCCTGGTGGCAGGCGCCCCGGGCCCGCGCGCACACCTCGGCCGCCCTCTTCAAATAAGGCTCGGCCTCCGCTTCCTTGCCGTCGGCGCGGTAGACGCTGGCCAGGCGGGCGAGGATGACGGCGCAGGCGGGGTGGGCGTCGCCGAGCACGCGCGCGTCGATCTCGGCCAGCGTCTGCAGGCGCCTTTCGGCGGCTGGATAATCCTCGTCGACCACATCCTGGTAGGCGGCTATCGCCTCTGGCAGCCTGTCGAAGTCCTGGCCGTAAATCCGGCGGATCGACTGGTGCCCCTCGACGGCACCGCCGGTGGTGCCGATAATCTCCTGGGCCGGATCGTAGAGCAGCTCCTGTCCGCCGATGCGGATTGTGGTCCAGACGTGCCCGACGTTGTCGTCGAAGCCGAACACCAGCGTCGCCGGCAGCCCGAGCTCGTCGGCGAGGATCTTGAGCAGCGTCGCCTCCTCCAGGCAGACGCCCCTGCCCCGGGCGATGTATTCGCCGAGGAGGATGCGCCTGCCCCGGTGCTGGTTGCCGAAGGAGTCATCCCAGTCGCTGAGCTGGTCGTCGTTCATTCCCCGGGGCGTGAAAAGCTGGTGAGCGAAACGGGTGAGCGCCGCAGCCCTTTCCGCCTCCGGCAGCGCCCCGAAGCGCCGGCGCGCCTCCTCGATCGTCTGGCGCAGGACCGGGTCGCGCGCTCTGTCCACCACCAGCGAAGCCGAGCGCTCCGCGGGGATTTTCCCGTCCCTGCCGATGATGGAAAGGAACCCATCGTGCTGCCAGCCGTCCTTGAGCGGCTCCGTCATCTCCTGGCCGACGGCGAAGGCGTTCGACTGGCTGACGGCCTCGGGCGGCACACGATAATCGGCCGGGTACTCGAGCGTCTGGCCGGCCGTCGCCGGCCGGGCGGTCGCCGCGATCATGAGGCAGGTTGCCGCCGCGTTGAGCGCCAGGCCCGCCCTCATCGGCGAGGCTCCCGGGGCGTACGGTTCGGCCGGCCGGGCATCAGCCGGACCACATGACGTCGGCCGGTCCGCTTGCCGCCTTCTGGGTTCTCTTGGCCTGCATGCCCGCGTACTTCTTCATGGTCGCCGACATCTCCGGGTGCTCCGGGCCGAGCGTTCTCTCCAGTATGCCGAGCGCCCACTGGAAGAGCCTTTCGGCGTCGCCGAACCGCTCCTGCTCGGTGTAACCGGTGGCCAGCGCCGTCAGCCGGCGCGCCAGGTCCGGGTGCTCGGGGCCGCTGGTTTTCTCCACAATCCCGATTGCCCGCCAGTACAAAGGCTCTGCTTTTGCGAACTCGCCCTCGTCCTCATAGAGCTCGGCCAGGTTGAAGAGCGACTCGGCCACGTAATTGTGCTCCGGCCCCCAGTCTTTCTCCCGGCGGCAGATGAGCTCCTGGTAAAGGCTGGCTGCCTGGGCGTACTTGCCCTGGGTGTGATAGAGCAGGGCCAGGGCGCTCATGCTCGAGGCGACGCTGGGGTGCTGCGTGCCCAGAGCCTTGGTGCGGATCTTGAGCGCCAGGTTGTGGTGCTGCTCGGAGTCCGCCCAGTTGCCCTGAAGGCGGTGCAGCTCGGCCAGGTCGTGATGGGCGGTGGCCACGGTTGGATGCTCCTGCCCGAGATCCTTCTGCAAGATCCTCAGGGCGCGCTCCTGCAGGGGCTGCGCCTGGGCGTACTTGCCCTGGGCGCGATAGAGCAGGGCCAGGTTGTTCAGGCTCTGGGCGACCGTTGGGTGCTCGAGCCCGAGCGCGTTCTCGCGCAGGGCGAGCGCCCGGCGGAAGAGCGGCTCCGCCTGAGAGTACTTGCCCTGCGCGCGGTAGAGGTCGGCCAGGCTGTTCAGGCAGGTGGCCACCTCCAGGTTGTACTCCGGGTTCTTCTGAAATACGGCCAGCGCCCGCCGGTAGAGCGGCTCGACCTCGTTGAAGATGCCCTGCGCCCTGTAAAGGGCGGCCAGGTGCAGCATGCCTATTGCCATGTCCGGGTGGTCGGGGCCGTAAATCTTCTCGGTCAGGCTCATCGCCCTCTTGTAGAGCGGCTCGGCCTCGGCGTAAAAGCCCTGCACCCTGTTCAGGTTCGCCAGGTCGTACAAGGTGAGCGCCAGACGCGGATCTTGCTGTCCGAACTGCTCTGCGGCCGCCAGCGCCGCCCGGAAGGACTCTTCCGCCTTCTGATAGTCACCCTTCTGACAGAACCGGTTGCCAGCCTTGACGTGATGTTTCCATGCTGTCTCTGTGGCAGTTTGCGTCATATCCCACCCGGATTCGGTTCCCCGCGCCCAAGGGCTGCCCGCAGGCGGCCCACGATCATATTTTGCCCGGCCGTGGCGAAAAATTTTCCCCCGGCAAGGAGATTTTCTGGCCGGACCTCAGGAGTCCACGAACTCCACCTCCACCGGCTGCGGCAGGATTCCCTTTTCGTGGGCCATGGCGAACAGGCGACGGACGGCCTCGCGCCCGGCCTGGCCGTAATCCACGGTCAGCTCGTTGACGTACATGCCCACGAAGCGGTCGGCCAGATCCCTGCCCATGTCGCGGGCGAAGGTGAGCGCGTATTCGAGAGCGTCGGCGCGGTGGCTGAGCGAGTAGAGGATGGACTCCTTGAAAATGCGGGTCGCCTGGCGCATCAGCTCCGGGCCCAGATCCTTGCGCACCACGTTGCCCCCCAGCGGCAGCGGCAGCCCGGTGAGGTCGTACCACCACTGCCCGAGGTCGACAATCCTGGTCAGACCGAGCTGCCCGTATGTGAGCTGCCCCTCGTGAATGATGAGCCCGGCGTCCACCTCGGCGCCGGCCACTGCGTCGAGTATGCGGTCAAAAGGCATCTCCACCACGGTGAGCCCCGGCCGGTAGAGCTCAAGCACCAGGTAAGCGGTGGTCAGCTTGCCGGGAATGGCCACCCGCGCCGCGCCCAGCTGCTCCGAGTCCAGACTCTGGCGGGCGACCAGCATCGGGCCGTACTTATAACCCATGCTCGCCCCGCAGGGCATGAGAGCGTAACGCTCGGCCACCAGCGGGTACGCGGCGAAGGAGATGGCGGAGACCTCGTATCGGCCGGCGATGGCGTCCTGGTTCAGGCTCTGGATGTCCTTGAGAACCTGGTTGATCTTAAGGCCGCCACAGTCCAGCTTGTCTTTGGCCAGCGCGTAGAACATGAATGCATCGTCCGAATCCGGACTGTGCGCGATCGTGATCTCTTTCAGCTTGACTGCCATAACCCGGCTCCCCGCAGACGAAAAGAGCATTGTCCACTGCCGGCCGGTCCACTGCCTGAGCCACGGTTAAGCATGCCCGGCGGTGGACACGCCGGACAATGTCACCTTTTGCCCGCACGTGCAGTCCAGTCGGTCGGTGATGGGCTTGAATAGTCGGCGGGCGGAGCCGGGGTCTCGTAGATGCGTTTGAGCGTGTTGAGATCGCGCGGCGTGATGTTGCCGAATTTGTAGCGGGCGGAAGGGCTCCTGCGCCTGCCGACTATGCTCACCTCGATGGGCTCCATGAGATCGTCCTTGAAGTCGCTGTGCCCGGAGATCCCCAGGGCATGACCCATCTCGTGGAGAAAAACCCCTGCCAGCGCGCGCTCCGGCACGTCCGGCAGGTAATAGGTCGGTCTCAACAGATAGATCACCGCCTGCAAATTGCCCTTGATGACCTGCACCCGGGTGATTCCCAGCTCGTTGGGGGGAAGGTGGTTCTCCCAGACGACCTCGATGTCGGCGGCCTCGTCGGGCGCGGCCACCGTCACGGGCAGGTACTGCGACCATCTCTTGACCCCGGTTTCCAGGCTCGCCTGCCAGGATTGCGGCGAGCCTGGCGGAAGGTGCAGGCGCACGGGAAACTTCTTCCAGCGCGCCACGGTTCCGTCAGGCCCCCGCCTCACCTGCGCGAAGTAATCTCCGGCCCTTTGATCGTAGGGGATGGCTCTTACCACGCCGGAGAAATCGTAAGATCCCTGTTCACCGCCGGCGGTGGCAGCAAAAGCCGGCGCCGCCCCCTGCGGTTGCGCGCCGGCAACCTGCTGCCGCCCGGAAGCGCCGCCGGCATCGCTTGCCGGCGCGGCGAACTGGTCGGAATAGGATGGGGCGGGCGCGCTTGCTACTACCGGCGGTGCCTGCGCCTGAGCTGTCCGGCCGAAGGCGCCCTGGCCGGACAGTTTGGCCTCCAGGCGGGAGAGCCTCTCCGGGACGCTGCCGCTGCTGATCTTGCCAAAGATCTCGGTCTCCAGGTGATCCACGCGATCGTCGATCTCGTGCTCGGGGTACGTGGAGCCGAAGGCGATCTGCTCGAGCCTGACGATGCGCGTCTCCACAGCGCTCAGCGGGGCGGACGCCGGTGGCGCGCCTGTCGGGGCGCTCGTGCTCAAGGGCGTGGTGGGGGCAGTCGAGCCAGGGACCCTCTGCGTCGTGAAACCGGGGCCGTAGCTCGCCCCGGGCTGAGCGGGGCCGGGCGGCACCTGCGGGAGCGGCTTGCCGAAGTCAGGAATCATGCTTTCGCTGGGAAATGCGCCCGGCTGACCGGGCACAGTCGCCGCCGCCGGCGGTGCCGGATAGCCGGCCTGCGGGTAGCCTTGCGGCGGATAGCCTGATGATGATGCGGGCGGGACGCCCGCGCCCCCAGGGTAACCGCCGGCCTGCGGGTAGCCGGCCTGCGGCGCCGGGTAGCCGGCTTGCGGCGCCGGGTAGCCGGCCTGCGGCGCCGGGTAGCCGGCCTGCGGCGCCGGGTAGCCCGCAGGCGGCGCGAGGTAGCCGGCCTGCGGCGCCGGGTAGCCGGCCTGCGGCGCCGGGTAGCCGGCCTGCGGCGCCGGGTAGCCGGCTTGCGGCGCCGGGTAGCCGGCCTGCGGCGCCGGGTAGCCGGCCTGCGGCGCCGGGTAGCCCGCAGGCGGCGCGGGGTAGCCCGCAGGCGGCGCCGGGTAGCCGGCTTGCGGCGCCGGGTAGCCGGCTTGCGGCGCCGGGTAGCCGGCCTGCGGCGCCGGGTAGCCGGCAGGCGGCGCCGGGTAGCCGGCCTGCGGCGCCGGGTAGCCGGCCTGTGGTGCCGGGTAGCCGGCAGGCGGCGCCGGATACCCGGATGGCGGATAACCGGCCTGCGGCGCCGGATAGCCGGACGGCGGCGGGTAGCTCCCGTAACCGGGAGCGGTGCCGTAGGCGGGCGGGCTTACTGCGCTGGCGGTTCCCGGGGCGGTGTTGACCGGGGCACCGTTTATCTTGGGCAGCGGATTGGGGCTTGGCGGCGCCGTCTTCTGCAGGGAGGTGTCGAATTTGGCTTGCGACGGGTCAATCGCCTTCAGCACCGGCTTGAGCTGTGAGGAGCCGGCCCAGGCCCGACCGGCGCCCAGCCAGAGCGCGACCAGGGCGGTAGCCAGGGCGCCCGGGCCCATGCGAGTTCCGGCGGTGCGGGCGGCGCAGCACGTCCTGGCGTATTTACCCTGTCGCTGGCGGATCATCGACGGACCCTCAAGAGTCGAGAAGGTCGTCCGAGAACTCGTTGCCCACGCGAAGGCTCGCTTGCAGGTCGGCAATCGTATCCACAAAGACGGCCCGCACCATCTTGTCCGGTGAGAGCACGAGCTCCCGCAAGATCTCGTGAATCTCCGGGTCGATGCGCTTCAAAGCTTCCCGGCTCTCCTTGACCGAGAAAGCGGCCACGCACTCCGCCCAGTACTCGAACTTGCTCTGGCGCGCGTAGCCCGAGATGAAGACGCGCTCGAAGATCTTCTCCTGGGGCAGGAGCTCGGATGTCCCCTCGTACGCTTGCGGGAGCGGGAAGAGCCTTTCCGACCTGGAAAGCCGCTGCCCGAAGAGATCGGCTATCCTGTCCTGGGTGGCCTGCGAGAGAATGAACTCGAGCTGGTGGCCGTACTCGTGGGCAACCACCAGGTTGAGCCGCACCTCGTAGTAAGGCTTGATCGTCGTGGCCACCGTGGCCAGCATGCCGAACCTTTTGGCGTAGCCAATCTCCTTCTCGAACTCCTCGCGGTCGAGCGTCACGTATCCGGTGCGCACGCCGGTGGCCCCGGCTGCTCCGTGCTTGACGTTGCCGAGCGCCGCCGTGCCCTCGCTCTTGCGCACGATCTGCAGCAGCCCGCAAGATGCCCAGAGCTTGAGGCTCTCGATCACGTATCTCTTCTGCGCCGCCGTCAGCCCATCGAAGTTCTCGAAGTAGCGCAGAATCTCGTTGTCGGAGTAAGGCTTGTCCTTCTTGTACAGCGGGCGGACGAACTCGTGGTTCCAGGGCGCGCCGCTGCTTTTCGTCCCCTGAAAGATTGTGGTCAGCTGCGTGGTCTCGTCGAGCTTGCGGCGGGGCGCCCTTTTGACCGTGTCCCTGAGGAAGAGGTTGCCCTCGTCGTCGAAGCTGCCGACCAGACGGTGGTCTTGCGTGGAGACGCGGCCCATCACCACGGTGAGCGGCACCCCGTTGTATTTCATGGTGCCGGTTGGACCGGGCACCGCACCGGGCAGCTCGAGCTCGAGACCGGTGGCGTCGATGCCCCGGAAGATGCAGCCGGGGATCTCGTCGATCGGCTTGAGCCCGCTGGTCGAGCCGAAGGGGCCGCTCGTGTCCTTGAGCATGCCGTCCTCGAAAAGAAAGCCGACCGGGCTGCCGTCCAGGTAGATCTTCCCGTAGTCGACAACCAGCATCTGCCCGTTGAGCTCGATGAACCCGCTCGGACCCTGAACCCTGGTTGTTTCCGCCTGGGCTGTCACCGCTATTTAGCCTTTGGCGGCGACAGTGGCCATCGCTTTTTTCCAGTCGGAAAGGAACTGCTCGAGACCCTTGTCCGTCAGCGGGTGGCAGACCAGCTGCTTGAAGACCTTGTAGGGCATGGTGGCGATGTCGGCGCCGGCCAGGGCGGCCCTTGTCACGTGCAGGGGGGTGCGGATGCTGGCGGCCAGCACCTTGGTCTCGATCCCCTGAATGTGGAACACCTCCACGATCTGCTCGACCAGCGCCATGCCGTCTTCGTTGATGTCATCGAGACGGCCGGCGAAGGGGCTGACGATATAGGCGCCTGCCCGGGCGGCCAGAAGCGCCTGGTTGACGCTGAAGCACAAGGTGACGTTCACCTTCACCCCTTCCCTGCTCAGCTGACTGGTGGCTGCAAGCCCGGCAGGGGTTAAAGGGCACTTGACTATGGCGTTGGGCGCCCAGGTGGCGATGTCCCGGCCTTCCTTGAGCATCCCTTCCGTGTCCGTCGAGACCACCTCGGCGCTCACCAGACCGGAGACCACCTGGCAGATATCCTTGACCCGCCGCTTGAAGTCCACGCCTTCCCTGGCCACCAGGGTGGGGTTGGTCGTCACGCCGGACAGAACGCCCCAAGAAGCAATCTCCTTGATCTCGTCGAGATTGGCTGTATCCAGATATAGTTCCACGGCTATCTCCTGTCTGCTGTAAATTTTGGGTCAAGCCTTAGCTCGTACTCAGTATAGCCAATCGAGGACAGGGTAAGATGGAGGCTGTCAGGTTTTTAAAGCGCAGGCATCCCTTGCCCAAACGGACCCCACATTATTCCGTCTACCCGTTCTGGCAGACGCTCTTGTCTGTCTTGTTCGGTGTTGCGGCCGGTGTGGTCATCCTAATCGGCCTGACCAGGTCGCACGGCCTGGCGCTTTCTCACGCTTTTCCGGCCGCCGACGGCAGTGGGCTGCAGGTGCCGAGCCTGCCCAGCCTGCCCAGGCTGGCCCGGCGCATGAACCTTCTGGTCATGGGGGTGGACTCCAACGGCAGGGACACACAGCGTTTCGTCTCCACGCGCTCGGACACGATGATGCTGGTCAGCATCGACCCGGAGCGCAACCGGGTTTCCCTGGTGTCGATACCGAGGGACAGCCGGGTGCCGATCGAGGGGCATGGCCTCGACAAGATTAACGCCGCCCACGCTTACGGCGGCCCCGATCTTTCCGTGTCCACGGTCAAGAATGCTTTTCTGGTTCAGGTCGATCACTACGTGGTTGTGGACACGCAGGGGCTCAAGACCTTGTTTGAGGCGCTCGGCCCCGTCGATGTGCTGGTGGAAAAGCCGATGCACTACACCGACCACGCGGCCGGCCTGCACGTGAATCTGCAAGCGGGGCTGCAGACGCTGGACCCGGTGCAGGCTGAAGAGTATGTGCGCTATCGCCATGACGCGCGCGGCGACCTCGGGCGCATCGAGCGGCAGCAGTGGTTTTTGCGCCAGGTGGCCCGCAAGCTGCGGGAGCCGCAGATCATCTTGAAGATCCCCGAGCTGGTCGCCTTCGCCAGGGACAACGTGGTCACCGATCTGACGGCCGAAGACATGGTCCGGCTGGCCACTTTCCTGAAGGATGTGCAGCCGTCGCAGGTGCAGACGGCGACCATACCCGGCTCGGCAGCCACCATCGGCGGCGGCAGCTACTGGATCCCGGACATGGGTGCGGCTAAGGTGGTGCTCGAGCGCCTGGTGGGAACCGGTCTCGGCGCCGCGGACATGGCCTTGTCCGGCGGCGCCGAGACAGCCGCCGCTGCGGTGCCGGCCGAGACGCCAGAGGAGGTGGGGCCGATTTCGGTGGCCATCAAGTATCCTCGCGGTGCGGAACCGGGGGTCAAGAACCTGGAGGCGCTCCTCAACGCCTGCGGCTACGTGGTGCGATACAAATGGCAGACCCCGCTGGCCGAGTGCCAGCACGAGCAGATTGTCGGATTGAGCAAGCGGGCCGACGAGATGCAGCTGGCAGCCCTGCGCAAGAACGTGCCCGATCTCGGCGCGTGGCCGTCCGTGGTGGCGATCGATTCGCGCCCGCCGGCCGACTTCACGATCGTCATCTCGCCGACCACCGCCTTCGCCAACGTCAGCGCGCAGGCTCAAGGGCCGGTCGGCTACCGGTTGCAGCAGGTCGCCGAATAACAACTCCGGCGCCCGGGGCTAGATCATCTCCTCGATCAGCTGGCCGAACACCTCGGGCTTGAGACCGAGCGGGCGCTTGATCATGGCCGGACCATCCCGGAGCACCGGCTCGCTGTCCTCGTAGGTGGGCTGCTCGCTCTTGTAGAGGACGCCGAGCGGAATCTTCTCGCCCCACTCGAAGGATTTCTGCAACGACCTGGCCGCGTCGGAGGGGTCCCAGCCGTTCTCCTCGAGCTTGTAGACGCGCTCCTTGAAAAAGGCGTACGTGTTCACCTTGTTGTAGGTGACGCAGGGGCTGAAGACGTCGATCAACGAGAATCCTTTGTGGGCGATGCCGCCGGCGATCAGCTCGGCGAGCTGCTTCTGCTCGCCGGAGAAGCCGCGGGCCACGTAGGTGGCACCGGTGGTGATGGCAAGCGCCAGCGGGTTCAGGGGCAGCTCGATGTTGCCGTTGGGCGTCGACTTGGTGCGGTGCTCCTTGGTGGTGGTGGGCGAGGTCTGCCCGGTGGTCAGGCCGTAGATCTGGTTGTCCATGACCACGTAAGTGATGTCCAGGTTGCGGCGCATGGCGTGGATGAAGTGACCGACGCCGATTCCGTAACCGTCCCCGTCGCCGCCGGTCACCACCACCTTGAGGTCGGTGTTGGCCAGGTGGGCGCCGGTGGCCACGGCCACCGCCCGCCCGTGCAGGCTGTGGATGCCGTAAGCGTGTATGAAGCCGGGCAAATTAGACGAGCAGCCGATCCCGGAGACGACCAGCAGATCCTTGGGCTCTATGCCGAGGCTCGCAGCTGCCTGCTGCACGGACTTGAGGACGCCGAAGTCGCCGCAACCCGGGCACCAGTCCGGATCGACGGGGCCCTTATAAAGATCTACCGGTAACTCTACAACTGTAGCCATTCTCGAATTTCCTCTTGCAATTATCCTTTTGATGCCGGCTGGGCAGCCTGCTCTTCTTTGCTCTCCTCGACGACGTTGTAGGAGTAGGTGGCCCCGGTGTGGACACCGACCACCATCTCGCCGCTCCTGGCGCCGCTCGATCTGGACACGAGCTCGATCTTCCAGACCGGCTCGCCGCGCCCGTCGGCGCCCTGGCGCGACAGCTTGCCGGGGCGCAGCCTTTCTGCGTAATGAGTGCGCAGGTGGTGGTAGGCCATCTCGCGCGCCTCCGCTTCGGTGACCTCGAGATCGAGCGGCCTGCCGGCAATAATATCCTTAACCCGCCGGGCAATCTCGGCCGGCTCCAGCGGCTCGCCGTCGTAGCGGTTGACGTGGCCGTCCATGGTGATCCCGGTCTCCATGCGAATATACCTGGCAATCTGGCTTGTGAAGTTGGCCTCCACCGAGATCTTCTTTTTGGCGGCCGCCAGAGCCTTGTGAACCTCTTCCTGGTGGAAGGGAACCACATATTTGATGTGCAGCTGATTGGCCTTTACGCCGTCGGCTGCCAGAAGCTCGATCGCCTCCTTGATCACGCCCTTCGTGGAGCCCCAGCCCACCAGGGTCACGTCGGCGTCGGCAGGCCCCTCCAGTTGCGGCGCCGCCAGCTCCTTTTTTAGACCGTCCATCTTCCGCATGCGCTTTTCCATCATCTTGCGGCGCACCGGCGGCGATGTGAACATATCGGAGATGAGGATCGACTCCTCGTCGTGCTCGTCTGTGCCGGACACGTAGCAAGCGTCGGCCGTGCCCGGCACGGCGCGCGGAGAGACGCCGGAGGCGGTGAGGGCGAAGCGCTTGTACCTGCCGTTTTTCCTGTCCCATTGATTGACCACCTCGCCGCGGTCGATCTGGACGTCCGCGTTCAACGCCCCGGCATCGATCGTCTCGGGGTGCTCGGACAGAAGCAGGTCCGACATGATGATCACGGGCAGCTGGTACTTCTCGGCCATGTTGAAGGCTTCGACGGTGGCCCAGTAGGCGTCGACCACATCGGACGGGGCGACGATCATGCGCGGGAACTCTCCTTGCGAGGCGCCGAGCACCTGGAAGAGATCGCCCTGCTCCGTCTTGGTCGGCAAGCCGGTCGAAGGCCCGCCGCGCTGCACTTCCACGCAGACAACCGGCGCTTCCGTGATCCCGGCCATGCCGATCGCCTCGGTCATGAGAGCGAAGCCACCACCTGCGGTGGCGCACATCGAGCGCACCCCGGCCAGACCGGCGCCCACGGCCATGTTCACGACGGCAAGCTCGTCTTCGGCCTGCTTGACGCAGATGTCCACCTTCTTCGCATGGGCGGCCATCCAGTGAAGGATCGTCGAGGCCGGCGTCATCGGGTAAGCGGCGTAGAACTTGCAGCCGGCAGCGGCGGCGCCGATGGCGATCGCCTCGTTGCCGGTGACGAACGGGCGGCGCACCCTGGTGAACTGCCATTCCATGGAAAGCGGCTTGCCGTGCTCCCTGGCATAGTCGTATCCTGACTGCAGAAGGGCCACGTTGAGGTCCACGACCTGCTGCCCCTTGTGCTTGAACGTGTCCTCGAGGACGCCGGCGGCCTCTGCGAAATCAATCCGGGCCAGATACATGATGGCGCCTACGGCCACCGTGTTCTGCATGATAGGCTGGATCGGCCCGTGTTTCTCCACCACGGCGGCCGTAACCTCTTTCATGGGCAGCGGCATGATCTGCACATCCCTGCCCGCCAGCGACTGATCCAGCTTCAGGCGATCGGAGTTGAAAAGAATGACGCCGCCTGCCTCCACTTCGCCTGCGTGCCGCTCGATGGAGTCCTGATTGAGCGCGATCAGCGCCTGCAGGTGATCGCCGTGGGAATAAACCTTCTCCTGCCCGATGCGCACTCTCAGCCAGATGTGCCCGCCGCGAATGATCGACTGGTAGCTGTTGTAGGCGAACACGTGGAGCCCGAGGCGGCCTGCCGTTTTAGCAAGCGTGTCGCCGGACTTGTCAAGACCGTCTCCGGCCGCACCGCCGATTCCAATCGTGATCTCTTGCATTCGTTTTCTCCTCCCCCTGTCTGGCGGGGGTCTCATGGTAAACGCCCCGGCTCGTGCCCCTTCCGGCGCGGGCGGGCGAGGGGTGCCTCGGGCCTGCCGGCCCGGGTTCCTTTGCTCGGCGAACAGGCTCGGGGGTGCTCGGTTTGCTCTTGAATACGATATCACAAGGAGGCGACCAGCGGCCCGAGCCGCTCCCGATAGCGGCGCCTTGTACAACAAAAGTTACGAGGGCCCCGGCCGGGCACCGTGCGAGGCAGTCTTCAGGCTGCGCCTACATGCCCTCGCCATGAGGCGCGGGGCTTTCCGGCGGCTTCGTTTGCGACCACTGGAAGCCGGCAACCAGAAGCGCGACAAGCGCCACCGCGGCCAGGATTTGAAGGAACTTATCTTGCAGGCTCGATTCCGGGGGGACCCCTGCCGGGCCCTCGTGGCCGTGCTCGCCGCCGTGCCCCGATGACGGTGCGGCTTCCTGCGGGTCGTGGCCGTTGTCGTGCGCCATCTCCATTCTCCTTCCGTTTAACTTAGCGGCTGGGCGAGGAAGTAAACAAGACCGATTACGGCGACGCTGCCGAAGATGACCAGCGCGTACCACTGGGCACGCCCGTTCTCGGAGTAGCGCAGCGCCTCACCGGTTCCCAGGGTGGCGAAGCTGGAGAGGTTGACGACGTTGTCGACAACGGCCATGTCGACCAGATTCCACACGAAGTTGAAGACGGGCAGGGCGAGCTTCTGGGTGAAGGCCATGTACATGTCGTCGAAGTACCACTTGCACCACGACAGGTTGTAGAGCGGCTTCAGATTTTGCTGGCACCAGGTGTGCACAGGCAGCTTGTTGATGTAGACGAGATATGCCAGTCCTATGCCGGCCAGCGAGACGACGGTCGAGGTGAGCATCACGCCGCCGTTGAGCGCCTCGTACTCGGGCGCGTGCCCGAAATAAAGGAACTGGGCAAAGGCGTTGGCCATAGCTGTAGGCGCCGCCCCGGTGAGGAGCTGCTTCAAGGCCTCGGGGTTGGCGCCCAGATAGCCGGAGAGTATGGAAGGGAAGGCCAGGGCGATAAGCGGCAGGTTGATGACCGACAGCTTCTCCGCCGCGGGCGTCCCCCCGCCCCGGTATTCCCCGTGGAAGGTGAGGAAATAGGCGCGGAACATGTAGAAAGCGGTGAGGCCGGCGGTGACCACCAGAAGCCAGAAGAGAATGTCGTGCCCCGGGCCCTGATACTTGAACGAGGAGGAGATGATCTCATCTTTGGAGAAAAAGCCGCTCAGGAAGGGGAAGCCGGAAATCGACAGGGTGCCGACGAGAAAGCACCAGCGGGTGATCGGCATGTACTGCTTGAGTCCGCCCATGTTCCGCAGGTCCTGATCGGGCGGGATCATCCGATCCATGAGCGAGACCTCATCCAGCTTCTTCCTGGTCTCTTTGTCGACGTGCATGGCGTGGTGCAGGTGGTGGATGATAGCGCCGCTGCACAGGAAGAGCATGGCCTTGAAAAAGGCGTGGTTGAACAGGTGGAACATGCCGGCCGTGTACGCGCCGGTGCCCAGCCCGACAAACATGTAGCCGAGCTGCGATACCGTCGACCAGGCGAGCACGCGCTTGATGTCGTACTGGCTCAAGGCGATGGTGGCGGCGACAAAGGCCGTGACGCCGCCCACCCAGGCCACGAAGGCCAGCCCGGCCGAGAACGTGCTACCGTCCGGGGTGAGCCAGATCGGGTAGGCTCTGGCCACCAGATAGATGCCGGCTGCCACCATCGTCGCCGCGTGAATGAGGGCGGAGATAGGCGTCGGGCCTTCCATGGCGTCGGCCAGCCAAACGTGGAGCGGCAGCTGCGCCGATTTGGCCATGGGGCCCATGAACATCACCATCGAGATGGCGGCAAGCGAGGCGGCCGTCAGCGTGCCCTGGCTCGCCGCATAGCGGATCGCCCCGGCCAGGTCGAATCCCTGCGGGTCGCTGAAAATGAGAAGCGGATGCTGTCCCCAGAAGCCGGCGGTAGCAGCCAGGAACAAGATGATGCCGACCAGGAATCCGAAGTCGCCGACCCGGTTGACGACGAAGGCCTTGATGCCGGCCTCGGCGGCCGTGTTCCGCTGCCACCAGAAGCCGATCAGGAAATAGCTGCAGACGCCCACCAGCTCCCAGAAGAAGTACATCTCGAAGAGGTTGGTCGACACGGTAAGGCCGAGCATCGAGCCGGCAAACAGCGAGAGATAGGCATAGAAGCGCGAGTAGCCAGGGTCTTCCCGCATGTAGCCGTGCGTGTAGATCTGAACAAACAGGCTGACCGTGGTGACGACTACCATCATCACCGCGCAGAGGTGATCGACAAGCACGCCCATGCTGAGCCGGAAAGAAGAGGAGACGAACCAATCCCAGTTGGTCTGCGCCGGGCCCAGCGAGGGATCCTGTTGCAGGGCAAGAAGGATGAGCAGGGAGTGCAGGAAGCAGTAGAACATGGTGCCTGCCGACAGCAGCATGGACGCCGTCCTGCTGCGCCAGACCCCGAGGATGGTGACCGCCCCGACTGCAAACGGCAGGGCGACAATCAAAGGAGCCCAGCGGATTATCTCTTGGGGCGCAAACGGTAAGTTCAAAAGCGGTTCTCCGGTTGTCGAGTTCTTGGCTGCCTGGTAATCTCAGCGCCTACACAATATACAGGGATGTGCGCCTGGCGTCCTCACCTGGTTTCGCGCTGTTAAAAATATTTCGCGTTCAAAAACTGCCGCCGATTTTGCTGCTTGCTTGTCGTTATACTTACGGTCGGCCTTGTACCTGGAAAGGAGTCGACCGTGGGTCCCGAGCATCTCTTGACTGCCCTTCTTCTCGTCCCGCTTGTGGGGACCTTCGCGATCGCCCTGTCTCCCGAGCCGTGGGCGCGCCAGATCTCGCTGTGGTTGGGCGCGGCGATGGTGGTCATATCCGCCCTTCTGCTGGCGAACTTCAATCCGGCGCTGGCCGGTATGCAGTTCGTCGAGCAGGTCAACTGGATCCGCTGGCCCTTTCCCGTCGACTATCACGTGGGGATAGACGGCTTCAGCCTGGCGCTCGTGGCGTTGACGACGATCGTCACCTTCGCCGCCATCCTGGCCAGCAAGACCGTCGGCGAGACCAGACCCCGTCTTTATTACTCCATGGTCATGCTCTTGACCACCTCCATCCTCGGCGTCTTCCTGTCGCTCGATCTCGTGCAGTTCTTCGTGCTCTACGAGCTCGAGCTGGTGCCGATGTACTTCCTGATTGCCATCTGGGGCGGTCCCCGGCGCGACTACGCAGCCATGAAGTTCCTGATCTACACCTTCTTTGGTGGCATCTTTATGCTGGCCGCGCTGCTCTTCCTCTATTACCAGCTCGGTCAGGCAGGCGCCCAGTATCAGACGTTCGACATGGTGAAGCTGGCCACCGTCAGCCCGCTTCTTGCCAAGCAGGTGCAGCTCCTGGGATGCCTGGGTTTCATGGTGGCGTTTCTGATCAAGCTGCCCTCCTTCCCGTTCCACACCTGGCTGCCGGACGCTCACGTGGAGGCGCCCACGCCCATCTCGATGATCCTGGCCGGGTTGCTCCTCAAGATGGGCGCCTACGGTCTGGTGCGGATCTGCATGGGCTTTTTCCCTGAGGCGCTGGTCACGCTCGGTGTGGGGCTCATGGCGCTGGGCGCCTTCAACATTGTCTGGGCGGCCATGGCCTGCCTGGTGCAGGGCGACATGAAGCGGGTGATCGCCCTTTCCAGCGTGAGCCACATGGGCTTCATCACCCTCGGGCTGGGGTCGCTTTCGGCCGCGGGCTTGAACGGGGCCATCTTTCAGATGGTCAGCCACGGCTTCATCTCGGCGGCGCTCTTCTTCCTGGTCGGCACCGTTTACGATCGCTGCCACACCCGGCAGATCAAGGAGATTGGAGGCGGCCTGGCCAGGCAGATGCCCACCCTCTTTTATTTCTGGATGCTGGCCACCCTGGCCAATCTCGGGCTGCCGGCGCTGTCCGGATTCGTGGGCGAGGTGACCGTCTTTTACGGCAGCTTCATGTCACCTGTGGCCATGCTGCCCGCGCACCACACCTTCGTTCACGGCACGATCATATTTGCCTGCACCGGCGTCATCTTGAGCGCCGGCTACATGCTGTGGCTTCTCAAGCGGCTCTTCTTCGGCCCCGAGCAGGAGAGGTGGTCCGGCCACCTGACCGACGCCAGGGGCTGGGAGGTGGCGGTGGCCTCGATCCTGGCCCTGTTCATCGTCGGGCTGGGCATCTATCCGATGGCCCTGACCAGTCAGTACACGCCGGTGGCCGACCGCATGACGCGCGACGTGCAGGCGCGCACGACAATCTCCCTGCGCCCGTCGCAGGTTGACTGACCGCGGAAGAGATCCTCTGGCAAGGAGAAGACAACGGCCGGGGCCCGTCAGGCGCTCAGCCGACCCTGCCGGCCAACGACATGTTCCGGGGCGGTCGCTACGGCAAGCCCGTGGGTCCCATCGGACATTACTGGTCCGTGGCCGCCCACAAACAGGAGCTCAGCCCGCAGGAGCTGGAAAAGCGAGCGCAAGAGCTCCTCGCCCCTGCGCCGGCGCCAGGAAACAAGGAGGTCAGCGCGCGGGGACAATCGGCGATAGATCCGGCGGCGTGTCCGTGTTGACGGCCGGCTGCTTCATTCTGGTTATCACGCGCCCGGAGATGGCGTTTGACACCATGGTGCTTATGCTGTCGACAAGCTCGGCCGCCGTGTTGGCGTCGTAGTACTTGCCGCCGGAGCGCTCGGCGATGCAGTTCAGCTGCGCGCGCGCATCCCGTTCCCGGCGCAGTCCGAGCCCGACGATGTCCACCTTGATGTTGATCCCGACGGCCCGCAGCCTGGCGATGTAACCGCAGGGATCGCCGCCGCAGGTCTCGGCGCCGTCCGAGATCAAGATGATCGTCTTGGGGCCCCGCACCACGGACAGATCGCGCTCGGCCTGCATGAGGGCAAACGTCAGCGGCGTCATGCCGAACGGGCGGAGCTGCCGGGTCTGCTCGATGATCGAGCGCCGGTTGCCCTGCCCCATCGGCACCAGAAGCGCCGACTGCTGGCAGTCTATGTCGGGGCTGCTGGTGAAGCCCTGGCCGAAGACCCGCAACCCCAGGTTCACATCTGGCGGTATGCGGGCGATGGCGCTTTCGAGAACGCGCTTGGCGGAGGTCATCTTGGGCTCGCCGCCGCCCAGGTTCTCCTTCATGCTGTACGATGCGTCGACGAGGATGAGGATGTTGACCGGGCCGGCCTCCCGTTCGACCTGCCCTTGAATGAGCGCGCTCTGCGTGCCGGTCTGCAGGGTGGTCGACTGCGTGCCGGTCTGCAGGGTGGTCGACTGCGCGCCGGTCTGCAGGGTGGTCGACTGCGCGCCGCCCCGCCAGGGAGCGCCTTGCGCCAGGAGCGGCGCGGCCGAGGCGCAGAAAAGCAACGCCTGCGCTAGCAGCAGCAGCGGGTTGCGGTGCGGAACCTTTTTCATCTCTTGCCTTCTTCCTTCTTGTCGCTCTTCTCCTTGGCCGTCACTTTTTCCTCTACTACTGGCGCGCCAGGCTTGCCCTCGGCCGGCTCGGCGTTTCTGACAATGAGAACGCGCCGGCTTACCGGCACCGCCCTGCCGCTTTCGCCGGGGGTTGCCCAGACGGTTACATAATAAAGCCCCTCCTTGCCCTGGTGGCTTACCGGCAGCGTGCCCGAGAAGGTGTTGCCCTGCACCTTGATGCCGCCGTGCACCGGCACGTCGGCCGCCGCTTTCGGCTCGCCCGGCGTGGGCGCCATGGCGATAAGCGGCGCCGCCAGCGCCACCGGTGGAATGAACATGCCGCCGGCGATTGCCGCCACGACGCCGGTCATGCGCAGGACCCCCATCAACTTCTCCCGGTCGTGCTCGGCGTGATGGGCAAAGGCCACATAATCGAGCGGCGGGAAGTAAGGCATCGCCTCCTCCTGCGGCTCCTCATCCTGCGCGGCGGCCTGCGCCTGCTCGGGCAGGTTTCCTTCCCAGGCCAGCGTCACCTTCTGGAACCTGTACGGGTCCTGGAGAACGCCCTTTATCGCTATCCTGTCGCCGACATGCACCTGCTCGGGCAACGGCTGCATCTCCCCGCGCTTGGTCACGACCTCCACGCAGGCGATCGCCTTATCCCTCCCCTTGTCCAGGCAGATGCTGAAAGCGAAGTGGGTGGCATCGGGCGACATCACCGCGTCACGATCGTCCTGATGAGCTTTGAGCATCTCGATGACGCGGGCGACCAGGGCCCGGTTCAGCTTGCGGGCCGGCTCACCGGAGACCAGCTCCAGGCTCTCGGTCATGGCGTCGTTGCCGCCGGCTTGCGTGTAACGGAGATCGGGGTTCTCGCCGGTCTTGTTCAGGTGTGAAACCGTCTCGCGCTCGGCCAGATCATCCACCAGGGCGTGGGCCGTGCGCGCCGAAACCTCGTCCCAGACCAGCGGTGCCAGCCCGGTCGCCTGGCGCTCCTGATTCACCAGCTCGAGGGCATAGCGCTCGAGCTCGGGGCGCGGCTGCGGCTCCTGAAAAAACGGCTGCCGCCAGCGGGCCAGGAGCTGCGGATCGATGGTTGGCTTGTCGCCGCCTGCCGGCGTGAGCGGCATTGCGCTGGGCGGGTCTGCCGGCAGCGGCGGGAAGCTCATGGAGGTGGCGCCGCCGAAGCCGACGTCGGGGTCGACGGTTACGCCTAGCAAGGTGTCCTTGAGCTTTTGCGTGCGGTCGGCCAGTGACAGGTTCGGGAAGCTCTGGTGGTAGATCGCATTTTCGAGGCCGGCCAGCCTGTCGTTTATGGCCAGGCGCGGCCTGGCGACACCGAAGGTGATGATCTCCAGCTGCCCCACCAGCGGATAGACGTCGGCGCCGCCGGCGGCCGGCTGGGCCCCGGTTTCGCCGGCTTTTGCCGCCGGGCTTGCTGCTCGTGGCGGCTCCGGCGAGGGTGGCGGCAGGGCCTCTATGGGTTGCAGCGCCTTCAGGTGCGGGAGCGGGGGTTTGCTGGGGCCGCCGGTGACTTCCTGCGCTGCAGCTGCACAGACGGCTGCAGCGAACGTCGCTGTCCCGGTCATCGCTATTAATACGTGACGTAGGGTGAGCACCAGCCTGGCAGCTCCTGATTCAATCCTGCGGGACCCCACTCTATTGTGCGCATAAATGGCTTAGAAGTACAAATGTCGGATTAGCGCTAGGGGGCCGTCTGCGCCTGCTTCGCGGCTGCCCTTAAATTTTCCGGCCGGTTTGAACTTTTTCCCAACGCCGCACGTTGTCAGAAATAGGGACGTTTTTCTGACACGCCGAGGAGGAAAAATTATGTATACCGCCACCTTCATTCGCCGGCACATCTTCCAGCTTCCGCCAGGGCGGATCTTCGCCACCAGGCACCTGCTGCCCTACGGCTCTCGCGCCGCTGTGGATCAAGCGCTGTCTCGCTTGGTCAAAGCCGGCGTGATCATCAGGCTGGCGCGCGGTATCTTTGTGCGTCAGGAGCCGGGCGCCGGGCTGCCGTCGGTGCCGGCGGTGGTGGCGGCCAAGGCCGAGGCCTTCGGCAAGCAGATCGCCACCGGCGGCGCGGAGCTGGCCAGGCAGTTCGGGCTCGCGGCCGGAACGCGGCCTGGCTTGACCTTCTGCGTCAACGGGAGCTCGAGCTCATTTGTTTGCGGCGAGGTCGTCGTCCGGCTTGAGAGGACCTGCCAGCGGCGGATGAACCTCGGCGAGGGGCCGACCGGGCGGGCGCTGGCTGCGCTCTGGCACGTGGGACGGGAGGCTGCGGGACCAGCCGAGGTGGAGCTGCTGACTCGCTGCTGGGGGCGCCGGGAGCGGCAGGAGATGCGCCAGCAGAGAAGATGGCTGCCCGACTGGATAAGCTCCTGCTTTGCTTGCCGCAAGCCGCGACCGGCGGCCATCAAATAAGGGGACGCAGGCAGGCGATGGCGCCCTGGCGGCCGGTTTTGCCGCCGCTGGCCCGGTGCGAGTAAAAGAGGTCGGTGCGGCAGGCCGTGCAGAAAGAGCAGACGTCGACGGCGCCCACCCCGGAGTCCAGCAACTGGAGGGCGTTCAAGGCTTTCAGGTCGGGGAACAGCCGGCCGTCCCCGCGTCGGATCAGCCTCTCGGCCCCGCCGGCGCTGGCGGCCAGCTCCCGGGCCACATCTTCGCCGACCGGATAGCAGCAGTCCCCGATCGCCGGCCCGACGGCGGCCACCATGTTCTCCGGCTCGGCATCGAGCGTCGCGCTTATGGCCCGCACGGCTCTGGCGACGATACCACCGGCGGTGCCTCTCCATCCTGCGTGGACGACGCAGACGGCCGCTGTCTTTTGCTCGAAGATGATGACCGGCACGCAATCGGCATAGTGGAGCAGGATGGGCGTGTCCGTTAAGGACGAGGCGACGGCGTCGACATCGGGCAGGGACTCCGGCTCGCTGACCCAGGCGATCCGCGTCGAATGGACCTGTCCGGGCACGACCAGCCGGCTGAAGTCCAAGGAGAGCGCCCGGCACAATCGGGAGCGGTTGGCGGTGGCGTCCCGACGTGACTGCTCGGACGGCCAGTGCCGGCCCAGATTGAACCACTGAAGCGGCTCCAAGCTTTGCCCGCCGAGCCTGGTGGTGAAAGCATGGGTCAGCCCCGGCATGCCGGCGAGCAAGGGCGAGAACAGCAGCGGCAACCCGCCCGCATCACGTAGCGGCCAGTCGTTCTTGATCCGGGCTTTCTCTTCTAATAGATGGGAAGCGATCTTTTTCATGGCCACGAGCCCTCCGCCATGGAGATCATCGCACAGTCCGCGGCGAAATGATTTCTGTTTATTGATTGCAATGGGAACATTGCCGAAACGCCGCAGTCTAAGTTGGCAGACAGACGGGTTCTCTGGCGGCCGGCTGCCACGATACCGGCTTGGCCCACGGGAGCCCCGGTGCTTTCGCGTTGGCTCAATCCTGACTAGATCCCGGTGAATTATATGAATCCCTGCAATACTGCCGCATCAAGAACAAGCGTTCTCGCCCTGCTGCTCGCGATCAGCGGAACGATCGCCTTGACACCATTGCCGGTGCTGGCCGCCGACGGCGAGGTGAGGATTGCCGGGCAGAGCGTCTTTGCTGTACCGGCCGGCTCAGGCGGCGCCGCGGCCGACCAGGCGGCGAGCACGATACAGCGCAATCTGGATAACGCGCTGGTCGCTGCCAGCGACCGATCGCCGTCTTCGGTGAACATCGTCTACGTGGGCGGTGTGCCGGTGATCACCCTCGGCGGTTACCAGGTGGCCACCGTCGACCCGGACAGCGCCACGGCAGCCGGGTCCAGCCCGGCAGTGCTCGCCCAGCGCTGGGCTGACTCGCTGAGACAGGCGTTGGGCGATCAACAGTCGGTGTCGAGTTACATCGCCCAGTTGACCGGGGAAGCCGGGAAAGCCGCCCCGGATCCCGGCGCCGGCCAGCTCGCTTCCGCCCCGCCCGGACGCGCTTATCCCGCCGATTATCCTATTTACAACCAGACTCCCTACCCGGGCGGCCCGGGGCCCTATCGAGGGCGGGTGGCTTACGCGCCGGCCGGCTTGACCCTGCAGGCTGTTCTGCGCACCTCGATCTCCACACAGGCAGCCCGTTCCGGGGATGTGGTGGAGGCGCAGCTCGATCAGAGCGTGCCGCTCGGGGATGGGTCAATCCCGTCCGGGTCCGTGCTGGAGGGGCTCATTACCGAGGCCACGCCCGGGCGCTTCCTGGGGCGCTCCGGCAAGCTCGGCATCAAGTTCAATCGCCTGCGCATGCCTGACGGCACCGAGGTGCCCATCACTGCCCACGTTTCGGGCACGATCGGCAAGTACAAGCAGCTCGGCAGCGACCAGAGCGGCGTGGTGAAAGGAGAGGGATGGGGCACCAAGGTCGGGCAGCTCGCCTTGCGCGGCGGCATCGGCGCCGGACTCGGCGCGGGGGTGGGCACCGCCATTGGTGCCATAGCCGGAGCCGGCATGCCTTTTCACCTGGGCATGGGAAGGGCCATCGGTCGCGGCGCCTGGTCGGGAGCGGCCATCGGCGGCGGCCTTGGCGCAGCTGACAGCCTGCTTCTGCGAAAAGGAAAGGATGTCACCATCCCGTCCGGGCAGCTCCTGCAGGTGCAGCTGGACGGGCCAGCAACCTTTGGCGCCGGCGCCCCCCCTTACTCCGGCACCTTCTGAGGGGCATCCACCCCACCCCTCTCTTTCCCGGCCCGCGCTACTTGCGCCGGGGTCTCTTTTTGTCGTTGAGGACCTGACCGCGCACCCTGGTGGTGGAGCCGGGCATGAGCTGCGCGTCCGTGGCCGGCTCGCCGGTGAACTCCTGCTCGAACTCGACAAGGAACTCGTCGCCCGGCTTGATCACCGCCTCCTGACCTTTGATGGTCGTGTCCTCAATCAGCCAGCTGCCCGGAAAACCGCTCAGGAAGCCCCAGGCGAAGCCCTTCAACCTGCGGTGGCGAACGTTCAGCCCTACCGGTTTCATGAAGGCGAACGACGGGCTGGCGGCGCCCAGCAGCCCCAGGGCCACCGGCATGGCGCCGAAGCTGAAGACCCCGGCCGGCGTGAGCGCCGCGTTCAGACCGACGCGAATCGCTTTGTACTTCAGCTGCTGCGACCAGGGCCCGGTCACCTGCCCTTTGTGGTTGACGCCCAGCTCCCGGCCTTCGCCCTTGTTCTTGACGATGCGGGCGCTGCGCGCCGGCTGGGCGACCAGCGGCAGGTGCTCGCCGCCCGAGTTGACGATCTCGTCGAAGGCTATGCCGAGCGCCCCGGAGTTCCGGTACCAGCGCTCCGGGCTCACCAGGGAGTGCAGGGTGGTCCGCGCCCTCAGCACGTAGTTGATGTGGCCCCTGACCACAGACCCCCTGGCTGCGATCAGGCGGTCGCCTATCTTCAGATCGTATTTCAGCCTGGCCTGGATCGGGTCGTTCAGTTTCGCCGTCTTGCTGGTTATCTCCGAGGTCACCACCACCGGGAATTTGGCCCCGGCCCTCACCCTGGTCCCGGCCGCGTCGGTGGGCAGCTGGCGATACTCGATCGTTGCCCGCGTCTCCCTGAGCTCGTCGTTGTCGATGACCACCGGTCCGTGAAAAGCGCCCGGCGCCTGCCCGGCAAGCGCCAGCACCTGGCCGCCATCCGGCGGCGCCTGCCCGGCGCCGGCATCCGGGCAGCGGCTTTCCGGGGCGACCTCGACGGTCCAGTCTTTCATGACCGCGTCCAGCGGCAGCTTGACCGGGGCCGGCAGGCGGCGATTGGTCAACATGGCCGGGACCGGGCAGTCCTGTGCCGGCGCCGGCGGCGCCACCAGTGCACAGCTGGACAGCACCGCCGATATCAGCGCCAGGAGACGCGGGCCGATCTTCTCGGGCGGTTGGGCGGAGCGCTTCATCTCAGTAACCGGGGCCCAGGAGCTGGAAGGCCGCCCAGGCGCGGGGCGAGGGGTTTTTGGACAAGGCCAGGAGCTGGGCTTTTCGAAGCGATTGCGCCTGATTGAGACCTTTCTGGCTGCCCTTGTAGAAGTCCATGAGCTCGCTTGTCCGCTGCGGCTCGGGCTCCACCCACAGGCTAATCAAGACGTTGCGCACTCCGGCGTAGCCGAGCCCCCGGCTGAAGACTTTGACGGCCGTTCCCTTGGGATCCTTGGTGTTGACCGCCGTCGAACTCCACACCGCCAGGTCGGACGGCAGGTTGAGCCCGAACAGGTGGCCGGCCGTCACCTTGAACTTGGCGTCGTCCTTGCTCAAGAGGATCGGCAGCTCGAAGTGCATCGGGTTGCTGTCGGCAAGCGACAGCTTGCTGGAGAAGTGCATGACCGAGCGCTCCCTGGCCTGCGCCTGCAGGTTCTCCACCTCGGCTTCCCTGCCGGCCAGCTTGGTGACCAGGTCAGGCTGGAAAAGGCTGGCGATCTGGCTGGCCTCGTCGGCGCTGCTCGCCCCGTTTGCCGGATCGGCCGATGCCAAGAGCAGGCTCACGTCCTGCTTGTAAGGGGGCGGGCTGTCCAGGAATACGCCCATCGAGGAGGCCAGGGTGAGCGTGTGCTTCTCGACCAGGAACTTGCCGCCCTGGTCTAGAAGCGCGGCAAAAGGCAGGTTGAAGAGCACGCCATCGGGCAGGATCACCACGGTCTGGTCGGGATTGGCGGGCAGGACCGCGCGCACCGTGTCCGGGAAGAGCTCGGCATAGAGCAGCTGCAGCGTGCGGCGCTCGTTGCCGGTCGCCTCGGCGCCCTCCTTGCTGGAGGCGGCGAGCAGGGCGGAGATCTGGTCCTTGAGCTGCTCCCGCCCTACCGGAAGCGTGCTGGCGAGAAGCTTTCCGGAATTGTCGATTGTGAAGACGACCGTCGATTTCCCCCCCACCAGGTAATCCACGGCCACCGCGTGGTTGTTGAGAACGCCCTTGATCATCTCGGAGGCGGGCACCGGAATCGGCGCGACGAGCCTGGCCAGGGCGCGGTTGCTGGCGGCCAGCTGCTTGAAGCGGGCCAGCCAGTTCTTCCAGTCCTTCACCATCTTGTCCGGGGTGGAGGTGATCTCGGCGGCGTGCAGGTGGGCGCGCTCGCAGACAAGGTCGCGATAGATGTCCCGGTCGAACGGCTTCACCTCGCCGCCGCGCCGCAGCCACTCGTTGATGAACGACTCCTCCTTCAGCTGCTCGGCGGCCAGGAGCGCCTGCTCGTAGAAGCCTTCCGAGACCAGAAGAGACACCAGCTGCTGCCCGAGATCCTCGCGCGTGGAGGGAAAACCGAGCTGCTCGGGGGAGGCGAACCAGCCCGCTTGCGGCGAGCGGAAGAAGGAGAGCGCGCTGGTCAGAGATTCTCTGGCTAGATTGCTCTGCCCCTGAGCAATCTGCAGGGCGGCCAGGTTGGTGTAATCCCGCCAGAGCGCCGCGTCGTCGTTGATCTTCTCGCTTATCGTTATCCCCTGCCTCAGGTATTGCTCGGCCGGTCCCGGGTCTTGCAGGCCCAGGCAGACCTCGCCCAACGAGGCGGCAATCCGGCCGTCCACCACCTCGTCCTTGGACTTCTTCAAGATGGGGATGATCTGCAAGAGGTGCCCCTTGGCCGATCGGAAGTCGCCGGAGCGGGCTTCGGTCGCCGCGATGTTCTGGAGGATGGTGATATTGAAACGATCCTGCTTGGGCTGCACCAGCGCCAGCTCCTCGAGCGCCTGGTTGAAGTAGGGCAGGGCCTTGGATTTGTTGCCTTCCAGCGACTCGATGCAGCCCAGGGTGTTGAGGATCTGCGTCTGCTCGATCGGCTGCCCTTTGGTTCTCACGGTCTTCAGCGCCAGCTCCAGCGAGCCGCGGGCCGGCTCCAGGTCGCCCGTGGCGGCCAGCGTGTGCCCGTATCCGGCGTAGAGCCTGGCTATTGCCAGGTCGTTGTCCGACTTCAGGTAGATAAGCTCCTCATAGCTGCGGCGGGCGTTGTCGTACTCGCCCAGGCTGTACTGCGCGACGGCCACCGACGCCAGGGCCGCCGGCACATACGACTTGTCCTTGGCCGACCGGGCCTCGTCAAGAGCTTTGTTCGCCTCCTCGAGCGCCGCCACCAGCCAGCCGACCTCCCTCATCATGCCGGAAAGCGTGATGCGGGTCTGAATCGCCGCCGGGTAGTTGCCGGCCTGGCTGTAGTAGGTGGCAGCCTGCTGGCTGAACTGCATGGCCTCCTTGATCTTGCCCATCTTGACCAGGATGTTGGCGGCCAGCGCCAGAACTTTGGCGGCCTCCGGCGCGTCGTTGGCGCCGAACTGCGTGAAGGATTTGAGCGCCAGATCAAGCTGATTGCCGGCCCATACCGGGTTGTCAATGGCGAAGTAGGCCTGTGCCAGGGCAACCCTGGCCTTGCCGAGCGCCCTCTTGTCGGCGGACTCGGAGAGAACCTCGATGGCGTTCTCGCCCAGCTCCTTGGCCTTGGTCGCCTGCCCGCGGGCCAGATAGAGCTCGCACATGTGCGAGAGCGCCCGCCCCTGACCGTCGCTGTACTTCATCTCCAGCGACAGGCCGTACGCCTCCTGAAATTTGATCAGCGCCTTGTCCAGCTCGTGCTTGTCCAGCAGCTTCTCCCCTTCGGACTCCAGCTGCAGCTCCCTGTCGATGGTTTCCGGCGTCTGGGGGATCACGGGCAGATTGGGAATAATCGGCGCCGCCTGCGACTGCTGCTGCGCCGCCGGCCCGGCTGCCGGCGCTGCCGGCGCCGCCGCCCGGGGGCGGGCAGGCGCCGCCGGGCCGGCCGCCAGTGTGCCACCACTGGTGGTTCCAATCATCAGTGCCGCGGACAAGCACACTGCGCCAATCCGCCTGAGCTCAAACCCGATCATACACTTCAAGGTCAATCACTTCCGTGAAAATCGATGTCTAAGCCACCAATTTTCCTCGCTCTCAAGCCCCAGTTCAACCAATATGGGCAAATTATAAGGTTGTGTATAATTCAAGTCGATGAAAACGCGAAGTCAGGCTATCGAGTTGGCTGCGGGCAAGCAGTTCGATGTCGCGGTGATCGGGGGCGGCATCGCCGGAGCCGGGGTGGCTGCCGACGCGGCCTCGCGCGGGCTGTCGGTGCTGCTGGTGGAGAAGGATGATTTCGCCTCCGGCACCTCCAGCCGCACGACCAAGCTCATTCACGGCGGGCTCCGCTACCTGGAGCAGTTTCACCTCAAGCTGACCAGGGAGCTCTGCCACGAGCGGGCGCTGCTGGAGCAGCTGGCGCCGCACCTTGTTCGGGACTTCAGCTTCATCATGCCGCTTATCAAAGGCAGCCCGTTCTTCTCCTTGAAGGCCGGCCTCGGGCTAACGCTCTACGACCTGCTTTCCTGGTCGATCGCCGGCAGCAGGCATCATCGCCGGCTGTCGCAGAAGGAGGTGCTGGAGTCGGCGCCCGCGCTCAACCCGCGCGTCTTTTCGGGCGGGCTGCGCTTCCACGACTGCATCACCGATGATTCGCGCATGGTGCTCGAGGTGATCAAATCGGCGGCCGGCGAGGGGGCGATCGCCGTCAATTATCTGGAGGTGAGGGGCTTCGAGCGCGACGAGCGCGGCGCCGTATCGGCGCTGCGCTGCCACGATCGCTTGAGCGGAGACGAGCTTGCCTTTCGCTGCCGCACCTGCGTGAACGCCACCGGGGTCTGGTCCGATCAGGTCTACCAGTTCGTGGCGCCAAACTGGCGGGGGCACGTGCAACCCTCCAAGGGAATCCATATTATGGTGCCGCCCTCGGCTTTCGAGACCAACACCGCGCTTTTCCTGCCCACGAAGGACAAGCGCTACGTCTTCGTCGTGCCCTGGCAGCGCGCGCTCATGATCGGCACCACCGACAGCGCCTACTCGGGGGATCTCGACCATCCGCTGCCCGTGCTCGACGAGATCGACTATCTGCTTTCCGTGGTCAACAGCTACACCGAGACCCACAAACTGAATCGCAGCGACATAATTGGCTCTTTTGCCGGGCTGCGACCGCTCGTGCAGGGGGACGCCGCCGCCACGGACACATCCAGCCTCTCGCGCGAGCACGTGATCTTCGAGGGGCCGGCCGGCATAATCGGCCTTGCCGGCGGCAAGCTGACCAATTACCGGATCATGGGCCGGCACGTGGTGGACCGGGTGCTGGAGAAGCTGCCCGGGCTGCGCGCCAAGCCGAGCCGCACGCACCGCACCATGCTCGGCGGCTTCAAGGACAAGACGGACTTTCTGACCGTGACGGCGGCCATATCGGCCAAGGCGCGGCGCCTGTCCATCGAGCCGGCCACGCTCGATCATTTGATCGCCAGCTACGGCGCCGACGCGCAGATCGTCGTCGATGTCGTCGAAGCCGATCCGACGCTCAACCAGCGCATCTGCCCCGACTTCCCGCCGATTCTTGCCGAGGTGCCTTTCTGTGTCCGCCACGAGATGGCGGTGTCGCTCGAGGATCTGCTCATGCGCCGCCTGCGCCTGGGCATCCTGCACCAGGGGCAGTGCCTGGAGGCGGCACCGAGGGTCGCCGAGCTGATGGAGATCCTTCTCAAGTGGGATCGACGGAGGGTCGGCCACGAGCTGGCTGCCCTCGAGCACAGCCTGCGCGAGCACATGGATCTGCTGCGCACTACGGTAGCCGGGCCCTGAGCGCTAGCGAGCTGTCTTCAGCTGCTGCGCCACCAGGCGGCGGTGCGTCTCAGCCCGTCCTCCAGTGTCACCGCCGGCTGCCAGCCGAGCTCCAGGCGGGCCCGCTCGCTGCTGGCCAGGTGCCGCATCAGCTCGGGCTGCCGGTAGGGCCGCCTGCCCAGCCCGAGGTCGCCGGCGTAATCGCACAACCGGGCCACCTGCCTGGCCAGATCGGCCACCTTCTGTTCCGTGCCCGAGCATATGTTGAAGATCTTCCCGGACAGGTCCGGGCGGTGGCAACAACGGACGATCGCCTGGACAACGTCGTCCACGTAGACAAAATCCCGCGTCTGCTCGCCGGCTGTAAGCGCCGGCACCCTGCCCTGCAAGTAGTTCTGAAAAAGTTGGCCGATCAGCATCGTCTTCTGCCCGGGCCCGTAGACGACAGTTGGCCTGACGATAATCACCGGCAGGTCCATGCTGCGAAAAGCCGCGGTCAGGAACTGTGTGGCGGCAATCTTGGCCGCCGAATAGGCAGAGATGGCCACCGGCGGCTGCTCTTCCCTGAAGGGCACGGGCCCGTCGCCGTATTCCTCGGAGGAGCCAAGGTGGACGACGAGCGGTCTGGTTGAGCGCGCCGCAGCCACCACCAGGTTGACTGTTCCGCCCAGCGTCACCCGTGCCTGCTCGGCGACTGCCGCGGCCGATCTTGTGGCGTCGGGAAGAGCGGCCAGGTGGACGACGACGTCCGGCTTGCTGTCCAGCATCACGCTGCCGAACATCTCCTCGTCGGTGACGTCCAGATGCACCCAGCGGACGTCTGCGTTTTCGCCGCCGGATTGCCCGGCGGTGCGCGCGCAGGCGACAAGCCGGCAGGTCCCGGAAAGCGCGCTCACCAGCCGGGAGCCGATGAAGCCTGCGGCGCCGGTCACCAGCACCGTCTTTCCGCGCAGGCTCATTCCCACACCACCCACGGTGCGCGCCCCGCCTCCCACAGCTGGGTAAGCGCGAGGAGATCGCGCATGGTGTCCACGCATTGCCAGAACCCGCGGTGCTGAAAAACCATCAGCTCCCCGTCGGCGGCCAGTTTCGGCAGGCAGTCTTTCTCGAAGTTGCAAGCAGGATTGGCGTCGGTGTAAGAGAATATCCGGCGATCGAAGGCGAAGAAGCCGCCGTTGATGAAACTGGAGCCGTCGCCCGGTTTTTCAGAGAAGACCTCCACGCGGCCGTCCCTTACCACCAGCTCGCCGAAGCGGGAGGGCGGCGAGACTCCGGTCACCGTGCCGATCTTGCCGTGCGACCGGTGAAATTCCACCAGCTTTTTCAGGTCGACGTTGCTGACGCCGTCGCCGTAGGTGAGAAGAACGAGCTCGCAGTCGCGCGCGTACTTCTCCAGCTGATTGATGCGGCTGCCGGTGAGGTTGTTCAAGCCCGTGTTGGCCAGGGTGACGGTCCAGCCATACTCTTCCCGCCGGTCGTGGCAGACGATTTTTTCGCGCGCGCCCAGCGTGATTGTGAAGTCCGCTGTCAGGTAGTCGAAGTTGAGGAAATATCCCTTGATCATCTCACCCTTGTAGCCGAGGGCGAGGACGAAGTCCGTAAAGCCATGGAAAGCGTAGTGCCTCATGATGTGCCACAGCAGCGGGCGGCCGCCCACCTCCACCATCGGCTTGGGCCGGTACTCGGTCTCCTCGCGCAACCTCATGCCCTGGCCGCCGGCCAGGATGATTACCTTAGCTTCGGCCATGACGGAACTTCCACATGTTGCCCAGGAACTCCAGAATTGTGCTCACCCGCACGTTGGAGGCCCCGGCCCGGCGAGCCCGGAAGGCGACCGGTATCTCGCGCACGGAAAACCCGAGGCGGGATGCCCGGATCATGATCTCGGCGTCGATGAACCAGTCCCTGGCCGTCGGGTCGAGCCGCTGCAGCGCCTCGCGCCGCAGGACCTTCGGCTTGCCGTTCACATCCGTGCTGACGGCGCCGAACAGCAGGCGGAAAAGCGCGTTGTAGACGGTCGTAACCACTATGCGCCGCCATCCGTCCTGCCGGACGGTGCGGCAGGCTTTCACCAAGTCGCACGGCTCGCTGAGCGCCGATTGAAAGACGCGCGCCACGTCGCGGCTGTCTACCTGCTCGTCGCCGTCCAGGACGCCCACCACCGGACCGCGCGCCACGGAAAGCCCGGCGAGCAACCCGCCGCCGTAGCCCTGATTGGCGGCCATGCTCACGAGCGTGATCTCGGGGAACTCTAAGGCCAGCTGGCGCGCGAGCTGCGGCGTGCGATCGAGCGGGCCGTTGAGAACGAGCACCAGCTCGAAGCCCCCTTCCCCGAAGTCCCGGCGGAATTCCGCCACCAGGTTGCGCGTGAGCGGCTCGACATTTTTCTCCTCGTTGTAAAGCGTGACTACGGCCGAGAAAGCGACGGCAACGGCCTGGCCAAAGCTCACATTCTCGATCGGCGGGCTGGATACCGTCATCATTCCCCTTCCTCTCCTTCAGGTTAATACCCAGCTCAAAAAGCAACATATCATGGTAGGGGCAGGGTTGCCCGGGCCCTTATCGGACGCTGGCGGCGCCGGCAAGCGCAGGCGGTAGAATTCACCGGGGGCCGTCGGGCGGGCGCGGAGAGGCATCTTCGTGAAGCGGTTTGAGACACCGGCATGGCGGCGGAAGGCGGGGCGGATTTCCTGGTTCGCCTATTTTGCGGCCATGCTCGTCTGGCTGGTCTTAAGCTACGGCGAGCTTTTCCGGCTCCTTGCCCGCGGGCGGCTCTTTGCCCTGGAAATTGGCGGGCGGCCTTTCGTGAGCGACTTTGTGATGTATTACAACGCTGCCGTGCTGGCCGGGCGCTGCACCGCCGGCGGTATCGACATCTATTCTCCGGAAGTTCAGCAGCGGTCGCTGCTCGAGCTCATATCGCCGGTGGTGCCCGAGCTGCCCTTCTATCTGCAGTACCCGCCGCCGTTCTTCGCCCTCGTGCGACCGCTGGCGTACCTGGGCATGACGGCCGCCTGGGCGGTGTGGTGCGCTCTCGGCGCCCTCCTGGTCGTCCTGTCCGCCTGGTGCCTGGCCCGGGAGAGCGGCGGCCTCTGGTTCCGCCGCGCCTTCATCGTCGTCGCCGTCCTGGCCGCTTACCCCGCCTGGCACGGCTTCCGCGTCGGGCAGGCGAGCCTGTTCTTCTTTCCGCTCATGCTCGCCTACTGGGCCTTGCTCCGGGGCGGGCGGCCCCTGGGCGCCGGCCTGGTGACCGGGCTTATGATGGTGAAGCTTCAGTATGCCCCCATCACGCTTCTGGTCGGCTGCCTGCTGGGCAGGCTGCGCTTTGCTGCCGGGGCGGCGCTGGCCTCCGGGCTCCTGGTTGCGCTGTCCGTCCTTCTGCTGGGCTGGCCGAACGTGGCCGGTTACCCCCGCGCCCTGTGGCAGGCAGAGACTTCCGGGGCCGTGAGCGGGGTTAACGGCGAGATGATGCAGGACGTTCGCGGCGCCCTGGTTATCTTGTGCGGCGGCGACGGCCCCGTGGTCCACCTGGGCTCGGCGCTGGCCCTTGTTGCCGGCCTGGGCGCCGTCGCCTGGCTGTGGTTGCGCGCGGGCAAACGGGGCGGCTGCAGCCGGGAGCAGTTCAATCTCTGCGCCTCGCTTACCGTGCTCATCCTGCTTGTAACCAGCCCGCACACGCACGTGCAGGATTTCCTGCTTTCCGCCATCCCCTGCGCCTGGGGCTACGCCGCCGCCGAGCGCGCTGCCTGCCGGTCGAGGCCCGCCCGCCTGCTTCAGGCCATGATCATCGCCATGCCCGCCCTGACCTGGGTATTTTATCTGTTCCGCGAGCTGTTCTGGCTTGCGCGCCTGCAGCCGTTTTTTGCCTTGGCCCTGCTCATGGTAGCCCTTATCTGGCCGCTCGCCCGCGACAGCCCACCGCCGCCGTAGTAGGGGCGGGGCATGCCCCGCCCGCTTCCCATCGGGCATGCCCCGCCCGCTTCCCATCGGGCATGCCCCGCCCGCTTCCCATCGGGCATGCCCCGCCCGCTTCCCATCGGGCATGCCCCGCCCGCTTCGAACAAGGAGCTTCAAGAGAAAATGAACAAATTCAAAGTCCTGGTGACGAGCAAGCATCCCGGCAATGCCGCCCGATCGCTTGCCGAGCGGTTCGAGGTGGACCTAAACAGCGACAATGCCGTTCTCGGGCCCGGGGAGCTGGCCGCGCGCTTGCGGGGCTGTGACGCGGTGCTGACCTTGCTCGAGGACCGCATGACCGCCGGGCTCATGGCCTCGCTGCCGCATCTCAAGGTCGTGGCCAACTGCGCGGTCGGCTACGACAACGTCGATGTCCAGGCAGCCACCCGGCTCGGCATCCTGGTTACGAACACCCCCGGCGTGCTGGACGAGACGACCGCCGATCTGGCGTTTGCGCTCCTGCTGGCCTGCGCGCGCCGGGTCGTCGAGGCAGATCGCTTCGTGCGCGAGGGCCGCTGGCGCAGCTTCACCCCGGACCTCCTGCTCGGCGTGGACGTTCACGGCAAAACCCTGGGCATAGTCGGCATGGGGCGGATCGGCAAGGCCATGGCCAGGCGCGCGCACGGCTTCGGCATGAGCATCCTTTACACGCGCCGGTCCGCCGCCCCGGCCGACGGCGCCCCGCCCGGGGCTCGCGCGGTTTCCCTCGAGAAGCTGCTTGCGGTCTCGGATTTCGTGAGCGTGCACTGCCCGCTCGATTCCCAGACCCGCCACCTGATCGGCCGGCGGGGATTCTCGATCATCAAGGAGGGCAGCATTCTGGTTAACACCGCCCGTGGTGCGGTGGTCGATCAGGCGGCTTTGATCGAGGCTCTCGACCGCGGCCGCCTGCGGGGCGCCGGCCTGGATGTTTTCGAGGCTGAGCCGGCCGTGCCGCCGCAGCTGATAGCCTCCGGGCGGGTCGTCCTGACGCCGCATATCGGCAGCGCCTCGATCGAGACCAGGTCCGCGATGGCCCAGCTGGCAGCTGACAGCATCCTGTCGGCGCTGTCCGGCAGGATGCCGGCGAACGCCGTCAACCCCGAGGTGTGGGAGACGATGGCGGCCCGCCTGCGATCAGGCGCTGCGCAAGCGTGAGCGGTAGCGGGCCATGAGCGCGACGATGCCCGTCACCGAAAGGACCAGCCCGGCCACGCTGGCGACAATCGGCACCGGATAGCCGAAGGCCATGATGCTGTCCACCCGCAGCATCTCGATGAATATGCGCCCCAGCGAGTAGGCGGCCAGGTAGACAAGGAAGGTGACGCCCGGATAAGGTCTCAGCTTCTCCGCCACCAGGAAGTAAAGGAGGGCGAAGATGGTCAGATCCCACATCGACTCGTAGAGAAAGGTGGGGTGGAAGAACTCCGAGTTCTGATAAGCGACCGGGCGGCTCTCCGGCGGGATGTACAGCTTCAAGGGGAAATCGGGCGGGACCGGGCGGCCGAAGGCCTCGGAGTTGAAGAAGTTTCCCCAGCGCCCGATCGCCTGGGCCAGCGGCAGAACGACGCCGCCGATGTCGCAGCAGGCGAGGATCGGCAGCCTGGCCAGTTTGAGATAGGCGATGCCGGAAAGCAGCCCGCCGATTATGCCGCCGTGGATGGAGCCGCCTCCTTTCCAGGTGGCCAGTATATCCTCGGGATGATCGGCAAACTGGCTCCAGGAGAGCGCTACGAAATAGAGGCGGGCACCCAGCACGCCGCCGATGAAGGCCACCAGGGCCGCGTTCACCAGCTTTTCGGAGTCGAGCCCCCAGTGCCTGGCCAGCCTGGCAGCGACGATTGTCGCCGCCAGGAAGCCCAGCGCGATCATCACCCCGTACCAGCGCACGGTCAGTGGTCCAATCGTAAAGAGGATCGCTCCCGGTGATTCAAACATGAGCGCTCGGCTGTGGCAGTTCCAGATCGCGCCCGGCAGGGCGGGCTTCCAATTTACCATCCTCGAGAGTCCGAATCCGGGCCGGCCGGGCCTCTGTAAATATGTCCGGCGGAAGCCGCTTACCAGGGCTGGGCCGGGGTGGGCGGGCCCGGTCTGGGATCGGCAGGCTCCTTGCCGCCGTAGGGATCGCCCCGGTAGGGAGAGCGGTTGGGGTCCTCGCCGTTGGCCGGCAGGTTGGGGTCGTGATTCTCGCTGTGCGGGTCCGGCCCGTGCGGGTCGGACCCGTGCGGGTCGGACGGCGCATACTGGGCCAGGATGCAGGAATAATGCGCGCCGGCGGCGCTAACCGCCTGGTCACCACCCCCACCGATCGCCGGCGGCGCCTGTGTCCAGAGGGCTACCGATGCCGCCAAAAGTGGAACGATCGCCTCGACCATATGCATCTCCGTTACGTAACCAACAGCTAAACAACTTATTTCGCGCCCGGCAGGACGTCAAGTTAAAATAGGGCGTTTTGAAGCGGGGTAAAGCTATGGCCAGGAGCAAGTCACGCTGGGTCTGCCAGGAGTGCGGCTTTCAAACCTGGCGTTTTCTGGGGCGCTGCACCGGGTGCAACACCTGGAACTCGCTGGTCGAGGAGCCTGCCGTCGACGAGTCGCTGCCGGCAAGGGCCCGGGCCGCGCTTGCCGTCCCGGCTGCCGCGGCCGGGCCGCGGGCGCTGTCCGACGTGCCCACCGAGCGGGAGATGCGGATCCCGACCGGGCTTGCGGCTGTGGACCAGGTGCTGGGCGGCGGCCTGGTGCCCGGCTCCGTCGTTCTTTTGGCAGGCGATCCGGGCATCGGCAAGTCGACCCTGCTCCTGCAGATATCGGAGATGATGGCGGCTCAGGGCGGCGTCCTTTATGTAACCGGCGAGGAGTCGGCGCAGCAGGTCAAGCTGCGGGCCGGGCGGCTGGGCATCGACAGCCCGCACATCCTGGTTCTGTCCGAGCAGAACATCTCCTCGGTCGAGGAGAGGCTGCGCGAAAGCCGCGTCAAGGTGGCAATTGTGGACAGCATCCAGTCAGTCTTCCTCAACGAACTTACCTCCGCTCCCGGCTCCGTGAGCCAGGTCCGGGAGAGCGCCGGGCTCATCGCCTCGGTGTCGCGGGCGGCCGGCGTGGCGACGATCCTGGTCGGCCACGTCACCAAGGAAGGGTCGATCGCCGGCCCGCGGGTGCTCGAGCACATGGTGGACGTTGTTTTGCAGTTCGAGGGGGAGCGGGTGCGCCAGCTCCGCCTGCTGCGCGCCGTCAAGAACCGCTACGGCTCGACGGCCGAGGTGGGCGTCTTTTCCATGACCGAGCGCGGCTTGATGGAGGTGGATAACCCGAGCTCGCTTTTTCTCGGCGACCGGCTCGGCAAGCTCGACTACGAGAAGGCGCCGCCGGGAACCGCGGTGATTGCCGGGCCGGACAGCAACAGGGCGCTTCTGCTCGAGGTGCAGGCGCTGGTCGGGCCGAGCCCCTATCCCGGGCCGCGCCGGGTGGCCAACGGCTGGGACGGCAACAGGCTTTTGCAGATCCTGGCCGTCCTCGAGCGCAAGGTCGGGCTTGCCCTGTCCCGCCATGACGTCTACGTCAACGTGGTCGGCGGTTTCGATTTCAGCGATCCGGCCGGCGACCTGGGCGTCAGCGTCGCCGTCGCCACCTCTTATCTGGATCGTTCGGTCGATCCCCGGCTCATCCTGGCAGGCGAGATCGGCCTGACCGGCGAGGTGCGCCCGGTGGTCTCGCTCGAGCGCCGGTTGAAGGAAGCGGCCCGACTGGGCTTCCGGCGGGCGCTGGTGCCGGCCGGCAACCTGCCGCTGCCGTCCGCGATCGACCACATGGAGGTCATCGGCATAGAATACCTTGTGGAGGCGCTGGCAAAAGTGATGCCCGGCGAAAGCTTCGCCCCGGCCCGTGCCCGGATCGACAATGAGACCATACCGACCTTCTGAAGAACTGCACCGCCAGCTGGCCGGCCTGCCCGACGCCCCGGGCGTGTATTTCTTCAAGGACGAGGACGGCTCGACCATATACATAGGTAAGGCGGTGAGCCTGCGCTCGCGCGTGCGCTCCTACTGGAACACCACCTCCTGGCGCGAGCGCCCGAAGCTTGCCGTCATGGTGCCGAAGGTCAGATGCATCGAGACCATCATCACCAACTCGGAGAAGGAGGCGCTCATCCTGGAGGCCAACCTGGTGCGGCAGCACATGCCGCGCTACAACGTGGCCCTCAAGGACGACAAGCGCTATCCCTGGCTGGCCATCACCTACGACGAGAGCTTCCCCAGGCTGATCATGGTCCGCGACCCGGCCCGCTTCCGCAAAGGGTCCCCGAAGGCCAGGGTCTTCGGCCCCTATGTGGAGGCAGGCGCCATGTGGGAGACGGTGCGCGTCCTGCGCAAGGTCTTCCCCATGCGCCAGCGGCGCACCCCGATGTTCAAAGATCGGCCGTGCATGAACTATTACATCGGGCTCTGCCTGGGACCGTGCCAGAAGCTGGTCGACGAGGGCGCCTACAATCGCATGGTGCGGCAGGTCGAGATGTTTCTCTGCGGCCGCCAGAGCGAGGTGGTCCAGCAGATGAAGCGGGAGATGGAGGATTGCTCCGAGCGCCTCGACTTCGAGCAGGCCGCCAGGATCCGCGACAGGCTCTTTGCGCTCCAGAAGATAATCGAGAAGCAGCAGGTTTTCTTCGACGATCAGTCGATCAACTACGACGTGCTTGCCAGGGCGCATGCGGGCAGGTCGATCTGCATCTGCCTCCTGCGCATACGCGAGGGCAAGCTCATCTCATCCGAGGAATTCCACTTTAACCTTGTCGAGAGAACAGGCGCCGCAGAGGCGTTTCAGACCTTCGCCGATCAATACTACACCTCCTGCGATGAGGTCAACCTGCCGGCCGAGGTGATCGTCTGCCAGGAGCTGGAGGACGCCGGCGCGCTGTCCGAGCTGCTTTCATCGCGGGCGGGCAGGGTCGTGAAGATAACCGCTCCCCGGAGAGGGAAGAAGCTTTCCCTTCTGGAGATGGCTGAGAAGAACGCGCGCCAGGCGCTGGACAAGCAGATCGAGGCCGACTCTCACCAGGATCAAAAGGTGGCTGCTCTGCTTTGCCGGTTGCAGGAGGAGCTCAAGCTGAGCAAGCCCCCGAAGCGGATCGAGTGCTTCGACATATCCAACATCCAGGGCACGGACAACGTGGCGAGCCTGGTCGTCTTCGAGAACGCGCAGCCGAAAAAGGCCGACTACCGGCATTTCAAGGTGAAGAGCGTGGAAGGACAGGCCAACGACTTTGCTTCCATGGAGGAGGTCGTGCACAGGCGCTACAGGCGCCTTATGGACGAGGACAGGCCGATGCCCGATCTCATCATCATCGACGGCGGCAGGGGGCAGCTCGGCGCCGCGGTGTCCGCCCTGTCGGCTCTGGGCATCGAGGAGCAAGACATAATCGGGCTGGCCAAGAAGCAGGAAGAGGTCTATTCCCCCCGCCGCCCGGAACCGGAGCTTCTGCCGCGGAGAAGCGAGTCGCTCCACCTGCTCCAGCGCGTGCGCGACGAAGCGCACCGCTTCGCCGTCACCTTCCACCGCAAGCTGCGGGCGAAACGGGCCACAGCCTCCGAGCTGGACGCCCTGCCCGGCGTGGGCGCCGCCCGCCGCAAGATCCTCCTCGATCACTTCGGCTCGCTGGACAGGCTCAGGTCTGCATCGGCAGAAGAGCTGGCGGGCGTGCCGGGAATACCCGCCAGCGTGGCCCGGTCGATATATAATGCCCTTCACGGGAACGCAGGGGTGCCGTCTTGATCCGTGCGCGACGAGAGCAGAAGCGAAGTGAAAGCGCGGTGGCTGTAACGGTTCGTGCCCGGCTGCGTACAGCACCGCCAGGCGAGGAGCCGCGCCGAGCAGAGCGTCTTGACAGCGGAGGGTGCGCGGACGCCCGGCAGGGCGCCCGCGTGGCCGGAGCGATTAAGATATGATGGACTTTTTTCGCAGACACTATAAGGCGATCATCTGGGTGATGATCCTGAGCTTCCTGCTCACGCTTGTGCCATCGGTTTTCTTTTTGATGCGCTGAGTGCTGGAATGGCTGCCATCACGCTTGCGGTCCTGACGGCGTATCTGGTGATTGCCCTGGGCCTGGACGCGCCCTTTCTCTTCGGCCATCAGAGCATCTTCGCGGCCGACGCCACCTACAACGTGGAGCCGGTTGCCCGCTACATCCGCGAGGTATGGTCGCGGACCGGACACCTGCCGCTGTGGAACCCCTATGTCCTGGGCGGCGCGCCGCAGTCCCAGCTCATCTGGCCCCTCGCTTACATGCCCGGATACGTCTTTCTTTTGGCCGGCTTCTCCGCGGCCACCGGCTGGTTCCTCCTTTTGCACCAGCTTGTATCCGGCGTCGGCGGCTTCGTCTGGCAGTACAGTCGACGGCGGGCGGGCCCGGCAGATGAGCGCTGGCTGCCGGCCTCCATCTTCGGGCTCATCTACATGTTGTCCGGCTACATGGCCGGCAGCACGATCAATCTTCAGCTTTTTGCTGCCGCCGCCTGGATCCCGCTGGCGCTCTTTCTGCTCGATCGGGCGATCGCCTCGCCGCGCCCCTGGTGCCTGGGCGCCCTCGGCTTCGTGCTCGGGCTGCAGGTGACGGCGGGCAGACCGGAGATCTTCGCCGTTTCGCTCCTTGTCTACGGCAGCTATCTCGCCCGTGAGCTCCGGATCGGGCGGCGGCAGGCGAACCCGGGCACCACCTGGAAGGCCGCGGCCATTTTCGCAGGCTCCGCGACGCTGGCGCTGGCTTTCGCGGCGATCGATCTTTTGCCGATGCTGGAGCTTGTCTCCTGGTCGCCGGCCATAGGCTCCCTTTCCGCCCTGAAGGCGGGCTACTGGAGCGCCGGCTGGTACGACCTGGCCGGGCTCGTCTTCAGCCAGCTGATAGGCCCTGTCGGCATGGGCGACTGCCGGCTTTACCCGACCTATCCCGGCGACATGCCTTACCTGACGAGCATGTACGTGAGCGCGCCGGCCGCCACGCTGGCGCTGGTGGGTTTCTGCCGGCGGGACTGGGACGGGCGCCGGTTCTGGCTTTGCTGGCTCCTGGCGGCGCTCGCGCTCAGCGCCGGCCGGTTCGGGCCGCTGATCAGCCTCCTCGAGCACCTGCAGGCGGGGTGGAACGTCTTCCGTTTCCCGATCAAGCTGTCGATATTCCTTATCCTCCCCCTGGCGTGCGCCGCCGCCGAAGGCGGCCGGGCGCTGGCGGGCGGGCAGGCCGGCGGGCGCGCTGTGCGGGTGGCCGCTGTCGTGTGGTTGCCTCTTGCCGCCTGCGGGCTTGCCCTGCTCACCGTTCCCGGCTGGCACCGCTCGGGCCTGCTCGCCTGGAGCGGCGGCGACCTTGCCGAGCTGACGGCAGGCGGGATGACGCGCTGGCAGAGAATGGGACTGGAGCTGGTTGTCGCCGGGCTTTCCGGGGCAGCCACCTGTGCTTTGTGCGCCGGGCCGCTTGCCGCCCGCCTGCCGCGCCGGCTGGCTGTCGGCGCCGTGCTGGCGATGACGGCCTGCCTTCTGGCGGTCAATGGCGCGAATCAGTTGTGGCACACGGTGGACGACTCCTTCTTCAGCACGAGGTCGGCGGTGGCTTCCTGGCTGCGCGATAGATCCGGCGGGCGGTGCTCCGGCTGGCGCGCTCTCAATTTGCTCGAGGATCCGCTTCCCGCACCACCGGCGGTGCGGCATCTGCCGCCGGCGGAAGTCGATCGGGCTTTCATGCAGTACGCGCGCGAGGTGCTGCGCCCGAACACCAACCTCGACAACCGGATCGCCCTGGTCAACGGGGTCTCGACAATCCCCGGCTGGAGCTCCTACTTTCTGTCCACCGGGGTGCTGCCCCGCTCCGCCCTCATGCCCGCAACCAGACATCCGGCCGGCAAGTCGGACCTGCCGCTCTACAGGTTCTGCCAGGCGACCAGCACGGCTTACGTCATCACGCCTGTGACGGGCGTCGCCGGGGACGGCGGCGCTTGCGCGCTGCCGCGCCTCGATGCCTCGCTGTTCGATCTGCTCAAGCAGGACGATCGCCTTAATCTGAGAATTTTCGCCATCAGGCGGCCGCGGCCGCGAGCGGGCCTGGTCGGCGGATTTCGCGTGATGCCGGATCGGATTCGGGCGCTCACCGAGATCAATCGCTGCGACACGACCGGCTACGATCCCCTGTCCGAGGTGCTGATTGCCGATCCCCCGGCCCTGGGGGAAAACCTCCGGTCGCCGCCTGCGGGCGGGGTGCAGCCGGCGCCTCCCGGCCGCTCCGGCGCCGGCAGGGAAGAGATCTTGGGATCGGTCGAGATCCTCTCAGAAAGCCCGAATCACCTGGTCATTCGTGCGGACGTGCGCAGGCCGGCGTTCCTCGTTGTCACCGACAGCTTCTACCCGGGCTGGGACGCCGTCGACAATGGTGTGCCGTCGCGCATCTATCTCGCTGATGGACTTATGCGGGCCGTCTGGCTGGAAGCGGGTCAGCATCTGGTTTCCATGGACTTCCGCCCGTGGTCTGTCTTTATCGGATCAATCTGCAGCAAGTTGACTCTGGTTGTCTTGATTGGGCTTGCCCTGCCAGGTTTGATTGTTCTTATGAGGCCTACCCATGCCAGGGGATAGCGAGGGAGATGTTATAGCTATATCATGTCGTTATCCCCGCGCCCCAGCCGGGCATGGTTTTCTCGGCAGCTATCCCGCAAGTGCGAAATTTTTACTTGCGCTGAAAGCCGCCTGATGGCATGCTGCAGAAGGTGAATCTCTGTAGGCGGTCCAGGTCGAACCCGCACCCGCCCCGGAAGGCATACAATGGATATATAGAAGAGGAGTTGCCCGGGAGTCTCCGGATTGTCGATATAAATCCAATCGACAGCGGGCGCGGCAGATGGGCGGAGCTGGTTAAGAAAGCAGGCCGGGCATATGGGCGATAGCACAACACCGATTACCAGGGAAGAGCTGCTGAGGGCGGAGGCGGAGAGCTACCGGCGGCGGCTCAAGGATCGGCAGGTGGAGCTGCAGAGCCGCAGGGAGCGAGCATACGAGGCCCTGCAGCAGCGCGAAGAGGCGCGGCTCAAGGAGGCCCGGTCCTATCTTTTCGGGTTGAGCTGGCGCGCCAGCTACCGCGACAGCGTGCGCGCCCGCGAGCGGGAAGAGAAGGACAGCCAGGTCCAGCTGCTGAGATTGCAGGCCGAGCTGTACAGGCAACGGCTGCGGCGCTATATGCGTCCGGAGCAGTTGGGCGAGGAGCCGAGCTGAAAGCGCAAGCCCCGTACCTGCGGGCGCGAATCCGATAAAATAGGCCCGGTCGGCGACGCCCGGGGTTAAGCGTTTTTATGACTCAGGCCAGATTGTCTCAAGCCCCGCTTGCGGACCGGATGCGCCCGCGCACCCTCGATGAGCTCGTCGGACAGGAGAAGCTTGTCGGTCCCGACGGCGTGCTGCGGCAGATGATCGAGGGCGACAACCTCTACTCGTTCGTCCTCTGGGGACCGCCCGGTGTCGGCAAGACCACCCTTGCCCGGATCATCGCCCACCACACCAACAGCAAGTGGGTCCCCTTCTCGGCCGTCGTCTCCGGGATCAAGGAGATCAAGGCGGTGATGGCCGAGGCGGAGGCGTTCATGAACCTGGAGGGGCGCCGGACGATCCTCTTCGTCGACGAGATTCATCGTTTCAACAAGGCCCAGCAAGACGCCTTCCTGCCCTACGTGGAGAGCGGCACGATCGTTCTGGTGGGGGCGACCACCGAAAACCCTTCTTTCGAGATCAACTCCGCGCTGCTCTCACGTATGAAGGTCTTCGTTCTGGCGGAGCTGACGCCCGAGCACCTTGTCATCATTCTCAAGCGCGCCCTCGAGGACCGCGAGCACGGGCTCGGCGCCGAGGGGCTCACCGCCGACGACGATCTGCTGCGGTTGCTTTCCACCTATGCCTCCGGCGACGCGCGCACGGCCCTCAACAGCCTGGAGCTGGCGGTGATGCTGGCCAGGCGGCAGGGACGAGGCCAGCTGACGCGGGACGACATCACCCGGGCCGTCCAGCAAGCCGTGCTCAAGCACGACAAGACAGGGGAGAACCACTTCAACCTGATCTCCGCCCTGCACAAGTCGATCCGGAACTCGGATGCCGACGCCGGTCTTTACTGGCTGGCGCGCATGCTGGAGGCCGGCGAGGATCCTGTTTATGTGGCCCGCCGCCTGGTGCGATTCGCCTGCGAGGATGTGGGGCTGGCCGCGCCGCAGGCCCTCGAGCAGGCTGTCGCCGCCATGCAGGCCGTCCAGCTGATCGGCATGCCGGAAGCCAAGCTGGCCCTTGCCCAGGCGGTGATCTACCTTGCCGCGGCGCCCAAGTCCAACTCCGTCTACGCGGCCTATCAAGGCGCGCAGTCGGATGCGCTGAATACGATTCAGCATCCGGTGCCCCTGCACCTGCGCAACGCGCCGACCACGCTCATGAAAGATCTCGGATATTCAAAAGGATACAGGTACGCGCACGATTATGAGCTCGGCAAGGCGGATATGCAGTGTCTTCCCGATGAGCTCAAGGACCGCCGGTACTACCGCCCGACCAGCCGCGGCTTCGAAGGCAAGCTTTCGCAGGCGCGGGCGGGTTCCGCCACGCCCGACCCCGCGGCATCTTGATTCAGGCGCTTTTTCTCCAGAAGAGGAAGACGTGCCACCATCTTCTAGACTTCAGGCGGCCGATCTCGGCGCGCGCCTCCGCCAGGAGCTGGGCGAGCCTGGCGTTCTCCTCCTCATTGACGCGCAGCAGGTCGTCGAGATAGTCGCGATCGGTTTTCAGCTTGGAGAGAGCATTAAGAAGGACGCGCTGCTCCACCTGGGCGGCCTCGCGGTCGAAGGAGACGAGCTTGAGCTGCTTTATCTCCTCTTCCAGGGCCGGCAGGCGCTGGAGCGTGAAGCTCTGCGCCACCATGATCTGCTTGAGCGTCGCGTTCTCTTCCGTATACTCCTGCAGCTTCTGGAGGACGGCCACCAGCCGCCGCTGCAGGTAGGAGTTCTCCTGCGAGGCCCGGACCAGCGCCTCCTGCTCGCGCAGCTTCTGCACCGCCTCCATCACCTGCCGGCGGATGCGCTGCTCGCGCGCGCGCTTGACCCTGGCATCCTGGCCATCAGCCACCATCTCTGATGCCCACTGGAACAGGTCGTCCAGTCCTTCCAGCGCCAGCGATTGTTCGTGGTTGGTAAACGGCTTGAAACCAGGGTCGCCACCCTGTTTCACGGCACTTGGTTTGTGAGCTTCCACGGCTCCCCCTTTCTGCCACCATATGATAATAGTCGGGATCAATTAGCGCAATGCCCACATTAAACCCCGCTCATTGGGAAAAACCGGGGGGTGGTGCGTAATCCCACCCAAGACAGCGGCGGAACGACCGGATAGTCTACTCTCACGCCGATCTATCGCGGCGGACGAGGCACCCGATCCGGTCGAGTCACCAATCATGGTTCCCAATGCGCTAAATCAAACCGGTCAGCCCAGGCAGGCATTGCTTGCCGGGCTTGCCGCCGCCTTAGCGTCCACGGCCTGGCTTGCCAGCCCGGCAGGGGCCCAGGAGTACATGACGCTCAGGGATCCCTACATCCCGGGTGCCATCGTCACCCCGCCCATGATGGAGGCGCCTGCGGGCAATCCGCCGCCGCCCGGCGACGGGATGACGCCGCTGCCGGTGACGCCGGGAATGCTCGGCGGGCCGCTGCCGCCGCCGTCGCAGGTGCCGATGCCGCCCGTCGGGCCGTGCGACCAGTCGCTGGTCAACTCTTACGCGCAACCCTACCTGACGCCGCCGCCTTCGACGCCGGGCTCCGATCCGGGAATTCTGCCCGGCACCACCAGCGGTTATAAGCCGCCGGCCATCGTCACCACCGTATCCGGGGCCGGCGGGCTGCAGGGGAACGCCCCGATCCAGAAGTGGCAGGGGCAGACCAGCCGTGACTTCGGCAATTACAGAACCTTCGGCTCGCAGACTACCGACTTCGGGCAGAACGTCGTGCAGATCTCCCCGGTGCAGCTTTCGCAATCGGAAGACGGACCGCGGGGGCTGGCTGCCAACGGCGCGCCCGCCCAGCCCAACCTCAGCGGCGCCCAGCAGACCACGGACCTCTACGGCAACCGCACGTTGTTCCGGGGGCCCAACCTGCGCGCGGTAATGACCATCGCTCCCTACTGATCAGTCCGGCTTCGAGGAGGCCAAATCATGTTGAGTAAATTCATCACCGGAGTTGTAATCGCCGCCGCGGCCGCTGGGCTTGCGCAGGCAGCATTCGCGCAGTCGTCATCGACCCTGCGCGATCCGTTGATCCCCGGTGTCCAGTCGACGCCACCGTTTCTGCCCGCTGCCGACGGGCGGCCTCCCGCCCCTGGCTCCGGGCCGACGCCGGCGCCGGTCAATCCGGGCATGGGCGGACCCTCGACCTTGCTGCCGTGGATCCCGGCCGTGCCGGCCAACAGCATAAATGTAGGCTCGAGCGGCATCCCGATGCCGTTCGGCCCGCCGGTGCAGATGCCGCCCGGCGTTCTCGGACCGCTCATGACCCCTTTCGTGCCCGGGCCGCCCTCGACGCCCGGCGCCGACCCCGGCATGCTGACGGTGCCGCCCGATTCGCCCAGCTTCAATCCGGCTGCCCAGGAAGCGGTTGCCCCCACCGGCGGCATTCCCGGCCAGGGCGGCTACAACACGACCATCCCCACGGTCCGCCGGGGCGGTCAGGAGACCCACCAGTGGGAGCTGCGCGGGCGCAACAGCTCGCTAATCTCCGGGCTCGGCGACGGCAGCCAGGACGAGGTGACCAGGCTGGGACCGTGGGCCGGCTGGGGCGTTCCCTTCGGCGTGCCCACCGGAGACGGCCTGCGCAACAACTCGATCGATCTCGGCGGCGGCACCCGCTTCAAGCTGGGCGGCAGCCAGCCGATCTCCACCGGCTCGACCCTGCAGGACTTCGGCACCAGCGCCACCCGGAACAACCCAATCCAGGGCCTGTCCGCCCAGCAGTCCTACGAGTTCGGTCAGGGCTTCCGCCGCGAGCCGCGCTACAGCAGCAGCACGACCGACTACGGCTTCCCCTTCCACCAGTTCAATCCCGCCAACGTGCCCTCGCAGGCCAGGGGCCAGTACCTGCCCCCGAGCGCGGTGATCACGAACTTCTGAGCCCAGGCAAGGTGGGGGTTCTCCCATCAGGGTGGGAATTCCCCCGCTTCCCTCCGGCAACCCCGCTACCCTAAGATGCTCCCATCGACCGACCACCGCACACAGCGACCAAGCAGATGCTAAATCAAGACCCCACCGCGAATAAGAAAATCTGCCTGACGGCGCTCATCGCCGTGACCGTCGCCCTGGTGAGCAACGGCGCCGGGCTCGCCGCCCTGGCCCAGGGTCTCGAGGGAGGGTCGACGGGAGGCTTCAATGAGCCTGCCGCTCTGGAAGCGGATCAGGATTCCCTCCTGCCACCGGAAGTGGTGCCGCTCGATCCGAGCGTGGCCGCGCGCATGAGCCAGAGCCAGGCGCAAGCCCGGGCGGCACAGATGAACATGCCGGTGCAAGCAGCCCCGGGCATGTCCGATCCGTCCGCCCAGTTCGGTGGCATGCAGACGGCCCGCCAGGCTCGCCAGGCAGCCTTCGATTCGCTCATGAATCAGAGCCAGGCGCCGCCCGTCAACCAATCCTACCAGGGCTCTTTCGCCGGCGGCGGGCAGGCGAACAATTTTGGATCGATGGGGAACATGACCGCGGGCGGACCTGCCCCCCAAGGGTTCAACTCCCCGACGGCTGCTCAACCTCAGGTGGCCAGCAACTCCGGCAGCCCCCAGTCGAACTGGGTGCAGCCCGGACAGGCCGGCTCGCAGACGCTCACCGGCGGGGTGAAGAACGCCCCTGTCCGGCACGACATCCGCCGCGGCGGCTTCTCGAACGCCATGAGCGCGGTGGCCGGGCTGGGAACCGGGCTCTTCCTCGGTTCGCTGGTCAACAGATCATATTATTCGAGCCCGTTCGGACTGGGGATGTTCGGTCTCGGGTTGACGGGCTTCGGTTTGCGCAACGGTTTCAGGTGGTGAGAACATGAAGATCAAGCACATACTATTAGCCCTGTCGGCGGTTCTCATCGTGGCACAGACCCAGCGGCCGGCCAGCGCCGGCGACGCGCGATTCCACTTCGCGCCCAACGTCTGGAAGTCCGACCAGCCGGTCAAGCCGGTGATGCGCGCTGTCGAGGCGCCCCACGTGGTGACCAACGGCGCAGTCCCGGCCAGCTCGAGATTCCTGGGCGTGGATCCGGCCATGTTGCAGAAGCCGGCGCCGCCGCCGCCACCGGTGGTGATACCGCAGGTGGCCGCCCAGCCCAGCTTCGCCCAGATCGCCCCGCAGATGGCCATGCCGAAGTCACCCTTCAATCCTGCCTTCGGCGCCCCGCCGGGCATGCACGCCCGTGAGCAGGTGGCTCACCTGCCGGCGCCGGCAACGCCGCCGCAGGCCAAGGCAGGCCCGGCCGGCGCTCTGCCGCTCAAGGCCAGCAAGCCGGTGGTCGCTCATCACGCCTCCACCAGCGTGCACGGCGTCCTCTCCCGTCACAAGACCAGCGTGCCCGAGGGGCTCGTTGCTAACGCCGGCAAGCGCATCGACAGCTACGGCTCGGGATACGTGCCCGGACCGTTCGTGCCCACGGCCGTCGGTGACGGCTCCAGGACCCAGACGGACGTTCACGGAACCCTGCTGAGACACGGCGCGGCCCGCAGATAAGTTTTCCCTTTTCCTTCATTTCATTGGCAATCAGATACAACAAGCTTTTCTCAACAGACAATCTAGGAGGTCAAACATGGTAACCAGCATAAAAACGATAAGCAAGAAGATTGCATCTTCTCGCGGCTTCAAGGTTGCCTGTCGCGTGGGTTTTCTCCTGGCCCCACAACTAGTGCTCATGGCCATAGGTGTTTACGATCAAGTAGCACATGCCCAGGGTCTGGTGGGTGCTCCGGTCGACCCCCGCTTCGGGCAGTCCAATGAAGTAGGTCAGATGGCCGACTTCGGGTATGACACCGCGCGTGACATATCACGGGTCGTGACCGCGCTTTCGACAATTCCCTCCTCCATGGCGGGAATGAAGATCGCCTTCGGTCAGCGTGATGGCGGCGAAGCTGCCATGAACGTAGCGAAAGGACTCGGTATCGGGTTCGGTGGACCGACCGCGGTTCACTTGATCGGAACGTTCGCCATCAACAACTTCGGCGGACTCGGTGGCGGTCTATAATCGCCCCCCTCTTCGGGCCGGTATCGAAAGGTACCGGCCCGAATCCTTCAGGGGATTTTCCCCACTGAAATCAAGCGCTCCGCTCGCATCGCCCCTCGCTCGCCCCGCGCCAGGACGCTCTTATCCTCCTCCTCGGAACCCTCCGCGCCGCGCTCGCCGGACTACAAGTACAACCCCACGCAATCGGAATCAAGAAGTGTTTGACGGCGCTGACAGCCTGAAAGATTTTCTAAACCAGCTCTGGCGGAACCACTCGCCGAAGCTGGTAGATTCGCGCGGTGAACGAATTACCAGGCGCAAGCCACGGCATGCTCACGGATTGAGCGCCCTGGTGGCTCTTTTCCTCGTTCTCACACCCTACCTCTTCGTGGCCACGGCGGCCTTCGCTCAGACCAAGCCGCCGCAGCCCGGCGACGGACTGCCCCTGGGCGGCGGCTCCGGCGGAGGCAGCGACCTGACACCGCAAGCGGCCCAGACGCAGCCGACCTCGCAGTTTTACAACCAGCCGCAGACCAACTACGTCACCCAGGCTGCCGAACAGAACAAGGACGGCGTGATCACCAACGTCGAGAACATGCTCAGGAGCGAGATGGGCGCCTACAACGATACCTACGCCGGCATCAGCCAGTTCTGGAGCAACGACATCGTCAGCAACCTCTTCGCCAACATCGGGCAGCTTATCGGCAAGTGGATAACCGAGTTCATCGACGGATGGGTGGCCGACACCGTCCAGTTCCTCACCGCCTTCCTGCGCATATTCGTCTTGAACCCGAACATCCCGGTCAACGGCTTGAACGGCAACGGCACCAACGGGCAGCAGGACGACATCTCGCCTTATATCCGCCAGGCGGCCGATGTCATGTATGGGATTGCCGTCGATCTGCTGCTCCTGCTCTTCATCCTCTGCATCTGGAAGTACTGGGCGGAAGCCTCCTGGCGCGGCGGCGGCAATTTGATGGGAGCCATAGGCAGGCTCATCTTCACCGCCGGTCTCCTGCTCGCCTGGCCGACTATCTACGCCTTCGAGATCCAGATAACCAACGAGATGATAAAGGCCATCTATTTCAATTCGGCCGACCAGGTGGTGATGCTGGACGTGGCCATGGCCGCTGCCGTCAAGGCCGGCTTGCTGGCCACGGCCGGCGGCCTGGCGCAGGCGTTCGCGCCGGTGATAGGCGCGGTGGCCGGCGGCGCCATCGGCGGTGGCGCGGGCGGCATGGTCCTTGGCACCGTGGGCGATATCGTCTCCTTCGCGGGTCTTATCATCTATCTGATCCTCGGCGTCGTGCTCATCACCGAGCTCGTCTATTTCCTGGTTCTCAAAGCGATCCAGACCGCGCTGCTGGTGGCGCAGTACATGTTCGCGCCGATCTTCCTGGTCTTTTTCGCCACGCCCGACACCGAGTCGACCACCTCGGGCTATGTGCGGTCGTTCGTCGAGGTCAGCCTCTGGACCTTCGTCTGGGTCGGGCTGCTCAAGATCCTGGTCATCATCCTTTACTCGAGCTTCAACCCCTGGGGCAAGATCATCATGGCCGTGGGCATCCTGCAGATGATGATCCAGACGCCGACCTTCCTGGCCCGCGCCCAGATAAGCCCGATGTCCGACTTCATCTCGGCCGGCATGCTCACCGGCGGCTTCCTCTCCGGGGCCAAGGCGCTGGGGGCGATGGCCCAGAAGCGCACCGGGCAGCTCTTCGACTATATGTTCAATCAGCAGTACGCGGCGCGCGGCCTGAGACAATCGCTTGACACCAACCTGGACACGCTGCCCACGCACGCCGCCGATCCGCAGCTGCTCACCCAGATAAGGTCGGCGGCCACCGGCAAGAACCTGCCCGGGCAGCCGGGCACCGGGCCGGGAACCCCGCCCAGGAACGGCGAAAATGCCCAGGATCTGGCCTCGCCGGGTCTCAATGTGCCGGGTGCCCGGCCGGAGACGCCGGAGGAGCGGCAGCAGCGCGAGGCCCTGGAGCGGCAGCAGCGGGCCGCCCAGTACGCGGCCGGACTGGCCGCGGCAGGCAGAACCGGCGCCACGCCGCCCGGCGGCGCACCGCTGGACAGCTCCCAGCCGACCGCCAACCCGAACCTCAACGCCACCCCCGGCGTGCGCAACGCGCTGGCCGCCGGCGCCCTGGTCGGCACCTCCTTCGGCGTGGCAAGGGCGCTGTCCGATGCCGGTCTGGCCAGGGGAATCACCGACCCGACGACGGCCGGCGTGCCCAGAGCGGTTCAGGCGGATCCTTCGCTGGGACAGCACCTGCAGGACGACATCGACAAGAAGTTCGAGCACGGCGAGGCCAAGAGCGGGGTGATAAACCCGGCCAGCACCTACAACCACGCGGGCTACAAATTCGTGCAGGCCAAGATCGCCGCCGTCGATGCCCGTACTTACAACGGCAACAGCATAGGCTACTCCGACGACGGCAAAAACAAGCTGGTCGGCGACGGCAAGGGCAACCTGCGGCACATGCGCGCTCGCAAGGGCGCATCGCCGGAGGAGGTTGCGCACCTGGTTCTGGCCGGCGGTTTCACCGAGCTGTTCAAGGACGACGCCGAGGCTTTCGACGCCGCCAGGCAGTCGGCGATCGACGCCGGCGAGGACGCGCCCAAGAGCGCGTTTGAGCGCATGGGCGCCGGCTTCCTGGCCTACAGCGGCGGCACCTTCAAGCAGACCGCCCGCGCCAAGGAGCGCTTCGGCAAGTCGCTGTTCAAGCACGCGGCGCTCGGCTCCGAGGCCTACGTCAGCGGCCGGCCGGGCAACAGTTATACACAGTACCTGCGCACCCGTTTCGGCGACTGGAGCGCCAAGGACGACACCTGGGGCGTCCACATCATGACCGACGCCGAGAGCCCGGAATCGCCCTGGAACCCCAAATATGCCCCGGCTACCGATTCGCTGTTCGCCGTCGGTCTGCCGATCTCCAACGAGAACAGGGCGGCCGCCACCGTCTCCGGCGTCACCAAGCTGCCCACCTGGCAGCGCCGGCAGGCGATCCCGGCCGTCGCCACCTACATGAAGGAGATCGCCTCCAGGCAATACCCGGGCGCCGATCCGATCGTGCGCGACGCGGCCATCGGCAGGATCGCCTCGCAGATGACCAACTCGGAGGTCGAGGCCGCCTACGCCATCCAGGTCGAGTCCAGCGGTGCCGAGTTTGCGCCCGATGCCGCCGGACGCAACGACACCATCGTGCCGCTCGTGCAGACGGTGGCCCATCTTGCCGAGGATCCGCGCTGCGGCAGCGCCGGCGACGCCTACAACAACCTGCGCACGCTGGTCGCCCAGTCGACTGGTGTCAGCGGCAGGCGCCGGGGCTCGTCGATCACCGTTCAGGCCATGCTCACCCAGAGTGCTGGTCCGCAGCCGCCGATCGATCCGGGCCGGCTCGGCCTGGGCAACCTGGCGGGAGCGGCGGGGCAGGCGCCGGTCGTCGACCGGGACGTCGACGTGCACATCCGCTCGAATGCCGATGCCCCGGACAACGGCGGTCCGGTGCAGCACCTGGTCACCAATATTCCGGGCGGCTCCGCCCCGCCGCCGCAGGTTTATTCGGATGTCCGCGTGCGCGGCGACAACGGGCCGCGCAACAGCAATCCCACCCAGCAGCGGGCCGAGGTGGAGATCCACCAGGATCCGCCTTCCGGCGGCGGGGCGCCGCCGCACGCCACCGCAGCGGACATCCAGCACGAGGTGGCGCGCCATGCCAGGACAACCGGTCCCATCTATCAGGCGGCGCAGCTGATGATCGACATGTACAATGCCGGCTTCAACGACACGCAGATTCAGAACCCGCACGTCGCACAGATGGCCCACCAGTATTATGTGCAGGAAGGCCAGCGGCACATGCTGAGCACGCTGTCGGTGGCCGCGCGCATACTTGCGCCCGAGGACATAAGCGCCGACAGGTATGCGGGCGGTCAGATCGTCGAATACGGCACCGTCGAGACGATCCAGCAGATGATCGATTCCGGACACAACCCCAACCAGATTCAGCGTCCGGATGTCTGGACCGCCATGTCCTGCCGCAGGGCCAATATGACCAACCTCACCCCGCAGGTCATCCGCCGCTGGAGGCTCGACGAGCGCTACGTGCCGGCAAAGGGAAATCCCCTGCCGGAGCAGCTTCCGGGAGAGAACTTCTAAGTTATCGATCTGAGCCAATGAACCGGACCACGCTCGATGGGCGGGGTCCGTTGTTTTGCCGTCCGGTTGGTCTGCCGCAGCCCGCCGGAACCAGGCCGGCTGGAGAGCCGTCTTGCCCGTTTCTTTCGTATTCCTCCCCCGGGCGGGGCTGCTAGATGGGAATTACACGATGATTGTGGGATTTCCCCCGATTTACCCAGGGTTGCCGCGGCCATAAGCTACTGGCAGGTAAAGCGCAGTGCGCATTTCCAGTGGCAGGGCAGATATGCAGGTAATCGAGGAATTCACAATCAAGCCAACCACCCTGGTTTGTCCAGCGTGCCAGTCCATGTTCGCCTCGCCGACCATTGTCACCATGCCTACCATCAGCAGGGACACGCCGGTGGAGGCCGACCTTCACCGGGTTCTGCCCGACGCGGCCGTGCGTGCTGCCCTCGTGGCCATGTGCCCGGCCTGCAATTACACCTGGTGGGTGACCGCCTACCGTCCCCACCTGTTCAAGCCGCAGCTGGTGCCGCCCACCCCGCTCGTAGACAGCCCCAAGAAGTTTGCCCACGCGGTGCTCACCGGCCGGCAGAACCAGGCGCACGCCCTCGATCTGGCGCTGCTCGCCCTGAACGGCTGCTGGTGCGCGCGCGAGGCCGGTCAGCCGCACGAGCGCTGGCTGGACCTGGCCGGCGCCGAGCTGGAGAAGGCGCTCAAAGATCCGGAATGGAAGGGCAATCGCGGCTACTATCACTATATTATGGGCGAGATCTGCCGCCAGAGCGGCTATTTCAAGGGCGCCATCGAGCACTTCGGCGCCGTCGGGCCGAGCTCGATGCTGCCCAGGGAGCTCGTCGAGCGCCAGAAGGTGCACGCGGTCTCCGGCGACGCCAAGCCGGTGCGCCTGCCGCCGGATCTGGTGGAGACCATCTTCTGCCCGCAAGCCCGCCGGCGGGAAAGCCTGGTTTCCGAGGAGCAGTGAGGAGCAATGGACGACATCACCCCGCTCAACCTGGAAGATCATCCAAAGCTGTTCGGGCTCAGGTACGATCAGCTGATCGCCGTCCTGGCCAGCCTGATCGTCTCCACCCAGCTCTACTCCTGGCTGAACCCGGTGCCGTTTTGCGGTCACGACCTGCGCCTGGACGTCTCCATCCTTCTCGGGCTTTTGGGGCCGGTCTACGCGATTATGACCATGAACAACTCGGCGGCCCACTGGGAGTCGGTGCTTGGCTTCTTCTTCGCCTCCAAGGTCTTCATCCCCGGTCCGGACCCCAACCCTTTGCGTTTCCTGCTCGACGAAGAGCTCGTCGACTTTAGCGAGTAACAATCATGGTAGCTTCAATATCGCGACAGTACATGAAAGACGCCAACCTGCTCGGCTTTCTCCGCCGCGGCAAGGTTGACACCGCAGTGAGCGTCGGTGTCTCGAAGTTGCCATCGCAGGCGGTGCCCCGCCCGCACGGCTCGGCCGCCGGCCTGCTGCCGATCTGGGATCTGTTCCAGGACGACGAGTCCGGTCTGGGCGTCGTCGTTCTCAAGGACGGAAGCTACAGATGCTGCTTCGAGGTTGATGGCGTGCACGTGAGCGGCTTCGACGAGATCCGCCTGGTGTCGCTCATGAATCACTTCACCGGCTTCCTCAACTCGATCGACACCTCGGTCCAGTTGACGATCGTCTGCCACAACATCAGCAAGAGAGAGTACTTTGCACGCCATCCCGTCGAGGTCGTTAATGATGAATTCCTTAAGTATGTCGCACGCTCTGTGGAGAACGATAAGGCATTTCTTCTCTCCAAGAACTTCATTCCTGAGCTCAAGTTCTACGCAACATTTTGCTACCGCCCCCCTCGCGAGAAGCCGGTCAAACAGGGCGTGCTCGAGCGTGCACTCTCACATATACAAGATGTCTTCACCAATCAAGCCGCACGTCAGACGGTCGGCCATCATCTGAAGAACGTCAATACCCTCGTCCAGCGGGCCCAGGGCCACGTATCGCAGCTGGCCGCCTGCGGGATGACGGCAAGACCGATCTCGGCCGACGAGTACTTCCAGATGCTCTACCGCGAGCTCAATCCGCGCCTCGGTCAGGGAGCGTCCGACCGGCTGCCGCTGCCGGAGCGGCCGAAACAGGCCCCGATGCCGGCTGCTGTCCGCCGCATTTTTCCGGATATCGAGCCGGCCACCATTCGCCAGCAGCTCACCGAGTCGCGCTACGATTTCAGCGCCCCCGATCACGCCGTGCTCTCCGATTTCACGGAGCTGGACCCCGATTCCGGCGAGAAGGTGGGCAAGTTCGTGCGCACGCTCTACATGAACCGGCTGCCCGAGCGCACCGGGCCGTTGTGGCTGGCGCCGCTGCTGCGCCTCAATTGCGAGTGGCGCCTGAACATCTACGCCCACAAGCTCGACAAGGACCTCTTCCGCAAGAACCTGCAGCGCAAGCAGGCGCAGGCTACCGCCAACACCTATCAGGGCATCCTCGGTCCCCGCTCGGCGCCCAATCAGGAAGAAGCGGAAAAGGCTCAGGAAGCGGCGAGCGTCGGCTCCGAGCTCTACACGACCAACATCGAGGTGTTCAACTACGCGATTTACTTCACGCTCAACGCCGACAGCCTGGAAGAGCTGAACCGCTGCACGGAGATGGTGCGCACCGCCGCCCCGCAGTGCCGCGGCGCCCGCTTCGTAATAGGCTATCACGAGCAGAAGTCCCTTTACGTGGGCTCGCTGCCCGGGCTGGGACTCGACGTCACCCGCCGCGGCAAGGCCGTGCGCACGCCGACCGTGCGCAACTCCTTCCCGTTCGTCCACGCGCAGCTCGGCTCCGACCACGGCGACTGGCTGGGCTTCTCCAAGGAGACGCTGGAGCCGGTCTTCCTCAACCCTTACGACGAGAAGCTGCCCAACGCGCTGTGCATCATATTCGGTCAGCCCGGCGAAGGTAAGTCGATGGTCGCCCAGCAGATCATCCAGTTGAAGGCGCTGGCCGGCGCCAAAGCGGTGGTCATCGACCGCTCCGGCAGCTACAAGATGCTCACCGAGGTTTATGACGACACGGCATACATCCGCCTCGGTCCCGACGGCTCCGTGTGCATCAACCTCTACGATCTGCCGGTGGCGGACATCAACGGCAAGCAGATCGACCCGGCCAACCCGCCCGAGTCCCACATCATCAAGCTGCTCAACTTCCACTCGGTCATGCTCGGCGACAAGGGCGAGCAGGCGCTGACCAAGGACGAGAAGCCGATCCTGATGCAGGGCATTCAGCAGATTTACCGTCTCTGCGCCGCCCAGGGCCGCCTGCCGGTCGAATCGGACCTGGTGGCCTGGCTGAAAGATCAGGCCGCCGAGCAGGGCGGGTCGCGGCGGGCGGAAATTTGCGAGGATCTGGCCAACCGCCTGAGCCTCTATTGCCGGGGCGCCATCTTCGGCAAGCTCTTCGACGGGCCGACCTCGATCCCCATGGACTCGCAGCTCATGGTCTTCGACACCTCGGAGCTGGCCCACGACAAGACGCTCGAGGCGGTGGTGACGCTTTTCGTCTCCGACTTCGTCTTGAGGCGGGCCGCCCAGCACAAGATGGAGCAGATGGCTCAAGGCAAGCCGGCCCGCTTCGTCTTCTGCATAGACGAGTTGTGGCGGCTGCTCAGGTACGAGGGAGGCAAGACGCTCGTGGAGGACGCCTCGCGCACCAGCCGCCACCTGGGCCTGCTCTTCATCGGCATATCGCAGGAGCTCAACGACCTGCTGCGTGACGACCGGGCGAGAAACCTGGCCACCAACAGCGCCATCAAGATCATCCTCGGCAACGACCCGAGCAACTTCGAGCTGATCAGGGAAGCTTGCGGGCTGACCCCGCAGGAGATGTCGGCAATCGCCCACCTGACGCGCAAGAACCGTGAGTATTCGGAGGCGTTCCTCGTCTACCACAAGCTCTCGCGCGGGGTGGTGAAGCTGGTCGTGCCCCGCTTCATGTACTGGGTGGCCACGACCGAGCCCAACAACGACCAGCCGCTGCGCGCCCGGATGATGGAGCTGTGCCAGGGCGACGCCCGCTGGGCCTGCCACCTGCTCGCCCAGGGCGTCACCCCCGAGACCTTTCATCCCGAACTCTTGCAAGGAAATTGAGGCGAAGACCGATGAACGGGCAATTTGGAAGTCGAAGCACAGCGGAGGGAGGGAAAGCGAGGAGCTTTCCCGAGCGGAGCGCCTCGACAAGCGGAGTGAGCGACAACGAAGGCGAAGACCGATGAACGGGCAATTTGGAAGTCGAAGCACAGCGGAGGGAGGGAAAGCGAGGAGCTTTCCCGAGCGGAGCGCCTCGACAAGCGGAGTGAGCGAAGCGAACGGAGCGTTTAAATAATGTTCGATTATCAGGCCGGAGAGAAATACAAACTGACCCTGATCATGGTCGGGCTGGCCGGTCTCATGGCCGGCATCTTCTTCAGCGTCCTTCTCATGCCCACCCCGGAGCCGGTGCGGCACCGCCCGGCGCCCGCTTACATGCGCGATCCGGACGTGACCGGCAGGCAGTCCGACATACCGCCTGCGCCCACGGTTGCGGGAGCGGCCAACGCCATGACACCGCCGGCGGCGCCGGCCGTGGCCACCGATCCGAACATGGCCAAGGTCTTGATCCAGCAGTGGCTGCCGCTGGTCTGGGACCTGAGCGCCGGCACGGCCAGGGACAGCCAGGCCAAGGCCATGCAGTACATGACCGCCGACTGCGCGGCGGCCTACCAGCGCAATATCTGGACGCCGGAGCTGGCCAGGCAGATTGACGAATCGGGCTTGAAGAGCGCCTTCCGCCCGGGCAACATATCGGCAAGCCCGACCGCCGACGGGGCGGTGGTGGTCTCCGTCGACGGCGAGCAGACTCTCATGGTGCCCGGCAAGGGAGAGACGTCGCGGGTGGTTCGCCTGGAGTATATGGTCAGGCAGACGGCCGAAGGGCTGCGCGTCGCCGGCATTAGCGAGGCCGGTCAAGGACTTTAGTCGGAACCAAGGAGCCGTTGAGGCAAAGGCAAGGAGAGCCTTATGAGCTGGAGAGCACAAATCGACGATCGCGGGGTCATCACCCGGTACAAGGACAACGATACCGGTGAGGTGATCAGCGCCAAGGAGTACGAGCGCCGCCTGCAGATGCAGCAGGGCCAGTATCTGCTCGCCCCCGGCAGCAACGTGCCGCAGATGACCGCCGTGCCCGCCGGCTATGTGATGGCCAAGCCCCGCGACGGCGGGGGTGTTTACGGCACCATGCCGGTAGCACCGGATCCCGCCTCCGGCATGCTCATGTCCCAGTCGGGAATGGCGGCCGCTCCCCTGGCACCGTCGGCGATGGCGCCTGCCGGCACCGCGCCCTCCCCGTACGCTCCCATCGCCGCAAGCCCGATGCCGGCGGCCCAGCAGGGCATGATCCCTGCCGGTATGACCCCGGCGGCCCAGCCGGCGGCCGCCGGTGGCGGCAACCCGCTCATTCAGCCGGGCGCCCAGATCCTCAGCTCGCCCAACGTCCTGGCTCCCGCCGGGCAGCAGGCAGGCGCTCCCGGAATGCCGGCCAACCCGGCGGGCGGGCACCCGCCCACCGAGGGCATGCCCGTGCAGGGCAAGAACCTGCGCATGGAGGGCATCCCCGGCCACGTCAACAGCACCTCGATCGGCTACAAGGCGCACGGCTTCCTGGACGCGACCTCGATCGCCATCCTCCTGCCGACGCTCGTCTTACTGGCCCTGATTATCGCCGCCGCCCACAAGAAGCGCCTCTTCCCCTGGCAGACCCTGCGCACCTTCAGCCCGCCTTCCGGTCTCATGACCCCGCGCGAGTACGAGCGTTCTTATCTCTGCCCGCCCAACCTGCGGCGTCACGGACGGATGGGCAAGCGCAATCCCAACGCCACCTGGGCGGAGCAGGACGGGGTCGTCATCCCGTTCGGCTTCCTTGCGCGCACGCACCTGCCGGTGACCATCCCGCTCGGGCGGCTTCCCAACAAGAACATGTTCGTGGTGGCGCCGTCCGGTTCCGGTAAAACGACATTGATGCGCGCGATTATCAAGGCCTTGCTGGCCAAGCCCTGCGTTATCATCGCCCTGGAAGCCAAGGCCAACGATCCCAACCTCGACGAGCGGCGCGAGGGCTTCAAGTACAGCGTGTTGCCGGAAGCGCAGGCCGCCGGATTCAACTGCCTCTATTTCAACCCCCTGGACAGCGAGTCGGTTCACTGGAACCCGCTCGACCTGGACCCGATTACGTTTGCCTCCTCTATCGTCCAGGACGTCAACTCCCTGCCGCCGGAAGAGCAGCACTGGGCAGAGCGCGACCACGGCTATATCGCCGGGCTGGTCACGCTGCTCAAGTGGGGCGCGGTCATGGTCTCCGGCGAGGACGAGAACGGGGTGGCCGCCGAGGTGCAGACGCTGCCCTGCAACCCTCGCGGCTTGATGAGGCTGGTCAACAACCGGCGCAACATCGTCGAGTCGCTGCGCCGGCTCAAGAGCAATCCCAACGTCGACCCGTCCGAGTTAAGCGAGATGACCCAGACGCTCTCGTCGATCATTCGCACGGACACGGACTGGGACAAGAACATCCAGGGCATCCGCGGTCGCTTGAGAATGTTCAAGAACCCGAATATCCTGCGCGTCACCGACAAGTCGAATATCGACATGCGCGGGTCGATGCACGAGCCGACGGTGCTCATCTTCGGCGCCCCGGCGTCATTGGGTCCCGATGCCGAGTCGCTGGCCGCCTGCTTCGTCTATCAGCTGCAACAGGCATTGCACACCAGATACGGTACAGCTTCCGTTCTGCCCTTGTTCGCCTTTTTCGACGAATACCAGACCTTGAACATCGACATCGCCGGCAGGCTGTCCGCCATCGTCCGCGGCGCCAACGGCGGTCTGGCCATTATCTTGCAGAACATAAGCCAGATCATGGGCAAGGAGGCGACCGGGGATCCGACTTCCTCCGGCGGCAGCGAGCTGAAGACGATATTCTCGAACTCGGCGCTGCGCGTCTGTCTCCACAACGCCGACGAGTCCACCGCCCGCTTCTTCTCGGATGAAATCGGCAAGCACGCCGTGATCGTCCCCGGTATCTCCGACCACTACGAGGCCAAGGGCTTCGGCATCTTCCCGAGCACGTGGAACCGCATTCACTCCCAGCAGGTGGTGGCGCGGGTCGATCCGGACGCGATCAAGCGGATGGAGAAGCATCACGCACTGGTCTATCTGGCCCCCGCAGGGGATCCGGAGTTCGGCGAGGCGAAGCCGTTCATGTGCGACCTCAGGGGCATCGAAGAGATCGCCCGACTGCACCTGTTGCACAACGTCAACAACCGCAACACGCCGCCCGGCGGCCCGGTGGGATCGGGGCCGGTTCCCGGGGCGCCAGCCGGATCGGGCGGGTCGGGACCGGTCATGCCTTCCTTCGTCAGCGTTGGCGGCGGCAGCCTGGGTTCGGCGCCGGCAGCCCGGTCGGGGATCGCGGCAAGATCGGATCGCCTGTGCCCGCATTGCGGGCAGGCGGCCGGCAAAGGCAAGTTCTGCATCGAGTGCGGCAAGCCCGTTCCGGTCGCGGCGAGCCTGGCTCCTGCGGGCGGCGCGTCCGCCCCGGAAACCTCCGTTGCCTCCGTCGGCTCCGCTCCTCCGGACCAGGCGGCCTTGCCCGCCGGGCTGCCGGGCTTCGCCGGCGCGGATGCGCCACCGTCAGCGGTGCCGGCGGCGGTCGCCCAGACGCCGGCTGCCGCAAGCTGGATCGCCACGCAGGTTACAGGACAGGTTATACCTCCGACTGCAGCCGCTCCGGCGGCACCGCCGGTGCCGCCGGCAGCTGAGCCGGTCGTCCCCGGCGCTCATCCGGCTCCCGTCCGCCCTCCCATGCCGCAGTTTGCCGCCGGCAGCCCCGGCACGGCTGCCGGACAGAAGGACCAGCCCGGGCGGGCGGCTGCCCCGCAGCAGCCCTTCCCGACCACCGTGGCGCCCGCCGCTCCGCCGGCCAGACCGCAACCCGCCCAGCGGCAGAGCATGCTCGGCAGCGTGCTTGCCGGGGCGACACCGCCTGTGATGCCGGGCTACGCGGCTCAGCAGCCGCAGGCGCCTCCTGCGGGCGCGCCCCAGGCGGACGGCCAGGCGGCCGGCGCTCACCGCCGCCCGCCGGTGACCAGCCTCAATCCGGATCTGGCCAAGCTGGGGCTGCCGCAAGCTCCCGGGCAGTCAGGTCAAGGGCAGCGCCCGGCGCGCAGCCCCGGCGGCGTCGAGTTCTAGGGTAACGCCGTCGAGGCTTTTGCCCGACCGATGCAGGCGGTGGAAAACCGCCGGAAATTTTGTGAAGTCAACGGATGCGAATCGTCTGCGGTTGCTCTACAATTTTATTTACGGGGTACAAAAAGCGGCGTTCGGGATCCTGGTTGCAAAGAAATGACTGACAAGCCGGTCAAGATCAAGCCCAAGAAAAAAAGTCTGGTGCTCATGCAGAGGGACATTTGGGCTCTTGTCCAGCTCTATCTGCATCGGACGGTCAGCTCCAGCCAGCTTGCGCGTCTTTGCTTCCCTGATATAAGTTACGAGACGGCACGCAAGCGCCTGCGCAGGCTGCAGCAGGCCGGATTCACGGGCTCCGCCTCCAGCGGGCGCATGGAGGGCCGGGGCAGACCGGAGCTCATCTATTTCCTGACCACGGCTGGAGCCAAGGCCCTCGAGCAGCACCGGGGCATCTCCTGGGAGACGGTGCCGACCGGGCCGCCGCATACTTATCACAAGGAGCACTTTTTGCGGCTCGTCGATGTCCGGCTGGCCATGGAAGAAGCGGAGAAGAACCGCACGATCATGGACCTGGAATGGATGACCGGCCGCGAATTCTGGAAGGAGCTCTCCGGAGACATCTCCAACGCCGAAGAACAGGCTGATGCGACGATCTCATTCCGCTATCCCGGCATGGAGCCGATAAAAGTTCTCCTGGAGATCGACACCGGCAATTTCCGCCAGACGCGGCACTGGGAGCCGAAGATCAGGGCCTTTCTCAAGACCGGCTATCCGATCTGGGTGGTCACCGGCAGCGCCACGCGCATCGTTACCCTGCGAAAGTGGACCGCCCCGCTTCTGGACGAGGCCGGTGTCGGGCCGGGTAAGTGCGTCTTTGCGGTCTATACCGAGATCGTCTCCAGAGGGGTCTTCGGGGCCACCTGGTACCGCACCGACGGGACGCTCACTGACCTGCGCCCCAAAATTGCCGATCCGACCAAGGCGCAGCAACAATAGGATTCCCGGCTAAGGCTGCGGAGCCTGACCCGGGACCTCGCCGATGTAGACCCCGAAAGGTTGCAGGGTGATCTTCGCCAGATCCACTTCCGCCCCGGTATTCGCAGCGGTGGCCAGCAGCGTCCTGGCGCGCGCGCTGCCTGTCCCCTTGGGCGCCAGATTGTAGCTCACCGTCTGCGGCGAGGATGACATATTCAAGGCCACCAACACGGAGTCCGTCTGCGTCCTGCGCAGATAGGACAGCACGTTTTCGTTGTGCTTATCCAGGGGAAGGTAGGAGCCCTCAGCCAGAGCCGGCGTCAGGCGGCGCAGGTTGATCAACTTCTTGTAGAAGGAGAAAAGCGAGTTCGGATCCTTCTCCTCGGCGGCCACGTTGTGTGTGGTGTAGTTGGGAGACACGGGAAGCCAGGGGCGCGCGGTGCTGAAGCCGGCGTTGCTGGACGCGTCCCACTGCATCGGCGTGCGCTCGCCGTCCCGCCCCTTCTCGTTCGGCCAGCCGATCCTGCCTATCGGATCCTGCACGTCCTCTATGCGCCCGGGATCGTTGTTCTCCATGCCGATCTCCTCGCCGTAATAGAGGATCGGCGTGCCGCGCAGGGTGAGCAGGAGCGCCGCCGTCAGCCTGGCAATCTCGTCGTTGTGCTTGCCGTCGCCGTAGCGAGTGTAGTGACGCGTTTGATCGTGGTTGCTGAACAGGTACACGGGCCAGCCGCCCGCCGGGTTCCGGTCCCACTCGGCGATTCGCCTGCGGAAGTCGGCGGCGGAGAGCCTGTTCACATCCGCGAAAAAGAAATTCATCGGCAGCTGAATCTCGTCCAGGTGCTTTCCGTACATCCTGGACAGCTCCGCTACGTCCTTGCCCCCTGTCTCGCCGATCAGCACGCGGTCGCCGGGGTAGCTGTCCGCAACCTTCCGCAGCTCGCGGAGGACCTGGTGCACCTCCGGCAGGCGGTCGTTGTACTTGTTCACCATGATCGGGTCGCCGTAGACGTTCTTGCCGGGCTTCACCGGATTGTCGCGCAGCTTTCGATCCTCGAAAAGCGTGGTGATGGCGTCGAGCCGAAAACCGGCCGCGCCGCGGTCCAGCCAGAAGCGCGCCACGTCGTACATGGCCTGGCGCACGGCCGGGTTTCGCCAGTTGAGGTCCGGCTGCTGCGGGTAGAAGAGGTGGTAGTAGAACTCACCGGTTTGCGGATCGAACTGCCAGGCGGAGTGCCCGAAGACGGAAAGCCAGTTGTTCGGCGGCGCCCCCCCGGGCCTGCCTGCGCGCCAGATGTACCAGTCCCGCTTCGGGTTGGTCGTCGAGGAGCGCGCCTCGATGAACCACCGGTGATTGTCCGAGGTGTGGTTCATGACCAGATCCATGACGATGCCGATGTCGCGTTTCTTCGCCTCCGCGCACAATCTGTCCCAGTCAGCAAGCGTCCCGTACTCGGGGGCGATGTTTCGGTAGTCGGAGATGTCATAACCGAAGTCGACCTGCGGGGAAGGATAACAGGGCGTCAGCCAGATGGCGTCGACCCCCAGCTCCTTCAGGTAATCCAGTTTGGAGGTTATGCCGTTGAGATCCCCGATTCCGTCCCCGTTGGAGTCGGCAAAGCTGCGCGGGTAGATCTCGTAGATCACCGCGTGCTTCCACCAGGGGTCCTGCCTGTGCGATCTTACCTGCGCCGTCGGGGTCGCCGGTGGTCGGGTCGCGCAAAGCCCCGGTCCGGCTTGCGCCAGCGCCGACAGGACAACGACCATCGCTGCCGTGGCGGACCGCAAAGATTCAAGCATGGCAGCACCCCCACTTGGGAACGCGGTGTCTTCGGTCGCTTGATTATAAAAGATAAAGTACACCAAAGATGAACGTTTCGCGAGCTGTCAGAAATGGAACAAAGGATCGGGGAAGGAGCTCGATGAGGGGGGATGTAATGCCACGCGATCTGCCGGTGGGGAACGGGCGCGTTCTCATCAACTTCGACAAAGACTACAATCTGCGAGACATCTACTATCCGCACGTCGGTCAGGAGAACCAGACGGTCGGGCATCCCTCGCGCTTCGGCGTCTGGGCTGACGGGCAGTTTGCCTGGGTCGGCCCGGGATGGTACATAGACCGCAAGTACATGAAGGAGACGCTGGTCACGGACGTGCTCCTGCGCCACGATCAGCTGAAGCTGGATTTGCGCGTGCACGACGTCGTCGACTACGTCTATGACCTGTTCATGCGTGAGATTCACGTTCAGGATCTGTCCGGCCGCCACCGCGAGGTGCGACTGTTTTTCAACCACGACTTCCACATCTACGAGCACGAGGTCGGCGACACGGCCTATTACGACCCGCGCACGGAGGCGGTGATCCACTACAAGAAGAACAGATGGTTCCTGACCAGCGCGGCCGGCAGCCGCAAGCGGGGAGTCGAGCAGTGGGCGACCGGCAACAAGGAATTAGGAGAGCGCGAGGGAACCTGGCGCGACGCGGAAGATGACGGGCTGCTGGGCTGCAACCCGATTGCTCAGGGTTCGGTCGATTCCACCATCGGCACCTCGCTGAGCGTGCCGGCCAGCGGCGAGGCCGTGGCTTACGCCTGGATCTGCTTTGGCACTTCATACGAAGCGGTGGCTCAGATCCACGAGCACATCCGCGAGGAGGGACCGGCCTACATCGTGCCGCGCAATCAGAACTACTGGCGGCTGTGGGTCAATCCCGACCATATCGATTTTCTCAGCCTGCCGCACAAGGTGGTTGATCTCTACAAGCGCAGCCTGCTTATCATTCGCACGCAGATCGACGAGGGCGGGGCGATCATCGCGGCAAACGATCACGACATCGCCCGCTTCGCCCGCGATACCTATTCATATCTCTGGCCGCGCGACGGGGCGCTGGTGGCCAACGCGCTCAGCCGGGCGGGCTATCGCGATCTGGCGGAGAAGTTTTATCTTTTCTGCGCGGATGTGATCAAGGAAGAGGGCTACCTGCTGCACAAGTACAACCCGGACAAATCGCTGGCGTCGAGCTGGCACCCGTGGATGAGGGACGGTATGCCGGACCTCCCCATCCAGGAGGACGAAACGGCGCTCGTGCTCTGGTCGGTCTGGGAGAACTTCAAGAGATACCGCGACGTTGAGTTCATGAAGCCGCTCTTTAAGGGCCTGGTTCGTCGCGGCGCGGACTTCCTGGTCAAGCACCGGGATCCGGAAACATTGCTGCCGCTTCCCTCTCACGATCTCTGGGAGGAGCGCTACGGCGTGCACACATTCACCGTCGCCAGCGTGGTGGGCGGCTTGCGGGCTGCGGCCGGCTTTGCTCACGCGCTGGGCGAGCTGGAGCGCTACAACACGTACCTGAAGGCGGCCGAGGACATGCAGGGCGCCATGGTGAAATACATGTGGAGCGAAGGGGACGGCAGATTCTGCAGAATGGCGACGCGCACCGCCGATGGTTACAACCTGGACATGACCGTCGACGCGGCGATGTACAGCGTGTTTGCCTTCGCCGGCCTGCCGCCGGGCGATCCGAAGGTGAAGGCGACCATGGATGCGATCAAGGAGAAGCTCTGGGTGAAGACGGACGTCGGCGGCGTTGCCCGCTATCAGGACGATTACTACCACCAGGTTTCAAAGGACATCAAGAACGTTCCCGGCAATCCCTGGTTCATCTGCACGATGTGGCTGGCGAGGTATCAGATCGCCACCGCCCGCACCGGCAGCGACCTGCGCGAGGCTCTGAAGCTGATCGAGTGGGTTGTCGACCACGCGCTGCCCTCTGGCGTGCTGGCCGAGCAGGTCAATCCTTACAACAACGAGCCTCTCTCCGTGTCCCCGCTTACCTGGAGCCATGCGGATTTCGTCGTCACCGTGCATGACTATCTCGAAAGGACCAAGCAGCTCATGTCCGAGGCGGTGTTCGAGCACACGATCATGCCGGTGTAACTTCCGGGCATACCGCAGTGAAATGCGGGCGGGACGCCCGCGCCCCGCCCACCGGGTTATCTGCGGCGCGTGTTCCCGCCGGTGACTTTCGAGACGCCGGACAGCAATTGCCGGGTCTGCGCGATGCGCGGATTGGACGGATCCAGTGATCTCTCTTGAATTGACAGCGCCTGTTGCAAGGTCTTCTGGGACTCCGCATATCTGTGCGTCTGCAGGTAGAGCGCACCAAGGCAGTAAAGCGTATCGGCGATTGCCGGATTGTCGGCAGCCAGTCGCTTCCGGCGGATCGCCAGCGCTCGCTTGTATAGTGACTCCGCCTGGGCGTAATTGCGCTCAAGCTGGTATGCCTGACCAAGATCGTTTAGTGAGACGGCAACGTCCAGGGTGTCGCTTCCCCCCGCCAGCTGCTTGATGTTGAGCGCGCGGGTCAGATCCTGCACGGCATCATTGTACCGCCTCTGGCGGATGTCCACATCAGCGATCGCCGAGAGCACGTCGGTCAGGTGGGTATCGCTGGGGCTGTAAATAACGCTCAACGCTGACGACGCCTGGCTGAGATAGGATCGCGCCGCCGCGTACCGTCCCTGCGCCGAAAGCGTCCGGCCCAGGGATGTCTTTGTTGCTGCCGATTCGGCCGAGCCGTCGCCGAAGATCTTCTGGCGATAGGCAAGCGCCTGCTGGAAGTATGCCGCGGCGCCGCCGTAATTTCCCTGCGCGTAATTGATGTTTCCCAAGAGCTGCATGCTGGATGCGTACTGGCGCCCGTCGCCCGGCAGTCCTTTGGCTAGATGTTCGGCTTGCCTGGCCGTGCGCTCGGCTTCAACGTAGTTGCCGCTGTTGAATTGGCTGGCCGCCGCGCTCATCTGTTGATCGAACTCGGCTTGTTCGGGCGATGGCGGCTGGGTAGGTTGCACGGGGCTAGTTCCGGCGCCCGGCGCCCCGGCGGGCGGGGCGTGTCCCGCCCCTGAAACCCTGGACGGGCCGGTTGGTGGAGAGAGCCGGTGCGTCAGGTACAAGCCTATTACGGCGCCAATCATGCCCAGACAAAAGCCTGCGGCGGCCCGCGTCAACCACGTCTTGGGCGGCGCTTTCCTCGTGACGGATGCCGGGCCGGCTGCAGCCTGCGGCTCCTGGACCGAAGGCCGAGCGATGGCAGGCATCTCGCCCTGCCCGCTGGTTGGACCGGTCTGTGCTCCCGCCGGCAGCGGGGCGGCGGCCTGACCTCTTTCCAGCGAGCCTGCCGGCGGCGTGCTTGGTTCCTGGACAGGCGGCAGCGAAGCCGAAGGAGTGAGCGTGTGCTGGCTGAACATCCCCAGCGCCTGCCGGAAATCGTGCATGGTCTGATAGCGCTCGCCGGGATTCTTGGCCAGCGCCTTGAAGACCACCTTCTCCAGGCCGGCCGGCAGATTGAGATCCGGGCAGACCTCCGAAAATGGCGACGGCGTCTCGTTGACGTGCTTGAACATGCACTCGAGCTGGTCCTGGCCCATGAAAGGCGCCGCGCCGGTGAGCGTCCTGTAGAGAACGCAACCAAGAGAGTAGATGTCCGTACGCGGGTCGAGCTCCTTGCCCCGGCACTGCTCGGGGCTCATGTACAGCGGGCTGCCGAAGACCTCCCCGGTGCGGGTCAGGTGATCGGATTCCGCTGCGCCGCCCTCCATGGAGAGGATCTTGGCGATCCCGAAATCGACGATCTTCACGAAATCAGGCCGGTCATCGAGGGTGACAAGCATGATGTTGCTCGGTTTGATGTCCCGGTGAATGATCCCTTTCTGATGAGCGTGCGACAGACCCGCGCATGCCTGGGTGAAGATGTCGACGGCCCGCTCCACCGGCAGGTTGCCCTCCTCGGTCAAAACCTCGGCCAGCGTCCTGCCCTCCAGGAAGTCCATGACCAGGTACGGCTGCCCGTCCTCGGTCAGCCCGAAGTCATAGACGGTGAGGATGTGCGGGTGGTTGAGGCTGCTCGCCGCCTGGGCCTCCTGCTGAAAGCGCCTCAGCGTGCTGGCGGTGGAAACGTACTGGGCGTGCAACATCTTGATGGCGACAACCCGCTTCATCAGGCGATGCCTTGCCTTGTAGACAACGCCCATGCCGCCCGTCCCGATCGTGGAGAGGATCTCGTAGCGGTCGGCGATGACGGCGCCGGTAGTGCGCTCGCTGGACAGCGGGGTGAGCGGCGTTCTGTCCTCGGGGCAGACGGTCTCCTCTCCCTCGTACTCTTTGCCGCACACGATACAGGCACGCTTTGGCTTGATCTCTTCGGCGCCCACAGACTCCACGCTCGCCGGCCCTCCTTCATAACATTGTAGTGCGCCCGCAGGAGAGCGCTATTTTGCCGGGAGCAATGTTTCCGCGTAGTGGCAGGCCGAGAAGTGCCCCGGCTGAATCTGGCGAAATTGGGGAAGTTCGCTCCGGCAGCGGTCCCGGACAATCGGACAGCGGGTGTGGAACGGGCAGCCCGGCGGGGGATCCGCCGGGCTGGGCAGGTCCCCTTGCAGGATGAGGCGCTTGCTGCGGTCATAGGACGGATCGGGCACCGGCGCGGCGCTGATGAGGGCCTGCGTGTAGGGATGAAGCGGTGTGGAATAGACGTTGTCGCGGCTTCCCAGCTCGACCACCCTGCCCAGGTACATCACGGCAATGCGATCGCTTATGTATCGCACGACGTCCAGATTGTGGGCTATGAACAGGTATGTCAGTTTGAACTCCTTGCGCAGGTCGATGAGCAGGTTCAGAATCTGCGCCTGAACGCTGACATCAAGGGCCGACACCGGCTCGTCGGCGACGATGAAACGCGGGCGCAGAGCCAGAGCCCGCGCTATGCCTATGCGCTGCCTTTGCCCTCCGGAGAACTCGTGCGGATAGCGGTCGACCATGGCCGGCGAGAGCTCGGCCAGTGTCATGAGCTCCTTGACCTTGTCCCTGAGCGCCTGCCCGGAGGCTGCTTTGTGGACCTCCAGCGGCTCGGCGATGATCTGCCCTACGGTCATGCGCGGATCGAGGCTGGCGTACGGGTTCTGAAAGACAATCTGCATCTGCTTGCGCAAGCCCTTCATGGTGGGGCGATCGCAGCCGAGAACGTCTGTTCCGTCGAAGAGGACCTGTCCGGATGTGGCGGGCAGGAGCCTCAAAATGACGCGTCCGAGCGTGGATTTGCCGCAACCGGATTCGCCGACCAGCCCCATGGTCTCGCCGGGGATGATCTGCAGATTCACCCCATCGAGCGCCCGAACCGCGCCGACCTGGCGGCTGAAGAATCCTTTGCGGATCGGGAAGTGCTTCTTGATTTCGCGCACGTCAACGAGCATCAGTCCATTTTACAGCGCTGAAAACCCGGGCGTGGGCGTCCCGCCCGCGTTGGACGAGCGATTCTCTCATCGGCGAGATCTCTGCGCCACCGGATCCCCTCAAGGGGTCTTTACGTTCAGCGTGTCCAGGGTCCTGGTGAACATGGCCACGACCCTGGAGATGAAGTGTCTTTGATCGGCCGCGGCTTCCGCTGTCTGGCGGGGCTCAGGCGGCCTGCGCCGGCGGCAGAGGCGCTGCGGGGTGAGGCGGCGGTTGGGCTGGGACCGCTGCTTGCGGGCGCGGGCCGGACCCTCGTAGAGCACGTCGTCGGGATAGTCGGCGGCAGCCTCCTGCAGGCGCCACCACAGCCGCAGCTCTTCATCGCGATTGATCACGAAGGGCAGGGTCGGGTCCGCACCACCGGCGGTGAAGCCCGATTCCCCGTACTTGCCCCAGGGATTGCCAACGATCTTGTAGGGTTTGGGGTCCCGTATATACACGTACCAGAACACTGTATAAAGGATCGCCAGCTCAGCGGCAATAATCAGGTAGATGAGCATGACCGCCTCCCGGCCTTTGCAGGGCCTTACAAACCAGGTGCGGGCAGAAACCTTTTCTTATCAAGGATTAAGCTTGCCGATATTCTAACGAAAGGTTACAAAAAAGCTACGCTTTTCTTAATAATTGCCGGTTGTCAGGAGATTAAATCTGCGCTGCCGCGGATTCCCGCCTGCCCTGTGTTTCCACCATTCGAGACTTGCCCTCCGCCCTAAGGAAAACACCAGATTGTTGCGAAGTGTTAAGAGCAGTCAACGACTGTAAATTAGTAGGGCGGCGCGGCGCTCTGAGGAAGGCAAAAAATGCAAATCAGCAAGGTCGGGGTTATAGGAGCCGGAACCATGGGCTCGTCGATCGCGGTGGCGCTCATCGGGCGAGGGTATCCGGTCGTGCTCAAGGATGTGGACGAAGACACCGTGCGCGCCGGGCTCGGGCGGGTCGATCGTCTGCTGGACTCGCGCGTCAGGAAAGGGCTGCCGCCGGCCGAGGCGGAGGCGATGCGCGCGCTTGTCCAGCCGGCCACCGATTACTCGGCCTTCCCGGACCTGGACCTGGTAATCGAGGCCGTGGCGGAGAGCATCGACGTAAAACGGCGGGTCTTCGAGGAGCTGGACGGTTGCTGCAACGTGCATGCCATCCTGGCCACCAACACCTCGAGCCTGCCGATCACCCGGATCGCCTCCTTCACCCGGCGCCCGGACAAGGTCGTGGGCATGCACTTTTTCAACCCCGCCCATCTGATGAAGTTGCTGGAGATAGTGCCCGGCCTCGATACCGCACCGACGACGGTGCGCACGGCGATCGAGTTCGGGCAAAAGCTGGGCAAGCTGGCCATCCGCGTGGAGGAGTGCCCGTCCTTCCTGGTCAATCGGTTGCTCGCCCGCTACATGAACGAGGCGCTCTGGTGCCTGCAGGATGGGGTTGCCGGGGTGGAGCAGATCGATCAGGCTGCCTGCGACTTTGTCGTGCCGGTGGGACCGCTGGCGCTCAGGGACATGAACGGCGCCGACATCGGGCTGGCGGTGGCCAGGTTCAACCACCAGGAATACGGCGAGCGCTTTCGCCCGCCTGCCGTGCTCGAGGAGATGGTCAAGCAGAACCTGCTCGGGCAAAAGACCGGCGGCGGCTTCTACCAGTACGATCCGCAGACCAGGAAGCGGTCCGGGCCCAATCCGGCGATTGAGCAGCTGATCCAAAAGGTCGGAACCCCGGCGCCGGGCGCCGAGCCGTTTGCGGTGGAGAGGCTCTTCCTGCCCATGATCAACGAGGCCTTCCTGGCCCTCCAGGAGAAGGTTTGCGAGGCGGAGGATCTGGATCCGGCGCTCATGGCCGGGCTGGGCATGCGAAAAGGGCCGCTGGCCCTGGCCGCCGAAATCGGGCTGAGCGAGTGCCTGGGCGCAATCGAGAGCCTTTTCGAGAGGCACGGCGAGCGTTTTCGGCCGGCGCCCCTGCTGAAACGCTACGTCTGGGCCCGGCGCACGGCGGTGGTGTGATCCCGGCGGCGTTCATCTTCACCGCCGCCGGGTCGGGGTGGCGGAAACCTTGGCTTGTCCTCGACGTCATATGGTGCGATGCGGCTCCGGGTCGTAGGCGGCAGGTGGGCAATATTCGGTTGACGCGCATTTTGCAGAGGGATCCATGCGGGTGTTGAGAAGGGCTGTGACCGTGGCCATTTGCGTGCTGCAATCGGCTCTGCTGGCCTTGCCCGCCCCTGCCCTTGCTGCCGGGGGCTCGGGGGCGGACCAGCTCTGCCAGTATGAGAAGTTTGTCTTCGGCAAGCCGCACCCCGGGCTTTCCGAAGAGCAACGGCTCAAGGATCTCGAGATGGACCTGTTCGGGCAGGAGCATTCGGGGTCTTTTGCCACACGCTTGCATGAAATTGCCGATGTCGTCGGGAAAAAACATGGCTCCCTCCATCTGCAGCCGCTGATCCCGACCTATGACAGGTCTGAGCAACAGGCTCCGTCCCCGGCCCGCGACCAGGGCGCCGCCTTGCCCCCGCCCAGCCCGCCCCCGATTGCGGCCCCCAGGCCGCCCGTGGCCGCTCAGGTGCCGGACCCGTCCGAGCGGGTAAAGGATCTCCTGCGCAAGGCGATTGCTTATCACGGCGCCGGCAACAACTCGATGGCCGAAAAAACGTTCAGACAGGTCTTGCAGATCGACCCCGGCAACTCCGACGCCCATTTCAGCCTTGGCGCGCTGGCCGAGGCCAGGGGCGATCTCGAAGGCGCCGATCAACATTACAAGGCGGCCCTCAAGGCATCGCCGGACGACACTGAGATTCAGCAGGCCGCCGCGGCGGTCGAGGGCAAGATGCGCGATCGCCAGCAGGCCGCCGAGCAGCAGCGGGAGGTGGCGCAGCAGGAGCAGCAGCGGCAGGAGTTGAAGAAGCTAAGCGACAGCGCCGCCAAAGCGTATCGCAACGGCAACTACGATCAGGCTATCCGGGACCTGGAGGAGGTGCGCCAGAAAGACCCGCAGGATCCGGACGTCGAGTACGCGCTCGCCCAGGCCTACAGGGGCAAGGGCAATTATCCCGCCGCGCGCTATCACATAAGGCAGGCGGTGGCGCTCGACCCGGGCAACCAGATGTATCGCAGCGTGCAGTCCGGGATCGATCAGGAGTCCAATTCGCACGATGCGCAGATGGCCGGCAACCCCGGCGGCAACAGCCCCGGCGGTCAGCTGGCCAGCTCCGGTCAGGATGGCGGTCCGCCCGGACAGCTTACCCCGATTCAGCCGGAGACGGGATTTCAGCCGATGCACCGCGGTCGCGTAGGCTACTATTCGGGCGGCGGCGGTTATTCCTCCGTGAGCTGGGGCGGCGGCGGCCGGCTGCGCAGGGTGATGGTAGGCGGGCTTGCCGGTGCCGCGACCGGGGCGGCGCTTGGTGGCGTATTTGGTGGCAGGCGCGGCATGGGGCGCGGCGCTCTCTTCGGCGGGCTTGCCGGACTTATCTTCGGGGGATTCTAAAAGTGAGTATTCCGATCATTCATAAAACTGCGATGCCGTACCTGTTTGGGATAACCTCGAAGGCCGCGGCATTTCGCCTGCTGCGGGCGTTGTTGACCGTGTTCGTGTGCGCGCCGCTTCTGGCGGTCAGCCCGAAGGCACAAGCCGAGACCTTACATGGAAGCGTGCAAAAAGACGACGAGATCCTGCGACTGGCCCCGCCTTCCAGCGGCCCGCCCGGCCAGCAGGACAGCCAGACGCACCCGCTGAGGATTGCCCGCCAGGGAGCGAGCCTGAATTCGCAGACCCCGCTTGTTGACCCGGGCTCTTTCGCGCGGCCCCTGAAGGGCGGCGCCGACCAGAACGGCTTCCGCCTGGGCGTCCTGCGCCCGGACAGCTTCAATTTGCCGCCGCAGAACAAGTTCGACATCGGCACCGAGCGAGGCTCGCGTGAGCTGATGATCGCCTGGGAGCGCTGGCACCACCAGCTTTCCGGGGCCATCTACGATCGCTGGAGCGAACGTGCCGAGTCGCCCGGCAGAGCCACCGTAAGGATAACGGTCACCCGCGATCACCACATCATCCCGCGGATCGTGAGCTCCAGCGGCGGCGCCACCTTCGACGCCGATCTCATGGACGCAATTATGAGCCTGGACGGCAACCCGGGGCTGGCATTTCCTTCCCAGTCCGAGCGCCAGCAGGTGTCCTTCGAGGGTGACTACATCGCCGGCACCAACGTCATGCCGGGCTATAGCTGGGTCAAAAACGACTACGAGCGGATCAGGCAGGATTACTGAGCGCAAGGCCCCGGCTGCAGATTTAATTTGCTGGGCCGATTTTGAGCCGAAATGGAACCGATTCTGCAACAGCCCCGGAATACCATGCGATTGGACCGAGGCAGGAGGGCGCAAGATGATTCGCACCGAATTCATGGACGAGGGTGACCGGGTCGCGCAGCAGTTCTGCGCCGGGCAGAGCCAGGAGGCGTTCCAGCAGCTACAGAGAGATCTGTATACGCCGCCCGGCGAACACGATCCGTTCATGCAGAAAACCTGGGCCAAATGGAACCACCAGGAGCTCAGGCAATTGACCAGCGATTTGATGGAAGCCGGTATCTTACCCAATGTGGAACTCGATGATCGCGGCGCCTCCTTGCAGGTGGTCGGAACCGACATCGAACACGACGGGCTGGTGCTTGCCGGGCAGGCGATCGGCGCCGATGGCCGGCAGCACGAGGAGCTGTATGTTATGGGACCCGACGGCAAATTCAGGCATGCCCACAGGGTCGGCGCCCGGCCTGGATGCGCCGGCGGCGTCGAGGCTGACGCGGACAGCCCTGCATACACCGCCTCGGAGGTCGACTGGATGGTCGCCCGCGATCGCATGTCGGGCCGAGACGATGCAATCCGAAACCCTTCCGACTCGAACAATGCCCTCATGGACCTGCCCGGCATGCCATAGCTTGAACACTGCTTCCTGATTCACCGGGCCTCTGGTGAAGATCGGCAGGAAGCAGCATCGCTTCCAGGCGCGAGGCCGTTGCCGGTCAAGCTCGGTGAGCGCCGGTCCGCGATTGAAGGAGCGGCTGGTCGGCGCTGGCATGCCCAGAGAGCACCAGCTCCAGGTCGACCAACGTTATCCCCGGCTGCTTGTTCCGGCTCCATTATTCTCGCCCGGCAGAGAAAAATTGGTGTTGCCGGGACTATGCCTTCCGGAGCAACTCCCAGAGATGCTTGCCCGTCCAGTCGGAGCGCGCCGACAGGCGCAGGGCGAGAGATCCGAGCAATTTCTCAACTGTTTCCGTGCGTCCGCGCGAATTTTTCAGTGCGTGCTTGCCCCGGATCAGCGCCGATGAGAACAGGGCAATCTGGTCGGCACCAGGGACAGGAACGGCAAAGTAATAGGGGCTGCCGCGGAAATATCGCCTGCTGTCATCCGGGAAGCGCTCGAGGAAATATCGCGCCAGCGGCATCTGAAGTTGATCTTCAAGCCAGCCGGCCGAGCGCGGATCGATCTCCAGCGCGGAGGCAACGGCGCGGCTGTCGCCGACCGGAAGAAGAAGCGGGAGAGCCTTTAGCCGGTTGAGAGAGCTGATGATCACCCAGCGCGCGAAGTCGGACGCGCTCAACTCCTTCGGGAGAGAGCGCATGCGCCGGTCGGATAGTCGCTCAGCCCAGCGAACCAGTTCCGCAACTTCCATCCTGGTTGCGCGGGTCGATTTGCACACGGTTTCCAGGACCGACTGGTCGAGCCGCTCTTCAAGACGGCTCAGCTCCGCCAGTGCACCGGATAGCTCCTGCGAATAGCTGCGCCAGAGGCTTTCGATACCGGCACCGGTCACGGTGCCCGGCAAGGATGCAGAAGCGTTCTTGTCTATAGACGGGGTGCTGGGCTCGCACAATTGCTTCTTCAGCTCGACACAGCGGATGGCCATGTCCGCCAGGGCGTCTCGCTGTTGCCGATCGAGCCTCAAGAGGGGAAGCTCTTTCAGGTCGCCGACCTGAAAGTTGATGGTGGGATTGAGCAGGAGAGCGGTTGCGGAGACAAATGACGAGTTCAGATAGGCAAGCAACCACATGACGTGCTCAGCGTCGGCGAAAATAGCCGAGCCGGCCACGTCGAAGATGCAACCGGGCGGCAGGACGCGTACCGCCAGGCCCCTGCTGTTTACGAGAGAGAAGGTCAAGCCGGGTTTGAAATAGTACCGCTCGTTCTTCACCACCCAGGCGGTCTTGCCGTTCAAATAGGGGTAGGCTTCCGCCACCGCGCCTTTAATTGCCGAGCCCTCATCCTGCCAATCCACGACATGAAGAACGGGATTCCACCACCTCTCCGAGCCGCCGCCCTTGACGTAAGGAAACCAGCGCCGGCCTATGTCATCCTGGTCCACGTCCCAGTTATAACGGACAAATCTCTCGTTGTCCGTCGTGGCCAGACCCTGCCGCAAATCGGCGGATTGGTGAAGGCTATCCGCGTCCTTCATTATCATCGGCAGGAGGGCGGGGAACTTGTAATTGAATGCGCACTGCCGGTGGTGCCTGAAGTCGGTCGCCTCTCTCTCGTAGCTGCCGTCCGCCCGTCCGTCGCCCTGGTGGATCAGTTGCTTCAGGTGCTCGCCTTTTTCCTGCGCGCAGGACAGGTCAAAAAACCGGATCTTGCGGGAAGCGTTGCCCTGCCGTGCTGCGGCAGGCTCGGCCCGCTCAACCAGCAACAGAGCGCTGTTGACCTTCTCGCCTCCCTGAAGGGGGAACACGCCAGTTCCTGCCTCGACGACCGCAATCAGGCTGGCGCGGTCGATCAGGTGCTGGCGCAGGCTTCCATACGAGGGGACGAACAAGAGCGATGTCTGCCCGATCAGCCCCAACCTGCCGCCCGGGGCAAGCAGGTCCAGCCCGCGACGGACAAAAGCTGCGCACAGATCCTGGTGGCAGTCAGGATAAAGCGATTTGAGCGCCGTCTTGAGCTGCCTGTCCATCAGTTTCCTGCCGATGTATGGCGGGTTTGTCACCACGGCGTGATGCTTTTGGGATAGTGGGTGATCGGATTGTGCCGACCAGTGCTGGGACAGGCTGCCGAGCAGCGCATGGGCTGAGCCACTTACTGAACCTCCGCCGGCGCTGGCCAGCCGGACCATCCGGAGCTGGCCGTTCTGGCCGAACCGCAGGCATCTCAGGAGAAGGGAGAGTGCTGAAACCCACAAAGCGACAGGATCGATGTCCACGCCGCACAGGTTCTGTCGAAGGATGCTCGAGATTGCCTCGTCCATGCACCACCCTTCCGACCGATAAATGGAAAGCAGCAGATCGAACGCCCTCAGCAAAAAGTGTCCCGATCCGCATGCGGGATCAATTATGCGCAGCTCCTCGGCCTTGAGGCGGTTCTCGCTCCGGTCGTTGAGGAGGCGGTACGGGGTACTATTGTCACATGACAAGCCGCTCCACTGCGGCAGGACTGAGTTGCACAGCAGAAAGTCGACCACCCAGTTCGGGGTATAGAGCTGCGTGAACGTGATGAGCCGCCTGAGCGTCAGCGTCTTGTTCGATGATTGAATCGCATCCTGCGACTCGCGTCGCAGCGGGCCGGCGAAGAACTGATATACGAATCCAAGCCCGGATTCGTCCGACCAGTGATCGCCCAGTTGGGCATCGCTCAGGCAGGACCAGGCTGTCTCCAGCTCCTCGCGGTCGGCAAAGGAGGGCGGCGGTAGAACATTGAAAAGGTCCGGCGGACAAAAGCCGCGCAACCTATCGTGGAGCCCGAGTGCCAGGTGGGGAAGATCGGCGGCGCGGCATTCACGGTCCAGCCGATTAACAGCGCGGCTACCCGGCGCATCAGATGCCAGTGCTCCGAGAGCGCCGCTGGTCTGCATGATCTTAAGAGCCGAGAGAATCAAAAGCCGGGACAAGACCGCGGCCTCGCCGCCGGTCAAGTAAGACTGGTCTGTGCCCGCCGGGAGTGTCTCGCAGGCGGACCCCCTGCTTTCAGTCCCGCAGGGTCGCTCGAGCACCGCACGCGCCTGCAGCACCGTGCTTCTGAAGCGGGCGTAGGTGGCTTTCCTCTCAGTCATGCTTGCTTGACCGGCATTACTGTAATCGATTTTGCCGCTGCGCGGCTTACGAGAAAGAGCCAGGGGATCGGGAAATTTTTTGCCTGGTTTATCAGAAACACTTTTTTTACTCAGCGAATCGGTTCCCTTCTAGCGGGTAAGATTGGAAAAGAGGATCCCCTCGGTGGGGGGATGGCGGGGGCAGTGGGAACATGCGGTTGACCCAGAGACTGGAAGCGTTTTGCCTTTCGCTCATGTTCGGCTTTGTGACCGCCGCTGTGCCCGCGACCGCCCAGGGCGGGCACGCCTCACTGCGTGACGTGCTGCGGAAGTCAGGCGACGAGCTGCCGGCCGCGCCTGCAGGCGACGCCGGCAAGAGTGGCGGGCAGATATACGTTTTCGGCAACTACCACCCGGCTCCGGCGGGGGCGAACCTTGTTACCGTGCCCGTCCTTTCCCCTGGGCGCCCGGCGTGGGTGTCCGTCCTGTCCGGTAGCGGCCATCCTATTCCAGATGTTTCCGTGCTCGTGGACGGTGTCCCGTTCTCCACCGACCGGGTGGGGGCGGCAACATTGCAGATCCCGAAAGCTCAGAGCGTGGAGCTCGCGATCATCGATGCCGACAAGAGGGTCGTTGACCATCGGAATTACTTCATTACCGGCAGCGGGTTCCTGGTGGCGGACGGGGGCTCAATCGAAGTCTACTCCATGTTGGATGAAATGGTTCCTCGCAAGGGCGCCGGGCCGGTCATCTCGTATGCGCCGTTAGCCATACAGCCGCGCGAGCCGCTGGTTGTTTTCGGACGCAATTTTACGGCTAAGCCCAACGAAGACGAGCTCGTGGTGGACGGGCTCGACGCAACCGTGCTTTCTGGCTCCCCCGTGTGCTTGCTGGCGACTGCTCCGCCACGGGTCAGCATTGGTCCGGTGAGGGAAATGTTCGTGAGGGCGGGAGATGACTCCTCGACTGTTCGGGAAGTTGACATATGCAAGGTAGAGTTCACGTGCAGGCAGAAGGAGCTCAAGCCTGGTGTTGCGTACCGGGCCAAGGTTCAGGTCATCGGGACTAACCTGCCGTGCCTGGTTGGGCTGGACAACTCAAGCCCCGAGGTCGTGCACATCGTCGACCGGTCCGGCCAGCCTGTTCCAAAGCAAGCAAAGTTCATATCCTCCGGTGGTGAGCAGAACGTTGTGCCGCTGACAATCACGCTGGAGAATACCGAGCCGTTTGTGGTGGACGCGCACTTGCTGCCGGATATTCCGGGTGCGCCGGAAGCGGAGAACCTGGCTAAAGATGAAACCTATCAGGGTCTGGTGAGGGAAGCCTCTAAAGGGGAGATCACCAGGCTCAAGCGTCGGTTGATTTCTGTGGAAAACAGACTCCTTCAGCTAAAGCAGAAGGGTGACCTTCAGGGAGCGGAAGGGGCTGGATCGGACGAGGAGCTAGAGCGGATCAACGCGGAGTTGAAGCAGACAAGCAACAGGCAGGCGCGTTTGTTGGCGATGCTCAACTGCCGGAGGGCTCTTTTGGAATCGTTCGGTGGCTCGGAGGAGGACTATCAGCGGTCGATCCAGCTTGCAGTCTACCCTTCCGTAGAGGGAGCGGAAGAAGCTGCTGGACAGGGATTGGTGATGGCGACGCCTGGCAAGCTGCCCGGCGCAGCGGCTCCGCGCGCTCAGGGGGCAGAACAGCCTGGTGGTCCGTCCATGAAGATTCTGGCGCCCAAGGACGCTGAAAAGGCGGCGCAAGAAGAAGCGGCGAAAAAGGCCGGGGCGGAAGCGGCGCTGAAAAAGGCGACCGAGGAAGCCTTGAGGAAGGCCGCGGCAGAGGAGGCGGCGAGGAAGGCAGCCGCGGAGGAAGCAGCCAAGAAGGCAGCGGAGGAAGCGGCAAGGAAGGCAGCCGCCGAGGAGGCAGCTAAGAAGGCAGCGGAGGAGGCGGCGGCGAAGAAGGCAGCGGAGGAAGCGGCAAGGAAGGCAGCCGCCGAGGAGGCAGCTAAGAAGGCTGCTGCGGAGGCGGCGGCGAAGAAGGCAGCGGAGGAAGCGGCGAAGAAGGCAGCCGCCGAGGAGGCAGCGAGAAAGGCTGCTGCGGAGGCGGCGGCGAAGAAGGCAGCGGAGGAAGCGGCAAGGAAGGCAGCCGCCGAGGAGGCAGCGAGAAAGGCTGCTGCGGA
>Ga0070737_10000180_pt1 | contig 155506 bp, 127 predicted proteins | sample Coa_R1_10_FD_66438 | JGI IMG/M metagenome (GOLD analysis project Ga0070737, IMG submission 66438) | Surface soil microbial communities from Centralia Pennsylvania, which are recovering from an underground coalmine fire - Coalmine... | ecosystem: Environmental > Terrestrial > Soil >...
CAGTGGCACAATCACCAGCCAGTTCCAAGTTACTTCCAGCATGCAAGGAACTTGTACTGTAATCTTCTACTCACCGAAACCTGCTTCTTCCAGCAATTATCAGACAAGCGTAACATTCACCGCAACATAGTTTGAATTTTTGTTGATGCTTAGGCTCTTGAAAAATACGCCCGCAAGAATGCACCAAACTCACTCCCGATGCTCGAGTTCGCCTCAATCTTTGGCGCCTTTCTGGTTAGAATCAACCAAGAAAGGCGACCAGAGTTCCAAGCGAACAGCAGAGCAGGGCCGAAACACCATATCCTGAACCCTATTATCCTCTTAGAAGACGTGGCAAATTTCAATCAATGTTAGAATGATGAATGATTTAGATGAGATCTTATTGCCTAAGGAAGCAGGTTAATTAGATGCACGGGTTCACGTGTAGTTCTTTCTCTACACTCTAGGCGAAGAAATTGAACGGAAGCTTCTGTCATGATGAGGTGGGGCTGTCGGCAATTACGGAATTTGCCCCTTTTTCGCCAAGCAAAGCAGAAGTTCTACCCTCAATTTCTCTCGGTTCGGGGCCTTCGCACTTTCCATCCTTTGTCAGAGGTGTGAAATCTTGACACTGTTCTTGTTTGGTCTTGACGGGGCTTCATTGGACAATATAGGCAGGGTCTTGGGCAAAACTGAACTGCCAAACTTCACGCGGATACTGCAGGAAGGGATGGCGACCAAATTGAAATCGGTCTATCCTTATGTTACTGCTCCGGCATGGACCAGCATCTTCTCAGGAGTGAATCCGGGAAAGCATGGAATTTTCGACATGGTCGATTTCAGCAAGAACGGCGTGAGCACACCCAACATGAGAAACTCTGACGCAGCCTTTGCTTGGGATTATCTCTCTTGGGCCGGAAAGAAACTGCTGGTGATGGGAGTGCCGTTCATCTATCCGGCGCCGAATGTGAACGGAATCTTCGTAACGGGAAGATTCGTACCGGAGCTTTCCTGCTACCCGAACGAAATTAAGGACAGGGTCGATCTTTCCGGCTACGAGTACAAACCAACTTCTGCATCGAGGAAACGTAAGCAGATAGGGGAAAATGGCATGGCATACTATGCCGAGGTCGAATACTCGAGGCTTCGCAGCAGAATCAATGCATCGTTAAAGTTAGTTGATTCTATGAAATGGGATGCCGTAATCTTGGTTGACGAATTGCCAGATAGACTCTTTCACTATGCTTTCGACGACACGAGCGTCATGAGTGGAATGTTCGTGATTCTAGACTCTTGGTTGGGAGAACTCATGAAAAGAATGAGACCTGAGGACTCTCTGCTCGTTGTTTCGGATCACGGCTTCACGAAGACAAGTGGTCGCATCTTTATCAGTGATTGGTTGCGGGCGCGGGGCTATAAGGTATCAACAAGAAACTACGAATACTATCATCCTAACAAGGCAAGCCAAAACTCCTCGCGGAAGAAAGCCCTTCGATTGCTGCGGTTCACGAAGGAGACTCTCACCGGCGCTCGATCCGGGGGGGATGTTCGCGCCGCCGTCGGTCGACGATTGTCAGTAGCATCGACAACAGGAAAACCGGGTAAGAACACAGAGTCGCAAAATCGCGATACGGTAATTTTAACCACGCCTGAAAGAGGGGGATGTTGTGTTTGGGCCGATTTTCCAAGTGCCGAGGAGTATGATGGTGTCATTCAAGAAAATCAAACACTGGTCAACGATCTTCAGTCGTTGAAGGAGTCTGGAGTCGTAAAAAATGTCTTCAACGTTGAAGAAATCTATCACGGAAAATATGTTACCAGAGCACCAGGGAAGTTCCTAATCGAACCATCTGATGGTTGGGCAATTGACATTATTGCCGAGGGCAAGGGACAGCTTACGGGTCCCACTAAGCGCGATGACAAAGGGACCCATGCATTGGAGGGATTGCTAGTTCTCTATGGGCGCAAAATATCGTCTTTGAACAGGACAATTACGATATTTGACGTGCTTCCTACCATCCTTGGCTTAATGAAACTTCCAGCTCCGAGATACTTGGACGGGAAGTCAATCCTGACCGATTCGATCAGTTCATCTGTCTAAGAAGCAATCAATTTTTTGATTGAAAGGTAAAATTAGTCGCGTCTGGCCATCCGTACTTACTATTGAATTCGTGACATCCGGACTTCGGACAATATTTTGCCCGGAAATAGGGGGCACGGACATAGAAGGGCCTTTGCAGAGAGAACACCTTGCTCCCGATGGTCCTCGGAAACGCAAGCTTGCTTCGCAAGAGAATTTTTCACAGTTCATCTCGCTAGATCCTTGAATCAGGTTATCGGCTTTCCCGCAAAGCAATCAATATTTGAGGCATAATTCCATATGTCGACGATTACGCCCGCCTCGACTCGATGAATCCACAAAGACCGGAGAGAAAGAAATCAGGGTTACTGTGATTAGACTTGAAAGGCAAAATTCTGATAATACTTCTCATAACTCCTTTGCTAGTGACAGCTACTATCGTATACCTCACTTACTTACCGACGCAGTCGCACGAAGTGAACATTACGGGAATAAACCATGAGATTTTGTTTTCGAACATCAATCCTCCGAGTCCGTCTGACACTCTTTTCTCTGCAAATTCCTTGCCGTCCAAATTCGCATTGAAACCTGGCGGCATATTCGAGGATAATATCTCGTTTTTTAGCGTTCCATCTCTGCAAAATTTCGAAGTTACAAATATTACTGTCGCAAGTCCTGACTCTTCGGGATTCTCAATAGTCGAGATGAACAGAACACTACCGCTTAGAATTTCCACAAATGAGATCGAAGTGGCGGTAATGCTTGTTATCAGAGTCCCGGATTCGGACTTCAGCGGCCAAGTCGTGGTTGAGGTGACAATTAGTCCCTGACTTTCCCGCCGAGTTGACTACACCGTCACAGTCGAAATTTCACAATCGCAAAATCAGACGAAAAATTCGGCAGCACCGAGGGTTTGGCTCTCCCTGGATGCCAACGTTGCGGTAGAACTTTTCGGTTGGCCGGACGAGGTTAGCATGCTGTAGCTGTCACTGTCAGACTCGGTGAATCTGTAAGCAGTACTTGGGAATCCGTATTGCTTGAGCTGAGACAGGAGCGTTTCTATGTTGGAGGGAAAGTTTTCACCCATCCACCCCGTTATACCAAGGGACTGACAGTTGTTGAACATGGTTTGCAAGTTCGCCGCGGTCGGATAATGAATGTCATAGACAAAGGGACCATAGGAAGAAGGAAGGACAGAACTGACGTTGGGGCTCTGACCTGTTTGAGTCCCCTCAATCGAGATGAGTTTCGAGGATCCCAACGCCCGGATCTGCTGGGACATGTACGTATAGTATGATTTGAGGATGCCTGATTGATTCGACGCGGCGGGAAAGCTTTGAGGTTCATTATGAAGCGAATACGCTATGACGCTAGGATGTTTTTCTAAGACTGGAATTATCCTCTTCCACGTCGCCGTGAAGCCCGCCTCCCACATTGTCATTCCGAAATATGCCGGGTTTGTCCCTCCTGCTGATTGATAGTCTACGTTGTTCCACCAGTTATTGTAGAAATTGGCGCTAGATGTGACTCCATTTATGGTCCTAAGCTCCAGCGGTTGCTGAGCAGCGTCGCCGAAGGCACTTTGGATGATGAGCGACACACCTGAGGCGTCAGCTTGCGAGGCCAGATAGTCAACGTTCTGGAGGTAGGCACTGGGGTTCTGATCTATGAGCCCCCAGCAGCCGACGTCGTCGAATCTAGCCAGGTTGAATCCATTGTTTCGCATCAGGGGAAAGCCGACCGAGGGGTCGGGACCGTTGGGACCGTCGGGAGAGAAAACGATTGTCTGCCAGACGTAGCAGACGCCTCTGAGGTTGGACCAAGGCACGTTGTTTACTCCGGGCGCGCTCGTTGATCCACTGCTCGTGTTTTGTGTTACCGTGTCCGAAGAAGCTTGAGTGCTCGATGTAGCCGAAGTGGTCGATGACGTGGTAGCGGGGGACGTAGATTTAGTAGTGGATTTGGAAGTGGTTGGGGGCTTTGAAGAAGAGGTTGATGCGCCTGGGGTGGAGGTGATCTGGGACGTCGTAGAAGACGCCGACATCGCATTCTTCAGACTTCGCATTACTTCGGAAACGCCGAATATAGAGACGCCGACAGCGGCACCTCCAACAAGTATGAACTTGATGACCTTTCTTCGATCCAAGACTTTTTTATTTTCGCTCATCGAAGGCACCAGTGCGCTCTAAATGAATGAGATTTGGGGCTAAATCTAATCAAACCAGTTTGTCGTTTTACTTTCGCCGTGTCAACTTTAGATAGACAATTACGAGACCATTAGCAAAGACTGCGACTATGACCAGCAATGATCTTAGTCCAAAGGTCGTCGAGAGAAAGGGAGGAGCCGATGCTGGCTGTGATGGCGGTAGGTTTGTGATAACGCGGACCATGTCATTTCCACTCGATTGATACTTTATCACTATCGACTGACTCTGGCTATCGAAGTACCATCCTTGGGTGAGATTCGATAGATGCGAGATCGAAGTCACGCGGCTTAGACTAATATTGTCGTTCAACAATACTGATTCCGCGGGTCCACTCGAAGGCAATACAAGAACTCCAGATTGGTTGGGGACTGCTGAAACTGCGTACAGAGCCTGGTTTGGATAAATCAACTGGCGAACGAGGATCAAGTTCGAGTAGGAAATGCTTAGCTGAGCCCCACCGCCAGAGATGTAAAGAGGCTCCCAGCTGAGAGGAGGAACAGTGATGTGCAAGCTGATAATCGAAGAATTCCCATTTGCTGTCATCATATTCGATAGTGAGATAACATGCCAGGGCATCTTCAGACCAAACCCCGTGAAATTAAACCGCATATCATTCGTGAGCGTTTGGGCAGAAGGATTCGAGAGCCAAACCAAAAATGGGCCGCTATTGTTGCCATAAACGCCGTAGACCAGAGGTGAGGGCGAAGTCAGTGCGGTGTCATTAACGCCCAGCAGGGTAACAGTAGAGTTCACTGGGATCGGGTTGCCAAAGTAGGGAATCAAGTTGAGCATCTGTCCCATTTCGGAAAAGTTTGGAGTCCGGCAGTTGTGTAACAGCTCCAAGTTAGAGGAAGGATAGTACTGTAGATTGGACATTGGCATAACCGCAAGCATGTATTCGGCGAGCTGAGTACAGTTGGAGATTTGGGTCGTTTGCGGCAGAAGTTCGATGCGACTCTGACCGGAATTGTTCAGAACGTTTGGCACAGCCGTTGTCGAAAAAGTAAAGCTTCGATTCGCGCGGAGACTAAACCAATCGGCAATCTCTCCGAGCGCGTTCAGCTCGGAATACTGGAGATAAGCATTCCATCCTTGGAGTTGGCCAGATGCCGTAGAGTACGAATGAAATGTTTGCAAGGTATTGTACGCTTCGCTGGTACTGAGGTCCGGAAGAGGTGAGAGAGGGGAAATCAGTTCATAAGTTATCATATCAGTTGTACCGTTTCCACCACTCGAACCAGTCCACGAAAAACCGCCGTCGTTGGACTCCAGTGCCGTTCCACCGGGACCATGTGTTATCGAGTATTCGGCTTGGAGGATGCTGTAAGTACCGCCATCCCCCTGGATAACAATCCAGTATTTTTCTCCACTGTTGAGTCGAGCAACAGATGAAAACTGGACGTATTCAGAGGACTGTAGGGTTAGGTTATTCCCGTACAGGACGCCTGAAGCAATCTCAACTCCCGAGGGTTTATTATTCCCATCATCGGGATTTATTGATACAATTATATGATCGCCTGCCAAACTTCTCGATTGTCTTTGCAGTGGCCCTAGGTAAACACCCTGTACTTGGATGCTGGCAGAAGGAATCACCGGCTGAGCAAACTCGGAAGCTCCACCAATGAGGAACGTTGATAGACCTACTATGTTGGTGTTGCCTATGGTCTCTTGCGAGAGTGTGAGGTGGAAACTCAAATCACTTGGGCCCTCCGCCGGATTGCGCCACGTTTTTCCGTTATCATTAGACTGAAGCAGGAAAGTCTGATACGGATTGGCGAAACTTCCGAAACTGAAATTCGTGCCATTCGCAGAGAGGACAATCCAGTATGGAGTTCCGGCAGAAAGAGGCTGATTGAATCCCGAAACGTTGAGCCATCCGTTCTGCGGTACCGCTAATCCTGGGATCCTCAGAGATCGCAAAACAACACCTGAGGGGACGGTTCCATTTGAAGTTTGCAAGGATACACTGAGCCCTAACTGAGACGAGTTGTAGTTCGACAACGGGGTATTCGGATTGCTCATCAGCAGGGAAAGTGAGGAAAGACTTTCGTTGTACTTAGGTACGAAGCTCATTGCAATCGAAGATGATACATTAGCTCCGCCTAGAGAGATTGTCGAAGACCCTTGATAATCAAAATGAGATGGTCCAGAACTTGTCATCATAGCGAGTTGGAAAAGCCAGTACAAGCTCTGATTTTGAAAGCCTCCCTGAGGCGGGTTTACCAGTAATCCCCTGATGCTGTTCTGCCAGCTGTGGTCGTTCCGCTGTTGGACCAACGATAGTAGGTATGTGTGGCCTGCGACTGCATGGACAGTGCCGTTTAGCTGTATCGGTACCCAATTTTCGAGCCCGTGCAAACCAATCTGGCTGAGGTTTGCGGTCGCTACCAACCTGTTCGTTGAGACATCGGTGACAGAGAGCGTCGCATTTGTTTCGTTATTGTATCGACTTTGAAGAAAGAGAAGTATCGTGTTGAAGGAAAATGACGAAGGCGCAACGAAGGATTCGGTCGGCGGTGGGGTCGATGTAGTGAAGAAAGGATAAACGGAGATGTCGCTCCCATTCGCATCTTTGACCCAGAGAGTACTAGCACCACGGCCAATCCACACTCCTCCGGGCCACGAAGCACTCTCGGCAGGCGTGGAAGATCCAAAGTAGTTTCTGATGTAAACGTTGTAGTAGTCCTTACTTGATGTTAAGTTACACGAGAAAACCATCCAGTAATAGCCGCTTGAAAAAGTTCCATTGTAACTAATGGGAGGCTGCCAGACTGAACTGGAGGAAACAGAATTCGAACTCACGTTGACTTGCGCGATAGGAGCTGGCCCCGGAGTCCCATTCACGTCAGCAAATACTGCAGTCCAGAGTTGTCCGGGATTTCCTACCCTGCTGCCGTACCAGGCGATATGGAGCCCGCTAACAGGTGAAGGAAGATAAAATAGCATCGCCAATCTAGTCTGGCGTGTTGCATTTCCAAAGAGGGATACCGGAGTCGAAATGGCCAAAACGCCGGAAGAAAGAGTTGTGGCGTTAGAAATATTTCGAAACGACGCCCAAATAGAATCAAGTGCTCCATTCTGGTCGTACCCTGTCTGGTTGACATCTCTATTGAAGAAGGGTGAATTGGCGAACGACTCGATCGAGTAATTGGAATACCCAATAACTGGCATCGTCGAAGACGTTACATTTCCGCTATAGTAAGGATCATTTGTAGATGATGCGCCAGTGCTCAATCCAGTCCAGGAAGGGTGAGTGCCGTAATAATCATAAATTTGTGCCAAGTCCGATTCTACTGCACGAACCACATCGGGATTATCCAGAGAAATATAATCTGCAGCTGTCCCGTTTGAGTAGAAAGTCCGGGTAGTAGGATCACTCTGAAGTAGACTATTGACCCAGGGAGAGCCAATTCCAGTCTTTGTAAATTGCCCTACATACAATTGATTCGTTATCCCCAATGCATCGCATGCGGTAAGCCAGTCCGATACCCATTGTTCGAATGGCACGCTTCCTGCTGTGTAATTTTGCCAGCCAATATCCAACAGGACCTGCCTCACTCCGTATTGAATGAAGTACTGTTGGATTACCTCCTCGAATGCGGGCACACTTTCCTGGCCTCCTGTAAGAGACAGAAGGAGAGAAAGAGTAATCGTATCACTGGGGGCATTCATCGAAAGACCCCTGTCAACGTAATTGGCAGAGTTGCCAATTTGAGCGGTGAAGGCCGATGAAAATGAACTGGGCAGTTCAATGCCAGCGGAAAAGGTGATCAAGCAAACGAGCATTGAGCAGGCGAAGACGCGGCAAATCCTCGTTCTGTCTAATCTGGCAACCAATTTCCCTCATCGTCAATTATTCGCTAAGCTTCGGGCAGTGAAAAAGTAGTGAGGCGTGAGCGCAGGGAACAATCTCCTAATTACGCAGATATGAGCATTTTCGTCTTGGAACACTACAGGCCAAAAGTGCTAGGACGCATTTCTTACGTCAGGCGGCAGTAGCCGAAAATATGTACTATCTCAGACATTGCTTCTCTTGTTCGAGATTTGCTCAGGCATTGGTAATCATTCCATGCGAGACCTGCGGAGCTTGCCAAGTGCTTTCTGTAGTACAAGCACAGAATCAAGCTGTTGAATTACTTACTCAAACGAGCAACTCTTCAGTCGCGTTTTATCGCGCCGATGACATCTTCGATTACCGGGCTCGTATCCCAGCCGACAAAGAAGAGTGTTCCTAATATTTCGCCAATCGATCTACTTTCTATCAAGACCGCAGTCTCTTCTCTTTTTGACAATGCTGGGAGGAGTTCTCTTGGAGAGACAAGTACCATCATCGCACGGCGCCTGTCAATGATGCACAATCCCGCGGAGCTAGAAACGGTAAGATGCCTAATTTGCTCTCGAAATGTCAGAAATTGTTCCGCGTTAGACTTTGTAACCGGAGTGTAGACATTCACCTTGACTCCAGCCTTTATTTTTGCTGAAATTACATCTAGCACACGTGACAGGAGAAATTGTGCAGTATCTCGTTCGGTCGCAGCAATCAGGATTTCGTGTTCAGCAGAAGACAGCAGCCTGAACCACCTTTCGTTTATCATCTTTCTACCGCTAAGAATCTGAAGCTTGTCAGTGGCCCCGTCTCTTCCTTCGTTTTCACTTTCCAATAGCTGTGAGAGTCGCTTTGAAACTTCCTCGAGTTCGGTGAGGGCTTCGGTTGATTTGCGAACATTTTCTCTTTGTTTCAAATTCAGCATATCGAGAACTGAATCCAGAGAAGTCGCTTTGAACAGCATCGGTCGACTTAGGGTAGCTTCTACCATTTCCTTCTCCTGCAGAACCTTCAGAATATTGTAGGCATCGAGCCTGTACATCTTCAGCTCCCTTGCAATCTCCCCCGCTTTCATTGCGCCCTTTACCAAGAGAGTAAGGTAAACGCTAGCCTCCCTCTCAGTAAGTCCCAGAGTTTTCATTGCCTCGATAATCCTGTGATACTCGCCAAGGAAAGGTGAGTGCGAGTAATGTCTTGAGGATTGCTTTTGCATTTACAAAGTCAGCCGATCTATCACATTTGCTTTAAACCTTTGCGGGCTTTCTGCGATGTACTGATTGAAAACACCCGATGTACTAACTTTTTGGGTGAAAGTAACTAGCACCAAAACTCGTCGCGTCTTGAATTTGATATCATCAGATCAGTACTTCGCCCTATTTGATTGCCGATATTATTGAGTTAGTACTAGATTGGGAAAAAGGGCAAAAAGTGAAGTTGCGCGGCCGCGCATAACGAAGAATGACTACCCAGCAAACACAGTGTTTTGCCAACATTGAAGATACGAATAACGTAGTAAGGAACAGAAAGTCATTTTACTTTCAATGACCTAACAAGTATTCAGAACAAGCTGAATACTAGAGAGCCATCTGGATCATAGCTCCCCCAACATATGGGGTATGTCAGACCTCATCATCAATTCATTTGATATAGAAATGTGGATCGTAAGGGTCGAAATTCTTGAAGTTATCCTCGTATGAGAGAGACAATCTGGCAGAGAGCAGAGCAAAGAAGTAGGCTAATCTTTGACTCAAGTTTACATGTTCTCCCTTCGAAAAAGGGCGTCTTCCCACTCGAAGCATGTCTCGGTAAAGGGAGTATCGAACCCTCATCTTTTTGGTTGCAGCTCTTCTATCAAGATGCTGATTCCCAACATCGACCAATTTGAACACTGTCCAAGCATATCTGCTCGCCTTTGCCGCTCTGCACCACAGATCCCAATCTTCTGACCACTGGAGATCTCGCCACCCGCCAAGATCTTTCAAAAGATCTCTGGGAGACATTGTAACATTTTGTGTCGTCACTCCAACCCCAGCATTCGCTAACAAGACTTTTCCATCGCACTTTAAATGGTAGAATTGTACAAATTGTGGGAGAGTTGGAAGAAAGATATCGTCCATATCAAGGTTTGATATTACATAATCACCCGAAGAATGTTCGAAGGCTGTTTGCCTCCCAAGCCCCCTGTTGCATCTTCTCTGCAACAGTTTTATCCTTGGATCATCTTTGTACTTCTGGAGAATTTCGAAAGTGCCGTCCTTGCTGAAATTGTCAACAACCACAACTTCGTAGTCGTCGCCGATTTGAGTCACCAGACTGTTCAACGAATCCTGTATTGTTTTTGATACATTGAAACAAGTGATGCAGAGACTGTACTTCGTAGACAACTTTAGATTCGTAATTCCGCATATTTCTTTTCAGAAACAAATCTCGTCTTTGAGGGCCGTTGCTGAACAGCTATGCTCTGGAACCTGGTCGTAGTTATGGAGCCCAGAATGTGTCAACGGTGTTTTTACAATAAGTCTAGACAAAATCTGCAACCATAAGTTGAACAAACTACAATTAGTTGCGTTACTGTCAATCGTTAAAACAGTCAGTAATGACCAAGCGACCCATCACGCTTGGCGCGCGCGAGTCCCCATTGAAATACACGCATACTGATAGGAACAAGTACTATCGCAATAACGAGGGTGACCAGAAAACTCGTGGCCACATCGGGCTGCGTGAGTGATCCATCTTCGAGCGTCGCAAGTCTAACGATGTGGTAGATCCATGTTTGAGGTAGGAACCAAGAAACGGTCGAAAGGCCCGGAATATAGTCGTTAAGATGGCTTACCGGGAATGTCATCCCTGAGAATATCTGAGACATTACCGAAATGGCCCAAGTGAACGGATCATTGACTTTCGTGACTATCCTCATTCCCGTCGATATGACCGAAAAAGAAAAGACGATGGCGCTAGAAATAGCAACGGCCAGTATGAGCGATACGTAATTTATAATCAGATGTGCATGGAAAACGTACACCCCTATGAATACTTGAGGTATGAGAAAGATAACCGATAGGATGTATGGCCACATCACCTGCCCAAGAACAAAAGTGGGCGTCGGCATCCCGGTCATCAATATGTTTTCAATCGTCTGAGGGTTTAGTCCCTTTTGAACTCCCTGCCCGAGAGGTAGAATCAGATTGGCAATAATGACCCCTGTAATCAAGAAAGAAACATAATCAGTGTTATAGTCTGGGACTGCACGGTTACGATACGTCGTGCTCAGCCCCCAAGAGGCAACGCCAAGGAGGGTTCCAAGAACACTTGTGAGGGCTGCTGTCTTGTAGGTGCTCCAATTGCGAATATCCCTCTGCGTTAGAGCGGCTATTTTCTTGAGATCAATTGGCAGTTCCATCATTTATTCTAGCTTCCTCCTCAATTTCGGCATGGTCAACCGCCTCGCCATCCTCCCTTACAAGTTTGAGGAACGCGCTTTCAAGACTTGGTCGAGTAGCTTCGAGCGACTTGATCTTAAATTTCATCATTGTTATCATTTCGAAGACTTTGTTATAGTCCATCCCCTTCTCGCCCTCAAGCAGTAGTATGAGACTTCCGTCTTTGTTCTCAGACAACTCGACCTGCGAGACGCCATCAATATGCCTAAACTCTTCAGCGACGCGTGGGATCTTTACTGCTACGGGCGGAGCCAGCCCAATCGAAAGACTCGTCCAATCAGTGGCAGCGTGCCTAATCTCCGATGGCGTTCCTATTGCAGTGATTTTTCCTTTTTGGAGGACTGCTATCCGGTCGCAGATCTGCTCAGCTTCCCACAGGTTGTGTGTTGAAACTATGATGGTTTTCCCTTCCTGCTTTGAGAGAACATCTTTCATCAGGTCTCTGAACTCTGCCTGTGCGATTGGGTCAAGGCCTGTCGTAGGCTCATCAAACAAGATTATCGAAGCGTCCTTTAACAATGCCTTTGCAAGAAGCAGCCGTCTTTCGTTTCCTGTCGAGAGTCTCTGAAACATTGAGTCTGCCCTATCGGTGAGATGAGTAAACTCAAGGAGATCGTCGATTTTTTTTCTTGCAACATTTTTAGGGATCCCGTAGAGCGTCGCATAGAGTTCCAGATTTTGTCGCGCGGTAAGCCTGCGTTCGAATCCTGTTCCCCCTGCCAGGACTGCTTGAAGAATTTTCACAGCCTTTCTAGGTTGTTTGACAACGTCAATCCCGTTTACTTTTGCCCGACCGCTGTCGGGAAGAACAAGCGTACAAAGGATCTTGATCAGGGTGGTCTTCCCTGCCCCGTTCGGTCCTAAAAGTCCAAAGACTTCGCCCTTTGCGATTTCCAGATTGATATGGTCAAGCGCTGTTAGAGTCGGTCCGCCGGACCCGAAGACAATTGAGAAAAATCTCCAGAATTCCTTCTTTAGTCCTCTGTTTCTTAATTTGTACCGTTTCACAAGGTCCGTGGCTTCGACGGCTGGAATCTCTCGTGACATCTTGGTTCCCGGTACAGCAGGCACTTTACTCGTTTTACCTCATTTATTAATTTGGTCTGCGGAGTACTGATCTCTTGGCCCTGGCCTGTCTACGGTTGAGAATAAGACTTGTTCAGCGAGAGGACCTCTCTTCTCCCTGTCTAGCGGGATTGGATGGTCAGTACAGTTGGATTTCATCGCCGAACAAAACAGAGTTCGTACGTGCAAAAAGGTCACCATGTTCTCCTTGCATATCGCGAAAAGGAGATAAAAGCAGTTAGCAGTTGAGCGTGAGAGTAGTGCACGGAAATGGCGCTTCTTGACTTTTCGCCTTCTGATTCATTATCAGTTTGTACCGCGGGATAGCCTAAGAAACGATATGATGCACTCGAGTTGTTCCAATTCTCAGTGCTTTTCATTCAGTGAATCAGGAAATTCTTAGATTGCCTGGTTGAACGCGTGCGAGCTCGTGCACCTAGATCCGTATTTCCTTTTCCTCGAAAGTCAATACATTACTTGCTGTTGCCATTTCGTGTAGGGGGAATCGATAACGAATCAACAAGAGGTAGTGTTGGCTAAAAGTCATTGTAGCATGATTGAGGGCTGATTTGGAGTCTGGCTGCTTGGCGTGCGTGTTTTTGCAAGCTAGGAGTAATATAGAATTAGAAAATAGAAACCCCGCTTAAATTGAAAACAAAAAATCTAATTGCAACGGCTGTCGTCCTAGCCATTCTGCTTTGCTCCTCGCTTGCCATTCAAGCGCCAAGGTCGTCTGCTTCAAGTCTAGCTACGAATATTGGGATCTTTGTCCAGCAGTCCGGGTCATTTGACCAGTCATACAACTCTGCGATGATGCAAAAGTTCTACAATGTCGTTTTTGGCACTGGAATATTCAATTCCCTTGAGATGTATACTCCACTAGGGGTGTCTTACCACAACACTATTGGAGACACTCAATTTACGCAGCAAGTAGTTCAGCTAGCTCAACTTGCCCAGGCTCACGATCCTAGTGTAAGAATGGGCTTTGAGGTCGTAATGGACTTTAACTACAACGGTAGCAACCGCGAGTACACACAGTTGCAGAACTTTCTCAATGCGGTGAAACCATATCCTCAAGTGGCTTTCTTGGGCGTCAATTGGGAACGCGGCTACTTCGGATGTGACTACAGTAAGGTTGATTGCAACTGGGATCACGGACTCCAAGTCTACGGTAATGCACAGATTCAGTACTCTATTGACATGTTTGAAAGCATGGTCAAAGCTGCCGGCAAGCAGTTTGTAAGCTACTACGGAATCCCAGGTTACCTTAGTCTCTCCCCGCCGGCAGGCGATACCTGGTATGCTTTGGATTCCTCAAATTGGCCGTGGCATGACGCCTACTGGACAGCAGGCTGGGGTGTGGTTCCACAAAATAGTTTCACATATGTTGGCATTGATGATGGCATGTTCTACCCTCAACCTATTCCAAATGGTCCTTTCTACTCGACTTACGGCACCACAAGTCTTACGCAAAATGTCGGCTCTTGCAACGTCGTAATGACAACACTGTCTTCATGCGGACCGTGGGGACAATGGAACAGCCAGACTGTAGACTTCTACCTAAAAACAGAGGCTCAAATCTTTCAGACACATCCTTCCACAAGACAGTACATAGAATTTGGAATAGATCGGATATCCGGTGCGGCGGGACCGTTGGTTGATCCAACTCTACCTGCTCAATACTGGAACTCACAACTTTTCCAGGGTTGGGTGAGACAAAGCGAACAAAAGTATGGGCTGATCCCTCTAGGGCAAGGTGGGACGGGCAGCATCGCAACTCAAAGCAGTACCAATACTGTCATCAGCACGTCTACAACAAGTGTTACATCAAGCAAGACCAGTGTTAGTACAACAACGACTACCACTCACCTGACGACTACGACAACTGCGTCAACTTCCACAAAGGTGACAACTTCTACTTCGACAAAGGCTGCGAGCTTGAGTACCACTAGCATAGACCCGGACAAGACTACTACGACTTCCAAAACCACAACAACTTCGAGCGCAAGGTAGTGCAAGCGCATTCGGGGTTTTGTTTGCTATCTTTTGAATAGATACGATTGTCCCTACACGATTCTGGCGCTGACTATCGAAGAGATCTAAGGCTCAAACAACTGGGCCTAACTCTGCACCCGGGTGGCATTCGACTCATGAGTCGTCAGTGATCAGTTTCGCTGCATGCGGATTGCATTTTCAAAGAAAATGATGCGAAAAGGACCTTTAATTCTGTTAATCAACCGATTTTAAACTTCCGCTAACGATCATAATAGACGATCCTAATCAGCGCTACATGACTCTCCTTAGTTTAAGGAACACGAATGAAGCCAGATTCAATATTTGAGAATGAACAAGAGCGTCACTGTGTGCGTTCATGATCTCTTTGGCGCCGCTGCACCATTAGGTGAGCGAGTCCAAGGTTTGTTTTCAGCCGAACTTACGATATTTGAATAAGACTCATTGGTTACTGAAATGAGTAGTGTACAAAACGTCAAAAAGTACGACTGGCAAGCGTCGCATCTTGTTTACCAGAAAGAGCTCACGTATCTCATATGCAATTCGACTCCAATTAAGGTGCCAGACTTTCCTTCTCAAACCTGCTGCTCCTAAGCATCCGGACCATTCGTTAATCGCGGTCAACGGCGCGCTTCATTGTTGACAGTAAAGCAAAAGTATCAAATTCGATGACTCATTTTTTCATCAGCTTTTTGATGGTACCAATACCTTTGATCTCTCGAATAGTTCAAAAGCTCGTTATCGATAGCGCGTCCAAACATGCACTTGAGCCACAATTTACTCTCAAATTATATCGATGACCGCAGACTGTGTGGAATGAACGATAGATGAAGCAAGTGCGGAGAATCGGCCTTATCATGTTCGCCGTCTTCATTCTTTTGTCAGGGGTGCCCCTTGGTGTCTCAAGTATACGTCCGCCCACTGTCGTTCCTCACTATCTGGGATTCTGGTTGCAGGAGGGAAACATCATGGGCTACATGAACGCTTCCAACTTTGTCTCCCAATACTTTGGCACTCCACCCTATCCATCATCTTTAGAGATAATGACGTTCGGTCCCTACCTTGACGGGCTTAAAGGAGGTAACGGTAGCAGAAACACCCAAGCATCAATCAATTACTGGACGCAGGTGGCAAATCTTGCAGATGAATATGACAACGTCCACATCGAATATATGATTGCAATTAACATGTCAATTCCAAGGGAATACTCTCTGTTTCAGCAGGAAGTACAGGCTTTGCAGCCGTATCCATCGATTTACTCCATCGGAGTTGAGGGAGAGTACTCACCAAACAAAACATTGCAGAATATGACGACATTGATGGGATATGTGAACGCGGTGGAACGACCCTTTGTTTCGTACTCCTTTGGAATCCCGCTCTCCGATCTGCCCCATGGTGCCTATCTGATTCAGCATACAAACTTTCCCAACTCGATCAACCAGGGGAGCTATTCTCAGATCACCACATTGAACTTTGGCACGACATCTCAGTATGTCGGTCTGAGTTCAGGGTATTACTACCCGTCGACCTTTCCTTCTGCAATGACCTGCCCCATAAGCGCCAATGGCGAGAACTCCACGACACAAGGCTGGAACCAGTGTGTTATAGATACAGTTATGCGATCTGCCCTAAACAATTCGCCTCCTGCCCGACAATTTCTGAACCTTGTCGTCGGCTTTGCCAACACCCAGAGCAATTCAAATCAATTATGGATGAATGCAACGCTCAGAAACTGGATATGGTCTGATCCGTTATATCAAGACAATTTCGTACTTTCGGCCCCTGCTCTGATGGGAGGCCCGGCTTCGCTTACTTCCTCTACTTCGTCGATTAGCCAGGGCTCGGTCTCGTCAAGCAGAAATAGCTCTTTTTCGTCAACTTACCAGACATTTTCATCAAATAATGGAATGCCCTCTTCATTGACGACTCACATTCTCTCTTCATCAAAGAACAGTAAGCATCCTTCGTCAACGACCAGCGGATCAAGATTCACTTTTACGGCTGAAGCAACCATAATCACACTGACTTTTGCTGCCACAGCAGTCACTGGGACGCTATACTTTGTCTTCGTAAGACGTCGAGGAAGGAGTTGACTCCAAGAAGAGTCTAAACTGGATCCTCCTTCAAGACCGAACATTCGTGCACTTACGAAAGATTACGTTGGTTGGGCCAAAATCACCTGATAGTGTGAAAATACGTCTGATATAAGTCATAATTCGCTCTTCCGCTCTGCAAGGAAGGCCTTTTCGCCGCCCGATTAACAGCTCGTCACTGATTCTCGCACCGCTTGTTGTCATCAAAGATGCCCTTCTTCTCCCAAGCCAGTTCATCATTGATTGCTTGAAGCTAGTTGAGGGCGCCCTCAATCTATTCACTCTTATGATGTACAAAACCAAACATTCGACGGGTCTAATTCTTACTAAATGTATCAAGAACACTTCCAGTTTGTTTGGGTATTCTGAGAATCGATATCCTTCAAGGAGGGCTTATCAGATTAGAGTCATTTCAAAGAAAGCAGATGGCGATCAACGTAATTGGGGCTCGATGGTGCCACATTCCGATCCGCGATTAATGAATGGTTTAGGCTTACTCCTAGCACATGAATGCAAATCTGTCTTCAACAAACTTTGACCACTTAGCAATCGAACCCAACCGCCTTCAATAACAGAGAATGTGGAATTGTGCTTGAAGATCGGAAGCTCCGATACCAATCATCACTTCACAACTCCTTTTTGTTACCGGTGCATTAAAAATTTCGAAATTAATTCTTGAGAAAAGACAAAGCGATACTACTAGCACTAACGACATGCTTTATCGTCGTAACAGTTGTATCCACTTCCGGTATGGTTCCCTTGGCTGGAATCACTCCAAAGATTGCAATCGGAGCTGCAACTTCTCCGCACTACCTAGGTTTTTGGTTGCAGGAAGGAAACATCATGAGCTATATGGGGGCGACGAATTTCGCACAACAGTATTTCGGTACTGCTCCCTATCCATCAGGACTGGAGATGATGACATTTGGGCCGGTGAACGATTTCAATGCAGGTACAACCGGAAGCGCGACAAGCACAATCGCTTCAGCTCAGTATTGGTCACAGGTTGCCTCGTATGCAGACTCTCATTATCCAGGAGCTCACATCCAAATGATGGTTGGGATCTGCCACAATTCTGCGAAATACACCTGCCAGACTTCAGACTACCAAACAGGACTAAATTTGTTTCAAACATGGCTCAATACTTTCGGGCACCATGCTTCGGTTTATTCAGTTGGGGTTGAAGCTGAATACACCGACAACATGTGGAAGACCAATTCGGCGCTTGCATCAATAATGAACATGGTACACAGCGCAGGATACCAATTCGTCTCTTATGGCGCTTACCTCAGTTCCGCAAACATGCCCTCTGGTGGATATATCATTGGGCACACGAATTTCCCCGGCGGAGACAACGGGTGCTTGACCGGGGGAAATTGTGATGCTGAGTACACGCTCACTAATTTTTTTGTGAGCTCTCCTTACGTCGGCATTTCCTCTGGCTACTACGCTCAGTTCAGTTATCCGGCGTCACAACCTACATGCCCGCTCGCTTCGACATCATCCTACACGGGTTCCGGATATGGGTGGAATCAATGCATTGTTGATACAGAGATCTCTGCAGCCCTGTCGGTTTCACCGCAGTACAGAGAATTCGTGAATCTTTGTCCGGGATTTGCAAACACTCAAAGCAACTCCAACCAGCTTTGGATGGATTCCACGCTACGGAATTGGATATGGACCGATCCTCTGTATCAATCGAATTTTGTCCTATCAACAACGGGCTCTGTTTCACCTAGCACTTCGATATCCTCTTCTACAAGCTCAACCTCTCATTCGAGCATTAGCTCCACAAGCACTGCCACATCTTCGTCTCCTAAAGTGACGAGCACCACGCTAACGAAGACAACGACGATAACGCTTACGTCTACCAAGACGATCAGCTCGACAACCGCCACTACCGTAACCTCAACGTTGACGAGTACCTCCCCGGTAACGACTACTCGAACCGTTACCAGCACAACGCCCATTACGACAACAAAATCTATCACTACTTCCGTCACGAATGTGCAAAACACAACTCAAACAGTCACGGCGCCAGTAACCACCACAACAACTCAAACAGTGACCTCCTTGCCTACTACGACGACAATAATATCAACTCAGACCGTATCCAACGGCCAGACGACGACTGTCACATCCGCAACAAATAGCACAGTCACCGCGACCGTGACGGCTGTAAGTACCGTGGTGACGACAAACGTAATCATCGCGACAGTTACTGCCACTCAGGGCACAAGTTCGCAATTCTTAGCTCTATCAGGCACAAGCAGCACTTCTACTTCCTCTACGTCTCATGCTCACGGACACCAAGGGGGAAACAGCACGAAGACGTCTTCGAAAAATGCGGTCGCAACGTCGCCTTCACTCACTTTAGCCAGCAACACGACGGCAAGCAACAGTGGGGCGCAGGCAGTGGCTGCTCCCGCTTCTGGAGTCACATTCTCGGAAGTATTCGGCTTCGTACCTGGAGTGAGTTCCAATCCTACGCCGGCAGGCAATGCGATTTTCGCCTACGAGTTTGCCTTGGTAGTCGGTCTGCCGTTTGCTCTTAGAAAAGCGGCAAAACACGCCAGCTCCGAGGAAGAATCGCATGAGTGGCGCTGGTAGAAATTTCTATCAGCCTACGCGTCCTAATGAGGTTTTAGTTGGATCAACCCTTTACCCCTGCAGAGATCCGAGTCCGTGCACCTTAAGGTATGATTTGCTTTCAGGTCTGGATCGCAGTTATAGTAGTTTCTACCTCAACGTAGATCTTTTGGTTGTAATAGTCGTGGATGATGCCGAAAGGCCTTCCCCCACGAGGTACTGATGAAATTCCGTCAAGTCACTTAGGCACACGGAAAAACTTTCGAAACGACTTGTCACCTACCTTCACACGCTTTTGCTCAACAAAATCTCATTCCTGAGCGAGAAGTCGATTCTCATTCACAACCTGCAAAACTCATTTTAGATGAAAGGGTTCAATTGCGGACCAACGCCTCAAAAACAACTGTAGTTGAAAAGAATAGTTGAAAGTGGAAAAGTTGTTTGAGCCACTCCAGGTCGGCCCCGGTCTGCTTAGAAATCGCTTCATCAGTTCTGCAAACTACAGTGCAATGTCCGAGGAAGGAGGGTTCTTCGGGGAACGTTTGGCAAGATACCACGCCGAGAAAGCGAGAGGAGGCGTTGCGCTGACAATCACAGAGGAGCTGGCTGTACACCCTTCAACGGAGTTCGGGCTGCGTATGAACGTGAAGGCCTACGACGAGCGCTCCGTTCCTGGTTTCAAGCTCTTTACTTCGATGGTCCACGAACACGGGGCAAAAACTGTCGGACAACTCTGGCATGGAGGAATAAATGTTTGGAACAGAGATGTGCTGGGGGCTAGAAGTCGGATTGCGCTCGGGCCCTCTCCCGCTCCCAGCCTGCAAAACCCCGACGGTGTAACCGTCGCTAAGGAAATGTCTTTGGAAGAAATTCGGGAGATCCAGGAATATTATGTTTTGACCGCTAGAAATCTTGTCGAAGGAGGATTCGACGGCGTCGAAATTCACGCCACGCATGGATATCTGCCGCACCAGTTCTTGTCACCTCTCTGCAACAAAAGAGAAGACATGTACGGGGGAAGTCCGGAGAACAGGGCGAGGTTTTTGTACGAACTCGTCGAGATGCTTGACCAAGAAATCAAAGACAAATCTATTCTAGGTGTATCTTTGGTTGGTGAAGAATACTTCCCCGGCGGACTATCCTTGGAGGATGTCAGGCCAGTCGTCGAGAAACTCGACTCCACGCGAAAGGTTGACTACTTCAGCATCACTCCGGGCGGGTTCGGTCTCAACACGCACCTTAACAACCCGCCGATGTACTACGGTTTTGATCTCTTCAGACCTCTCTGTGCTTCTCTGAAACGATCGCTAGGGTACGCGAAACTCTTTGCAGTAGGACGGATAAGGGATCCTTTCGAGGCCGAGGAGATAATTTCCCGCAACGTTGCGGATGCCGTCATAATGATGAGGGCGCAGATAGCAGATCCAGAACTCGTGAATAAATCAAGGGAAGGGCGATTTGACGATATCATACCATGCGTGGGATGCAACCAGGCTTGCTTTGGACACGTCGTTGTGTGGTCCATTCCGATTTCCTGTATACTGAACCCGACGATAGGAAGGGAAAAGGAATGGGGAATCGGTACGCTTGCGCCTAGCAAGAACTCAAAAAGCATTCTTGTTATTGGAGGAGGCCCGGCGGGTTGCGAAGCCGCGATCATCGCTTCAAGGCGGGGAAACAGAGTCACACTGTGCGAGAGAAGCGATGCCATCGGAGGCCAGGTTAGGGCGGTAGCGAGACTGCCAGGTCGAGAAGAATTTGGGCGTGCGGCGGTCTACTGGCAGAATCAGCTTCGAAAACTCGGAGTGAAAGTCAAGCTTAATCACGAAGTGACATTTGAAGAAGCCCTCGACCCTCGCTATGAGGCCATCATCGTAGCAACGGGTTCGCGCGCCGAAACAAGCGGGCGCACTCCAGTACACCAGTCTGGAATCGAAGGAATTGCAAATTGTGGAGTGGCAACGATGACTCTCGATCAATTCCTTTCGGGGGAGAGAAAACATGTAGGGCAAAACATCGTGATCTACGATGACCAAGGGGATGCTAGGTCCGCGGCCGCAGGAGAGCTGCTCTCTTCTCAAGGATGCCGGGTGAACATCATATCAAGACATGGTATGCTTGCACAATTTGCCGACCCGACCACCCGTGCCGCTGCGCAAATCAGGGCATTTCGAAAATCCGTAAAGTTCACACCTAATACCTTGATCAACAGAGTTGAAGACAGAATCATCTATCTGAAGGATCTCTTCACGGGAAGGGAATCGGACCTGCGCGGCGTGGATTCTCTCATTCTCGTTACATGGAGAGTTGCTGAAGACGAGATCTATAGAGCGTTGCATGGAGCAAAGAAACCAGTCTATTGCGTTGGCGACTGCGTTTCTCCTCGAACGATCGAGGAGGCAGTTTACGAAGGGCACAAAGTTGGACGGGAAGTATGAGGGGCACGCAGGTACAGCGACCAAATCATCCTCTCTGTCCTATCGTTTGCCCTCCAATGGAGGTAGTTGCTTACGTATAGATATGCATCAATACGAAGAGTATGTAGCTATCACATGAAATATTAAGCACACGGCAAGACTATGTAATCTCCATAGCCCTTTAATCTTAGTCGTAGCCGACATGAATGCTACGATTAATCATGATCACATACAGAGAGAGTTATGCATTTGATACAGGGTGCAAGTTCTGCGCGCAGGAACCCGAAGCGCTAGTTCCAGAAGTCAACACCAGGATATGTCCCGACTGTTTTGATTGGGCGAGCACCACAGTCGGACTGGCTAATCTAGGTATCTTTCCGGCTTCAAACTAGTCAGCACACGTGCAAGTTGAAACTCTGTCTTCCTTTTCCTAGACTAGAGAATCTCTCCTAGGAGTCCTGCATACTGCAAATGATGACCACGATTGCTTCACAGTTTGGCAGCATCCGAGTCAGGCCGGGCCAAAGTCACGACGCTAGTTCTGCGGAATCGAAAGGGATTCTCACCAGTGATGCGCTTGAATTCATAGCCAAGCTCTCAGGAGAATTCGATCAACGCAGAGTCCAGCTTCTGGGAGAAAGGGAACGCAGGCAGAGAAAACTTGATCGAAGTCCGGAATTGGATTTCTTGAAAAGTACAGAGGAAATCAGGTCATCCGAGTGGAGAGTGGCGCCTGCTCCCAAAGATCTTCTAGACCGCCGGGTTGAGATCACGGGCCCTTCTGGCGATTCAAAGATGATGATCAACGCATTCAACTCCGGCGCGAGCACATACATGGCGGATTTTGAGGACGCGCAGTCTCCGACGTGGGAGGCGACTATGGATGGTCAGATCAACCTGAGAGACGCTATCAGAAGAGAAATTTCGTTTGAGAGCACAGAGGGAAAGAGATACTCTCTAAACGAAGGCAGAATAGCCACGCTGATTGTTCGCCCGCGCGGATGGCACCTCGACGAAAAGCACATCGAGATTTCCGGAACGCCAATCTCGGCTTCGTTGTTTGATTTTGGATTGTTTCTCTACACAAATGCGGATCAGCTCAGGGCAAACGGAAGTGGGCCTTACTTTTACCTGCCCAAGATCGAAAGCCATCTCGAGGCAAGGCTGTGGAATGAGGTTCTTGACTTTGCGGAGCAGGAGCTCGGGTTAGCTCGTGGGATAATCAGGGCCACAGTGCTGATTGAGACGATAACCGCTGCCTTCGAGATGGATGAGATCCTCTACGAGTTGAGAAAGCATTCCACGGGGCTAAACTGCGGCCGCTGGGACTATATTTTCAGCTTCATCAAGAAATTCCGCAACCATCCCGAATTCCTCACCCCAGATCGAGCCGAGGTAACAATGGATCGTGGTTTTCTGAGGTCCTACGTCGATCTCCTCGTCAGAACCTGCCACCGCCGAGGAGCGCATGCGATAGGAGGCATGTCGGCGTACATTCCGGTCAAGGGTGACGAGCAAAAGAACAGAGCCGCTTTTAGAAAAGTGAAGGAAGATAAACTGAGGGAAGTTAGGGCGGGCCACGATGGCACGTGGGTGGCGCATCCAGGTCTCGTTCATGTTGCGAAGGAGGTCTTCGACGAACACATGAAGGGCCTAAATCAAATATCGAACGTACGGAATGGCATACAAGAAATCACGGCGAGCGACCTTCTTGCGGTTCCGACTGGCAACATTACTGAAGAAGGCCTTACGACGAATATCGGCGTTGCGATAAGGTACATCGCTTCGTGGCTTGGCGGAAGAGGTGCAGTTCCGATTAACAACATGATGGAGGATACCGCGACTGCGGAGATCTGCAGGGCCCAGGTCTGGCAGTGGTTGAGACACGGAGCGCGCATGAGAGACGGCCGGGCTGTAGACCTGGGTCTCGTGAGGCATGTCGCGATGCAGGAACTTTCAGAATTGTATAAAACTCTCGGGCCGGAGCTTTTCGGTTTCGGTAACTTTGAACTTGCGGCGACGCTATTTGATCGACTTGTCTCAGCTCATTTCTTTTCAGAATTTCTGACAACCCCTGCGTATATACATCTCCTCTCCATTGAGAAGATGAACAACTTTCGAGGGTGAAGCGAAGAGGCGGCAAAAGGAAACGGAATGACAAGGTGGGTTTGATGATTACAATGACAGAAGATTCAATTGAGAACATAGAACGGACGTGGGAGGAGGACGAGCGCTGGAGGGAAGTTGTAAGACCTTACAGCGCAAGGGATGTGCAAGACTTGCGTAGCTCTCTGCGGATCGAGCATACGCTGGCACGTGCTGGAGCTCAGAAACTCTGGAGTATGCTTCATCCAGAGGTTGCTGGAAAAATACAGAGCCCTCCGCTCATTCGTGCGCTCGGCGCTGTAACCGGGCACCAGGCCGTCGAGATGGTCGAGGCCGGCCTGAAAGCAATCTACGTGAGCGGTTGGCAGGTTGCCGCAGACGCAAACCTCTCCGGAAACACATACCCTGACCAGAGCCTTTACCCCTCGGATAGCGTCCCGGAGCTGGTCAGGCGCATCAACAAGGCTCTTGAGCGCGCCGACCACATCCACCGCCTTGAGGGAAGAAAGAAAGACATCGATTGGTTTGTCCCGATAGTTGCGGACGGCGAGGCAGGGTTTGGAGGATCTCTGAATGTCTTTGAGCTCACAAAGCAGATGATAGAGGCCGGTGCCGCTGCCGTGCACTACGAAGATCAGCTGTCCTCTGAGAAAAAGTGCGGACACCTGGGTGGAAAAGTGCTCGTTCCGACAAGCCAGTTCATAAGGAGCTTGATCGCAGCAAGACTTGCGGCGGACGTGCTTGACACGCCAACCCTCATCATAGCTAGGACGGACGCAGAGAGCGCCACGCTGATCACAAGTGACATCGATCCGAGGGATCGCAAGTTTGTAAGCGACGGCGAGCGAACGCCTGAGGGCTTTTACAGATTCAGGTCTTCTCTCGATTCCGCGATCGAAAGAGGACTAGCCTATGCGCCGTATTCCGACATGCTGTGGTTTGAAACATCGCACCCAGACATGGAGGAGGCTCGCAAATTTGCGCAGGCAATTCACAATGAGTATCCAAGCAAAGTTCTGTCTTACAACTGCTCGCCATCCTTTAACTGGGAGAAGAACCTCTCGCCTAATGAGATAGCCTCGTTCCAGGAGGAACTTTCGACGCTGGGCTATGGTTTTCAGTTCATAACGCTCGCGGGCTTCCACTCGCTGAATCACTCCATGTTTGAACTATCACGAGAGTATGCCACGCAGGGCATGCCCGCGTACGTTCGCCTGCAGAGGAAGGAGTTCGCCAGCGTGGAGAATGCGGGTTACGAGGCCGTGAAGCACCAGAGATTCGTAGGTACCGCTTACTTCGACAGAGTCTCAGAGGTCATCACGAGCGGTCTCTCTTCGACATCCGCGATGAAGGGCTCGACAGAAGAAGCCCAGTTCGTAGAGAACAAGTGAGAATAGCAAGAACGAAAGAAGGAGGCATTGATCTGCAAATGCTACCCATGTCCCAATCCTTTTTCCAAAGGCCTGACAAATCAGGCAATCTCCTATTCTTCTTCCTATTCTGAATTCAACAGGCGCCGCTCTTCACATTCTCAGCGAGAGGCTGAAGCATCTTTTGCGCCTATCTTAGCCGTGGGCAGAATCGTCGCCGCAACTATGACTGCCAGGACAATCGCAGTTATCTGGAAGCCCGCAAGGAACTCTGACCTTACTAGAGAGCCTGTTGGCAATGACTGCGCGTTCTGCAGTAACGTCGAAAGTGCACTGTATGGAATCCCAAGCGTAATGAGGAGTATTATGAGGCCGTAACTTGCTGTAAATCCTATATTGAAAATCGTGTTCATGAATGCTGAAGCGACGCCTCTTCTTATTGGCGGCACAGAAGCCATGATTGCCCTGCTCAAAGGCATGGTAAAGAAACCGCTGCCGATCCCGATCAAAGTGAGTGCGAATGCCACCACAGCATACAACACGGTCTCGCCGAAAGTTGAGACTATCACAAGACCTGCTGCAATTATTGCGAGGCCGAGGATCGCGAGTATTCTTGGATCGTATCTGTCCGAGAGCTTGCCGCTTGCGAGCGTGGAGAAGAGATAAGACAACTCAAGTGGCAAAACCGCAATGCCGGCTTGGAGAGGAGTGTAACCCAGCCCAAGCTGCAAGTACAACGGAACGAGAAGGAGGATGCCAGCCCATGCTAGACCGAGTAGAAGCTGTGCGATGTTCCCCATTGCGAACGGCCTGATTGAGAACAGCTTCGGATCTAGCAAGGGGCTGTGCTTCTTTGATTCATACCTGAAAAAGACAATCAACAGAGTGAGTCCAACTATGAAGAAGACTATCCCCTCGCCGAGCGAGAGTGCAAATCCATAGCCAAGAAAAGTCAGCGCCAAGAGGACAAGTGTGAGCCCGACAGAGAATAGGACAAACCCGGTCCAATCCATTTGCCTTGACGTGTCTTTTGCGGCGATTTCTCTGAGCCTGATGTGCGCCCACACCGTGCCGAAGATTCCGATCGGAATGTTCACGTAAAACAGACCGCGCCAGTCCACAACTGAAAGAATCAAACCCGAAAGTGTCAGACCGGCCATCGCGCCAACACGAAATCCAGTTGCGTTTATTCCGAGCATCGAACCGAGCTCGTTTCTCGGTGTCGCGTCGGTGATAATCGCCGCGCTATTTGCACTGATGAGTGCGGCTCCGCTCCCTTGTAGGAACCTGCACGATATCAGCATGTAGGGATTGATCGAGAGCGCGCAGAGCGCGGAGCCCACAGTGAACACAATGAAACCCAAATTGTAGAGCTTTACACGCCCGAAGATATCGGCAATCCTGCCAAAGACCAAGAGGAAGATTGTCGCCGAGAGCAGGTACGCTTGGGTGATCCAAACAACTTCCTCGGCGCCCGCGTTGAGCTGCGACGCGATTGTTGGGAGACCGATGATAGCGATCCTGGTATCGATACCGCCCATGGTGGCACCGACAGTTGTGACTGTGAGCGCCGTCCACTTGTACTCCACTTGAAAAGCACGACAGCAGTTCGCTTCATTCTCATAGCCGAGGACTTAATCATTCCGCAGGCATATTGTTAGTAGTAGAAGTTGGGAGATTACTGAAGTGTGCAAATTGAGATTCACAATTCTTCGTTACTCAAAACAGAAATGAGAGGCGTTGATGTTCGCAGTAAAGAATTGTTCGGCAGGAGCGATACAAGTTTGGAGTCCGTAATCTGAGCGCCCTTGTAACAGTGTAACGTTCAAATCGTATCTCAAGATCCAATCACCCAGCCATTTTCCGAATTTGGGCTGGACGTTGAAATGACCCATTTTGTTCATTCAGGGTCCTCCGCGATGCTTCCCAAAGCCGCGTTAGGGCGACTGTCGAATCTGCAATTGCTGATAACTTTGCATATAACACAAGCCTGAGCTCGAACGGTCATTCATTTTTTGCTAGATCTGTTAGGGTTACGCAGCTTGCTTCGCAATGTTTAGGACGAGAACATTGTGTTTCAAGCTCTTCAAGCCGAATTGATCACCTGTTCTCGACAATTGTCGAGAAAGCGAGGGGGTACCCCCCTAGAGGGGGTACGTAACGGAGCTAATTTGCTATTTAAAGCGGGAAATTGAGAGGTAAGCTTCCCTTTATCGGCTCGATAGAGTTAGGGCACAAGAGTTTCAGATTTTTCGGATTTTCGAGGATGTTTTGTGAATTCCGCCGCTCACATAACACGCTGTGAGAAGAATCCGCGGTGTGGAATTCAATGGAACAGTGCAAAAACTCCACAATTATTGTATCCGCTGCCGGCTTTGTCGGGAGTTCTTCAGAACGTTCGTCGAGATTCAAGCAAACTCTCGCCCCTATTCTATGGCCCATCTAGTCCTATCACGCAGGCGTGCAGTAGTAGATGAACAAGTTGAATGCCGCGCGAATGTCGCCCATGCCGGCTCCGTTGTCTACGTTTCTGGAACTGTGCAGACGAGAGGATATTCCACGCTTCTCGTATCTTTGAGCTTCTCGACACTCGTCCAGATATAAAGTGGGTACACCGGTGTGAATATGCCATTCAGAGCGAGATTCTGAACGGGTGGAACTAAAAGACGCTATAGAGTTTTGATGTATATACAGATAGAACGCCTAAATCGAACACGAGATTAAAGGAGTTTGCAAAGGTCTCTTGCTTTCGTGCTAACGGTTCGGCCTAACGAGAGATGACTTTTTCTAGTTGGTTTCTTTCCGCTGAGCAATGCTGCGTAGAGGACGACCTTGAATAAGTTCCAAAGTTAGGCACACAGAGCAAACGGGGCCGGTCGAGACGGAGCCACACCTCTCGCACCGCATCGCCTTTTTCATCTTTGAAGGTGAGAGTTCAAGAGACGACGAGATACCCAATACTGTTCTCAAAGTGCCGTACTTTATTCCGGGGTGCTTTGATTCAAGCTCGTTCAGATGAAGTCTGATTTCGCTCCTTATCCCCTCATCCATGTAAGGGCATGATTCGCTCTGGAAAGGGAGGTTGTTCAGATACGCAAAGAGAGCGATTTCCTGTTCATATATCTCGATCATTGGCTTGATTCGTCTTAGCTTGAACTCCGAGTTACTCCCGGACGAGGAAGGGTCTAGCCACGATATTCTTTCTAGGTCACCGGAGTACAGGTTTATGAAGAAAGTCTGGAGCATATCGTCCAGGTTGTGGGCAGTCGCAACCACGTTGACGCCAAGTTGCTCGGCCGCCCTGTCGATGGATCTTCTCCTGAGCGGTCCGCAGACCGCACATGAGGTCGTCCTCACCCCCTTTGAGCTTCTATCCTTCAACGCACTGTCGAGCGTCTGCCCAAAGAACTCCCTGTACGAGCAAACGAGCAGCTCGACGGATAGTTTCTCCGCAAGATCTTTCGCATTCTTGATTGCTTCCTCTCGATAACCTTCTATCCCTTCGTCAATAGTGAGTGCAAAGAGTTTTGTTCCATGTCCCTGTGTTATCTTGCTCAGGATGTAAAGAAGCGAGGTAGAGTCTTTCCCTCCAGAAACAGCAACGCCAACCTTGTCGCCGTATCTTAACATCTCGTACTTGGAGATCGTCTTCTTTACCTTCCCAATTATGGAATTGTTGAAGCATTCGGCGCAGAGTGACTCGCCATTGTAAGCTCGAAAGTACACCGTCTTTCCTCCACAGCGGCAGCGGAGACTCTTAGCAGCCCTTCTTGGATTCGATGGAGCGCTGTTGACATTTCTGATAATTGGCATTGCTTGGCCGGCTTGATCAGAACCGCCCGAAAGGGAGGCAGTACGAATGAATTTGACCGGTTCCAACTCTGGCTTGACCGTCTTACTGCAATCAGAGTTGGTACTAACCTTATTAGCATTGATTCCAGAAATGGATTTCGCGCGCTCCCTGGACAACGATGTGAGCATTCCTTTAGAGTTGACCGACTACAAGAGATCAGCCTCGATTGAAGACGAAGGTCTTAGAGTCCAATCTGGAAATGAAGCACACCCCATCCAGGAAAGCACTGGCGGCACGCCGGTTGCGGGGAGCGATGTCGGCTCCGAAGAGAATCCAAAGTCGGTCACATTCTCCTATGGAATAGTCATGGTTAGGACGAAAAGGCTCCTGAGCCTTCTGGATAGATTTGCAAAGTTCAAGATCTTCGGGTTGCTCGGGTGGGCCTTTCTAGGGATCACACTCGTCTCCGGTGCGTTCATGGTCTGGCTTATGCTCTATCAGAGTTACATAGTGCTGAACGGTAGTCTTGCGTTTCGTTGCGCGATCGGCGCTGCGACGGCGCAGCAGTGTAGTGCCCACGGGCTCCCTGTCGGACAACAGCCTGGTCTGCAGGCGTACCTGCTGCTCCCCGGAATCAACCCATTCATCCCAGTCCTGTACGGTTTGATTGGAATTATCGTCGCGGTTGTGATTCACGAAGGCACTCACGGAGTGCTTGCAAGACGCTTCAAACTACCTGTAAAGTCCACTGGAGTCCTATTCTTTCTAATTGTCCCTATCGGCGCATTCGTCGAAATTGATGAGAAACTGATCCAAAAGTCAAGGTTCAGAGAATCGGGAAGGATCATGGCCGGCGGTCCCGGTAGCAACATACTAGTTGCCCTACTTGCCTTGGGCCTTCTCCTACTCCTTGTCGGCGGGTTGGTACCTGCGCATTTTGATGGAGTCTACGTCGGAGCAATTGTACAGAACAGCCCTGCCGATGGTCTTCACCAACTAGGCTATCTTCAAGCAGGCGATGTCATTGTCGCGGTCAACGGGACCAGGGTTCACTCGGTCCAGAACCTTTCGTCTTATCTCTCGAGCACTCATCCAAACGAGTCACTCATACTATCGGTTGATCATGGAGGCAAGCTGAATAACTACTCCATTGTACTCGCACAGAATCCGACCAACAAGTCAATCACCGCTGGTTTCATTGGCATAGCCCAGTCCGTTAGCGACTCAGATCTTGTCAATACCAAGAACACTTACGTCGATTCCTTCTTTTCGAGACCGCTGATTTACCTTGTTGTTCCGGGCATCGTCCCACAGGCGGATAGTGTTGTCCCGTTCTCAAACCAACTCAACGTCCTGTATACCTCACCTACGCTGGGAGCCGCGTGGTATCCAATTGCCCTTAGCTTGTTCTGGATATGGTTCATCAACGTAAACCTTGCATTTTTCAACGCCATCCCACTCTACCCGCTGGATGGTGGCCAAGCGATGCTGAACTTTTTCACGCACTTTGGAAGAAAGGGAGTTGAGAGTAGGGCAAGGGCTCTTACGACGGGCATCTCGATTCTGATGTTCGCGATAATTCTGACCTTCCTTTTCCTTCCAAGGCTCCTCGGCGCGATACCATTCTAAAATAACCCAAAAGTTTCAGATTAGTATCCGCGCTTTTGGGTGCAAGTTCTTACGATCTGGGCGCAAATCTGAGCAAACCCACGACCCCGCCGAGCGAATTCACCTGAGCACCTAGATCGGTAGAGGAGTCGAGGAGAAAAGTCTCGCCTCTGTATTCCTCAACGGTGTTTAGCAGGAGGACGACCGAATCTTCCTCAACGCCAGGGAGCGAGAAGATCTTATCCGAAACTAAAAGTGACTCAACTGCCCCCTTCTGCGCCGCTGTCAACGTATCGGTGAAGGCGAGTGATACCCGCTGGTCGCCAAGAGAAATTCTTCGCATCACTTCATGCATTATCTTTGAGACCTTTGCAATCCTGCTCTCGCCTAGTGCTTCCTGCAACGCCGGAGTCCTCAGCGCCGTGTAGACGCCGTCCTCCCCAGTTACGTCAGAGCCCTCAAGTGCCCTAGCTTCAGCAAATTCCTTGCTTCTGTTTTGAGAGATGTAGTTTGCGAGAGCATTCTTCGTGGTGCTCGGGCCAAGGATGTATACACGTTTTGAACCCTCTGGATTCACGGACACAAGTGCATCCACGATCTTCTCAAAGTATCCAGCGCTCGAACTCACTCGCTTTGACTCCTGATACATCTTGCCAGATATCCCAGACTCGATCGTGGGAAGGATCTGAAGGTGGGTTCCCTTGATAACTCCCAGACCAGCTTCCCTGCGATCAAGAGCGATAATGGAGAAACTGTCGCCAGGAACACTAGAGCTTTGGATCAGGTTTTGCTCGACGGCGCTGAAGCCCTTTGATTTCCTAATCGAGATCCTGCGCCCCTCGGATACGCTTAGCGAGTGAAACGATCCCTTACTGATCAAATCACTCGAAACGTCAACAATCTTTCCGGATATTCTTAGCCTTGAGAGAGTGCTGTCGAGCGTTATGCTCTCAACCTCGAGAGTCACTGTGACCTTTATCCTCTCCTTTTCAGGCCTTGCGTACTCACTGGTTTCCTTGAATACTCTTGAGGTCTCTCCCGCGACCAGATCCCCGGAAGAAATTATCCTGCGCAAAGCCCAGAGATCATCTGGTTGCTCCGGTGTCAGTGTAGCAAATCCGTGCTTTGGGTCAAATCTGTTGATAATCAAAGGGAATAGCCCGCCACCAAAAATGTGTAACGAGGTCAGATGGAATAATGCAGACATCCTCCAAGAAGGAGGATCGAGATCGCAATGATCTGACGCAATCCGTACGTGAAAAAGGTTTAGAGAATGCATTATTCACCCGAAAAGTCTTTGTTTACAGCTTAACGCAATGAAGACAATGCGGTCGAAACAGTACTGACAGACGAAAGCAGAAAAGGAGGCGGAGCCCCGCTTAAATCTACCCGTGCTTTTCCAATGCAGAATACGCGGAAGAGAGGACTCTCCGCAAACACTTCCGCTGCGCTCGGAGTCCCAATGACTCTACTCGAGTCCGAGATCTCTAAAACTGTAAATTGAGATATTCTCGGGCTTGCCCTGAATCTCACCAGTTCTGTGGCCGGTGACGGACTCGATGCCCACCTTGGAGGCAGTATCGATGAGCCGCTGAGTGACAATCCCGTCGAAGACGAGATGCTTTGCTCCCTGCGCGTCTCCAATCTTGGAAACAAGTTCATTGACGGGCATCCTAGCAATCTCCTTCCAATCAGAATCGAAAACTTTAGCTTCGAGCGTCCCGTTTATGACTGGATATTCCTGTTTTACCTTCTCGGCCGTCTCAGGACTCATCGGTTGGGACGGAGGAATTGGAGCTGCTCTCCTCGCAGGTTCTTCCTCGAGTTGCGGCCCCGCACCCTCTTCGGGGTGTCTAGCAAACTCCGACCCGAAAGCGCCTTCGGCGCGAGGGGGCCTTCGCTCTTCGAGCTCGTACTCCTGACCATGTCTTTCTCTACCGCCAAGCCGACGATCATTTCTCCCAACACCCCTTCGCTCGTATCTCCCGCGGTCTCCATACCTACCATGGTGCTCCACACGACGCTCCCTTTCTTCCCGTCGCTCTTCGACAGCTATTGGTGCCTCCTCGGGTTTTGCCTTGAGTATCTCAAGAATCTCGACTGGCGTTAGCTCCTCAACTTCTCTTCCTCGAGGAGCACGGAAGACTTTGTCAATCCGCGCAACTTGAGAAAGCTCCTTGAGTATAAGATCGCCGCCTCGGTCGCCGTCCAAGAATGCGTAAACTGTCTTTCTCTTCGCGAGCTCCTTCACGGTCTCCGGGACGCTAGTGCCCTCTACGGCGATTGTATTCTCAATTCCCGCGCGGAGGAGATTGATGATGTCGGCCCTTCCCTCGACGACGTAGATGATGTCAGAACTCGCAACCGAGGGGCCTGCGGGAAGACCTTCCCTTCCGTAGCTGATGACTCTCCCTTTTTTCGTGGAATCGACAATATCCTTTAGGGACTCTTCGCCCTCGCTCGCAGTTTTCGAGGCCCAGTCTTTCATGATGGACTTTGCGCGGTCGACTATGACCTTCCGCCTGTCTGCCCTTACGTCGGATATCCCGACGAGTGTAAAGCGCGCCTCACACGGGCCTACCTTGTCCACGTTCTCGACGGCTGCAGCGATAAGAGCGCATGTGGAAACGTCTGTGCTCATCGGAATGAGCACCTCGCCAGTAGTCCTTCCATTATTGGATTGAAGATTGATTTCTATGCGACCAACCTTCCAAGTCTTCTGCAACTCCTGTAGGTTCATCTCTGGGCCAAAAAGCCCTTCGGTTTGTCCAAAGATTGCGCCTATTAGATCTGCTTTTTCTACAACTCCTTCTACTTCAAAGCGTAATTTTACTAGATATTTTACAATGCTTTTTTCTTGACTCAACGAAACTACAACCACCAAAAGTAAGATGCAATTGGTAATTCGTCAAACCTTACAACTTTAAGAAAGCGGAATTGCGCTTTTAAGCCTTTAGCGAAAAATACCGTCACCGGCTCACAACAATTAAAGGAAAAGCCTAGTAATATTGAAATATTCTGACGAGGTCTCAGAGAGATTAGTCTCTCACAGATGACACCTAAGAAATTTGATTATTATGCTCCAACTACGATAAACGAAGCCATCCAGATACTGCACGACAACGAGGACTCGAAGGTTCTTGCCGGAGGCCAGAGCCTCTTGGCGCTTATGAAGCTCAGGTTGGCGGCTCCTGCCTCACTTGTGGACATTTCAAAACTGGAGAACATGTCCTATGTCCGCGAGGAGAAGGACTATCTGGCAATAGGTGCACTAACTATCCATGACATCATAGAGCACAATCAGTTCATCAAGGACCACTTTACGATTCTGACGGATGCCGCAAGCAAAATAGGCGACCAGCAGATCAGAAACAAGGGGACGATAGGCGGCAGCTCCTGCCACGCAGATCCGGCGGCCGATTTGCCCACTGCACTCACGGCTCTGGCTGTAAATTTTGTTGTCGTTGGAAAGAACGGGCAACGTGTGATACCTGCAAAGGATTTCTTTGTTGACACCTTTACGACTTCTGTAGGAAAGGACGAAGTGGTCACGGAAGTCAGAATCCCGTATCTTCCGCCTCATTCTGGTTCCGGTTACATCAAACATAGCAGACGCGAGGGCGATTTTGCCATAGTTGGAGTTGGAGCAGTCGTAACGGTGGGCGAGGGCAACATCTGCAAAGACGTAAGGATTGGGTTAGGAGCTGTTGGTGCAATCCCTCTCCGCGCCACCAAGGCCGAAGAGTACCTCAAGGGCAAGACGCTAGATGACAAGAATATTGTCGCAGCTGCCGAAGTTGCAAATGACGGGGCAGATCCTCCTTCAGACATGCATGGCAGCAGGGAGTACCGGTTGGAGATGATCAAGGTCTTCACGAAGAGAACGCTAAAGCTCGCAATGAGCAGAGTAAAGTAAGTTTACCGAGAATGGAAAAGGAAAAAGAAAAGAGATAGAGAGAGGAGAAGAGAGTAGAGCTATGCAGTCACTGAAGACAGATATGATAACTGTAACATGCAAGATCAACGGCAAGGAGTATAGCGGCATGGTGGAGCCGAGGACTCTGTTGGTTCATTTCCTGAGGGACGACCTCAACCTAACCGGGACGCACATCGGCTGCGATACGGGCCACTGCGGCGCGTGCACAATTTTCATGAACGGCAAGACTGTGAAATCATGCATGGTCCTTGCAATCCAAGCACAGGGAGCAAACCTGATGACCGTCGAAGGGCTCGCCGACGGCGACAAGCTTCACCCGATCCAGGAGGCATACTGGGAGAATCACGGCTTGCAGTGCGGTTATTGCACTCCGGGAATGCTAATGTCATCACTCTTCCTCCTTCAGAGGAATCCTGACCCAACCGAGGAGGAGATCCGAAGAGGGATCGAGGGTAACCTTTGCAGATGCACCGGTTACGTCAACATCGTGAAATCAATCAAGGCGGCTGCAAAGAAGATGCAACAGCAGCAGGGAAGTGCTGCGCCCTCGATTCAGGCCAAGGCTGGTCATTAAACGGATTTAGTATTTCCAAATTCAACTACGCGATTGCACTTCGTTTTTCCCTGCAAGTGAAAGTGGAAGGGCGGTGTTATTCTAGGAAAAATTGGCCACCGTCACCGAGCTGGTAAAGGCAGAAGAGGAAGCAAAGCCAAAGCTCTGGCTGGGCCAACCACTCAAGAGGAAAGAGGATCCGAGACTGATCTCTGGTCTCGGAAAGTATGTGGATGACGTAAAGCTTCCAGGGCTCGCCTACGCTTCAATCTTGCGCAGTCCTTACGCACACGCAAGAATCAAGAGCATTGACACCAGCAAGGCGGAGAAGCTCACTGGCGTCCTCTGCGTTATTACAGGCAGAGATGTCGTCAAAATCACAGACCCCTTCCTTCAAATTTCACCTGCGCCTGCAAACAAGCTGAAGGACTACTGCCTCGCGGTTGACAAGGTAACCTATGTAGGAGACCCCGTTGCAGCCGTCGTCGCAGAGTCGAGGGGAATCGCCGAAGATGCCCTTGAACTCATTGAGGTAGAATACGAGCCTGTTGACCATGTCATAGACGCGAGAAGGGCGCTAGAGAAGGACGCACCGGTACTTCACGAAGAAGTTGGCTCAAACCTTGTTTTTTATGGCAAGTGGGACTACGGAAACATTGAGCAGGCGATAAAGACCGCCGACAAGGTCGTAAAGGCGACGCTCCACTTTCACAGGTTCAGCTCTACACCTATTGAGAACAACGGAGTCGTTGTGAATTACGACAGGGCGACTGGCTTTCTCAACATCTACTGCAACAACCAGATGCCAATGTTTTGCATACCTTGGCTTTCCTTTGGTCTGAGGTTTCCTTCGAACAGGATACGTATGATCACTGGGGACATCGGCGGAGGGTTTGGTACAAAGATCATTAACTATCCGTACATCGCTTTGGTCGCGATCCTGGCAATGAAGACAGGACGGCCCGTAAAGTGGACTGAAGATAGAAGAGAGCATCTTGCCGCGGCAAATCACGGAAACGAGCGTACATTCGACGTTGAAGTCCCGGTCAAGAGGGATGGCACGATCCTCGGCTTCAAGTTAAAGGCCTTCGACGACTGTGGTGCGTATACGAGGTATGAGCCGGCCGGAGCCGCCATTTGGGCGCAAGTTACTCCGGGATGCTATCACTTTGCGAACTTTGTAATGGAATTCTATCAGGTGATGACGAACAAGTGCCCCGTTGGACCCAATAGAGGATACTCTAGGTCACAACATTTGTGGATGCTTGAGCGCTCCGTCGACATTGTTGCAAGAGAACTTGGCCTTGACCCGGCTGAAGTTCGCTTGAAAAACTTCGTCAGGCCGGATGAAATGCCGTACGTTACACCAAGTGGGGGGATATACGACGGAGGCAACTACGGCGAGTCCCTGCGCAAAGTAATGAAGCTGATTGATTACGATGGGATTCGCGAGGAACAAGCAGCTTCGAGGAGAAAGGGAGGGAAGCTCATTGGAATCGGTCTGGCCACAGTCCTTGACTCGGGAACGAACAACTTTGGGCAGGTCAAAATTGTAAACCCTGAGAATCCATTCTCGGGGAATTCGGAGGCTGCGCGAATTAGCATAGACGGTTTAGGGCAAATACAGGTCGCTCTGGGAACCGTACCGCAGGGACAGGGACACGAGACCTTCGCTTCGCAGGTCGTGGCAGACGAATTTGGAGTCAGCCCTGATCAGGTGACAGTCCTCATGGGCTTTGACTCCGGTACAAACCCATACTCTCACCAGTCCGGTTCGTACGCCAGCAGGTCTGCAGTGATGGGAACGGGCGCCTTACTCGGAGCCGCAAAGAAGGTGAAGGAAAAGGCCGCAAAGATCGCCGCGCACCTTCTGCAAACCTCGCCCGAGAAGATCGATTTCAGAGAGGGGGCCGCGGTCGACAGAGAAACGGGGAAGAAGATTCCTCTCTGGCAGATTGGGAACGTCGCATGGGTGAACAACTTACTCTTGCCCGAAGGCATGGAGCCTGGACTCGTCGCGATCAACTTTTGGAGGCCGAGCTTCACTCTTCCAGACGAAAAGTGGAGGCACAATCAAACTCTGACCTACTCGTACCAGAGCCACGCCGCAGTAATAGAACTAGATCCAGAATCGGGCAAGTTCAAGATCCTGCGCTACGCCATAGTTGACGATTGCGGAACTCAGATCAATCCGCTGATTGTCGAGGGTCAGGTTCACGGCGCCGCAGCACACGGAATAGGTGCAGCGATGTACGAGAACTTTGAGTATGATGAAGAGAATGGTCAATTGAAGAGTAGCACTTTCATTGACTATCTCGTCCCGACTGCTCTCGACATACCCCACATGATAACCTCACACATTGAAACGCCCTCGCTCTTTGCGCCGAAGGGAATTCGCGGTGTAGGAGAAGGCGGCTGCACCCCAGTTGGAGCAATTTCGAATGCTGTTGAAGACGCTCTGGCTCCTCTCGGAATCAGGATTACGGACAGCCACCAGAATCCGCAGCAAATACATAAGTTGATAAGGGAAAAGGCCTCAAAGTGAAGCTCATAGCGTACGGGTAAGAACGACGATGGAAATAATTTTGTGGGTGAAAAATTAACAAGATATGCACTTTGAAGGTACATTCAATGTGAAGGCACCGAAGGAAAAGGTCTTCGGCATGATGCTCGATCCAAACCAGATCTCGCAGTGTATGCCCGATCTCCAAAAGCTAGAGGTAAAGTCACCTGACGATTTCACTGCCGTCGTAAAGGCTGGTGTGTCTTTCATAAAGGGAGATTTCACGTTGCACTTTACCACTGTGGAAAAGACTCCACCGACACACGCAAAGCTCGTTGCACACGGAACGGGAATCGGTAGCACAGTCGACCTTGACACTTTGATGGACATTGCTGACGCACAGGGCGGCGGAACTTCGATGAAGTGGTCCGCAGACGCGAAGATCGGGGGAAGGATCGCTTCAGTGGGTCAGAGGCTACTCAACGGTCAAGCAGAAAAAATTGTCAAGAACCTGTTCGAGTGCCTCCAAACCAAGCTAGAAGCCGCCTGAGCCCTTCGGCGGCCTTCATTCCTCATACTCTTTTTCGTTGTTTTTCTTTCATCGGTTCAGGGCATTTCAATGTCTAGTGCCCTGACAATACTCTTGTTACGATCGACCTGAATTCTGTATCGTCGACATTGGATTTTATCTCCTCAGATCTGCTCTTTACTTCGGAAAGAATCTTGTTGACCTGATCCTCGTTTGCGCTCATTCCAAGCTGCTTCAATTTCCACTCTATGGAGTGGGTGCCAGATTTCTTGCCGAGAAACACGCCGTGCTTGTTTCCAACAACATCCGGGAGGTAGGCCTCAGAGCCCAGATTGTACTTCATCCAGCCTGCAATCGAGATTCCAGCTTCTCTAGTGAACACCCTTTCCCCAACGATCGGCTTATTTGGCGCGAGCGGAAACCTCGTGCACTTCTGGACTAGCTCTGAGAGTCTCTTGAATTTTGAAAAATCAAACCGCACAGGCTGGCCGTACAGGAATTTGAGCGCCATCGCGACCTCCTCAAAACTCGCGTTGCCTGATCGTTCGCCGATTCCGTTGACAGAAGTGTGAATCACACTCGCGCCGTTCTGAACCCCGGAGATGGAAGTGGCAACTCCGAGCCCAAAGTCGTTGTGCGTGTGAACCTCGAGCGGCTCCTTGACTACTTTGTGTATCTCGCGTATCATCTTCCCAAATCCTTCGGGTGTGACGCATCCGAATGTATCTACAATGACGAACGAGTCGGGGTGCGCCCCCTCCGAGACAGCCGCCAAGACGCGCTTGTAAAAATCAAAGTCGGCTCTCGTTCCATCAACTCCGAAGAAAGCTGTCCACAGTCCGTGCTTCTTTGCGTAGTCAATGGCCTCGACGGCCCTCTGAGTCACCTGATCGTTTGTCCAGTTGAACTGCTTCAACTTGGGATATCCCACTGGCCCTTCACAGATGATCCCTTCGACGTCGCATCTTAGGGCGGTGTCTATATCTTCCTTGACAAGCCTTGAAAAGGCAAAGACCTTCGATTTCAAACCTAGGTGAGCGATCTCCTTGACAGCGTCAAAATCCTCCTGTGAAACGACTGGCATGCCCGCCTCTATCCTGTGCACGCCGACCTCGTCGAGCATCCTTGCAATCTCGACCTTTTCGTTCTTCCGAAGGACCACACCCGGCGTCTGCTCGCCGTCACGAAGCGTAACATCGTGAAAGACTACCTCACTCGGGAAGTGAAATTTGGACATGACCTCTTCGTCAAAGTTGTACTGGCTGACCCAATAGTCGCTTCCTACCCATTTTCCATTTTCTAAACTCAAACTACTGCTCAACTGCTCCTTGGATTTCTTTTTTCTTGCTGCTTTGAAACCAAAAACCTACTCGAATGTGCAGGTCCTTCTAAGAATTAAGAGCGAACGTCCTTCCTAGAAAAAGCATTCTCCACGTACTACTCGATGCACAAACCCGATCGGAAAAGTAAAGCCAAGAACGCCATCTCCACTGAACGTGTTCATTCTTCATACTCTTTCGATGCGGTCATTCAAATCTTATCTGTTTGGAGGCATTTTTTCCGATTGTGCCCAAGATCGCACGCGCGCATCCAAACACAAATTTAGCTGATCCTCCAGGTACTATCTTGGAACTGTCTGCACACGGTGGTTTGAATTTAGAAATTGTTCGAAAATGAAAATACTCTTGGCAAGCTGAGAGCTCAGGGAAGAGAGTCCTACTTTCACGAGTCATACGAAAAGGCCGTCGAGCAAGTTAGGAAGGGCAAACTGGGAAAGAACTACCCGATGATCATCGGCGGGAAGGATGCCTTTTCCAAGGAAGGAACTTTCGTAGACAAGAGCCCCTCCGACACAGATCTTGTCGTCGGATACTTCCAAAAGGGGACAAGGCAGGACGCCAAGGAAGCAATACGCGCAGCAAAGGACGAGTTTGAAGAGTGGTCCTCCACCCCGTATCAGGATCGCGTGAAAATATTTAGGCGCGCAGCGGACATTGTCAGTGAGCGGAAATTCGAGCTAGCGGCCGAGATGACCTTCGAGAATGGGAAAAACAGATACGAAGCCGTGGCGGATATCGACGAGGCAATCGACTTCCTGAGGTACTACTCGGAGGAGTTAGAGCAGAACAAAGGTTTCGACAGGGTAATGAGAGGCGTCGTCCCGGCCGAGCACGCGAGATCCATTCTCAGGCCATACGGCGTGTGGGCTGTAATATCTCCCTTCAACTTTCCTCTCGCGATTGCAACAGGTATGAGCACTGGTGCCTGCATCACGGGGAACACGGTCGTGCTCAAACCAGCCTCGGATACGCCGCTGATGTCCTACGAACTGGCAAGGTTAGTGCATCGCGCAGGAGTCCCTGGCGGCGCCTTCAACTACGTCACCGGCCCGGGTTCCACGGTTGGTTCCGAGCTCACGGAGAACGAAGATGTCGAGGGAGTCGCTTTCACCGGCTCCTGGGATATCGGAGCGCACTCTTTCGTAGAGTTCCAGAAGGGAAGGCCCAGACCCTTTATCGCAGAAATGGGAGGTAAGAACGCAACCATAGTCACAAAGAATGCGGACCTAGAAAAAGCGGCGGAGGGCGTGATCAAGGCGGCGTTTGGATACGGAGGGCAAAAATGCAGTGCTTGCTCAAGGGTCTACGTCCAGAATTCTGTCAAAGATGAGTTCGTGAAAAGACTCGTTGAGAAGGCTTCCGCGTTGAAGGTCGGAGACCCGGCGGAAAAGGAGACCTTTCTTGGACCGCTGATCAATCAGAGCGCGTACACGAACTTTGCAAGGTACGCCGAAGAGGCCAGGAACTCTGGTGGCAGAGTCGCATTTGGAGGAGGCGTGCTCAAGGAAGGCAAGTATGCGAAGGGGTACTTCGTCGAGCCAACAATACTCGTCGATGCTCCGGCTGGCTGCAAGCTTCTCAAAACTGAGCTCTTCGTCCCCATACTCGCTGTTGAAGCTTTTGGCGATCTCGAAGGCGCGATCAACGAACTCAATGATGTTGTGTACGGCCTGACGGCGGGGATCTTCTCCGCGGACAAAAACGAGGTTGACACCTTCTTCACAAAAGCAAAGGCGGGCGTCCTCTATGCGAACAAGGTTTCTGGCTCAACAACAGGGGCAATGGTCGGCGCGCAGCCATTTGTCGGGTGGAAGAAGAGTGGATCCAGCGGAAAGGGGGCAGGTGGCCCATACTATCTTCAGCAGTTCCTCAGGGAACAGAGCCAGACCTTCTATACATGAAAGTTCCAGAAGGAAATTGCTCATTGGTCTAGATCAGCATTCCAGACCGCTTAAGCCAATTGCCTGGCAATGCCATTACGTGCAGTGCATTGCGCTTCAGGAAGGACTCCTGGCCCTCGTTTCTTGTCCTCGTCTCTAGCTTTACTGCATTTTATGCAACAATCGAGGTATTCCTGTTCGCCAATAGGAACATCTTCGGCACGACGGGCATCGGAAACGACGCGGTCATGCTGCTGATCTCATTCCTTAACGTGGCTCCAGCAGGACTCTTCGCTTTCTCCGTGGTATCCGCGCTCCCTCCAAGGGTCTGCTCGCAATACAATGAAGAGAGCGTGATGCGCTTCGCACCTCTTAGACTGAAGGCAAGAGTGGCTCTCCTCTACACGACTTTCAACGATTTCCTTCCAGAGTACGCTTCGTACAATTTTGAGCAAAGTGAACTAATTGCGCGTGAAGGTTCAGAAAATGCTGCTTCTTGCCGTTGTTCCTTCTTCATACTGGACGACAGCACTCTATCTTCAAAGAGGAAAGAGGTAGACCGGTTTGCCGCAGAACATGATCGGTGCAAGGTGCTAAGGCGCGCCTCAAGGAAAGGGTACAAGGCGGGCGCGATCAACAACTGGGTGCGGGCATACGGCCAGAACTTTGACTACATCTTCATCCTCGACACGGATTCGCAGGCAAGCGCCTCGGCAATCAAGAAGTGCCTTGACCTCGCAAGGAGGGACCCAAGACTCGCCCTGATCCAGACGAAGACGCTCACGATGACGTCGAACCCTTCCAAGATGACAAAGTCAAGCGTCACAATCCAGCACGCGTACATGGCCGTTGTCCAGAATGCGATGAGGAACATGGGGAGCAGTCCTTACTATGGCCACAACGCGCTCGCCAGGATAGACGCCCTGAGAAAAATTGGTGGGTTCATAGAAGAGAGCAACGAAGACTACAAGACGCTCGCAAGGCTCCACAACGCGGGGTACGAATCACTCTACGCGCAGAGCGCCGTTACCTGGGAGGAGATCCCGCCTGATTACTTTGGCGCGAGGAAGCGAGCGCTCCGCTGGGCGAGGGACGCTGTGGGACAGCTCGGGCTTCTACGCTTCAGAGTGCCGCTTTGCATGATAATCTACCTGATCTACGGCTGGGTCACCTACATGGCAAACATAGTGATGCTCGGTCTATTCTTCCTTCTATCGGTGCGCTCCTTCTCGCTCCAGATTTCAAACATGGGACTTCTCGGCGACCTCGCGGGGATTCTCACAATGTCTGTGATAGTCCTCTGGCCGATGCTCTCCCTGCGTGTCAGCGACCCGGAGCTGAACGTGAAAAGCATTGCCTCTGCGGTGCTCTGGGGGACGGTTTTCAGTGTCCCGATGACTGCTCCGGTGAGCCTACAAATCGCAAGGACCACGTGTGCAAAACTTGGCGCTGCCCTAAGAGGAGCGCTTGGACTCATGAAGTCATCAGTAAACGAGGAGTTCGTCGTTACGCCGAAGGTGAGGTCCGAAGGGGGAACCTTTGGATCTGTCCTCGGAAAGCTCAAGGTCGAATTCTTATTAGGCTCTGCTCCGCTGTTCCTCGCACTCGCCTCAGGTGCGTACTTCTTTCTCCTCTTCTCGCTCGCACAGATACTCTCGCTGATCTTACTTCCTCTTTTCATCTTCTCCGAAACTAGTCCGCATCGGTCGTTCAGACACGTCCCCATTTCTGCAAAGGAGTATGCCCTGAACTATAACAGGAGGACCGTTGTGCCTCAGGGAACGCCTCAGTACGTCTACCTTGCGACGCGCTAGTCTGAGATATACTCGCTTTTTTCTTCTTACTCTTGCTATATCTCTCTCCCCATTGCCTTCATCGCACTCGTATAGCAACAAGGCATAAAGCAAAGATCTGGAGGATAATCGACGACGCGTGACGGTCTCAAAAACAAATTGACTTCGCCCACATCTCCTTCTCCAGACACAGAGTGGTTCCTCTCAGGCAGCTCAGAGCGCGCACAGGCAAACCCGTCGCTTTCAAGGTTTGATTCGTTCAACGTCGCCGTATATCCCATACTGATCGTCGACGACAACGAGGGCGTCTGCATACTCATTGCAAGAATGCTCTCAAACATTGGTTTCAAATCGATATACATTGCAAACAGCGCAAAGCAGGCATACGACATCTTCGGGACGCAGATGGCGGAGCTGGAAAGGGATCCGATAATCTTCCTCGACCTGAGGCTGCCAGACGTTCCGGGCGAGCGCGTGGCAAAGAAGATCATGGAGATACGCCCCTCTTCGAGGATTATCCTTGTCACGGCAGAGGATTCCTCCGCCGAGAGTTCGCAGGAGGCCATGCGCCAGGGTGCCGCCGCGTACATCCAAAAGCCAATTGGACTATCGAAGATCAGGAACGTGCTCGCCGACATTCTCGAGGACATGGAGAATGGCGGTGAAGATGGAAGAAAGCTTCGAAATGGTGACAACGGAACTGACACCGAGAAGATGATCAAGCGAGGGATTTTGGGAGGAGTCGAGTGATTTGGCTTGAAGGCCTCAGTCATGCTTGATAGGGGGAGCAGGTACGAGGTCCTTACAGTTGCCGATTCCGGGGAAGGAATAGGAACCAAAAATATCTCCGTACTCCTGCTGCACAAGGTAACCGAGACAGGCTCTCCGTTCATAGTCGTAGCTGGATACTACCTCAACGAGGTTGGGGCGTTTGATTCTAGCGTTCTTGCCGAGATCGAAACCGTCCCAGAGTCCGACTATTCCTGGCTCAAAGACTTGATTAGGAGCAGCAAGAGTAAGACCGAGGAAGGTTCGAGGAACTACAAGAGAATCCCGATTACCTTCTGGTAGCGTTTTTGCTCGGTAATTTAGGGCAATACAATATTCCATTTTTATTTCTAGCGCTTTATGTTCGTCACCCTGAGTTTGAATACAAGGGTCTTGCCCGCCATCGGGTGCCTGCCGGATTTGCCATAAGCCTTCTCCGGTGGAATTGTGACTTCCTTTTCCTCGTTTATCGCCATGCCAGTTAGCGCCTCCTCGAACCCCTGGATCACCTGGCCGGCGCCGAGTTTGACCTGAAGCGGCCTGTAATCCCTTGCCGGCGTGTACAACCCGGCCTTTTTCGCCTCTGATTCGATGGAGGTGTCGAATACTTTCCCGCCGACGTACTTTCCGATGTAGTGAACCGAGACCGTGTCCCCTTTTTGCGCTTCCAATTCTGAACTCATGTTGCTTCTTGAACTGACCACACTCGACTTGCCTCTTTTTTGTACTTTGTTGCATCCGAGCGTCATACCACCCGCAGTGATCGCCTTTGCTTCCCCGGTGACTCTTGAGAATTGAAACAAACGTTTATGTCAGCCCGGAGCGGCGCTTGCCTGCGAGTACGCGGATTACAATTATGCTCGCATCTGAGAAACGGCATGGTGTTGCCACAGCAGTAGCCGCGGGTGCCGCCGTGGTTGAGGAAAAGGGGCCGCACGGGGAACTTGAAGAGTCGGTGAAGCAAAGACAACGCGACGAGCTCCGTGAGCACCGGGCGGTCGGGTCTCCCCTGAGACGCGTGGAAGACCGCAGGCTGATTACAGGCAACGACAGGTACATCGACAATTTGAAGTTCCCGGGCCTGATCTACGCGGGATTTGTGCGCAGCCCCTACGCGCATGCCAAGATAAAGAAAATCGACACCTCCAAACTTGAGAGCAACCCCCAGGTCGTCTCCTTCATTACTCCGGAGGAGGCTAGGGCAAAAACTGCCCCAATACCTGTTGTGTGGCGCGTGCCATACTCCAAACTCCACGAGCACTATGCCCTCGCCCAGAGAACAGTCAATCATGTCGGGGATCCCGTCCTGTGCGTCGCGGTGAGGGACAAGTACGCGCTGGAAGATGCACTAGAATCAGTCAGCGTCGAGTACGAAATCTTGGATCCGGTCTTGGACGCGTCTTCGGCGGAGAAAGCGCTTCCAATACACGAAGAGCTCGGAACCAACCTTTGTTTTGCCGTTCCGATCTCCGCGGGGAACGTCGATGAGGCGCTTCGAAGTTCAAGCGTTGTGGTCTCGGGGACGTTCAAACTCTCGAGAGTTGCCGCGTCCCCGATGGAAGCGAGAGGGGTAATCGCAAACCCGGTGCCAGAGTCTGGCGCAGAGCTAACGGTGTACTCTTCGACGCAGTGGCCGCACATTTTGCGAACATCTCTCGCCGGGTGTCTGAATATCCCTGAGAATACGCTGAGGGTCGTCGCTCCTGACGTTGGGGGAGCTTTCGGAGTTAAAGGCGAGGTGTTTGCTGAGGAGATCGCGGTGTGCCTCCTTGCCCTAAAGTGCAGGCGGCCAGTCAAGTGGGTTGAGTCGAGGAGAGAGAGTTTCCTTGCGACGACACACGCGAGAGACCAGGTCCTCAAGGCGGAGGCTGGCTTTTCTTCGGACGGCATCCTGAAGGGGCTGAAGGTCGAGAGCGTGTGCGATTTTGGGGCATACCTGCACACGATAACCATGGGCTCGGGTTTCATAACCGCAATCTCATTCAACGGCCCGTACAAGTTCCAGAACTTTTCCATCGTCGCGAAGGGGGTGTACACGAACAAGGTGAGCTTGAGCGCCTACCGCGGCTTCGGGCAGCCGGAGGCAGCGTTCGTCTTTGAGCGCTTGATGAGCATGGGCGCTAAGAAACTCGGGATGGATCCTTCTGAGGTGCGCTTCCGAAACCTGATCGCACCCACCGAGATGCCCTACACAACCCCGACGGGCGGTGTGATCGACTCGGGGGATTACGCTTCTCTCTTCAAGAAGGCGCTTGATCTGGCGGGATACGAGGAGATGGTGAAGCGCCGCGAGCTCGCAAGGCGCGAGGGGAAACTCAGGGGCGTGGGCATCTCGCTTTACACCGAGACGAGTGGTTTTGCGCCGGGGTTCGTCTTTGCACACCTCGGGCTCACGATAGGCGGTTACGACTCTGCTACCGTGAGGATAAATCCCGACGGGAAGGTCGCCGCGACAACGGGCGCGCTTCCGCACGGGCAGGGGTTCAACACCACTCTTGCGCAAATCTGCGCTGATGAGCTCGGGCTCGACTTTGGAGACGTGCTCGCCTACCACGGCGATACGTCGAGTTCGCCGTACGGGCAGGGGTCCTTCGGCAGCAGGACGGTAGCCGTGGCGGGGAGCGCCGCGGTCCTCGCGTCGAGGAAGCTTGCGGAGAAGGTGAAGAGGATTGGGGCGCATCTGATGGGCATTGAAGTCTCGCCTACTGTTGCTGCAGACCTCATCCTTTCTGAGGGATCCGTTGTGTCGCGGTCTCTGGACAAGCGCGTGCCCATCAAGGAGGTCGCAAGGGCCGCGTATCGCGCGCACAACCTTCCACCCGACGTTGAGCCGGGCCTTGAAGCCACGGTCTACTTCAACCCCGTTGGATTGACCACTTCCTACGCCGCGCATATATCTGAAGTTGAGGTGGACCGTGAGTCCGGTATGATCAAGTTGCTGAAGCATGTCTGCGTACACGACTGTGGAAATGAAATCAACCCCATGATCGTCGAGGGGCAGATCCACGGCGCGATCGCGCAGGCGATTGGCGTGAGTTTGCTCGAAGAGGTTGCCTACGACGCGAGCGGGCAACTTGGCTCTGGCTCCTTCATGGACTACCTTCTTCCAACCGCAGAGATAATCCCGCCGATAGTGCTAAGCTCAACTACCGTTCCCACTCCGATAAATCCGCTGGGTGCAAAAGGGGTAGGAGAGAGCGGGACGATAATCGCGCCACCATCGATAGCAAACGCGGTGTCGGACGCTATTGCAGCGGAGATGAACACTCTGCCTATGACCCCCGAGCGGGTGTGGGCTGTAATTCGAGAACGAGCCTCGAAGCAGTGATAGATTTGAGATAGAAAGGGAAAATCCCTTGCGCGCTTTTTCTCATTGGACTTGCGTCTAGGCCGATTCTGCGCAACTCGATTATGGTTGCTGATATCGCGCTCTAATTCTCTATTCATATGACCTACCGTTTCCAGATTTGTATAACGAATTGGCTTCGTTACGTACCCCCTCTGTAGGGGGATACGAGCTTGAAAACTCGACAAGTGTCGAGAAGTCCAAGGATGTGAAGAACGGAATTACATACACCGAATAGCCCAGAAAGATTGACGGAACAACGTGAAATGCCACATTCTGCTTCTTCTTCAAGCCTGCATGAAAGGACTTGAGGGGGCTTGTAAATAGGGTCGGGAATTTCCATGATTCCTGAGCACTCATCTTATGAACGCCTAATGATACTGCGGGACGATACAAAATTTGTAGACTCAACCTTCGTTTCATTGAAGAATTCCTCGCTGCGGGTTCTATTCCTACAGCGTGTTGTAAGCCCGCGGCGGAATTTCCAAATCATCCTCGAAAATCCGAAAATCCAACTTGCGCCCTAATACTCGCCTCAAACCTAAACTGAAGGCTTCATTGCTCACGGTTTCCCGCTTTAAATAGCAAATTAGCTCAGTTACGTACCCCCTCTAGGGGGGTACCCCCTCGCTTTCTCGACAATTGTCGAGAACAGGTGATCAATTCAGCTTACAGGAATTGAAACACAATATTCTCGCTCTAATCATTGTGGAACAAGCCCTGTTGGCTTTCCCGAGCTGATACGTGGCTGTTCTATTGATATGAGAAATCATACCCGCTAGTTGTTATTAAGTGCAGATGAAGCGGGACTTCTAACCGGTGATTCTGATCCTATTCAAGAACTTGCACTTAGAAACTTGCTACTCCCTGCGTGAAGCTCTTTGATGATATCATCGTGGACTAATTCGAAATGCCGACGATTAGCTCAAGCGATCGATATATCGAAACGAAGAACTCGCAAGGGTAGACGTGGTGACAAAAAAGACTTGAAACGAAGGCGAGCAACTGCCTCGGCTTGCCTTCAAACTAACTAGCGCAGCAACAAGTCGCTTTGAAGAAAACGGACCGATTCTACGAAATGGAAAAGCTTTCCCTAGGTTCCTTCTTCCCACCCGCTGAGGTATCTGACCTGCTCCTCGTTCAGCTTGTCTATCTTGATGCCCAAGCTGTCCAGTTTGAGCCTCGCGACCTCCTCATCCTGCGATCTAGGGATCTCATACACGTTCGGCTCGAGCTTCCTCCCCTCCTTGGCGAGACGAACTATTGAGAGAAACTGGTTTGCGAAGCTCATGTCCATGACCTCGCTCGGATGACCCTCCGCGGCGGCGAGGTTGACCAGCCTCCCTTCAGCCAGGACATATAGCCTGTTGCCGTTGGGGAGGGTGTACTCCATGTTCTCCGGCCTTATCTCCCTCTTTCTGCTCGCGATCTTGTCGAGATCAGTAACGGAAACCTCGACGTTGAAGTGCCCCGCGTTGGCAAGAATCGCCCCGTCGCTCATGATGGCAAAGTGTTCCTTCGTTATCACGTTCTTGCATCCGGTTGCGGTGATGAAGATGTCTCCAACGGGAGCCGCGCTCTCCATTGACATTACGCTGTAACCGTCCATGCGAGCTCTTAGTGCCTTGATTGGATCGACCTCGGTGACTATGACGTTCGCGCCGAGTCCCTTTGCTCTGGAGCTGAGCCCTCTGCCGCAGTGCCCGTACCCCGCGATAACCACGTTCTTGCCAGAGAACAGGACGTTTGTGGCCCTGATTATGCCGTCGATCGCGCTTTGTCCGGTGCCGTAGACGTTATCAAAGTCTGACTTTGTCTCTGCATCGTTGACAGCAATTATTGGATACTTGAGTTTCCCATCCTTCGCCATTGCCCTAATCCTGTGGATCCCCGTCGTGGTTTCTTCGGTACCGCCCTCGAGCGTCTTGAGGTACTCGGGGCGCTTCATGTGAACCGTGAAGATCAGGTCGGCCCCGTCGTCGAGCGTGAGTTGAGGGTTCATCTTCAGCGTCTGGTCGATACACCAATAGTACTCTTCAGACGAGAGACCCCTCCACGCAAAGATCTCTGTACCGCTTGAATCAAGCGCCGCGGCGACATCGTCCTGCGTTGAAAGGGGATTGCACCCCGACCATGATACCACGGCGCCGGCGGCGCGGAATGTCTCGACAAGCACTGCGGTCTCCTTCGTCACGTGGAGGCACCCAGCAATTTTGAAGCCTTCAAGGGTTCTCTGATTGGAATGAATCTTGCGCAGCCTCATCAGCACGGGCATGCGCGACTCTGCCCACTCAATTTTCTTCCTTCCAGAATCTGAAAGCGAAGGATCTCTTATCTTGCTCATGGTCTCTTTCGAAGTCAAGCGTCAATTTGAGCTCTGAATCGATTTAAGGCTTGCAAGCCAACTGTGTGAGTGCAAGAATTCTGCCTTTGGATCCACGCTGAAATCGACCCTACCCTTTCGAATCACGCATTCCCCAATGGCGAAGCAAGCGATTTTTCCCCCTGACGCGATTTGCACTCAAAGGGATGATTCGCATCTAGAGAATAGTTTGATACTCACCAATAGGCACCGATCTGCCCTTTCCCATTCGAGCTGTATATCTTTCTCACGCAGTGCTCTCGATTGCTACCTCCGTCTCATTCTGCAACGGAACCCTTGCGCCACCAACCACCTGCAACTGCGGGAGGGAGCTCTCGATGTGCTTGCGAGAAGGCTCAAGCCACGGAGGCAGTTTCAAACTTTTCCCGAGCTCTTCAACCGGTTCATCGATTGTAAACCCCGGCGGATCTGTCGCTATTTCGAACAGGACGCCGCCCGGCTCTCGAAAGTAAATTGAGTGGAAGTAGTTGCGATTGATTATCGGAGTGACGTTGAGGCCCACCTTGACTATCTCCTGCCTCCAGGATTTTTGTTGATCATCATCGGGAGTACGCCAAGCGACGTGGTGTACTGTGCCCGAAAGTACTTCGCCGTGCGGAAGTGCCGACTGGCAGAGTACATCAACAAAAGCTCCTGCGCCGCCCTTGCCTACTTCGTACTGAAAGCGTTCGCCTTCTTCTTTGATCAGTCTGAAACCGAGAGTTTCCTTTAGTAGTAAGGCAGTTCTTTCGTACCCTTCTTCGGATAGAGTGACACCGTGGAATTCGGTAATCTCTTTGTCTTCGTCAATACGGGATTTGCTCCAGTGAGCGTCGCCGCTTCTACTTTTCGAAGAGGCATCAGAGCCAGCGACCATTTCAAGCTTCAGTCCGTCGGGATTGTAGAATGTGAAACTCTGCTCTTCCCCTTTGAATCGCGATGTTGGCTCCTCGGTGTCGATGCCGTATTTCTTCAGTCTATCGATCCAAAAAGACATGCTTTCTTTCGGAATTGAGAAAGAGACAGTGGTCGCCTGACCAGTTCCCCGACGTCGTCTGGGAGATCGTGGCCAGGGGAAGAAAGTCAGTACGGTACCAGGATGTCCGACTTTGTCTCCGCAGTAAAGATGGTAGGTTTGGGGGTCGTCATAATTCACGGTGAGCTTCACCAAGCGCACGCCGAGCACCTTTGTGTAAAACTCGAATATTCCGCTGAGGGTCGCTGGCTATTGCGGTAACGTGGTGTAGCCCGAGAATCTCCTTCTTCTTGTTTCTCTCATTTTCCAGATTGCTGGCTTGCATTGCTTCTTTTACTCACAAGCTTCCCCTTCTTGCCTTCTACTAACTCCAGGTAAGGATGGGGAAGATAAGAAAAGAGGTGATTCTGAAATTTAAGCACTCTAGTATCTTTTCACCTTGGAGTCGAAGGGAAAAGATCAACATCAGAGACATCTGATAATGCGCGGATAGGCCACGCCATTTGCTGGGCGCTTCATTTCTTTCCCCCCAAACAGATTCGGGCGAAGCCATATTACTGCAGAATCCGGCAGAGGAGCTTGTTCGACTGAACCGTCCTTGTCACTACTTAACGTAATTGTATTGTGGGTCCACCTGTTCAGTGCCGTGCTTTTCGTTGGTGGTTCGTTCTTCATGTGGATTGTCGTAATGCCTTCCTCACACCTCTTTGGCAAGAGCGAAGCGGAGAGGACGCAAATAGTCGGCAAAATTGCAAAGCAGTTCGGTAAGATCACCAACCCCATTCTAGCGATTCTTGTATTGACGGGGATCTACAATGCCTCCTGGTATCTTCCCTCCTTCGGTTACCTATTCTCATTCGGAAGCTACGGAGCGGATGTGCTCTTCGTCAAGGTCGTCCTCGTCATCGTGCTCATAATTCTGATCTATGCTCACGGCGCCTATTACGGTCGCAAGATAGTCCAACTCGCTAAAGACGGCGACGTAAAGGGAATCGCCGCAGTAAGGAAGAGGAGTCGGGTCATTTCCTTTGCGAACCTTGCCCTGATGGTAGCTGTGTTGATTCTTGCAGTGATGCTTCAGATGGCTCCTTGAGAAAGGAACACGTGAAACCTTCCAACACAATTCTGGCTTTCACACAAAAAGGCGGGAGAAAAATTAAGAAATCAATTGGTCCACTAGAACCAATTTCTATTTTTCCCTTAGCTAAGAAAGCAAGGATACAAAAATAAAGGGAAAAAATTCATTGCAACGGCCGTACGTTAGCGGCTGCTTCTACTCCTCTGAGTAGCGGCAAGCCCTGCACTATGCGATGAGTAAAGGAACAATTGACGAATCTGTTGAGAGTCCTTTCCACGTTAGCCTTAGCTCTACTGCTGCTTTCGGCTTTTTCGGGAATATATGCCGCCTCTCCTTTAACAACGCACGACGCTAATGCTTTGGGTAGACCTGCTACTGCCGCCGCTGCTTCGGTCGTGAATTCAACCGCTGCTACAAGTGGCGGGTCAACGAATTCGGTGTCAAGTTCAACCAGTTTGTCATCCTCGACATCTGCGGCGAATTCGAGCTCGATTTCTTCGTCAATAACATCCACGACACCTAGCACGAGCTCGACGTTTTCGCCCTCCACCAGCCAGAATGGCCCCAGGTACGTGATGCTCAGATTCGACGACAGCTTCCAGGATCAATGGGTCTATGCCCTTCCCTTGCTGGAAAAGCATCATTTTAGTGCGACATTCTGCGTGATCACGGGAGCGCTGACAAACGGCGGAATCTCAAATTCCGTGGGAAACGGAGGTTTTCAGTACATGTCCTGGCAGGAGGTGCAATCGATGTACGGCCAGGGATTCTTTGTCGTAGACCACTCGCTGACACATCCAAATATGAATCACCTGAACTCTTCGGCGCTCTACGATCAGGTGGTTGTTTCTGAGAACATGCTGAGTCAAAATGGGATACTTTACCCGCAATACGAAACCGACTTTTGCTTGCCGGACGGTGCGGGCATCAACAACCAGAGCCTTCTTTACTACACGTGGCAGACTGGAGGGATGTCTCACGTGTACGCTGGCTACATCTACTCACCGACTGGGATTACAAATTACAACGCAATGAAGACGGAGTGGGTCGAATTGGACAATGGCTCAGGACAGTCGCTCGCCACGTTCGAGTACTACGTGAATCAGGCGTCGAGCAATCTCGCCGTCGGGATCTTGTTCCATCACATAAATGATCACGTGTGTTGCGGAACGCAGCTTTTCGACAATGTATCAAATTTTGAACAAGATCTTCAGTATCTCAGCTCGAACGGATTCACCGTGATAATTCCCGGTGATCTTCCCTCATACAACGTGGTAATAGCCCCCATACCTACGTCTTTCACGACTACTGCCAATAGTTCTCAGACATTAGTTTCGTCCACAACCATGACGACAATAACGCCTTCAATTTCATCTTCGACCTCGACTGTATCAACATCATTGACGACGATAACAACGACTGCATCACCCAGACCTGTGATTACAACGGGAACTACGACTACAGGCGATAGCACAACCACCATTGCCTTCGTTGGAACAACATCGATTAATCACTCTCAGATGAGTGATAGCTCGCGCTCCTCTGCGTCGCCCTCTACGTTCCAAAGCACAACGAGATCCCTGAATCAAGGCAGTACGCTGTCATCTTCGTCTTCCACATCGCAAGGCTCGTCATTGTCTTCACCAGTGGTTGGCAACTCGTCTGCCAGTCAGTCTTCGTCGCAGAAACTCGGCTCTACTTCTTCCACATCAGGACCAAAGCCAGCGACATCATCGCAAGGACGGAGCTTCACAACTGGACAATCTACTTCTGGAAACAACGATTCACGTGGAGGTGGAATTTCTCCACCTTCCGGCGTCGGTGAGAGCGGTCTGAAATTTTTAGAGGAAGCGGCTCTTGGATGGTCTGCCTTGATTATTTCGATAGTTCCGCTTGTGTTTGCAATGAGGAGGCGCGAAGTTAAGTCAAGAGCAAAATCCTGAGACTGCCATTGCTTTTGGCTCGAGTACCTTGCATATCTTTCCGCCTCTTTCGCTTGTGCCTTGACCTTAGGAGCGGAGACAGAGGTCCTTGCTTTGCGGACTTTGACGAAATCGAGCAAATTTTTAAGAACGATGTCTCGGAGAATAGGCCAGGATCGCAATAGCAGGAAATAGCATTTGCGGCTCTTGCGCCTGAGCGTGCTTTTACCATACATCGGCCCTCTTGCTATTGTAATTGATCAAGAGTTGAGCAAGTGAAATTTGGCTGGAGAATTACAAGATAACAATGACACGTCGGCATCAGCGGTCTCCATTGCAGCTACCGCTTCGGGCTCTGTCGAAGAGGAAGAGGCAGGAGTTGACCAGGTAGGCGCGACACAGAAGAGCAGCAAGAAAAAGGGCAATCACTGGACAACTCTAACTCATTTTGGTGTGTGCTTTCCGGAGCCCTACAAGTCTGATCCTAGGACGAGCGCCCTCGTAATCAAGGGAGACAGGATACAGATGACGCCCGAGCAGGAGGAGATGGCTGTGGCCTGGGCAAAGAAAATTGGAACACCCTATGTTGAGGACCCAGTTTTTCAGGCGAACTTTCTTTCGGATTTCCTAAAGCTATTCCCGGAAAAGTATCGCGACGCGAAGATCTCTGACATCGTCTTTCCTATTCTGCCGGAAAAAGTCGAGCTATCAAAAGAGGAGAAGAAGAGGATTGCCGCAGAGAGGAAGAAGAAGAGGCTTGAGCTCAAAGAAAAGTTCGGCTATGCGATTGTCGACGGCGTGAGGACTGAGATTGCGAACTGGATCGTCGAGCCACCAGGTTTGTTCATGGGACGCGGATCGCATCCCATGCGGGGGCATTGGAAGCCGAGGATACACGAGGAGGACATCACCCTCAATTTAGGCAAGGAAGCAGAGGTTCCACCCGGCAACTGGAAGGTGATTCACGCTCCTGACTGCATGTGGATGGCATGCTGGACGGACAGACTCTCTGGTAAAGTAAAGTACGTGTGGCTGCACGATTCCTCGAGCATCCGGCAAGCGAGGGACAAGAGCAAGTACGACAAGGCAAGAGATCTCGAAAAGCACATCGAGAAGGTAAGGGCCTTCATAACAAAGTCACTGAGCTCCAAGAATCCTCGCGATAGGAAGGTTGCGACGGTTTGCTTCCTTATCGACAAGCTCGCGATGAGAGTCGGTGACGAGAAGGACGAGGACGAGGCGGACACCGTCGGAGCGTCCACGCTCCGAGTGGAGCACCTGAAGTTTAACGGCAACACGATCGATTTTGATTTCTACGGTAAGGACTACGTGCGCTGGCAGAAGAGCCTCTCGATTGATCCGAAGGATAAGGCGGCAATCGACAACCTCAAGGAGTTCTGCGCTGGCAAAAAGCCGGAAGACTTAATCTTCGACGGAATTACGTCGAGGCACGTGAACGACTTTCTAGGTGGCGCCTTCAAAGGGCTAACTGCGAAAGTATTTAGAACGTTCCACGCCACGACTGCGGTGAGGCAGTACCTGCAGAAACATTCGAGATTTTCTGAAGCGACGCCGGAGTTTGACAAGGTCTTTGAGGCAAAGATGGCAAACTTTGAGGCGGCAGTAAAGTGCAACCACAAGCGAACCCCGCCTAAGACATTCGAGCAGACGCTGCAGAAGAAGGAGGAAAAGTTGCACCAACTCAAGGAGGCTGTTCCGAAGACGGAGAAGCAGAAGGAGAAGCTCGCAATGCGAATCAAAAAGATGAGCCAGCAGATAGATCTCGCTAAGCAGACGAGGGACTACAACCTGAACACCTCTCTTCGCAACTACATCGACCCCCGGGTCTACAAGTCATGGGCCGACAGGGTGGGCCTCGACTGGAAAGTGCTCTACACTGGCACTCTGCAAAGGAAGATGGCGTGGGTGGACAGTTTTAGAACACCGAAATCAAGCGAGTTACCCAAGGGCGAGGAAGAGGGAAAACAGAAAGGGCGAGAGCCGGAGAGTAGGCAGGCATCTCAAACTACGCCTGAGCAACAGGCTTCTCCAATGGCATCACGATCTGTTGACGTTGCAGCAGTAGCCGCAGATGAAAAGAAACCTGGATTATCCTAATCTTCGGAACTATGGAGCGAAGAGGGATTTTTCCTCCCTCAAAGTGAATATTTGAACAGGAGATTCCTCAAAACATCGGCGACGTCTTCTGCCTTGTCGGTTGTCGTCTCAAGGTATTCATAGATCTCCTTCGTCTTCATCACCTTGAAGGCAGACGTGGCAGTTGCCTCACCGCGAATGTCGAACATTTTCCCGAGGCTATCGCGTAGGAGGTTGTCCGCCTCGTTTTCAAGTTCATCAATCTTGATCGCTGACTCGCTGATCACTACTTGAGCTCTCCCACTCTTTAGTGAGATCACTGCATTCCTTATTGCTTGAGTTTGTCTGAGGATGATTTCAGAGAACTCGACCATCTCAGGAGTTATCCTCTCGACGTGATACACTTCTATGCGCGAAGTGGTCGCATCGATGAAGTCGAGCACATCATCAAGAGTCTTCAGTAGTGCTGTAATGTCTTGCCTGTCGATTGGCGCAAGGAATTTTTTCGCGAGCTTTGTGAATGCGTCATGCACGAGCTCATCACCATTGTGCTCCATCAGCTTGATTTCTGCGGCAAGCGAACGCGAATCAAAGGATGAACCTGTGGGTGCAGGTTCTTCCGTCGCTGCCTTGCTACTCTGAGTAGCATAGTCTCTTGACAGAATCGAGTTGAAGGTTTTTGCCGTCGCGAGCAGATTAGCGGAGATTTTGTCAAAAGTATCGTAGAAGGACTTGAATATCTCCGAGACGTCATCGAGAGAAAGCTTCTTTGTCTCGGTTCCCATCCAGATCGTCAGAAGTCCCCCAGCGAAACAGGCTATCGAGACGACAGCCAGCATCTCTACGCTCCCTACGGTCAGCAGGACTAGAGAGAGAAAGAATGTTGCAACCAAGGCGCCGATCTTGCCAACAGTGGCCGCGATTCCATGCCCCGTTCCCCTAAGACGTGTGGGAAAAAGCTCTACAGGGTAAACCCAGGTCGTTGTATTTGGTCCGAGATTCTCCAGCACGTAGAAGACTGCAAAAAGAGCGAAAAGCGCCGTGAGCGAGAGGGAGCTGTAGAAATATGCCGCTAGGGCTAGCGGAATCGCCATTCCAAAGAAACCGATGATTTGGATCCTCTTCCTCCCGGCGACATCGATCAGCCCAATTGCCGAGAGGTAGCCTATTCCCGCAAAGATGTACAGAATACCCGTCGTTTCGGCTGAAGCAAGGATGGGTGCTTTTGCGCCGTAGAGCGATTGAATCAGCGTTGGGGTAAGAATGCCTATGCCATAGACCCCGACATCGACAAGGAACCAGCTTGCAGAAGTGAAGAAAACTCTCCTTGCGTAGGGCGAGAGGAGTAGTTCCCTGACGGAGATCTTCTCAATCACCGCAGTCAGCTGCTCTTCGGTCACAGTGTAGCCAAAGAAAGAGGAAAGAACTCTTTTTGCCTTCTCCGGCTGACCGTGAGAAAGATACCATCTTGGCGTCTCGGGCATCCTCGTTCTTAGAGTGAGAGCAATCAGCGCAGGGAACACCCCAGAGAGCAGCATCCAACGCCATGCGCCGGGACCAGTGGGGATTAGGAGTATGCTTATTCCGACGGCAGCAAGGATTCCAAGACCCTGAAATGCAAAGACCGATGCGATGAGCCTTCCCCTGTGCTTACTGCTGACAAACTCTGCTATGTACGAAGCACTGATTGGATAGTCGGCGCCGATTCCTATTCCTAGCAGGAACCTGAAGATAATAAGTTGAAGAATATTCTGTGAAAACGCGGACGCAGCGCCAAATACTACGAAGAACAGAAGATCAATTACATAGAGGGTTTTGCGCCCGAGCCTGTCCGCGAGGTTGCCGAAAATTACGGCACCAAACACCGCGCCGAGAATTGCGCTTGAGCTTATGGCAGAGATCTCAACGGCGGTGGTGCTAAATTCCGGCCTGATCTGTAGGAGTGCGACGCTTATGATGAACAGGTCGTACCCGTCCATGAAAACGCCTGCCCCAGAAAGTGCGAGGACCTTGTAATGTGAACGGGTCAGTTTCCCGGTTTCAATCTGACTAAGAATGTTATTGGAGCCACTGCTTTCGCTCCCCCCATTCTGAGCGTCCTGCGCCATCTTTTCCTCGCATTCACTCATTTACAAAACAAAGAGAATCTCGTTTTCGGCCAGAATAAGCTGCCTGCTTCCTTTTTGCGCCTTCTTTCGCGCGAGTACCTTTGGCTGCCTTGCATATCTCTCGTCTTTGTATGCGTTATTATTTCTTCTGAAACCCATTTGCGGCATGAGCAAATTAACCCCGCGATTGCAGCGAATCTCTATAGCCTAAATAGAATAAATAGAAAATTGCGTCTTTCTCTCGAAAGTCTTACTGAAAATAGGGACAATAATCGTTGGATGTCGCTCCAGAGAGACACATATGGAAGGCCAGAAAGAAAATAGTGGTGGCAGGTCTTTTCCTCGAGGAAATTTGCCATAGAAACGTGAATGAATCGATTTAGTCCCTAATGTTATGGTCGCTCATGCTGTACTTTCGAAGCAATTAGGGCGCCTTGAGCCGAATGAACTGCCATCTTGCAAGCACAAACCTCTGATACTCAACAGAGAGTTCGAAAGAATCATTTAATATAGGATGGGCTAGTTTTCGCTTCGAATCCCTTCAAAGAGGCAGTTGCGAAGGAGCATAGGAAATGGGTTACAGATACAATGACTGAAAAATTCCGAGTGGACGTTCACAACCAAATCTTTTCCTATGGTCGGGGAAAGTCTCTTGCGCCTTCAGACATCGTTGATATCATTTCATCTCTTGCCTTGGGATGCGAAGGATTTGTACGCTTTGCGCCAATCTCAGCTCGACCATCGCCTGTAAGCCATTGAATGCCACCAGGGCCCCCCCTTCTCAATTCTACCTCTTTTTTCTTCTCATCGATTCCCAATTCTCAAATCTGTGTCAACTTGGGCCCAATTCTACAGGGATTCTGCAAAGGTCATATTGCAAGCTGAAATTTGTAATTTCCTATGTTCTGGGATCATTCGGCATGTTGAGTTAGATTTTTCATTATTCAACAGTAGTCGGACGAGGAAGAATCAGAGAAAAGCAATTGACATCTGTTATCGGCGTGTTACATGGTTAGCTACTTCGCCAACGCATTTTCAAACTCAGTTCAATTTTGTGAGCTCATCAACGAGTTTTGCGAGTGCTTTCCCTCTGTCGGTCAACACAAAGATCTTAATGTTGTTTCCAAAAGTCCCACGCTCTTCGATTAGCCCGTGATTGTGGAGTATTGCGATGTGGCGGTCAATCGTCTTCCAGTCCAATTTGAGCTCCCTTGAGAGTTGCAATCTGTCCTTGGGCGAAGCAGATAGTGCATTAAGGACTTTCATTCTGCTTGCACCTCCCTTCATTCTCATAAGAAGTTTGAAGACGTCCTTGTCAAACCCTGTGGTGGTCCAAGCCATTCTCGTCTTTCCCTTCCAAACCCATGCTCCCAGACCAAGTGTTAGAGACCAGACAGCTGGCGTCAGCCAGTAGAAGTAGAATCTATTCTGGTAGGCCGATGATACAAGCAAGTCGGTTGCTTTAGTAGGGTGCCCAAAAAAATTCGATGTGTTGGTTGGAAAATAAAATGAGGCAAGCAGAAAGAAAGTGCTTACTGATGCGAGAATTAAAAGGCAAATCAACGAGACATATGAAAAAGTCATCGTGGTAGATCGCATTGTTTGCCTGACGAAAGTGATCGAGTTTGCCAGTCTCATTAAAACTTTTGTCCGAGTCTTCGGACAAATCTATTACTGAAATGTGTTTTGTTCCATGAAACCGACAAGAAAGGATGAGCAGATTAGCATTTTCAACCAGAACTCAGAAGAGGAAGGGGAATGGTCAGAAGATCCTTTTTGTTACACTTCTGACTGCCCTAATTCTCTCTATAGGCATAGCCACATACTTTCTTTCAGATCCGCCTTCGTCGTTACACTCTGCTGCCTCAAGTATCGGGGCAAACGGACTGCAGCTGAATCTTAGTGTAAACTCGACCACTGCAACAATTAATACTGGGTTTACCATCACTGTAACTGATACCAATACACTTGGTGTAACAAACAATTTACCAAGACAGTCTAATTGGGCTTTGGGCGCTTTTGGGAACAGCCCATGTCCAAGCGAAGATACATCTCCTCTTTCAATCGCAGTCTTCAAGGGGAACTACAGTGCAGCGAACATCTCCTCGGCGCAGAATATTCCCTTGTTCCCTCCGTCAGCACCTTTTTCCTGCCCTTCAAGAGACTATTCCAATTTCGTTTTTGCACCGAGAAGCGACTTTGTAACGGCTTCCGGAATTTCGGCCCCCAATGGTGTCAAATTCACAATGAGCTTGACCACGACTTTGAGGGATTACTACAATGGTGTCCAACTGATCCGGGGCAGTAACATGACATCTGCGTCACAATTCTCGCATTTTCCAGTAGGTTCGTATACTATTGCAGTTGGCGACGAATGGGGAGACCTGGTCATCGTCTACTTGGCGGTAGTAGTAAGCTAAAGGAGTGAGTCACAATGCAAAAGACAAGTTACATCAGCCTAATGGTGACGCATTCCTAGTCGTAATGTTATCGTTCACCGTTTCCATCTCTACCAGTAACGGCTACAATGAGACAGGCAACTCGAACATAATGATGACAGTGAATAGCAACACGATATTGGTAGCCAAATACAGTTCTTCGCAGGCAATCGACTCAACAAGTTCTCCAGGATCGGCAGGTGGGTGCACAGTCACTGGTGAGTGGTCGCTCCAAAACGGTCTGCTCGAAGACCAATCCAACGGACCGGATAGCCAGTGGCTACAACAGATAGTCTTGGTAGATCAATCCGGGAATTCTTGTGACACAGTAGAATACTGGCCCGATTATCAAACGAGTCCAATTCCAGACTATTACGCCTTCACCATTGGTTCCTCGTCGGGATTCTACAACAATGGCGTTACCGTCTCGGCTGAGCTAGATGCTTCGGGTGGCTATGTAACTCGTTGGTATCTTTTCGAATCCATCTGATAATTGGGTAATAAATCCAAGCGAATTATCGAATAGCCCAACTGTAACTTTTGGCACAAGTCTTCATCCAGCACAGAACTTTGACATGGTCGGAAATGGCGGTTGCCGGTCCGCTTCATTCAATTCGGGAGCCGGAACAATATACTACTACGATTCAGGAGATGTTGGATTTGGATACCAAGTTCAAACCTGTGAGTCTAGCAACATGGTATACAATCTTCCTCCATCAAGCGGGTCGGGATACTTGTACAACTCGTTAGCCTACGGTTGAATCTCCGACTTGCATGGAACGGTATTAACTTTGGAGGGGAGTCGGATAGCTCTGAACTCCTTTTTCTCCGATATGTTGGACCTTAAGAGTTGATGTTTTACTCCGACTATGCCCGAGCAAGGTTCGTTCCAAGAAAGCTGTCGAGTTCGAGCAAAATTAGGACGAGTGATTTTTTTGAACTAACTTCCCACTCGATAGAATTCGGTGCACGAAGTGTTCTCTTTGGGACAAGAGCACCGAAAAGAGTTTTTCTAGCCGAATGCTACTCCACAGCCGCCGTCACATAGTTTGAAATTCGATTTTGAGCTTGAAAAGACTGCACTTCTTATCATCGACATGAACAAAGCCTTCGTGGGAAAGGGAGCTCCACTAGAAGTACCTCGTGCTTTGGAGAATGTACCTAGAATAAAGAAACTTCTTCATACTTGCAGGCGCCTAGGCGTCCCCGTCATACACGTGAGCCATGTATTCAGAAAGGACGGGAGGGACAGAGGATACATGTACGATTTCTGGCCGGTACTCAAGAAGGGCGTCCTTGAAGAAGGGGCGCAAGGTGCACAAATTTATCCAGACATTGCCCCGGTAAAAGGCGAGACTGTCATAAGCAAGCGTCGATACAGCGCATGGTTTGGGACAGACCTAGATATTGTTGTTCGCAACCTGGGAGTTGATACTCTGATAATTTGCGGAACTACTACTGACAGGTGCACCGGGCTGACCGCGTACGAAGCTTTCATGCGCGATCTGAAAGTCATCTTTCCGAGCGATGCAAATGCGACATTCCAAGACAGCGTCCACGACGCGATGCTCACGAGCCTCAACATGGGAGGGGCGTCGATTGTCGAAACGGAAGGCCTCATAAAGATCCTGCTGGAAAAGTCAAAAAGACAACACGCGAGAAAGGGAGAAAAGAGGAAAAAGAGAGTGTCGCAGGAAATAGCAAATGCGAAGAGCCGTAGACAATGAGGCATCATGAGTTGACATCAAAAGCTTTCCTTGGCGCCTTGTTTCTATCCTGATGAAACAACCTTCTTACCAAAATTGATATGAGAGTAGTCAGGTAGACGCTCGGCACACCGAGGAAAGAGAGAATGGCAAGGGGCGGCGCTTCCGAGAAGATCAGGGTCGATGTTCACAACCACATCTATCCCAAAGTGCACGTCGAGGCTGTATTGAAGTACGGCGCCGGAAGGGGCTGGACAATTCGCAAGAATCCAAAGACCGGTGGCGATATGCTGTATGGTGAGAGAGGGTATCCATTCAACCTTACTAGGTCGGCAAGCGATCCCGATTTCAGGGTGGGAGAACTTGATAGGGCCGGTATCACCATGCAGGTGATCAGTCCTTCTGAACCTTGGTTTGATTTCCTTCCCTCCATAGACGAATGTGTCAAGCTCGCAGGAGCCTTCAACGACGAGACAGCAAAGATAGTAGAAAAATATCCGCATAGATTTGCCGGGCTTGCAGGCCTCCCGCTCAACGATATTGATTCGGCCATCGAAGAGACGCGCAGGGCCACTCGAGATCTCGGGTTGAAAGGAGTGATTGTTCCCACAAGCGTCCTCGGAGAAAGAGCAATCAGCTCGCCTGAGTTTGATCCTCTGTTTGAAGAGTTCGATAGGCTGGCTCTCCCAGTCTTCATTCACCCGACTCTGCCAGAGGGGGCGGAGCGCTACAGAGAATACTTTCTTGGAATGATAATGCTCTACCCGCAGCAAACGAGTATCACGGTGGCAGAGCTCCTGTTCCGCGGATCTCTGGAGAGATTCAAGAGGATGAAAATAATGGTTGCAGATATGGGCGGAGCTCTGCCGCTCATGGCGGGAAGGATGTTTCGCTTCACCGAAGCGATAGAGGAATCGAGAAAGAACTTGAAAAGGATTCCACTTGAGTACCTGAGAGAGGTCTACTATGAAAATGGCTCTGAATTCTATCAGTATTCGATGAAGTGCTGCTACGATATGGCGGGGCCACAGAGAATACTCCTCGGCACAAATCACCCCTCGCCGATTGTAGCTTTTAACGACGCGGTGAAATCAATAGAGCAGATGGACGTTTCGGAAGAGGAAAAGGAGTTCATGCGCTTCAAGAACGCGAAGGAGTTGTTCAGACTCACTGAGCTGTAGTTAGCATGTCCAAACTTACGTTTCAAACACATGCGAATTTTCTAGTCGCCTAAAAATCAAGGCAAAAGGAAATTCAAAAATTCGTAGCTTTTTCCTTTTAGATCGTGCTTCAAAATCGTTCACTGCAGATAGGCTTTAAAATTCAGTGAGACGTCTTGCGCTTCCGTGCGCTTCTCAATTTCCGTCGATTGCGGCGGCACGTTCACGGAGGCGGTCGTTTTCGATCAGGACGGAAAAATCAGGTGGGCAAAGACTCCCTCAACGCCGCCTGACTACTCCATCGGTATCATGAACGCCGTTGGACTTGCGAGTGAACTTTACCAGATCTCACCCGAAGAACTTCTTGAACAAACTCGAGTTTTCAGCGTCGGGACTACTGTCGGGATAAACGCTCTCGCAACGAGGATGGGAGGACTGAAGACAGGACTAATCACGACGAAGGGCCACGAGGATGCTATAATCATAGGCAGGCGCCGCCAGATGGTCGCTGGGCTAGCGCCATACGAGTTGTACGACCTCGTCAAGCTCGACAAGCCGCAACCGATTGTGCCTCGCGAACTGATCAAGGGTGTGACCGAGAGAATCGACTTTGAAGGTGAGGTGCTAGTCCCATTGAACCATTCAGAGTTGACGCAGGCTCTGAGCGATCTAAACACTTCTGGCGTGCAGGGGATTGCGGTGTGCCTTCTCTGGTCTCATGTCAATCCAAAGCACGAGCTCGAGATCAAAAAAGAAATCAAAGCAAGATACCCACAGATGTTCGTCACTGCTTCATCTGAGATCGCAGCGGTCACGGGTGAATATGAGCGCTCCACAACCACGGTGATCAACACTTTCCTCAGCAGGATCGTGTCAGACTTTGCATCAAAAGTGACCTCGCGGTTGAAGGAGATGGGCTACACACGCGGCGAGCCGCTGATCATGTCCTCAACTGGCGGTTCGCTCCCGGCAAATCAGGTTCACGAAAAGGCAGTCTATCTTCTGATATCTGGACTGGTTGGGGGAGTACTTGGCAGCGTCGAGCTGGGAAAAATGTTAGGGCACAGCAACATCATCACCAGCGACGTGGGCGGCACAAGTTTCGAGGTCAGCATTATCAGCAACGGTAACCTAACCTACAAGGACGAGCCGTCTTTTGAAAAGTACCAGGTCGCTATTCCGGTCGTTGACATTACTGCGATTGGGGCCGCAGGAGGGAGCATAGCTTGGGTAGAAGAGGGGACGAACCTTCTAAAGGTAGGTCCGAGGAGCGCCGGCGCCTGTCCAGGGCCAGTGTGCTACGACACAGGGGGAACAGACCCCACGGTGACAGATGCAGACGTATTGCTCAATCGAGTCAATCCAGATTACTTCCTCGGCGGAAGGATAAAACTGAACAAGGAAAAGGCCGGCGAGGCGATGAGAAAGAAAGTTTCTGACCTATTGGGAATGGATGTCGTCGAGGCAGCCGCGGGCGTCGTTGACATTGTGGATTCGCAGATGGCGGATCTGATGAGACGACAGACCATAATGAGAGGATACGACCCGAGGGAGTTTGTACTCTTCGCGTTCGGAGGAGCAGGTCCGGGACACGTTGGCGCGTACGGAAAGGCAGTGAAGGCAAAGTCCGTAATCATCCCTTTTTGCTCGTCCGCATTCTCCGCATTCGGTATAGGAAGGTCAGACATTCTTCACATAAAGGAGGTCTCAAAGCAAATGTCTCATCCTTTCTCCGCGGGCACTCTCAACTCGATCTTTGAGACCATGGAAAGGGAGATACACGGACTCCTGAGCGCTGAGGACTTCAAGGATCCCGACATTACTCTCTCAAGATGGATGAAACTCCGTTACACCGACCAAATCCATGAGATTAGAACTCCACTCCCGCAAGGCGCTCTAAAAGACGAAAGCATGGATTCAATATTGACAATTTTCGAGAGGCTCTACGAGCAAAAGTTTGGGAAGATATCTACAATCAGAAAGCAAGGAGTAGAGGCTACGGCATGCCAGGTCTACGGCGTGGGGAGGATTCCAAAGCCCGTAATTGCGCAGGCGAAAGAGAGTTTAGATGATACTTCGGGTGCAAAGAAGACCCCTAGAGACGTGTATTGGCGCGAGTCCGGTGGCTTTGTTAGGACTGACGTCTTTGACAGGCAAAAACTTGGTGTGGGAAGCGTGATCAACGGACCGGCAATTATCGAGGCGCCCGACACCACCATAGTGATCCATCCTAGCCAGTCTGCTAAGGTAGACGAATACCTGAACGTAATCATGGCTTGGGATTGAGAGAGAGGCGAGAACACCGAGCAAATGGCGATGAAGATTGACCCGATAACTTTCGAGGTGCTCACGCACAGGCTGATTGCAATCAACGACGAGACCGCCCTAACAATAAGGCAGGTATCTCCCTCGCCGGTTGCGAACCAGGTCTATGACTTTAACTCCTGCCTGATGACCAAAGACGGAGACGCCTTCACGGTGGGAAACTACATTGTCTCTCACGCAGACTCGATACCCGCAATCACAAAGAACGTGATTGCCGAGTTCAGTGAAAATCCGGGAATCTCTGAAGGCGACATGTTCCTCTGCAATGACCCATACACGGGTTCTCCGCACCAGACCTGCTCTACCGTGGTCGCCCCGATCTTCTGGAAAGGTGAAATTGTCTCGTGGAGCGGCGCTACGGTACACGTAATCGATGTGGGAGGGCCCGTCGAAGGCCAGGTCGCGTTCGGAGCCCAGTCGCTCTTCGCGGAGCAGAGAGTGACTACGCCAGTAAAGATAGTCGAAAAGGGGACGGTCCGCAAAGACATTGAGAGGTCGTATGTGAGCCAAACGAGATTACCAGAGCTCTTGAGCCTTGATCTCCGAGCAAAGATCGCCTCAAACAATGTTGCGAGGGAGAGGATACACGAGGTAATCTCACAGTATGGTCTCGAAAACTATCTGGGAACACTCGAAACTTTGATCTCGCTCTCCGAGAAGCGGCTTAGGTCGAGACTCAAAGAATTCCCAGACGGAATATGGAGGCACAAGACCTACCTCAACTACGACCCGGGGAGCGGAGAGCAGAAGATCTACACCGTCTCATTGGAAATGAGGAAGAAAGGGGACTCGCTAACATTCGACTTTTCTGGTACGGACGATCAGGCTCCTGCGGTGATTAATATGACACGGCCGGCGCTCACAGGCGCCGTGCTCATGGCGGTGTTCCCCTATCTGTGCTGGGACATACCACACTGCCCCACTGGCGTCGAGCGAGCCTACGAAGTAGTTTCGAGGCAGGGGTCGCTTGTGGATTGCAGGTGGCCGGCGGGATGCTCCAAGTCGACCACCACTTCACTTAGGGCGGCAACAGTCGCGACGTCGCTTACGCTCGCAAAGATGCTTATTGCGGCGGGAAGAACAGACAGAGTGCTTTCTTCTTCTCAGGCGGATATCAACATAGCAGATTTCTTTGGACTCGACCACAACTCCAAGTTCTTCGGTACGGTTCTTTTGGATGCCATGGGGGGCGGCATGGGTGCGAGAGGCTTCAAGGATGGAATAGACACCGGAGGTAACTTTGACTCTGTCACGGCTGGATTCCCCAACGTCGAGACTATGGAGGCAAGGTTCCCAGTGCTCTACCTTTACCGCAGGCAGATTATGGACAGTGGCGGCGCGGGCAAGTACAGGGGAGGCGCGACTATAGGATGGGCGTGGGTTCCGCACAAGGGAAAAATCACAGGGATTGTCTTGCACTGTGCGGCACCTGAAGCTGCTGTCTCGGTCGGTGTAAGCGGCGGATACCCCTCCTGCATCAACCAGAGATACGTCAAGCGCGACTCTGATGTGCGAACGCGTTTTCAAAGGGGGATCATTCCCTCGGAGATCGACGAACTTGATGGACATGAGGAGACCTTCCCGGCAATAGCAAAGACTTTCCTTGGAGACAACGACGTTGTGTCGATGGTGTGCATGGGTGGTGGAGGATTCGGAGACCCACTTGAGCGCGATCCAGCGCTTGTCCTCAAGGATGTAAAGAACAGCCTCGTCTCAAATGAATATGCGGAAAAGGTCTACGGCGTAATCATCGAGACACCGGCCATGAATGTTGATTTCAGCAAGACGGAGGAAAAGCGCGCGGAGATTAGGAGTCTGAGAAGAAAAGGTGCCGGAGGAGTAAGGTGAGTAACTAGGTATGATAATCAACACACAGCTTGAAATAGTCTTGGAGGGTGGCAAAGAAGTTGTGCGATGCAAGTGCGGCAGGGTCCTTTGCTCCGGCAATGAAAACTACAAGCTGTTCGCGTTAAGGCAAGAAGGTCCGTTCAGTATGGCGGGGCCTGAAAAGATCTTCTCGGGGAAATACAAAGGAGAAGAGAGGTTTGTCTTCAGGTTATTCTTCTGCCCTGGCTGTTTGACAGTTCTCGAATGCGAGGTCGCTCCGAAAGGTTCGCAGATTTTGAGAGACTACGAACCAATCCCATCGCCAGAGTCGCAGAAAATAGAATCAACGGCAAAAGACAGGAGTCCTTCTCCACAAGTCAAATCATCCGGCTGAAGATCTCCCTGACCTCGACGCTGACGGCCAGGAAATCTCCTCCCTTGTTGTACTCTCCCTTTTTTGACCTTGCTATGAGGTTGTCCAAGCCCGGATTTGTGGTCCTTGCTATGTTTACGAGTCTATCGAGCTCTTCGCCTCCCCTTATGATTTCTGCGATTCCCCTCATCGTGCAGTACGAAGTGGGGTGCTCATCGTTTCGGTCTACGATTACACTAAGGTTTGGATTGTTCTCAATGTTCCTGATGGTGTATCTGTTTGAGAAAGAACAAAAGACAATGTGCTTTTCATCGTATGCAAACCTGAAGGCCGCGACAAAGGGGCGACCTTCCTCGTCGACCGTTGCCACCCTGCAAAACTTGGGGTTCACCTTGTTTGCGAAATAGTCGAGGTACTTCTTTGGGATAGTTTCGCTTTGGTAATTCTCCGTGCGGCACATGTCGGAGCTCCAGGCCTTTATTGAAATCAAGAGCTTCCTACTTTTCTCCTTGTTCGAGGTTTTAAGTACAAAGGCGGTCGGCATCTATTCTTAATAACTTCGAGTAGGAAACAAGGCTTTCAAGCTGTATCAGCAGAAGCAACAAATTTTGTCTGCCAAAGAGCAACACACCGTGAGGTTTGCCGCGATCCAGTTTTCTCCGTCGAGAGAAAAGACAAAGAATGTCCAAAGAGCAGCCAAACTGATCAGGCGATGCGTCAACGAAAATAGCCCGGACATCGTGGCTCTTCCAGAGCTTTTCAGCACACCTTTCTTCCCTTTCTACCGCAACAAAGCCTACTTCAAACTCGCTGAGGAGATTCCTTCCGGGCCGACTATGCGAGCTCTTTCTGAACTTGCTCGCGAACTTGGAGTCTTTGTCATTGCGCCTATCTTTGAGCGTTCTGGTGACAGATATTATGACAGTTCGCCAGTGATATCAGCTTCCGGTGAACTCGTAGGAACTTACAGAAAGTCGAGCATTCCTGAGACAGTTTGGGAGGTTGAACATGTAGTCAATCACGAAAAATTCTACTTTTCCCCCGGCGATGGCTTCAAGGTATTTGATCTCGGGATCTGTAAGCTCGGGCAGTTGATTTGTTATGACAGACACTTTCCCGAAGCTTGGGCGATGCTGAAAAAGAAGGGGGCCCAAATTGTCTACGTTCCAAACGCGTCCACTGGCCGCACGATAAGCGAGATGTTTCTCCAAGAAAGCAGAACAATGTCGATGATCAACAGAGTATACACAGTTGTTTCAAATCGCGTGGGAAGGGAGGCTGGATTTCCTTTCTTCGGGGGCACGACCATCATAGACCCTGCGGGAAGGATTCTTTCCGGCCCTGCGAAAGGGATCAAAGTCGTGCTTTCAGATCTTCGATTAGACAAATCTTGAGGGATTGAGGCGACCAGGTCAATGGCAGAAATGTCTACCACGATGAGAACCAGCAACCCGAATAGAAAATTTGATGTTGGTTCAATCAAGAGAATTGGGATGATCTATCCGGCCGCTGGTCGGAGCGAGAAGGAGTTTGAAATACTCGCGCCTCCGGAAGTGGCCGTCCATGTGACGAGGATCAAATGGACCAAGGAAGATAAGCAGCAGTTGCTGGCTATGGAAAATTACTTGGCTGACACATCGTTGCTGCTTGCCTCAGCTCGGGTTGACCTAATACTCTTCAACTGCACAACATGCAGTTTGGTCAAGGGCTATGGATACGACAGAAAACTGATCGATCTAATCGAGAAGACGACCGGAATTCCTGCGATGACGACTGCAACAGCCGCCGTGCTTGCATTGAATCATCTTGGCCTTCGAAACATTACTCTCCTAACGGCGTATCCTCAGGAGATGAACGATATTGAGGCGCAATTTCTGAACGATCACGGAATCAAGACATCCAATGTAGATGGAGCTGGAATCACAGATCCTTTCGAACAGTACTCAAGGGACCCGTCTTTTTGGTATCAGTTTTGCATTGAAAACTATGAGAAAAGTACGCAAGGGCTGTTCCTTAGCTGCGCAGGGATCAGAGTTGCCGACGTTCTGCAGGAGATAGAGGACAGTCTGGGCGTGCCGGTTGTGGCGAGCAACCAAGCAGCAATGTGGGCCTGTCTTTCGAAACTCGGAATCACGTCGAGAGTCGAAGGGTATGGGAAGCTGCTTTCAGAAATAGGATGAGAATGACAATGAACACGTAAAGCACTCGTGGGATGGGGTTTCTTCGTTTAGACCCCACAACTATCGATCAAAAACTACTATCAGAAGTGTTTTGAAGCAAGAAGACAAGCGGGAAAAGAAGCGAGCAAGCAACCCAAGTTGCGTACAGTCAAATTCGCAGCAATTCAGATGAGCATGAAGGCTTCGGACAAGGAGGCCAATATTGCGAAAGCTGAGCGGATGATCAAGAGGGCAGCAGAGAAGTTCAACCCTGATTTCATAGGATTGCCGGAGCTTTTCTTCACAGAGTTCTTTCCCGTTTCTCGAAAAAACAAATACTTTGGCTACGCAGAGCCCGTCCCAGGTCCGACGATAAATAGGATCGCGGATCTCGCCTCAAAGTATGGAAAGTACATCATCGCCCCAATATTCGAGCTTGAGATTCGGGGCGGCGAGGCAAGTTACTACAATACTTCCGTGGTCATTGGCCCTGGTGGAAAAATTGTAGGCAAATCCAGAAAGACCGAGATACCACTCGTTGAGTGGAAACAGGACAACGCAGTGTGGAACAGGAACTATGAAAAGTTCTACTTCCTGCCAGGCCAGGGTAATCCGGTCATTGATTTAGGCACATTCAGACTTGGACAGCTGATCTGCTATGCGAGACACTTTCCCGAGGAGTGGCGCGCGCTCGAACTAAGCGGCGCGCAGGTCATCTACAGCCCCGTGGCCACGAACGGCCCGGTTCTGGGAGACTTGTTCAGCGTTGAGATGCGCGCACTGGCATTCATGAACCAGTGCTTTGCCGTCGTAGTAAACAGAGTTGGGAAGGAGGGTCGCTACAACTATTTTGGCGGAACGCACATTGTAGATCCCTTTGGGAAGTTGCTCGCCGGACCAGCCGGCCCGAAGGAAGAAATTGTAAGCGCAGTGCTCGATTTGAAGCAGGTAAAGATTGCAAGAGAGAAAGTGCCTTTCATCAGGGACAGGCGCCCCGATCTCTACAAGTTGTAGATGTTCACCAGCGGAACTTTTGGACCACTTCTCCGAGCAGCTCCAATGATTCCTCGAATTTCTCGGTGTACGGCGGTCGAAAAATTACGTGATCTATTCCCAGGCTTTCTATGTGCCGCAGCCTCGCTACAAAGTCCTCGGGGCTTCCGGCGACCGTGTACTTTTCAACGAGCTCGTCCGGTATGAACGAAGATTCCCGTACGGAGCTGCTCCAGGTCGGAGCATGGTGGCTAGAGTCCTCGTCGTATTGATAGTACTCCTTTCTGTACCTCGCGATTCTCTCTGAGACGTCGGGTGCGAGCTTCTCTGCCCTGATAATGGGGTGCTCGGGAATGTTGACCAGATACCAAGTTACGAAGGGTTTTGCATCCTCGATTGCCTTCTCTCTGGACCTATCAATGCTAGAAAAGATGAACTGAGCAAGGTCAATTTTTTCCCGATTACTTCGCTGAGCCGAAGCTACCCCCTCTCTGACGTGGTCTACGGCAAACTTGATTCCGTCGTCTGAAGGGCCGACGTGCAAGATCGCGCCGTCTCCCACCCTGCCAGCCGTCTGCAGCGACTTCGGGCCGCTCGCTGCAATGTAGATAGGAATCTTCCTTGGCTTTCCCCACCTTATCTTAAGCTGCTGACCGTGAAAATTCACGGATCTGCCCTCGCACAGTTCACGGACGATCTTCACGGTTTCTTCAAGCTGGGAGATTGGCCGCGGCTGGAGTCCTATTCGCCTGACGGAACTGTCGCCCGCGCCGATACCAAGCAAAGCGCGACCCTTTGACAATTCATCAATTGTGAGAATTGCGGAAGCAGTCACCGAGGGGTGTCGGGTGTAGGGATTTGTGACGCAAGGCCCGAGGTGTATCCTCTCCGTTCTAGACGACCAGAGGGTCAGGTCGCAGTAAGCGTCCCTATGAAGCATCTGCGAGTCGCCAGTCCACACGGAGTCGAAGCCGAGCATCTCCAGGAGCTGAACATACCCAAGAGCTTCCTCAATATAGTTAGGCGTGTCATACATTCCTGCAAGACTAATCCCAAATCTCATTTGCTCAGAAAATTCGCTCCTTTTGTGACAGGTGCCTTTAGCAATAAATTGATAACGTAAGCGTCTTGAAACTACACATACTACTCAAGGAAGTCATTCTCGAACGGTGCAAGAGAGAACACGATTGGACCGTTTTCGGTGACAACAAAATTCTCCTCGAGTCTCGCCGCTTCAATTCCCTCCGGATTGCGAGCATATGTCTCGGCGGCAAAGTACATGTTCGGTCGGATTTCTTCGGGGTATTCAATGGAATACGTACGCGTAACCCAAGGAGTTTCGTGCGAGCTCAGACCGACGCCATGCCCTGCATTAAGCGCGCCTGTGCTTTTTGCTGTCTCCTCCACGACACCCGCAACTCCGTCGGTAAGGAAACCTTCTGCCATCTTTCCAGTTGTCAAGCCGGGTCTTGCGGCTCCAATCACGTTCTGAAGTGAGTCGTACGCCCTCCGGTAGACTTCTTTCTGCATCATCGTGGGTCGTGCATCCACTAGCCAGCAGCGGACGAAATCGGCCCAGTAGCCCTGGTACTTTGCAACGATGTCCAAGATGACCATGTCACCTTGCCTGATCATCCTGTCTGTGTGCTCGCCACGGTAGTATGGGTTCGTGTTTCCGCCGCTCGAAACGTTTCCCACATAGAGCTCGCAGCAGCACTCGCCCAGAAGAAAGTTGCTTATCTTCCCTTTCACCTGTGACTCCTTCATCCCCGGTTTGACAAACCTATTCTTCGCAAGCCAGAACGCATTGTCGACGAAGGCACATACGTGTTTCAACAATTCAATTTCCTGTGGAGTCTTGATCTTCCTGGCTTCAGACATCGGACCCCAGCCATCGACAACACCAATCCCCACGCTGGAAAGTGATTTGAGGATTGTAGAATCGGGCATGTCGCACCCGATCTGTCTTGCATCCACACCGTACTTCTTTAGGGCGTTCTTGATTCCTTCAGCGAATCTTCTTCCGGCCGCCTCTTCCGCCCGTCCAGAGACTTTCCACACGATCGAGGGTTCGAGCCTCTCTTTTATCCAGGGTGCGTCTGCCGTCGTGCACTCGATGTCGACTCCGACGGTATCAAACATGATTGGTTCCTGATCCACCGGGAGCAGACAGTAACGAAGATAGGTGCGCCATCCGTAGTCGTAGAGCCCGGTTGCGTACCTGATGTTGTCCCCGTCAATGAGGAGCAGAGCTTGTAGTCCTTTTCCCTTCATCTGGCTTTGAGCTCTTTGCAGTCTATCTTTTCGGAGAGCTTCGAAGTCGATCCGCTGTTGGGAATCGACCGCCATCTGACCCCAAGTTCTGCGCGGTTCATAGGTGTGGTTTCTGATCTTTGCTACTCCGGGTGATAGCATTTTCTTTTATCGTCGATTTCGATGGTCATTAGTTCATAGAAAGATGTTTCTCCCCTGAGTTTCTTGACGCAATGCTTTTTCTGTTGTAGCAAACTTAGAGCGAATAGGATTGCGGGGGAAATTAAGGAAGAAGGAAAAAATCCCATTTGGTCACACCTTTACTGCTCTGAGGGAAAAATGAGGCCCGAATCTGGTCGCCTCAACTGCTACTTTCGAACCAAATGTTTTAGCTGATATTTTGTTTGAACGTACCTAACAAATTGCAAATCCTCGGCGAAATCATTGTCAAATCCCAAGGCCAAGTTGGGATGTGCCAAACTTGCAATTGTCAATTTCATGATACCGTCCACTTAAGGAATTCATGACAGAATTTTCCTCCAATATACATGGTTGTTGAGCACGAGAAACATGCTTTTGGGAGCCTAACAAACCATTGCTATCGTTAAGTGGCCGCTATCCAATTTCATTAGGCGAAACCTTAAATCATCTGTGTACATGGCGACCGTACGATGAGCGAAGAGAATGTTCCCCCTCCAGAAGCAGGAGAGAGCGGAGGAGGACAACCAAAAGTAAGTCGAAGAAGGTTTCTTGGTACTGGTGCAGCACTAGCTGTAGGACTTGTAGTCGGCGGAGCTGTGGGAGTTGGCTCGGGTTACTTCCTCGGGCAAAGCAACGTGAAACTGCCGGCCGGCCTGAAACAAGGAACAGGCAGATTTCTGATTGGGACGAGCGTTTCGACGTCGGGTCCTACAGCCCAAATCATTTCCGAGGAGGTCCAGATGTTCAATAACCTCGTCACGCTCGTGAACAATCGAGGTGGAGTCTATGCTGCCGACATGGGTGGGTATATCCCGCTACAGATGGTAGTGCTGGAAGACGGTGGACCTGGAGATACGGCGACAATAAAGTCAAACTACACAAAGCTGGCCACTCAGTATAATGTGGACCTCATGATAGGTCCGTTCACTGCAGCTCCGTCTGAGGCTGCGTCTCCGGTGGCGATTCAGAACCAGATACCATACATCGACAACCAAGCTGACGAAATCCCGATCTTTACGCAGTCTGGTGCGAGCGACTGGGTGGTCGGTTCACTCAACATCATCAATTACTGGCTGTGGAACTACCTGAACGTCCTAAAGACTACCGATGCAAAGACGATTGCTTTCATAGACCAGGGTGACGACTTTGACGCCGAAGCAGCCGGAACCGGCACTTCCCACTTTGGAGGAATTCAGTTTGCAAAGCAGCTCGGTTTCGATGTCGTTCTGCAAGACACGGGGGTCAACTCGACCTTTTCGGCCACTTACGACTACACACCGGAGACTCTCAAGCTGAAATCCCTCGACCCCGATTGTGTAATCTACTGCGACAACACTGGAGCCCTGAGCGCTCTTTTCTTCAAGTCCTTCCAGGCGAACAACTACAAGCCCAGAGCAACCCACTTTCTCAACGGCGCGCAGGGGGCCTTTTACAATACTGCTGGCAGCATAGCAACGGGATACACTGCAGACGTTTACTGGGACGCTTCCTTCCCATTCGAAGGCTTGTGGGGCAAGTCTACATGGCAGCAGGTTCAAACCATTACCGGATTCATCGACCAGAATTGGCCGTGGCTTTCCATAGGGTACTCCTGCGTCGAGAACGCCTGCAATGCGGTTCAGGTTGCTGGGAGCACGAGCAAGACCGCAGTAATGAATGCACTAAAGACGATGGAGTTCACCAACCTCCTTGGACCCTGGCGAGCGCAGAATCCGCTCAATGACCCGTTCCCGCCACCAAGCGGTCTGAATACGGGCGTGGGAATGAGCCTCTCAAGAGCTGTGCCCGTCCAGATCATCAATGGAAAGAGGACCATAATCGGACCTCCCAATCTTGCGACCGGAACGTATCAATATCCAGAGCCGTACAACTTCTAAAGGACGCTTTGCAGTATTGTGTGCTGGCCTTGGGGGCCAGTTTCAGATGCTCACATCGAGGAAGAGAAAGGGACGAGCGAAAGAAACACCAAGTGTTCAGACCTCGCGACCTTCTCCTTCTTCTTCGTGAATCCAGAGACAATTCGTGCACTAGCCGAGGAACACTGATGGCAAGCCCTGTAACGGTGGTGGGCAAGTCGTGTTTTTACTAACCGCGACTGACATTGTGACCATCCTGATACAGGGTATTCTCTTCGGAGGAATCCTCTCCATGATGGCCGTGGGTCTCACGCTGATCTTCGGTGTGACAAGGGTCCTCAACATCGCGCACGGCGACTTTCTCGTACTCGGAGGAATCACCGCTGCCATCCTCTTTGAGGCCTTCGGTCTCAACCCTTTTCTTACATTAGTGGCCGTGGTTCCACTCTTCGCTGTCATCGGAGTCCTATTCAGCTTTCTGATGAGGAAGCCGATGTCGTCGAGGACAGCCGAAGTTGGTCTTGCATCAAGTGTGCTTGTAACGCTCGGTCTCTCGAATCTCATCGAAGGGCTAGGAGTGAGGATTGCGGGCCTGTTTGGCTACAACACTTTTGCAATCCCGGGTTCTGCGCTTGGACTGGGTACGATAACAATTGGTGGTGTTACACTCACGACTTTACTCGTTATCTCGTTTGTTATCATAGTGGCGATTTCAGTCGGCATGACTGTTTTTGTGTACAGAACGTCATTCGGTGCGCTGATGCGTGCTTCCATGAGCGACAGGGAAGCCGCAATCATGCTCGGAGCCGACGTATCCAGAGTATCAATAGTTACGTTCGCTATTGGAATAGCTCTTGCATCGCTGGGTGGTACAATCATAGTGATGGTTGGAAGTCTTGATCCGAACAGCGGTCTCCCTTTCACCATAGACGCCCTAACAGTGGTCGTGCTTGGGGGCCTAGGGAGCTTCTACGGTGCGCTAATTGGAGGTTTCATCATAGGCCTCTCTCAAGGAATAGTTCAGGTGGTTCTGACGATTGCGGGATTGAACGGCGGTGCGTGGGTTTCGGTCGTGCCGTTGGTCATCCTGATCATTATCTTGATCATAAAGCCCACGGGATTGCTCAAGCGGTGATGTGATCGTGCGACCAAAAATTACGGAACTCTTCAGATCCGAGACGGGGATGGTCGCGGGCGCTTTCTCGGGCTACTTCGTCTGGACCATCATCGTAACATGCGTGTTGGGCGCGATCGGGATCATATCGGGAAATGCCACTTTCTTTGACACAATCCAGCAAATAATCATCTTCGGGGCGCTCGCTGCGTGCTACGACTACTTTTCAGGTTTTACAGGATACTACAATCTGGGCTATGGGGCATTTGTGGCTGTTGGCGCTTACGCATTTACGTTTGCCACAAACAGTGGAATCAACATCTTTCTGGGGTTGATCATTGCTGGTGTCGCTTCGGCAATCTTTGCAGGCGCGATAAGTTATCCATTCCTGAGGCTCAGAGGGGCGTACTTTGCGATAGGTACGCTAGCTCTGGTGCTCTTGCTCTACTACCTTGACATAAACCTCCCACAATTCACGCGCGGTCTGATAGGAATGTACGTCAACGTGGCGAGTAGCGTGAGTATTAAGGTCCCGCTCCTCATAGGCTCTCTCGCCTTCCTTCTCCTTACACTGTGGATCCACTTTGCAATCTCGAAATCAAGGTTCGGACTGGCACTACGCAGCATCAGGGAGGAAGAAGACGTCTCTGAAAGCTTCGGTGTCAACGCTTTCAGGCTGAAGCAGCTCGCGATGATCTTGAGCGGCTTCTTCGGAGGCATCGCTGGATCGATTTTCGCACTTTATATAGGCTTCATAAATGCCGACAGCATGCTGGGGCTCGGGACCGCTCTCTTTCCCGTGGTAGCGGCGATGACCGGAGGCTCAGGGATATTCCTCGGGCCCCTTGTCGGGAGTTTTGTCCTCACCGGAGTGAACCTCACCCTTCCTTCATTCATAATTTCCCTTAACCCCTCGATCAATATCGGGCCGCTGGCCATAACTGGTTTGATCTTAGTCCTCGTCGGCCTGTTCTTTCCCTCAGGGCTTCTCAGGATTAGTTATTTCAGAAAGTATGCGTACCTTCGCCCAGACAATAGGCTGTTTAGAGCAAAGCGGCAGACCGTGCCAACAAAGGTAGCTACAAAGACGTAGACTAATTTTCCCCAGAATATTTGTGGGAAAGTCAGATTCCAAGATAGGATTTTGAGATATACTGGTCCTTCTCGAGATCGGTAGAGTATCCAGAGCTCACGATTCTACCATTTTCAAGCACGTACGCAAATGAGGCGAGGTTGAGTAGCCTCGGCACGTTCTGCTCGACGATTAGGACGGTCTTGCCTCGGCTATTTATCTGGCGTATCGTGTTGAACACGTTGTTCACCGCAACCGGCGAGAGGCCAAGAGAGGGTTCGTCGACCATAAGTAGATCAGGTGCGCCCATAAGCCCCCTTCCGAGAGCGAGGAGTTGCAGTTCTCCGCCGCTGAGTGTACCCGCAAGCTGGGCCTTCCTCTCCTTGAGAAGGGGGAAGATTTCATAGACTTCCTTGAGGTTCTGTTCCTTCTCTTCGTGCGCCTTGCGGCTCATCACGCCGAGGTTTAGGTTCTCGTACACGGTCATGTCTTGGAAGACACGCCTTCCTTCGGGAACGTAGATCACGCCGCTCTGGACTATTAACTTAGTCGGCATTCTCTCTATCTTCGTGCTTCTCAGTCGAATTGTCCCGGATCTCGCAGGGACTGCGCCAAGGATTGTTTTCAGCAGCGTGCTCTTTCCGGCCCCGTTGGGCCCGATCAACCCCGTGATCGATTTCTCCTTGACTTCAATGCTGACGTCCCAGAGCACGTGGAGCTGGCCGTAAAAACTATTGACCTTGTCGAGCGTTAACAGCATTTAGAGCTCTCTCTCACTGCCCCAAGTAGACTTGGATTACCTTTTGGTCGCTCGAAACCACGCTGGGCAACCCCTCTGCGATCTTTTCCCCGTGGTCGAGGACCACAATGCGGTTTGACAGTCCCATCACGGCGTGCATCACATGCTCTATGATGAGTACGGTTATCCCAGACGAATTGATTTTCTTCACTAGGTTGACGAACTCTGAGACTTCTACTGGGTTAAGACCAGCCATTGGTTCGTCGAGGAGAACGAGACGGGCTCCTGTGGCTATTGCCCTAGCTAACTCCACCTTGCGCCTGTCGATGAAGGGAAGGGTGGCGACGTACTTGTGCCGGATCGGCTCTAGGCCGATAGTGGCCAGCGACTTTTCTGCAGCTTCAGCATAATCTGTCCCTTCTGGGCTTCCGAATGTTGCACCGACGAGGATGTTTTCAAATACTGTCTCCATCATAAACGGCTTGACAAGTTGGTAGGTTCGCGAGATTCCCCTGTGGCAAATTTCGTAGGGCTTCAGACCGTCTATTCTCTTTCCTTCGAAGAGGATCTTCCCCTTGTTGGGAGTGTACTTCCCAGCAATGGTGTTGAAGAGCGTAGTCTTGCCTGCGCCATTTGGGCCGATGAGCCCAAGAATCTCCCCTTTGTCTACTTCAAAGGAGACGTCACGTACGGCGACGAGCGCGCCAAAGCTTTTCGTCACGCCCTGAACAGAAAGTAGAGCCACGGAATGCCCGTGATTGAAAACCAAGATAAAAATCTATACTCGAACACGTACAGTCCCTCGGAAGCAACTAAAAGACGTTTGAAAAATTGAAACATAGAGTGGGGTGGAAGGCAACTAGGTTAACCATTGCACCATGTAATTGGAATGCATACAACAAAGGTTTTCAATTCATGTAAGGCGCGTTTATGCCTTCGGGGCGATCTAAATCTGTGAGGTTGGGAATAGGATTTGGAGGATTGCGTAACCATGGCTTTGCCGCATCGACCGATCTGGTAAGGGCATCCATAAAGGCCGAAGAATTCGGTTTTGAGTCGACCTGGGTTCCCGAGAATTACTATACAAATGACTCTTTAGTTATTCTTGCGACAATTGGAGCTCTTACCCGACGAATTCGATTAGCAACCAGTATTGTGAACCCCTATACCCATCATACGACGATCCTTGCACTTACTGCTTGCACTCTTGATGAACTTACGTCAGGCAGGGTTATCCTAGGGTTGGGGGTCAGCCCTAAAATATTGATTAACGGCCAGATGGGAATCGAGACCTACAAACCCCTGACGGTGATAAGAGAGTCTGTAGAAGTACTAAGGAGACTGACGCGGGGCGAACGTCTGGATAATTTTCAAGGTACCTTTCTGAATGTGAAAAATGTCAAGCTTGAGAACGCCAGGCTAAACAATACTGGAATTCCGGTATATGTAGCAGCCATAGGGCCAAAAATGCTCCAGCTTGCAGGCGAGATCGGCGATGGGGTTGTACTGACCGAGATATGCTCGCCAGAGTACGTCGATTATGCGAGGACTCAGATTCGAATTGGAGCAGAGAGGGCCGGTAGAAAAATCGAGGACATAGATATTGTCTGCAGAATTCTCACATCAATTGAACCTTCCAATCTGAAAGTGCACAAAACGGTGATCGGATCCTTTTTCTTTAAGATGGAAAAGGCGGACCTCGTTTTGATCGGTCACCCAATCGATCCAGACTCCATGAGTCTTGTCAAAGAGGCGGGCCTTAGAGGAGACTACGCTGCAGCCAGTGAGCACGTACCGGATGATGTTGTAACCGGGTGTTCGATACTGGGGACCCCGGAGGAAGCGATGAGAAGATTGGATGAATACAGAAGGGCAGGCGTGACGCTGCCCGTTCTTTGTCCACCGCAGAATCAGGTAGATAGAGTCATTCAGGTATTTGGCCAGTGATACTGAAGGTCGCGTACGAACAAGAACTTGGCGTTGTTTGTTAGGAAGAGCATGGGCTGGCAAACAAGGAGATTCTCGACGATTGACAGTAAGCGGACTTAATTCTGGTGTGGATGAGCCATGTTGAGACGTATTGCATTTTCAAGATTGAGCAACCGAGAATCAAAAACAAAAGATTTCCTGGAAATGGCTAATTCATATTGGAAGGCTATCCGCCAGCGCTTTGCACCAGCGGGATTACTTCCTTGGAAAAGAGGCGCATGCTCTCAACTGCCCTGTCAATGCTCAGCGAGCCAAAGTGAAATATCCCGGTAATGTAGTTGATTCCACTTTCTTCTTTGGTTTTCAAAATCTTCTCAGCAACGGTCTTTGGGTCACCCACGATTACGATGTTGTGCTGGTCCATGAAGTTGAAATCTTCCCACGGCTTGCCCTTGTGACTGCCCGCTCCCTCGATGCTTGACCTGTACCATTCAAGATTTGTTTCGAGGCCCGCGTAGTTTCTGTAGCTGAATATGTGGGTCCAAAAGCCATACAGCGGATCCTTCGCGACCTTACGAGCTTCCTCAAGATCTTTCGCGACGACTACATGTCTTTGCAGAGCCAGAATGGGCTCGGGCGCCTGTTTCGGCACAAAGTTTTTCTTGTAAAGGTCGAAGACTTGCTTTACAGTCTCGTTGGAAACGTACTGCGCGGCGGTATGCATCCCCCGCGAGGCAGCCCACCTGATCGAAGTCTCGCTTTGAGGTCCCGGGAACCAGACGGGCGGATGAGGCTTTTGCACGGGCCGCGGCAGTATCTGGAGGTTCTCGTAATGGAAGTGCTTGCCATGATAAGACATCGGGTCATCTCTCAGTGCGGCGAGGCCCACATCGAAAGATTCTTCAAAGATTTCTCTCCTTTCCGGCTCCTTCCAGACTGCCCCAAACTGTTCGTACTCCCACTCTACTGACCCTCGAGTGATCCCATAGTGCATTCTCCCATTGGAGAGGTTGTCGAGCATGGCAATAGTCTCAGCTGTTCGAAGGGGGTGGCGGTAGTTTATTATGAATCCGAAGGGCACGAGCTGAATCTTCTTTGTCCTCACGGCAGCCGCAGCGAGAAACACTTCCTGATTTGGCAAGAGGCAGAAATCCAGAAAGTGGTGCTCGGGTGAGAAATAGTGCTCAAAACCCAATTCTTCCGCCTTCTGGACGAGCTCGAGTTCACCCTCGTAGACTTCCTGCGCGGTTTTTCCGCGGGCCCAGGTGACGTAGTCGTAGACTCCAAATCGCATGTCCTAGTTACAATGACAGGACAGCAGTGCGTGGATTCTTATGTCTTCTTCAAACATACTAGATTTGGAGTGATTTGCAGCAGCGGGCTAAGAAATGCAGAGGAAAAAAACTCAGCGCTGTGGGAAACTGTCGAGACGCTGATTGTATTGTATTGGTCCAGGGCTTCTCCAAAGATTCTTCATCTTGTGACGGGCTTGAAACCCACCTTTTCCATGAAGGGGAGACACTCCGGAAACGACTCTACGTTTTGACTTAACTTCTCGAAATAGCCAAACAAAGTGTGGTTGCTCTCAAGTACATTTGTATTGAACGGCCTTGCACGCGACTCGTACTCTGATAGAACCTCTTTGGTGAAGACCTCTCTACCGCCATCATCGCCCAACTTCTCGATGAGTCGGTACAGGTGCAATATGTCGTTGAGGGCCATTGACATGCCCTGCGCCTGCATGGGGTGCGTTGTGTGAGCTGAATCGCCAATTAGGCAGACTCCATCACCCACGTACTTCTGGGCATGCCTCTTCAATACGTGGTAAAAGATTCCGGTCTCCTCAATCTTACATCCTTCGAGCGACCATGCTCTCTCTGCGAGCTTTGCCTCCTGCTCTTCCACAGCTGAAGTCAGCCACCACTTCAGATCCTCAATTCTCACCTCGACCGCTGCCCTTGTAAGCGGCCCGCCGGTTGGAAACACTCCTGTAAAGCCCTCGCGGCTCAGGTGAAACTGCCCCCATTTGATCGGGTGTTTTGAGTCTAGGTAGAGCATCAGATACCCAACGCGGTAATCATACTCCACGGTCGGTATGTGCAACGCGTCACGCAGTCGGGAGTTTGCTCCCTCCGCCACAATCACGAGATCTGCGTCTACTCTGTCTTCGGAACCGTCTGCCCTGGATTTGCAAAGTACGTTTCTCCTTCCGTCCTTAAAATCGGAGAGACCGAGCGCGTCGGTTCCAAATCTTACCTCGACGTTGCCCATCGCTTTTAGCAGCTTTGAGTAGGCTGCATTAACGATGACCTTGTGCGACGTATGGATTACAGGGTACTCTGGAGCAAGATAGTCGTAGCGGAAGTCGCCGAGCTTTCTGCCAGCCTCCTTGTGGAAGAGCTCTCGCACCTCGCCAGCTCTCATGATCGCGTCTGGTCTGTTCTTGAAGTAGTCAAGCATGTCAAACCTATCAAGGGCCCGGCAGGTTTCAGATCGCAGGGCCTCTCCGCGCTTTACACTCCCCACCTGTTCCAGGGTATCCTTTTCGATCAGAGTGATGCTGCAATTCTTCAATGTGGAAAGCGCCACGGCGGCACTGGCTCCCGCTATCCCTCCACCGCAAATTACAATTTGCTTCATTTTGCCATGTTTACTTACTCTGCTTTTGAGAGGCGAGTCTTTTTTGTGTGGATGATCGCAGAAGACTTGCTAGGGCACTGCCTTACATCCATCTTGAACTCAGATTATCGCAATGGCCTCAACTTCAACGAGCATCCCGGGAAGCGCGAGGGACTTTACCTCGACGAGAGTCTGTGCGGGAAGCTCGTCCTTGAAGTAGTTCCTTGAGACTTCCGTGAAAGTCATGAGGTTTGACATGTCGGTTACGTATGCGTTGACCTTGACTACGTTGTGAAAGGTAGCACCAGCTTCTTTCAGGACGTTCCCGATCCCTTCGTATGCCATCATGCACTGCTCCTTGAAGCCAAAGTCCTTCATTACGTTGCCTTGCCTATCGATTGCGGCCTGACCCGCAATGAAGAGCGTCTTCTTCCCTTCCTCGACCAGTATTCCCTGCGAGAAACCAAACGCTTTGCTATTGAACAGCGAATCTGGAGCGATGGTCTTTCTATTCATGTTTCATTGCTACCCACCCTTGGAAGTTAGAAGGCTGGCAATATAGCTTTTCCGACCTCTTCGAGCATTCCAAACTGGTCCCTGGACCCCATTATGAGTTTGATTTCATCCGCACCGGCCTCGCGGAATGCCTCGATGCGCTTCAAACACTCTTCTCTTGTTCCATAAATTGACCAGCGCTCCACGGTCTCGGTGTCAACCGGATTTGCAAAGTACCCCTCGATCATATCCTTCACTTCGTTGCGAGCCCTGTCGCGGTCTGGGTTCACATTGAACCAGCACTCCACTGCCCGCTTGATCTCCGCTGGCCTTCTCCCATACTTTGTGGCGATTTCCGATATTAACTCGGATTTCTCCCTGAACTCGTCCGGATGTATCATGATCGTGAACCATCCGTCCGAGAGCCTCGCAACACGTTCGAACGCGCCTGTGAAGGCGCCTTGTTTCTTTCGAGTGTATCCTGGCGTGGCGGAGAGTACAACCTTGTCCTGGCTCTTTGGCACCCAAACTCCCGCAGCTATCCAGATCGGCGGTGGACTCTGCACCGGCAGGTATCCAATCTTTGCGCCGCTGAGTGAGTAGACCTCCCCTTTGTGTTCCAACGTCTCTCCCCCCCACAGTTTCCTTAGTATGACGATGTTCTCCTCCATTGCCTTGCCCCTCTGCCTCAGGTGAACGCCCACAAGTTCCGCTTCCTTTGCTACTCCCGCTGGAGTTCCGCCCCCAATGCCAAATGTCAGAATCATTCGTCCACCAGACAGCCTGTCCAAGGTGGCCCAAGAGAGGGCCAGCATGATCGGGTTTCTAAAGTGAGGTTGGATAATAGAGCCACCGAGCCTTATTCGAGACGTTCTTGCCGCGACGGCCCCCAGGATCGCAATCGGTTCGTACCTTGGGCTGTCAATTAGGCTGTCGCCGACCCAGACGGCGCCAAAGCCGAGCTCCTCAGCTCGCTCGGCCATCTTGATCATGTCGGTTGGCGGGTAATTTTTCAGAAATACTGACGCTCTGTTGTTAAGCGAGAGACCAAAGTAAGAACCTGACTTTGACATTTCGAGTACCATATCTTTCATGGATTCGCCAGTATTTTAGAGCATAGGCTACGTTTAGGACTGCTCTGTCGGCAGATGGCTTCATGCTCAGACCTTACTGCTATTTCGCACTTGAAGTAGGATTTCTAAAGCGCAAACACTTGAGGAAGAGAAGGAAGCCTTGCTATGCCTTTGCGGGGCAAGGGTCAGGCCTAGATTACGTATGGTATGTAAGATGTGGGAGGATTTCGCTTGTCTCTTAAGATCCTCTCTCCACCAATTCTGCTTCTATCTCTTGCGGCTGCTGGCGCTCTATAGGATCGGTCTGCACCGTAACTTCACCTTCTACGCCATTATTCCGGGTTTCTCCAAGCAGTGCGAGGACTCTATCCCAGTATTCCTTAGGAGTGTCTTTATCGAGTTTGATCTCGATTGTAGCTTGAATTTTTGGCAGCGCGCTCTCTGCATCAGAAGACGCAATCGTTCTGTTCAGCTTCCTCGGTGCCTTGTTGCTTCTTGTTTGGAGTGGCTGTGCCAGGGCAATTCTCTGAGAAGCTCTCCCGGCTAGTTCACCACTCCTTGCCGAAATAGGAGCATTCGATGTTGTCGGTGCATTCTGTGAAAGGGTCGATACAGTGCTAGAGGAAGTCACCTTTTCAGTGTAAAACGAGGATAGCTCCTGCGATACTTGAAGAGAGCCCTTTTCGGCCAGATAGAGGAAGAACTTTGAAGCGTTTATGGCCTTGTCCTTGGTGAACGCATACCTTCGAATGAAAAAGTTCACAACATCGTCAGGTACCGCCCTTTCAATCTTGACCTCATTCAGAAGGTCGGCGTATGAACTCTTCGCAATTTCCTGGAACCCCTTCTTCTGTTCCTCGCCGATCAGGTTGAGCGTAGGCAAGAGCGGGGTCGGCTTACCCTGTTCGTCGATTACTCGCAGAAATTTCAGCTGAGCGAGAAGTTTCCCCTCATTGCTTGGAGCGATCTGACTCAGGAAGGACGCATCAATGACCGAAGGGTTCTGACGCTGAATCACCGCAAGAAATCTCTCAAACCAGAATCGCGAAGTGTTTCTGGCAGGAGGATTCCTCCTCGCCGATCCGCTCGCTGGTGAGGCTGAGGAAAATGGGTGAGAGGATGTGGAAGGACTCTTCGGTGCTTGAGCTTCCGGTCGAACAAGTGTCTCTTGAGATGTGTTTTCTTCTATCTGACCTTGGTTATCATTCTTCACTACTCTTTGCTGTTCACTCAGAAGCATTGTCATGGCGGGAGTTACAGCAATATTACAGTAATTATAGTTTTCCTGGCAAAAATGCAACGTAAATACTAAGGATGAAGGATGCAGAGATAGATGCTAGCCTGCAAAAGAGGGGTGTAGCAGAGTAGCCATGAATCGGATATGGTGGATCATGCAGAGCAAAAGATCTTGCAATAAGTCTTTCCTTTTGCTTTTGCCTTTGATTTTGCTTTAGGGCCCTTCATCTCTTTTCCTACAATCTCCTTGACCCTGAACCTGTGTCCCTCCTAAATGTGTGACTGTGATTCAGGTGATGACGATGAGGAGGAAGAATGGGGGAGAAACACCATAGAAATCAAGAAAGATCCAAGGTCAGTGACAGTTTTATCGTATTGGTCGAGATACAGGCCCTTCTTATGGGTTTGAATGACACAAACAGAACTAAGAAGATCCCGTCTATGGGCGAGAAAGTGTAATCGCGAATTTTGAAATGGGAAATTGCCTCATCTCGTCGCTTTCATATTTCACGAGTGGAATGCAACCAGGATAGGGCAAGTTTCTCATGCCCTCGAACGGATCACGCACGTTGCCTGCACTAACGTAGGCAAGCTATTTCACCCAAACGAGCGTTCAGTGGTCGGGCTCTTCTGCACGATACTTACATTCATGACATGTTGGCCTTTTTGCCGAGTGGAGAGAGTCAGATCAGATTCGAGCGATATATCGTTCGGAGGAAGTTTTCTCTGTCTCTCCTCGCCTCTCTTTTTTCGAGAGTCAAAATTCTCCAGAAAATCTGTACTCATGCAGTGATACCCGATTCTAAAATAGTAGAAGCAGATTCTCTTTCCTAGAGGACAATCGCTTGGATCCGTTTTGGAAATACCAGCGGCGGTTGCGATCAGCAATCTATTTGACCTTGGTTCCATCTTTATAGGGCCTATTCCGATCCGTTTTCGAATGGAACGTTTCCGGCATGAGGATCTCCTCGTGCGTCAACAAGTGGTGCGTTCGACGCGGCTGTCCTGATTTCTTTCCAAACGACTGCGCGGCCCGACGGGGCGTGAGCGAATTATGAACCAAACTCCTAGACCAATCAAGGCTAGACCTGTTGCAATCAAGACGGAATAGAGTTCATACTGTGACTGATAGAACGGGAGTAACACCGGACATCCCCCATAGCATCTCGTTGACTGGTCTTCTTCCAGCAACACAAAGAACAAAGAGAACAGTCCTACGAGCGACACTCCGAGTGCAGAAGAAGCAGAGCCGAGGGTAACTCTGACCAATTCTTTCCTACAGGCATCGATGTTCCTGATCCATGAGCTAGAGATATTGAATATAAAAGAAAAGATAGCTATGGTGATACCTGCAGCGACTCCAGGAACAAAGTATTGACCGTAAGGAAAGGCTTGATTCGGCCCCTCATAAGTTCCAAGAAGAATAGCGACGCATAGGAGGACCACTGAGCTGACGAGAGAGAGGGCCGTTATGAGCGAACTTGTCTTCACCACGTTTTCTTTATCCCCACAGCTTTGTATTGTCCGCGATGCCTCTGCAAGTGCCACAAGCTTCGTAGAAAGTCACTACAGGACTGGACTGTGGAACGTTGGCAGTAGCACCCACGAATCCGGTATTAGACAGCGCCCAGTCCTGATCAAAGTAGGTGTAAGGCCCTTGCATAGATTCTGCTGTCTGAACGGTGTGCCAAGCACCTGATTGATAATATGATGGATTCTTTATCTGGACCTGAAAACACGAATTGCAATTCCAGTGACTCTGAGTCCAGAAGCCGAACTGGTAATAGTATGCCGTGAAGTATGGGCCGTAGATGATTGGACTAACTGTTCCCAGGTAGAATACTTGTTTGAATGTGGAAGGAGGGGTGTAGGAGTAATATTGCATCCAAGAGTTACCGTCGTACGAATAGTACCAATAGATCACGTTCGAAGAATCTACCATCTTTACGTAGATCGTTTGCCCCGCAGAGAGTCCATAGATATTCAGGATAAAAGCGGTCAGTTCTTTGGCCCATCCAGGAAAGCCTCCGCATTGCTGACCTGTCCCAAGGCCCTCGCAATCTTCCCACATGTCGGCTACTACACCGTGATGACCATCCGGATACAGAACGTGAGCAGCTCTCATCATGTAGTCCTGTCCAGTTATGCAGCAGTCCTGACCCTGCAAATTAATCGTGCCTTCTAGCCAGTTGCCCGATGGGATAGAAGACGGGTTCGTGCTGGGGAATGTTATTTGAGCCTGTACAGCAGTTGCGACGCCCCAAGTTGAATGGTCTCCTGTCTGCCATCCTCCTTCATAGGGTCTAGAAGGATAGAGCGATCCTCCTACCATTGGTTCGACTGTCAAAGATGGCCTCGCTCTTACGGATTGTGAAGAGACAGATGAGGGTCCTACCGGCGTAGAAGTCAAGACGGTACCATTGTACAATGTGATCATCACAGGTGTGGTTGAATTCCCGGTGTAACTGGGAGGAAATATAGCAGCATTCAGATCACTCGCCGGAGCAGTGTAGACACTGGGTGAAACCAGGGTGTGAGCTAGAAGCACGTTAGATGGTGAAAACAAGACTAGTAGGCTCAGGACTATAATAGAAATAGCTATATTATACATAGATAACTTTACTTGGTCTGGTCACAAGAGACAAGTACTATATGAGTATTGTGAAAGTCACCTAAGTCATGCTCCATCTTTTAAGGAAAGGAATCGGTTCAGTCTCTCCTCCATCTGGCAGGGCTTCAGATTTGCGAAGCTCTTGTCGGAGTATTTGCACATTGTCATTTGATTTTTATTCAAATTTCTTGATAATGTACAACTCCATCTGAGACTTTGAACATAATTAGGGCACTTAGCTTTTGATGGAAGGGAACAGAGATGAGGCTTTAGGTAAGACAACCGTAGAAGGCAGAGAGATATATTTTCGTCTTAGGATCACCAGGTGCCATCGGTGCAAGGGCAAGCAGAGAAAAAGATGTAATGAACTGCACGGTCGATCAGAGATTAGTCAATTCTCCAATCAGGTCGGCGGCTTTCTTCCCCTTCTCAGTCAAAGAGTAAACAACCGGTCGATAGGGCTCATTTAGGACCTCCTTGTTGACTAGTCTTGCCTCTTCCATAGCTTTCAAGGCCCTCGTAGTTGTGGTTGCAAAGCCCACAAGATCTGCGAGATCAGAGTAACGCACCCGTCCCTTCTCTTTCAGTGTAGACAGAATCCTCTCAGTTCCTCTGAGAGCAAGAACATCCAGTATTCTTCGCATGTCGCTCGGCTTGACTTGGTTTACAGCAGTATTGCTGGCAAGCGAGCGGAGAAATACTATTGCTAGCGATACCAATTGTTAAGTAGTGCTAACGCTAGTCATGTCCGACTAGCCAAAGGGACTGAACATTTGCTCTATCTTTTGCGCCAAATGTGGAAATAGTATCTTTGATGAAGAAAATGCTCGTTTCTGCTCACAATGCGGCAGTGCTCTTTACACATCAGGACAAGGGCTTCAACCCAATGCTGCTTTACCGTCTACTCCCGGTGACACCAATGATAAGAGCCGAACGAATCGAAGGCACACTCAAAGAATCATCATCGCTGTTATTGTTTTACTGTTGGTTCTGTCACTCGTAATTGGGGCAGCTATTTTCGAGTTTGCCTCCGCTCATGTTTACAGACGAATCATTGTTCAGGTGGATTGTGATTCATGCATAACGGTATTCAGCGTATCACTTGATAGCAACGGTAACGTTACTTCTGTTAATGTGGCAAACAATCGCACTGTCTTTGTCTTGGATAATTACCCTTCTTCGGGATGCTGGATCGTGAGTTGGGTGATTGAGCAACCTGGCGTGTCCAGCGAGATCGCGGTTTCACTTTATGCAAACAACATTAATGGCCCGCTTCTTTACTTCATCGGAACCAGCACCGAATTTAGTGCTCCCCCAGTGGTAGTATCTGGCGAATGGTCCTCGTGCTGACAATATATCGCTGACGCCGAGTCTGATTATGTCTTGCAGATTCTATTATTGAATTAATTTTCATGTCTCTTTCGCAGCAAGGGCGCCAAGCAAGCCCTGTGTGTTTTTCAAGTTCTGCATTGAGATGCAGATGTCGGAATAAGCAACAAAAGCCTGAGTCAGAGTATCTTTATCTTTCAGCCAGATAGGAGCCAGGAGTTTGGATATGTCTGTGACATCTTGTAGGAGTGTATGAGCGAGCGCCACCCTGAACTGTTCCTTCGCACCTATCACTCCTTGGAGATCACTCACAAGCCTGGATGAAACTTGAAAGAGATCAGAGAGCCAAGCAGCGAGCCTCAGGTCCGGATCTGAAATTTTGGAATGTTCATCCAATAACTTTCCAAAATTCTTGATTGTCTCCCGTCGCTTGGAATATAGAATTGCAATCGCTTTGAACTCCGCAGTTGGCAGATACAGGACATTCTTATGACTTGTTTCTTGCCTTAGCAGCCGCGGCGGCTTTGAATGCGTCGCAGAGTGCAGAAATGAGTAGAGGTCTCTGTAGCTTCTGAATATCCCTCTCTTCATTAGCGAATCTGGTCGCTGTGGCCCCCACCCTTCGGTAACCCAACGGCGAATTAACTGCTCAGTCAGCTCGTCGAGGGGAACCTTCCTTCTTCGCTCGCTTGTAGTGTTAGACATTTTCCATTATGGCTACCAACGGAGGTAAGTTAAAGCGTTTTCTGCTCAGGGATATTCTTATGCCTACCGCAGTAGGTAGCCATAACGCTTATTGCGAAGGCACGCTAAAGTACCGCTGCAACATTGCTTCGGTTGGAGAGCTTCTAACCTTTGAGAAATATATCCCCGGGCATGGGGGGCACACCATGAGCCAGCATGACATTGACTATGCCGATGAGTCCCTTCTAAGGCTTTTCAGAGGGACCTTTGTCAGTTGCTCGGACAAGGCCTTTGGGGTTGCCTGGTGCAAAGAACCCTACACGGTTCATATCCGTTGTCCCGTATGCGAAAACAGATGCTTGCACTCGATTCCGGAGACAAGGGAGCATTTCGAGGAATCAGAGGATCCCAAACATATCCAGGCCTCGCCTTTCAAGGAATGCGGCCTAGACTCGCTTGCCAGGGCGCTAGAATGCACTATCAAGCGAGATGAGACTGCAAAGTTGAGCGTTTTCCTGATCATGCTCAATGCCCAGACCGAGGATGATCAGGCCGCGGTGGCATTCTCGGCCGAATCGGCCGCGGGCAAGTCGTACATCTCTATGGAGTGCGGGCACTACTTCCCCGAAAGGGAGGTGATGGAGATTGCAGGAGCTTCACCTACGGCTTGGGTTCATGAGAATGGGATCAAGGTCATCGAAAGGGACGATACATATGTTTCCGTCTCTTCATTGATTGAGCCTCTGGAAGTAGAGCGTGAGGAGATAGAGGAACAAATTGCGAGTAATAAGAAGGACGCCCCAAAGGAGCTCAAACAGAGGCTCAAAGAGATCAAAGCTAGGATTGCTGGCATACTTTCCAATTCCAAGATCATGGTGGATATGGAGAACAAGATCGTCATATTCATCGACCAACCTGATACGAAGTTCTTGGGAAAGATACGGCCTTTTCTTTCGCACGACAAGAAAAACGTAGAGTTTACGATAACTGACAAGAGCCAGCACGGAGGAAACAAAACCAAGCACGTAATCCTGCGTGGCTATGCATCGATCTTCTTCTGCACCGCATCTTCCCGCTATGACGACCAGGAGTCCACGAGAATCCTTGTCCTTTCACCAGAGACGAATCCGGACAAGGTTCAAGAAGCATTGTTACTACTCACAGAGAAGCTTTCTGACAGGGATGCTTTCTACGACTGGCTGGACTCTAACCCATCACGAAGGAATCTGATATTTCGTGTAGAGCTGATACGCCTACGGAACATCAAAAGATGCATTGTGCCAGAAGAAATTCGCCTTGCAATTTTAGAGAACTTTAAGGACCTTCATAAAAGCCTCATGCCTCGTCATCAGCGGGATTACGTGCGACTTTTTAGTCTAATCTACGGTCACGCCCTTCTCAACTGCTTCAATCGAAAGCTGAAAAACGGGCAGACAATCATCGCAACGCTTGATGACATCGAGGCAGCATTCAGCCTCTACGAGCCTGTAAAGGCCGCCAATGAGGCAGGAATCAATCCCAACGACTATGAGATTTTCCGTAGTGTAATCTTGAAGGCATATTTGGCAAAGTCGGATGACCCTGAATGGCCGGGACTGACCTGTGCTGAGATTTCCTCAGAGTACTTCAAGGTGTACAAACGGCCAATCAGTATGCGGCGTCTGGTTGATTACACCGTCAAGGCTCTTGTAGAATGCGGTCTACTCACCGAGGCAAAGCATCCCAAGGACGGAAGGAAATCAGTTTTCATTCCGACACTTACGAATGTCGATACAGATGAGTTTCGATTCAAAAGGCCCTCCGAAGGCGGTCCTGCCAGCGAGAATCAAAGCAATTCACAACGAGCCGAAGAAGGAAAAAGTAGTGGTGTGCCCCACACCCTCGGGGATATATTTTCTGAACAATCCAGCCCTGAACAAGCTCAAACTATATCCCCGAGCACTGGGGGCACGACTGAATCAACTGGTGAAAGCCAAGAGGACGAGCCTGAGGATCTCCTTCCAGCCAGCGCTGACTTTGCCTGCGATAATTGTAAAATGAACTTTGGTCAGGACGGCCCCAAATGGGCTGAACGCATCAAGACAGAACACGGAGTTGAAATCTGAATTTGCAATCCTTACTCATCTTCACATGCATGCGTCCCGTCCGGCCGGGTGAGCACTGCGCTATGATGTTTGAGTGCCTTCTTTGCAAACTAAAGCATCCGCAGTGGAAGGCACTTTGCAGGGATGAGGCACTTGCACTGGCCCATCTGGAACATCAGCATGGCATCAAGAACATTGGGAAACAATCTTCCGACAGCCGAAAGAAAATTGGGACGCCGAAAGGGGCCTCATATGTCGGAACTCGGGAGATGGCTTAGGGCATATGACAAGAAAGAACTCACCCGCGGCAGTGCCTAAGCTGAAAACGCCGTTTCTATTTAAAGGAGCAAGCTATTGAGAATGGGAAAAGTCCATCAGGTCTCCCCAAATAAGACGGAGCTCTTCATGAAACACGAGGTTGTTAGGGCATTCCTTCGCCAAATGGTTGACATCGAGGATGATTGCAAGGTATCGTGCAATGTTTTGTATCTGCACTTCTTAGAGTGGTGTTCCGAGCAAGCCCCCAAGCCTCCTCAGATCAGCAAAGCTGGCTTTGGTCGGATTCTCTTGAACATAGTTCGCACGACCTATCCCATCTCGACAAGGGCCGGCGGTAAGAATCTACGTGTTTGGAGAGGAATTAGGCTGAAATATGATGAAACCAATTACCAATCTAAAGATCAATCAACACAATCTGATTGAGGCTCTTGCCCCATTAATTGAAGAACCCAAGAGAATGCAATTCACGGCTGAGCTTTGGAGCCTTTCCAGAGACTTTGCCGAATTGTCAAGAAGAGGTAGGGACCATGACTAGGTGTCAGACGTGCGGTTTTGACCCTGGGCGTTTTGAGCGCTTGCTAGATCGAGTCGAGACTTTACTAATTCAACTTCTTGCCGCATCAGGGAGATCATTTGAAGAGCTTCCGCATACTTTGACTCCATCACCAGAGCCCGTTTCTCCGACTCCCGTTTTAGCTCGGCGGCCTCGGAAATCGTGAGGACGAGCATGTTTTCGGCGTAGGTCTTCAAAATCTCTTTGAAGAGATCTGATTTTTGCTGGAAGGCCTTGAAGTAACTATCTTGCGATCCCTCGGTGCCGTGGCCCTCCAGTTTTTCAATCATTATTGTCTTCATCTTCGTTAGCGTCTCCAATCGGGACTTGTGCGCCTTGCGAAATCCGTGATTTGGCTTGAACTCGTTGCACTTTAGGCCGGTGCGTTGAAGTAATCTGGGGATTATGAAACGTATCCCCCCGCGCAGCTCGGAGGGCTGCCTGATGGGTTTGCTTTTTAGTGGTAGCACTGAGAGAAAGGTGTCGCGAAGAAGTGGAGACAACTTTGTGATCTTCTCGCCGTGAAGCTCCCTCAGTTTGAGGTATTTGTCTCGGTTATCCAAGGCCTCCTGTGAGCAAACGGTGATGTATTTTTGCAGCGGATCATCCCCGTATATGAGACACACCCCTACCCTGACCTTCTTCCCGCTTTCGAGCACAACCTCGTGGTCTTCAATCGAACCAACAGTCAGTCCGTTCCACGCCCCAATCCGGATGCCGGTCGAGAGCATGAAGGAGAGCATGAACTTTTCGCGCTCGTCGGCGTATAAGTAGAGTGGTCTAATTTCATCAATCAGGTTGGGTGGACGGTCATCCGCGCTCGAAGAAAACGAAGGTACGACACGCATGATCTTCTTCCAGTTAAGCTGTAATTCGCAGAATATGCAAAGCGATTGATAGGCTGATAGGTACAGATGCATAGTAGCGCCGCTAAGTGGCTTGCCGCTCGACGGACTTTTTGCTTTCTTTTTCTTATTTATTCAGTCGATCAGCTTACCGGTCATAAACTGTGGGTTTTGCTCGGTGAGACGTAGCATCTTAGCCCAAGTTGTCCTATCACGCGTACCACACAGAATCCCTAGTGCTGATTGATACTTGGTCGCGGTTACTGTGCTCTTTTGTGAATCTAGCCATGAAGATATTAGGGCGTCATAATCAGGGATTGTTCTTTCGCGTCTCAAACTTGCACTGGTTTCTAATTCATCATCAGATATTTCGAGTGTCAAAGACATGACCTAGCCTTTTATTCCCAGTGTTGTTTCCGTAATCATCTTAGCTATGTAATTATAGTTTCCGCTAAAGCTGCAGTTAGTTCGACATCCAACCCAATGCTATTCTAATTGCAGTGAAACGAGAAGAGAAAGAATAGAACATCTCATCAGTCAATTGAGCAACTTTCTTGCATTGAAATGATCGTTTCCCTAACATGAAGCCGCTTGAAGCTGCGAAGAGAAATCGCTGTCCTCTGCAAGGTTAGACCCTCTTTCTCCTGCCACAGTGCTTGAAACCGTTGGTTCTCAATGAGGGTGTATGTGCAATTTTTCCCTGAAATAGCTTCAGGAAATCTATGAAGCTCATGTTTTACACCTATGCCTTATTCCGAAAATGACGCACTCACTCTCATTGAGGAGCTCCAGAATGAAGTCTGCCATCTCGGTAGCACTCGTAGTGATCATAATAATTGTTATCGTGGTCGCGGGCAGCCTGGCAGCTTACTACGCGTTGACCTCCGGGTCCACTAAGAATACTGGATCTACTACTTCGAGCGGTACGAGTTCCGCTCCCTCGACGGAAACTAGCACACTGTCACAATCTTCATCACCTACAAAGACAGGAGTTTCCTCACAGTCTGAGAGCAGCTCATCTGAAACTACAGAAATCTCGAGTCAGACCTATACGTCGGTGCAACCATTCAACTCGACAATTCTCTCGATCAACAGTGATCCAAACCACATGTACCTCGAGGCCGTCGCCACTTTCTTTTCTCACGGCAAGTACTACGCATTCTACAACGACGCGAACGCAACCTATGCAGTTTACTCCCCCAACGGGACAAGATGGTCGTCAATGGGTGAAGTCACGTCAACGGCGAACGCGGCGGTCGCCTACGATACAAACACGAGCACGGTGTATGTTATCTCCGTCCCAAACGACACGAACGAAATTGTGCTGACGAGAGGCTCGACCAATACCCCGTCGGGTGCGATAAACTGGAGTGGGAGCTCTGAAGTGATTTACAACGCAACGTTGGCGGGAGCCCAGGTTAAGTTGCTTGGACTTCAGCTCGTTCCGTCCACCTCGCTTACATTAGACAACTTCGGTAATCTGTGGATTTCCGTGCAGACCATGTTCTTCCAAGCTGGGGAACAGCTTGGGTTCCCGCTCGTAAACTATTCAATCATCAAAGTCACTCCAAGCGGCGATGCTAACAACACCTCGTTTTCAGTGGCGAGCGGATTTCCCTACCTAGTCGGGAGCCAGACCTCTCACAACTACGGCACCGCATCCGTGAACATCGTGTCGACTAGGGTTGGAGTCTCGGTCGTCTCTTGCAACGTAAAGTCCGCTCTAACCAATTCCTCAGCCTATCTTGAGACATTCTACAACCAAAACGAGAGCTGGGGGAGTATGGTCGATCTTCCCTTCCAATGCGGTTACAACTTTAGTGGACAGATCTCGAGCATAATCGCCGCGTCGAGCCCCGCCTCTGGCGATAATGTATCGATCCTCTACTTCTCGGCAGCTGTCGCATGCAATGCATGCGAGTACAAGAACACGAATGTATCCCGCATTATAGTTCCGCTTTCTCCCGGTCCTGCCATGTCGCTAGATCAGGTTGATGGCAATATTTCCGGAGGCTTTGTCGCCGCCGCCACAAACGGATCCTTCGTCTGGACAAACTCTCAGATATTCGGCGCGTACTCTGGAACGTATACTTACTACGTCGGAGAACTTGGCTCTACCAGGACTACCTCGGGCATTCTCCTCAAGCTGGGAGGTGCATGGAGTATAGTTGGTTCGAGCGCAACTCAAGGCATTGGAGGTGGGCTTCAAGTCCTCTACTCTGTGTTGACTAACGCAACTGCTGGTGGACAGGGCGCCTATTCACTGGGGTTTGCGATAGCATCCACCGGGCAATGAGAAGGACAGTGCTAACTCTAACTGTTCTAAGTTAGAGCTAAGGCCAATCGCAGGAATGCAGATTCTCAAACTGGCAATATCCGCTAATCTTGTTCTCGATTCCCGTGCAAAACGAAATCGAAGGTCTGCAGCCATGTAAAGAGCATGCAATTTTCTTTCCAGAATTACTTTAGGATCCTCAACGATTAACGTCGAGTTGCTTGTGGGACCTCCGGGCGCGAGAGTCCAGCTGCCCTCTGGAATATCCGCGGCTAACACTTTCCCTGAAACGGGTGCTTTAGAGAGAATGGGGCCGAATTCAGTGGCGATTTCCTCTCAGAGCGAGTAATTCACGCTTGCCGCAACTCCGATAGGTATGTTGTGATAGAGATTTCGTCTATCATCAGTAGATTGTAGGCTCAAAGTCCAGAGTAAGAAAAGAGAGCTGACACACCCCATGATTGTTGAAAAGCGCATACACCCGCCATACAATACCATGCAAGATGCGGCTCGGAAGAAGAGCAAGGCCATGCAGTGTACATTAGATGGGAATTTTAGTTCTCTCCCGATTTTTGTACGCCAATGTGGCGGGAGCTCTGAATCGGGAGAAGTTGCTGTTGAAGTCGTCTCATTTGCTCTAAAAGCTCTTGATCGAACTCGTATGAAATCATATGAAATTCTCTGTTTTTGTATGCTTGGCTTACCCATATCTCGCACGATCTCGGATGGGACTCCATCGCAAGTCCGTTGGGCAGATCCTTGAAGAGCATCTTAACCTCTGGAAGCACTCGATGAAAGAGCTCATCGTTGAGATCAAGGTATCGGAAATTCATCAACCTCTCATCGAGCAGGATAACTTTCCCGGCGAGTGCAAGTTCAGGCATCGCAACTATCAGGTAGGCTACGGCGGACAGGGTTCCAAGCAAAAAGGAAATCTCGTGAACTCTCCAGTTGTATTGCGTTGTAGGGATGAAAATCGGCTGTAGTGCTAGAATGTACACTAATGCACTCGCCGCGATTGTGGAAAATATGAGCACGGACAGTAAGCACCTTCTCTTGGTCCACGATCCAATACGCCAAGCTTCCTGCCTGAAAATGCGCATCAAACCGAATATGCATACGGTCAATGTGACTCCTTCGGCCGAAAGCGCCACCGACGACGAGCCGAAGGGAATTAGGTCACTGCTGTTGTAATATCCGTTCCAAAGTATCTCCGCGATAGGTCCACTCGTGATCGTCGCAAGGACAAAGAAACCGGACAGCCGCAACCTCTCATCCTTTCGCATCTCGATGAGTGCAATGGTAAAGATTACGACGGTCCCAGCGAGTCCAAGGACAGTGGGCCATGAATCGAAAATGGCAAAAGAGGTAAGAATGCCCCAACTTTGAGCGTCGAGCACTTTATAGACTCTGAGTGGACCAAGCGCGAACGTTATGAGGTTTAGAACTATCAATATAGAGTATCCTGACACGACGTAAGAGAGGCCGGACTTTCGGATCTCATTCAAGTACCTCTTCGTGAGGGCGAATGGTTCGAATCCCCTTTCCATAGGTTCCGACTTCCAGCCTCCAATTGAAGTAGACGCCTGCAATGCCAGATTCATCCGGGAGCCCAGCAGCATTTGTTCGGCACCAGGGTCAGACTAAAGAAACCCCTCGCCACCATCTTGGCGGGCTTCCAACAGAACATTTGCAGGGAGAAGGAATATACACTTCTCGTAAGCAGGAATTAATCTAATTGTGACTTTCCTACGATGCGATGTTCGCGGGTTCCCATCTCTAACATGGTACTGTCGCAGGAGTTTAGAACTCAACTATCCATTGTCAAGAAGGAAACACGATAGCAATACGCGACCGACCAATACACCCCCCAATCCACGAAGAAACATGTATCGTGAAGAGGTTTGGCATGGGTTCGTCTTACACCCTTTCTTTTCATTTTTTTAGAGCGGGTCCCGATTTGCTAGAGCAGAAATCGAAAACGAGAAACTTCGTAGAGAAAAAAAACCTTGTCGAGACTTCCTTCTATGCTCTTATCAAGAGGATTGCCACACAATACAGTAGGCACACGGCCTTTGAGCGTTTCTACCTCGGCTAACAGAAAGGCAGGCGGCCGCGCAAAGCGAGTCCACCGCAACAGAATGTCAATTATCGCCTCCATGCTCAAAGTAGCTACAAAGGGAGCGAGAAAGACGCATATCATGTACAGGGCAGGGTTAAGCTACGATCAACTCCAGGACTATCTCGGCTTCCTCAAGGAGGCTGGACTGCTAGAGGAGACCGCTGACCAAGAGGAGGAACTTGCGATAGTTTACCGCACGACGGCGAAGGGACTCAAGTTCGTCGAGAAGTACGAATCGCTCAAGGAACTCGTCGGAATGAAGTCAGAAGAAGACGAAGAGCTCTGAAAAAGATCAACGTAAATCTGTGAATATCTATCCATCCAAAGCAGGTCCTCTCGCCCTTCAGCTTGACCTTTGGATTCTGTAATCCGCTGATGGGTAATGCAATCTTTAGCAAACGAGCAGACAAGCATGAAACGAATCACTTCTTGCCGTACCAAATTTCGGGCGTAAGAGAAATTTGTGCCAGATGCATGGTTCTTGATTCAAGGAGCTGTGACCTTGCCATAGTATCAATTCCTCCAAGAATCTCTTGAGCCATGCTTTGAGTGAAAACACTTTTCAGTGAAAAGAGTGAGTTATCTAATTCAGCGAGTTACTCTTCCCAGATGTGGAACAGACTGGAAGTCTTCTCAGAGCCCGTGCTTTCAAGGGATCCATTGCTCATAGTGTCCGTCTCCACCTCCATCCCTCAGTACAGGATACTCTACTCGCAGGCAAGAGAGCTCGCAAGCTACCTCCTGCGTAAGTTGGATTTTCAAATGTTCTCGTCCATGTACTCCTCAGCGATGCCGCCTGCCATCGGCATTGAAAAGGACGGAATCGCCGGTCTCGTAGGCGTCAACTTTTACTATAACTCAGCCGAGAGCCGCGACGTGGTTTTGTTCGCCGGCTACTCCTCTCCCGCAAGCGATGAGTACGAGTACGCTTCCGAAGTACTCGCGTTTGCGAAGAAGCTGGGGATAAAGCAGATAGTTTCTATCGGCCCGCGGTGGTCGGAGAATCCAATCTCTCCTTTCGACTCACCGGAGGTTTTGGGTTTTGCGAGTGACCTTGACGGCGTTAGGTGGCTTGAAGAAAACGGAGTGAAGATCTTGAAGAACGAAAACTCGTTCTACTTTTCAAACCTGATCGTGCCGTTGGCGTCGTTACACGGGATGAGGGCGTTCAAGCTCTCCGTCAACCACGGCGAGCCGCTGCCTCATCCGAAATCCTCGATGTCGTTCCTCAAGGTCCTCTCCAAGCTCGGAATCCGCATCGACACTTCCGACCTAGTCGAGCAGGCTAAAGAGCTCGAAGAGGGGCTAAAGAAAGCGGGTATCTCCGGGGTTGGAACCGGCCAGATAATGGGACAAGAAGAGGAAGGAGAAGAGGAGGAAGAGGAAACAGAAGTTTTCCCCGGCGAAGAGGAGCCCGGAGAAGAGGGCGGCGAAGACGGGGTCGGTCCCTCAGGCGACATTTACAGGTAGAGTGAAAAAAGGGCTGATGGGAGAGAGAATTCCGACTCTCTCCCCTTCGGACTAGTACAGCGCGGCGAAGTACTGCGGTTCTCCCGTCGTGTATATTGCGGGGTTGAAGTAGAATCCCTGCACGTTCGATGTCATGAAGATGGCTATCTGCGGGTAGAAAGTCCAGATGTCCATTACCGCCTGGTTCCCGAGCGCGACCATGTTGTTGGTTGCCTTGACCAGCGCAGGGATGTCTCCCGACTGGCTCGCGTTGTTTGCCTGGTTCCAGTAGACTCCCATCTGAGTCAGGTTCCACCCGCCTGGTAGCGTGTAGATACCACCTGGCGCAAGTATCGGGCCGAGGAAGTCGGTCGACCATGGATAGTCGTCATACCATCCAAAGACAGACTCTGCCCACACATAGAGCTGTCCTGAAAACGCCTCGCTTATCATTTGACCTGCAGGCATCGGGGTGAGCTGGACGGACAACCCCATGTTGTATGTGGTGCTGATGTTGTTTATCACGGATGCAATCTGGTTGAAGATTGCCTCGTCCACTGTCTGGCCCGCTCCGTAAACCAAGGTGATCTTCTGGGCGACTGGACTAGAGCATGTCCCCTGTGCACTGAGGGTTGGGCACCCGAAGGTGTTGTTGAACACACCAGAAGGCGCGGCAGTGCCATTCGAGAATGTAAATTGTGTCAGAGGATGTTGCATCGCGTCGAGCAGGAGTTGCTGGACTTCGTAGGGGTTGAAGCTGTACCTCGGGAGAATCGACGCGTTGTATGCGCCCTGAGGAGGGATGCCAGGAGGCAGGACGTTGTTTGCCACCTGCCCCATCTTGTTGTTCACGTCCTGGTTGATCTCGGTGAGGTTCACAGCGTCCGCGAAGGCCAGCCTCATACGAATGTCCGAGAATGGCTGGAACTTGTAGTACGTACCTGTGAACGGATCTGTAACGTTGGTGAGGAACTGATCAAAGAGTGTCGCATATTGCGTGAAGGGGCCGTGTATCGTAATCCCCTTTATCGTAGAAAGCAACTGGTTGCTGCCCAGCCAAGCCGACCTGTTCGCAACGGCGTATAGCTGGTCGTTTGTCACGTCAATGACCATCGCAGCGCCAGACTTTGACGCAGACTGCATATCGAGAATTCTCGAGTTCTGCTGCGGCACGTAGTTGATCTTTATCGTCGGTATCTGAGCCTGGATGTGGTCCGGTCCGCCCCAGTAGTTGGGGTTCTTCTGCAACACAAGGTTATTTGATGAGGGGTCGTAACTCTGAAGGATGTAGGGTCCAGTTCCCGCGAGCGAGCCGTTGTAAGAGCCATCAAGATAGGTGGCCGCGCACCCCTTCGGGGTGATTCCGGCGTTGCACGTAGCGACCTCGTCGTAGTAGTATTGATTTATGGCGGTCGTCGCGTTGCCGCTGGGATTCGGGTAGGGGATGTTGTAGCCTGTAGAGTTGCTGCTCCAGAGGTGAATGTCGTGCTGCATAACGTAATCCGGCGCCACTAGGTTTGCCCAGAGGTTTGCAACAAGGAACTGCAGGGCGCTGTTAGGGTTCTGGATGTGAAGCGTCACGCTGTATGGTCCCGTTATCTGCACAAAGTTCTGTGCAAGCACTTTGTTCGCCCACGCGACGGAGTAGGGCTGAGCGCCGCTGAAAGTAGTGCTCAGACTCTTGTTCTCAAGCTGTTGCATGATCCACGAAGCCTGTGTTCCGTGGCCGACCGGCGCGCTTCCATCCATCACGAGCAGCCTGTTGTAGCTAAAGTAAACTGAAGTGGAGTTGAATGTCTCGCCATCAGCAAACTTGATTCCAGTGCGGAGAGTAAAGTTCACGGTCTTGCCGTCAGGAGCGATCGTATAGTTCTGAGCGAGCCAGGGAATTACCGCCTGGCCGTTCGACCCGTTGAACCAGAGGAGAGGTTCGTAAATGTTCTGCTCAATCGAGGCTCCATAGATGTCGTAGGAGACCTGCGGGTCAAGATACTGCACGGTTGAAAGTGTCTCATAAGTCAGGACCGATGGCACAGGTGCACCGCTGCTACTCGTACCCGTGGTGGGAGATGAAGTCGTGGTAGTCTGGCTTGAGCCTGTCGTAGTAGGGCCCGTCGTGCCTGTAGTTGTCTGCGTGGGGGCAGTGGTTGCCGATGAAGTTCCCGTAGACGTGCTTGTGCTCTGAGTCGGTGGCGTTGTGGTGGCACCCCTTCCCATGGATAGCGCGAGGTACCCACCTACAACGATTATGATTATGATAACAACAACGATTGCTATGCTCGCAGTTCTGCTGACTGCGTGCTTCAGTTTCGAAAATCTGGTGGAAAGCATTGAGGGTTGCTCTAGCCGCCACTGTTTAATTAGAATTTAGGGGGGATTTGCGCACGCACTCTTCCCCTAGATTTTTGGAAATTCCTTTTGACTCTGTCCTTCTATCCAAGATGTACACAGTGATCTCGTCGTAACGCAGTTCAAATAGGAGATTAAGCTGATTTGCCTGGAAGAGAGACGCCCATCCCACTTCAAGAGCCGCGATTCCCAACTTTTCCAATCAAAACTGCAAGGGAAAAGTAAAGAACCACTCAGTTCTACAGTTCAGGCAATATGCGCACTCGCTGATCCAAAACGAAACAAAAAAATCCACAGAGCGAGTGCTGAGAAATAGATCCGAACAAGAGAAAGAGTGTGTATTTTTCCTCCCAAATGCCAGTCGTGCTTAGTGCTGAGAACCTCGAAAAGAGATACGGTTCAAAGAGGGCGCTCAATGGAGTCTCCATCAAAGTTGACGGCGGGACGGTCTATGCTCTGCTCGGCCCCAATGGCGCGGGAAAGACCACCTTCGTCAGAATAATGGCAACGCAGCTATTGCCGAGCGCGGGCAGGGCGTCAATACTCGGTTACGACGTAGTCGCGCAGGCTTCGAAAGTAAGGGAGCACATCTCGGTCGTTCCGCAGGAGGCAAGGCCGATGAGTCTCATGACTCCATATGAGCACGTACTAACATATCTCATCTCGAGGGGGCTCGACATCTCAACGGCGAGGAGCAGGGCAAACGAGATCATCAAATCGCTGAATCTTGGAGTGTATCGCGACGAGATCTGCTCGAATCTTTCCGGAGGTCTGCGGCAGCGCACTCTGATTGCGATGGCCATGAGCTCGCAGGCGGACGTGCTCGTGCTCGACGAGCCAACGATAGGACTGGATCCCGTTGCGCGTGTGGACGTGTGGAACCTGATTCGCGAGTACGTGTCCTCGGGCAAGACCATTCTCCTTACAACACACTACATGGAGGAGGCCGAAGCCCTCTCTGACAAGCTCGCCATTGTGAATCAGGGTGCAATTGTTGCGGAAGGGACATCTTCCGAGATTCGAGGAAAGCTTCCAGGAGCAACGCACGTCGTCGTCGTGCTTCAGAAACCTGCTACGGCAAAGGGGGTTGCGGAGCGAATCGACACGGAAGTTCTTGCTTCGTACGGGCGTGTGCTCAAGGCCGGGTCCGCTCAGAGAGTCCTGACTAGCGAGGCTGGAGCAAGCGAACTCGCAAACTTGTGCCTGCGCAGGGGCGTCGAGGTTTCGGTGAGGCAGATTTCGCTCGAGGACGTTTTCATAAGCGAGGTGGGGCAGGAGATTGGCGGGGATTCGCAGACAAATTAGGGCAATCGCCGCCCTGATCTGGTTTGACGGTTACCTGCCGATCAGGAGATCCCCGTTCAACGTCGTCAACTTCATAGTGAACCCCCTGACGATCCTCTTCTTCATTTACATCTTCGCCGGGCCAGGGAAGGCAGAGTTTGCGCTTGTCGGAGGCCTCGTCGCCGTCATCGTGGGGAGTTGCATTGTACTTGAGACTGAGGCCGCTTTCATCAGGCTCGTCGCAAGACTCCAGGACATGTTCGTGTCCTCCCCTCTTTCCTCGATTTCCTACGTGATCAGCCTCTCGATATCCCAGCTCTTCAACGGTCTTCTGGGAATAGTCCTCTTCTCCATTCTGATTTCGGTCTACTCCCATCTGAATGCAATATCAGGTTTCGAGATCGGGCTCGCAGCAATCATAACCTGGGCTTCAGTTTCGGCTCTAGGATTCATGATAAGCACGTTCGCCAGAGACCTCAGGGACCTCTGGGTGTACTCTCCTCTTCTCACTGTTCTGCTCTCATTCCTCCCGCCCGTGTTCTACCCAATCACACTGATTCCAGCGCCGTTCCGATTCGTCGCCTACCTCGCCCCCACAACGTACCCGGCTCAGGCGATGCAGCTCGCAACTGGCCTAATCTCTGGGCCGCCAAGTGCGCTCGCGCTCAACTTCCTCGGGGGCGCACTGTATACTTTGATTCTGGTCTTTCTCGCGGCTAGGTTTGCGCGCTGGAGGCAAAAGTAGCTTTTGACAGATTACAAACAAGAAATGACCGACTGATCGAAAAAGTAAGAAAGAAAATAGAACAAGAAATGAGGAGAGCCCGTACGGGCTCTATATCTTATCCTACAGAACCTAGAGTCCTATGCTGTTGATCGTCGCGCCCGAGTTAGCGTCGATGACGAGGACGATCTTGTTGTTCTTGTGCGCATATCTCGCAAACCACACGGGCGCGTGCATCAGCTCTGCCTCTGACAGGTCGACCTCCGTGTTGATCTGCTGGATCATGTGATACTTTTCATGCGCCTTTTGCGACTGGAGCTGATCGACGAGAGTCTTTGCCTGATACCTCGCCGCGTCCTCGCCGACGTCGCCGTTGAGCACCTTGATCCCCTTCGGGACCTTGGTGATGTCGAAGAAGGTCCTTTCGTCCAGCGCGAACTGGTAATCCTTGGGCTGGTAGTCGGTCAGAGATTTTAGAGCAACCACCGGAAAGTTGTAGTTGGCGTCGAGCTGGAAGGTGCGCTTTGTACCCTGCGGGTTCATCATCCCTCCCCCGCCCATCATCGTCCCGAGTGCCGCGCCTTCGAGCATTCCTCCGCCGAAGCCCATTCCGCCGCGGTTCCCTCCTCCGCCAGCCATTCCAGCGATTGCTCCAAGCAAAGCGGCCTCCGTCGCTATAGTTCCGACTTCTGCGGCGGTATCAATGGCTACGACGGAAGTTCTCGCAGAAACAGAAATGATCCAGTATGGCACATAGGTGAGGCTCATCTCCTCGAGTGTGGAGTTCTCCTGAAGGTGTCTGTGAAGCAGGCCGTGGTCCATCAGCGAATGTATCTTTGCGGTGATGTCATCCTTCGAGGGAATCTTCAGGGGCAGCATGGTCTGCTTTTGGATGCTCGTCCATCCACCCGAGGCGAGCGTCACTGCGCTGCCGCAATATTCGCAGGTGATGACCATCTCCCCGAACTTTGGTGCAATCGGTGCACCGCAGCTCGGGCACTTCATCGTGGTGGCCCCGCTCGGTGCTATGACCTGTCTTGAAGACGTCGAGGTGGTCTGGGCGCCTGGAGGCATTGTGGATGAAGTGCTCGGCACGCCCGCTACGGAAGCGATGGGCGCGCCGCACTTTAAGCAGAACTTGGCGTCGTCGGGGAGCTGGGATCCGCATTTTATACAGTAGATTGTCAAGGCAGAGATTTCACCAACAAGAGTTGTGGATTACAGTTGCTTTCCGCAGTTCGGGCAGAACTTTGAGGACGACTTTACCGGGGTACCGCAGTTAGGGCAGGTCTTCTCTTCGGTCGCAGCTCCGGCCGGTGCACCACAGTTAGGGCAGAACTTTGTGCTAGCCCCAAGGGGAGAGCCGCACTGGGCGCAGAACCTCTGACCCCCGCCCGCTTGTTGTTGCTGTTGCTGCTGCTGTACTTGCTGTTGCTGTGGCTGCGCAGGGCCCTGCGTCTGGCTCGCCCCGCAATTGGGACAGAATGCGTTATTCATGGGAATCAGCGAGCCGCACTTTACGCAAGATTTCGTGGGTTGCTGGTACATCCCCTGAGCGAACTGGCCCCCGACGGCAGATCCTAGGCCGACTCCGGCCCCCAGACCGACCCCTAGGCCCGCGACGTTTCCCCCACTCGGGTTGCTCGCTGCGTCGACCATAGCCTGGCCGGCCTGGTACTGCATATAGTTCACGCCGAGCACCGACATTTGAGACCTTGTGTCTATTGCCTTCTGGACCTCCTCTGGGAGGCTGATTGTCAAACCGGAGATCTTGTTGATCTCGACGCCATACTGGGCAAAGTTGTCTGGCGCCGTCGCAAGAATAACCTGCTCGATGTTTGTCAGGTTCGAGGCAAGATCCGTGACCTTCATTCCCTGGGCTTTCATCTTGCCGAGGGCGTTATAGAGTAAGATGACGAGCTGCTCCCTGAGCCTTGCCTCGACCGCCTCTGAAGTCTCTAGGCTGAAAGTGCCGACGAACTGGTTGATGAAGTTCTCAGGCGAGGAGACGCGCCACCTATACTCTCCGAAGACCCTGAGGTTGACTATCCCAAAGGTGGGATCGGTGAACTGGTATGGCTGCGTGCTGCCAAACTTGCCGTCCATGTACCTCTTCTGCAGGTAGTAGACCTCCGCCTGCTGCTGCACTCCGGTGAAGAACTTTAGTAGCCCTCCCACGATTGGCGCGTTGAAATCAGTTAGAGCGTATCTGTTCGGTTGATCAAAGTACGTGAGGACCTTCCCGTCTCTGTAGAATACCGCGATCTCGTCCTCTCTGACGACAATGTTGTCGTTCAGTCTGATAAGGCGGGGAACCTTCCACATGACGTTCCCCTCCTTGAACTGGTCATCCCAGGCTATAGTAACTGAGCCGAAAACGCTTCCGCCGGATCCGGGGATCGGCGTATTCGTAGTGTCTCCGGCGCTGCCTTTCTTTCGAAACATTGTTTCTGTTTCTCTTCCTTCTCTTTGATTTTCTTTATCTCACAGCCATACTACGTTATGAGTATGTTCTGAATCGCTTCGATTCTGACTGCCCATTTCTTCTTGACATCCATAAGAGAGTTCGATATCGACGAAAGCTGCGGGGTGATTGACGCGGGCGACGTAGAGTCGTACACCAACTTGCCAGGCGAAGTCGAGTCGAGCAGCTGAACGGATGCGCTCACAAAGTCATAATCGTAGTTGTAGAGTTTGTTCAACTTTGCCTCGTCCATCTGGATCGATGCCGCAAAGCCGGAATATCCCTGCTGGGCGTGCCTCACCTCTCCGCTGAACTGCTGGAACTGGGAAATGAGAGAGCCAACCGAGGTAAGATTCGTGAAATCGCCGCTCGCGGCCATCTGCTTTCGCAGTGCTTCAAGATTCGCCTTTGCCTGATCGAGCTTGTCCGCCACCTGATTTCTCAGGAGGTCGTCTGAGACCCTAATGTCCTCGAGTTTCCTGTACGTGCGAAGACCTGGAACCAAGAGTTCGAGCTTCTTTGCTATCCCTCGGTTCGCATCAACCTGCTGTCTGATATCGGGATTTTCTGATGACATTTCTTATGGATCGGAACTTCCAAATGTTGCTGCGCCCTCTATAAACTCGCACGCTGTACCTTCCACCACATACAAGTCGCGAGAAGACGGACGCTTACTTCTGATACCAACAGAGGAAGCGCACTCTTTGGGATTTACATCTTTCTGCTTTCCGAGAAGGCCTGAGAGGTGGTAGCAGTTCCGGAGAAGTGCAAGGAAGACCTAGGATAAGAATGAGGAGGCCCTGTGATTGAGGGCTGCGAAAAACAGGTCCTGCCAACAAAGAGGGCTGTATGTCTCTAGATGATTACGGTCAACATGTAAGTGAAGATGTACGCCGGTATTATCGTGTAGACCCACTCGTGGTGCAGGATGACGTCTCTCCTGATCTTCGGCCAGAACTTGTCGCCGATAAAGTCAAGCGTAATCGCGCCGATAACAATCAGACCGACTGTCGCCAAGTTAAACCACAGTGAGTGCCAGACGAGCTGGACATACCCCATGAGAAACAGACCTATGATAATCCCATAGGCGCTGGGAACAATCAGGTAAATGCAAGAGTGATGGATTCTCTTTCCCTTGATGTAGAAGGGCTTGGCAAAACCTCGATGAAACATTGCCGTCCCTAGTTTATCTGCGAGGAATGTGAAAAACAGCAGTACCCCGAGCCCGATTACCACTCCCTCGAAGAACAGGAGTGGGTTGAAGAGGTGCGGTGGCACCGGCTTGCCGAACTGGATGCTCATATTCAGGCATAGGTGGTAAACCAGTTGGGTATTTTAGTTATACTCCCCGCAACCTCATGGTGGGTACCCAGCAGGTAGCTTCGGATGAGAAGCGAAACCACAATTTGAAGTGAAGAATCCTTGGAATTGGGGCTCGAAGATAACAGGAGTCTCATTAGTCTTACTTCCAAGCAACAGCAGATCTCAGGTTGTCCTGCCCCTGAAGCGTTGACTACTCTCTCAGTCCCGACAGAAGCTCGGGCAGTATCTCGGAGCAATCGCCGAGGATGCTCAGGTCCGCAATTTTGTCTGTCAGTTCCGTGGGCTCCTGGTTTATCTCGAGCAACTTTGCCCCGGACCTCTTTGCGATTCTCGGAAAAATAGATGCAGGATAAACGGACGCGGTCGTACCTACGACAAGGACCGACCTGCAATTTGTCACGGCTTGAGAGGCAAGCTCCATGCTCAGCGAATTCAACTGCTCACCGAATAGCACGACATCGGGTTTCAGCGGACGATTACATTCGCTGCAAAGGGGAGGGTCTCCAATCTTTTCTGCGATCTCTTCGGCCCACAATGTGGGGTATTTCCTGCCGCAATCAATACACACGCACTGGTTTGCGTTTCCATGGAGTTCAACGACTCTAGTTGACTTTGCCTTCTGGTGTAGTCCGTCTGTATTCTGGGTGATTATCTCGCGCAGCAGTCCCATCTGCTGTAGATCCGTCAGCGCAGTATGAGCGGGGTTAGGGCTTGCCTTCAGCGGGTCAAAACCGGCATTCTTCTTCCTTTCAAGACGCCTCGCCCAGTACCTCTTCGGATCGGAGAGGAAGACATCTATGGTAAAATCCCTCGGGTCGAACCTTTTCCATAGCCCGTTTGGCCCTCTGTAATCCGGTATGCCGCTCGCTGTGGAAATTCCAGCTCCGGTGAAAGCCACGACGTACCCCTCCCTGATGATTGAGCTGGCGCGTTCCACGAGATCTGTTTGACTCTGCAATTTGCTTAGGTCAACGGCTCTGGAGATTGTAGTCTTTTCAAATCTTAAACTTTCTTCAGTTCAGAAAGAGGGAGGAGAGGACGAACGAACTCTAGCCAAGGATGTGGATATCGTTTGTATGAAGCTACGGTTCCAAACCAAAACAAAAACTCTAAAGGTCGCTTGGGGGTGAGCGAGGAAAAAGACGGAGACCTACCAGAAGAGGAAAAAAACTAGCTGGAGCGTGTTAGTCTGCGCAATTGTTCTTCGAAGAGTTCACTATCGGCAAGAGGTTTGAGTCGGAGGCGCGGGTCGTGCGCCAAGAGGATATCGTAGAGTTTGCCGAACTGACGGGAGACTTGAATCCGCTGCACGTCGACGACAAGTACGCGAGCAAGACAATCTTCGGAAGGACGATCGCGCACGGCCTGTTCACTCTGGGGATCGCTCTCGGGCAGTGGTACTCGGAAAATCTGACGCGGGACTCGATAGTCGCCTTTGTTGGGCTGAACAACCTCTCGTTCTTGGCTCCAGTTTATCCTGGAGACATGATTAGGCTCAGGAGCGAGGTTCTCACAGCAAGAGTCTCGAATTCTAGGCCTGGCGTTGGAATTGTCACGTTCAAAGATCAGATGGTGAATCAAAATGAAGTAGTGGTGCTCAAGTTCGAACGCTCCCTCATGCTGAGGATGAAGAACGCGTAATGACTTTCGTTATGCCTTTTTTCCCAAGAGCGCCAATCCAACCGGATCGTCAATACGATTTTGCGTAGACGTTGGTCAGCGACCTAAATCCAAGCTTCGTGTAGAACTTTTTCGCAATCTCGTTCTGGCTTGGAAACTCTGCTGTTATCAGCACCGCGCCCTTTGCCTTCAAGGCGTCTACCATCGAAGCGAGTAGCTTGTTGCCCAGGTCTCCGCGCCGAAATTCTGGAAGTATGTAGAACTCTACTATGGCTCCTTCCTTCCTCGGTTCGTAAAAGACCCTGTCGATCAAGTCTGCCTTTACCACACCGACCACCTTGTCAATTTCTTCCTGCACTGCTACCAGGACCACGGAGTCCTTGTTGCTCATTGCGCTCTTTATGCTGGACCTTGCTTCCGCTTCCAGGTTCGACGAAGTCTTGAGCAGCGGGTCAAATTCACCGTTCAGCCTCTTGAGCCTCCCGATCAGCTCGCCCGCGCTCTCCTCTTCCCCCCTCTTTATCTCCCGAATTATCACTCCGGGCTTTTTTCTCCCTTCATCGGCCTTTTGCCTTCTTGCACTCTCGTTTGTACTTTCAATGCTGCTTTTCTTCGACATAACCTAGAGCTCATCCGTTCCTCTTTGATTCTTTACTCAACTAATCCACAATAATTGAAATGTTCGGCTACTTTGCGTCTAGTCGTACCCCTGACATTGGCGCGATCAATTTGGAAGCTTGCAGTTTGGCTATCGTCTTCTGCGACTGCTCTATGACGACCCTTGCCCTTTCCCTGAGTTGCCTTTGGGTCATGCTTTTTCGTGCGATGCCCAGCTGTATGCACTTTTCTCCAACGGCCGAGGCGACAAGTGGGTAAATTTCTCGATCCATCATCGTGGGCAGGATATGTTCGTCGTCGAGTGTGTGACCGCGCTTTGAAAAGTCTGCTAGTTCCTGGGCCGCAGATATTATCGCCTCGTCTGGAATTGCCTTGGACCTCACGTCTAGGACGCCACGTATGACGGAGGGAAAGATCAGGCTGTTGTTAACCTGATTCGGAAAATCCGACCTTCCAGTCGCAACAATCCTCACTCCGGCCTCCCTGGCGTCTTTCGGCCAGATCTCGGGCACCGGATTTGAGAGAGCGAATAGAATTGAATCCTTGTTCATCTTCTTCAGCGTCGAAGGTGCGATAACGTCTGGACCGGGTTTGGACGCGGCAATCAGTGCATCGGCGCCCTTGACCGCCACGTCAAGGTCACCTGCGAGTTTTTCATCGTTTGTCTTTAGGGCAAGTTCGTATTTCCATTTGTTCTGGAGCATCAACTGGTCCATGTCCTGCCTCTCGGGATTGAGGATTCCCTTGGAATCGACGAGTACGAGCTGTCCCGCAGGGAGGCCGGCAGATATCACCAACCTGGCGGCCGCGATATTTGCAGCTCCCGCACCAAGAAGAACTATCCGAGAGTCCTTCAGTTTCCTCTCGGTGAGATACAGCGAGTTCAGGAGCCCTGCGAGGATGACCCCCGCGGTGCCTTGCTGGTCGTCATGCCAAACTGGGATTGTCAGCTTTTCCCTTAGGCTATCGAGAATTTGGAAGCACTTTGGAGATGCAATGTCTTCAAGGTGAATTGCCCCGAACGCGGGCTCAATCTGCGTGGCAAACCTGATCATTTCTTCCGGCCCGTGAGCGCTCACAGGAACGGGAACGGCGTCGACCCCTCCGAGATACTTGTAGATTAGGGCCTTGCCTTCCATCACCGGCAGGCTAGCCTCGGGACCGATGTCACCGAGACCCAGCACGCGTGAGCCGTCGGTGAGGATGCAGAGCATATTCCAGCGATTCGTATACTCAAATGAGAGATCCGGGTTTTTTGCTACCTCAAGGCTGACCGCGGCGACCCCCGGAGTATACCATATTGAAAAATCGTTCAGGCTCGTCACAGGAACTTTTGGGATTATCTGGACCTTGCCCTCGTAGTACTTGGAATATGTAAGGGCAAGTTGTGACGGATCCGCGATCTTCGTGCCCTTCCTTTGAGCAGTTCTCTTCCTTGAAGTAGTACGCATTTCCTTTTTGCTATTCTTACTACGAGCCATTGTAGGTTTGTGCTTATCCTTGGTCTTACTCAAATCGAGCTTTTTCCTGCCGTGCGAGAATATGGAATACTAAATTATCAAAAAAGGAAAGTTGTGAAAATCGTTCTCTACCTAAAGACGTGTTTCTTTTCTTCACTTACAGTCGAAAGGTAATCGTAATGCATAGCTGAGGCTCGTGCGCCGATAATGCAATCGCTACATAAAGCGAAAGGTCGCTTGATTACTTTTTGCGCTCGTTACTGTATTTAACTTAATCAGCTGACTAAGCTGATCGTCGAACAGCACTCGCCCCTATTCGAAATTCGCAAAGACGCTCAGCCCACAACTTTCTTGTTGCTCTGAATCTCATACGCTCTCTGCAAACCCGGTGAGAGGAGAAAAAAGCCACACCCTACAAAGATTGAGAAAAAAGCGATTAAGATCCATGCGAGTCTCGGATCAAATGAAAGTAGGCTGAAACTCAGCGGACCCACGAATGAAGCAATTGACCTACCAGCATTCGTGAATGCGAGATAGTACCCTTGGTAGGTGCCTCTGTTCCCCACTTTTGAGAAGTAAGCCATGACAGTCTGCGAGGGGACCGACTGTAGTATCTCGGCTAGAGTGATTATTCCCATTGCCACTTCCATCTCTAGGAATGTGGTTGAAGAAGAGGCTACTACAAATGCAAGCGATGCGAACGCGGAGGAAAAAATCAACGGGGTGATCAATCTCTGCGTCCTTTCGGTGAGCTTTGTCAGTGGTAACTGAAGAACTACTATCACGAGACCATTCGTCGCAAATAGATAGCCGATCTGCTCGTTTGAAAAGTGCAGGAAACCCGCGACGTATAGCGAGAGTGGGGTGATTTCGTAGCCGACGACTAGGAAGGAACCCATCGTGAGTAGCAGGAATAAGAGTAATGTCCTGTCTCTCTTCCAGCTCAGCCAGCGCCTTGCGCTGAACTGAGTTACCGCCATGCCCCTCTGAGTCGAGATCAGCGGACCGCCCCTTATGCCAAACAATGCGATCACACCGACTATTGCTGAAGTTGCCGCGCTGAGTAGAAAAACGGATGAGTAATCATATTCCTGTGCAAGCACTCCTCCGATTGCTGGGCCTATCGCAAACCCAAGGTTCCCTCCGACTGTAATTATAGAGTACCCAAGTGTGATGTTTTCTCTCGTCTGACTCGCAATGATTGCCGAAGAGGCAGGCTGGGAGACCATGCGCACAAATGAAAATACAGAGTAAAGAAAGAGAATAATGGCGACGGGCGCATCCGCCTGTATTAGCTGACCCAACACGATCGCAGATAGGAGTGAAGAAACGTACCCAATCACCATCACTCTCTTCGGCCCAAGTGAATCCGTTAAGCGCCCGGCTATGAGCTGACTTGCGAGAATGAAGAATCCAGTAACAAGGTACATCGCTCCGATAATCGACAAAGAAGTATTTCTGACAACTTCGAGATACACAGCAAGGAAAGGCATTGTTGCAGACCAGCCAAGCGAATTCAGGGTCTGCAGGGCGAAGACAACCCAAGTCTCGTTTGGAATCCTCAAAGCTTTACAACTTGGCCTCGCCTAACTACGTTCCAAATTTCTCCACTCAACACCGTCGCTATGTTGGAAAAGTTTCCAACATGGAGGAGAAATACATGTGCTGACAAATCTATTTCTCGGATTTCAAATCAAAGTAAAGATTGGATTCAGAGGGTGTAATGTTGCATGCGGAAAAGGGGGGAGTATGAGAGTGTTGTTCTTTTCTTTTCATTTTCCGTACTGTCAGCTTATTTCACTAGTTATCTAGGGAGACTCGCGGTGTGATGAAATTATGAATCTTTTGATATGTTTGCGAGAGAATTCCTGTGGACTATTTAGCATCACATCCTCTCCGTCCCTCGACTTTTTTGTTAAAGGCTCTCGGGATTTTGAGTCTAGTTTTTGATGGTCGCAGATGAAATATCATTATATGCGGATAGCGCGCTAGGATCGATGCCGGAGGTTTAAAACAATGACAAGAAGAGAAAAAGTGAGGTGCATGGAGTAGAGGATGGCCGCATCGAAGTACAAGAAGGGGGACTTGGTAATAGTCGACGACGATGGGAGGGCGACCGAGTTCGAGATAGTTTCTTCACTGCTTTCAAACAAGGAATCAAGGGTCGCCGGAGGAGAGGAATCCTGCTATGAAGCCAAAGACCTTACGACCGGCAAGCGCAGGACCATATCTGAAGATCAGATCCTGAGGCTGGCCACGCCCGTGGACAACTCCTCCGAGCTGTTTGCTCAGCAAAATCGAGGTAGGAGCGGCAGCGGCACTAGTGGTAATTTCTCGACATCGAATCGCTGAGAAGTTACACTCCCTCTTCTTTCTCTAACTTGAGACTCTCCCTCGGGTTTCCCGTTCAGCCATACGGAGATTGAGTTTTGCCTGTCGGCTGGTCGGGAATGTTGCGCCTTAGAATGATCTCTAGAGTGTACTTTTCTTCCCCCGGATGTTCTCCATATTCCTCTTCCGCGACTCGCTTCTCTTGCCCTTGATCGCGCTCATCGCCAGACGATTTCACTCGATCGAGTGAGCCCTGCGCATCCATCGACTGCGGCTCTCTCTCCTTCCTGCTTCTCTTGACGCGCCCCACTGTATCTTCCTCTTGTTCTTCCTTATCACTCTCCACCCCACTGTGGCCTTTTTGGGCTCGCCCCGAGGGAGAATCGGGAGAGTAGTGTGGAGGCAAGGGGATGTAACTTTCAAGCTCGGTTCTTGCTGCGATGAAGGAGCTGGGAACTCGGAGCTCGATGAACTGCGAGGAGCCGTTTAGGAATCGCTCCAGGTCTGTTACGAGTCTCCTATCGCTGGTTTCAACCTTGATCCAGTAAATCATTTCCTTCCCTTTCATCGTGGGCGTAGGCATGGTTCTAGTTTCAAATTTTGAAGCTTCGAACTGGAGATTGCCTAAGAAAACTAGGACCATTTGTGAAACTATCAGCCTCAACGCAATGTATGTTGTCACAAACGTGGTTTAAGAATTATGCAGAACCGCCTTGAGCGTCTTACTTTCCCTTCCAAAGCAAAAATCTGTACTCTTGCGGTTCCGTATATCATAGTTGGTTCGGCCGGTCATTCTACGTGATATATTCTCTTTCCGTCTAACTTTACATTCAGTCAATGCAAATTTTCAAGGTCAGGAGTTTTGCTCCCAATCGATTATTGGCCCTTTGTAAAAGGCTTGCGCGGAAAGGGCCCTGGCAGATTGTTACACTTCGAGGTCAATTGGACGGCCAGTGCCCGTTTTAGTTCCTGAAGTACTCGTTAACGTTCGAGCTGATAAAGAGTACGTAGATTACTGCGAGAGATTTGCTGATTCGCTTGACTCCTAGGTTACGAGCCAAAATCAAGAGGATGTACCGGGAAGAATAGGACGAAGAAGATTATTGCCGCCGCAAGCCAGGTAAGAAGGAGAGCTCTCTGAAGTTTTTCACTGTCGGAGGCAATGTAAGTTACCACCATCGGTATTCCAAAGGCGAGTGCCGGATCGACGTTCACAAAGTAGAACGCGTAGACCACTCTGTGGTAGACTCCGGAAAGGATTAGGGAGGGGATGTAGGTTGCAGCAATCCACACCCCGACGAGCGTGTCTACCGGCCCTATCTTCCTCTGCACGACCTTTGCAACCAGCACAGGCACGATTATCCATATTGCGTACCAAATCACAAGGTTTCCAATGCCCTGCCAGTCAATTGGATGGAGGGTCTTCGTGGAGATGACGGTTCCATTGGCCGATTTGGTGGAGACCGTGACGGTTGTAACGTAGTATCCAGAGGGGTTGATGTTGAAAGGAAGTATCCACCCCCAAGCAAAGTGGTCCCACTTGTTCTGTGCGCAGGTCGCATCACATGTGAGGCTCGTGTGGTAGCTGTAATAGTACGCAAAGTTCTGCCACGGATAGCTGACATAGTTGTATGTCGTGGTGGTCACATTCGTCGTGGTAGTAACATTGGTCGCAGGGTTGATCACGACCTCTGTATGAATCACCACGTTCTGCGAAGTGTAGGGGTGATAGACCGCGTCGTACGCCCACAAAGGTAACCCAACAACGAGCACTATGATGACCACGAATATTGCGAGCTTTTTGAGGCGCGGGCGCGAGAAGAGAGAACGGAATGGTATGGACTTGGTCGCCCAGACGTGGTAGAGGAATAAGGCGCCTAGGAAGTAAATCCCCCACTCCTTACTCAGTATTGAAAGAGCCATGCTAACTCCGCATAGATAGTAGCGCCCTTTGAAGTACGCAAGGAAGGCGAGCAGGGCGAAGAGGATCGGAGGACCCTCCAGAAGAAGAAGCGAGGTGTGAATGAAGAAAAGCGTTTCAAAGCCAAGGAAGGAAGCGGCAAACAGTGCCTTTTCCTTCGAGAAGAATTGTAACGCTAGCTGGTAGAGGGCCCAGACGCTGGCTAGCCCGATGATTACATAAAAAATTCTCCAACCGAAAAAGTCGTTTCCGAAGAGGTAGATGCCGATCGCGCCCCAGATCTTTCCGAAGAACGGATGCTCAAGATTGTTTGGGATGAGCCCGAGCAGGTCTTTGGCAGAAGTGGTGTAGTAGGCCTCGTCGAAGACATACTGGTCGCTTCCGTTTGGAAAGGACATTGCGAAGAGGTGCAGTCCCAGAAGTAGCAAGAGGAGGTGACCGATGTTGATTTGCTTCGCCTTGCGTTCAATGTAAGACGTGAGCTTCTCCCAGGTTGTTTCTGACTTGGGCGGCGTCGCCGGCATCAATGCCACCGCCTTTCCCTCTTCCCCGGCATCGCCCGGTGTTGATTCGGCCTGCTTCGGTGGATGTCCGCTACCTTCCCCTGGCTCCATTGGGTGCGCGCGATCCTTTTTCGTTTGACGTAGCTTTTTGCATGTGTTTTTATTGATTCTCTGCAGGTTCAGTTAGAGCCCTCAAGTGTAGCAGTCAGATAGTAAGTGGAGTACGTGGCTTGTTCTATGTTGATTACTGCCTCTCACAGTGCTTTCTAGGTTCGAGGCTTTGGACTGTGCTTTGTGAACGCGACGAGACCGAGTATCACTGCAAGATAGATCTGTCTCAGAAGCGCGAAGGTCTGGGTGAAACCTGGCAGCGTCGAGTTTTGAAATATGAACCATGTGAGTATTATCGCAACGTCGGTAATGTCGAATAGATAGAAAAGGGACAACGGCACGACCGGAACAAGCGCGAAGAATGGGAGTAAATCTAGGTTCATCTGTGGCGTTGCAATGTAGGAGAAGAGCAGAAAGATTCCCGTGATTAGAAAGGCTCGCACAAGAAGGGGTTTCCCTCTGAGAAAAATGTAGATGGAGATTGCCGAGATTCCGAGCAGCGCGAGGCTCACGTCCTTTGCCAAGTTCCACGTTGCAGGGTTGGGGAAGATCCAGACAAGGAACGAATCCTCTAGTCCCCAGGATGCCAAGAACCTGTAGGACTGGTACCAGAGATTGTAGTTTGCAATAATGAAGGGGACGTTTGTCGCTGCCACAACCGCAGCGGTCAAGATGGTGAATCTTAGTCTGGCCGCATTTCCCTTCATTTCCTGCCAGAAAAGTGGAATCAGGAATATCGGTGAGAGTTTAGTCGAAATCGAGAGCCCCAGAAAAATCGCAGCGAGGTTGGAGTTCTTTCTAGCTACGAAGAAATAAAGTGAAGCTATGACGAAGGCAGTCTGAACGATGTCAAAGTTGTAAGCGCCGTAGAAGAGAACCGACGGAGCGAATATGCTGAAGATGATTTGCTTTGTGTGCCCGAGGCCCAGATTCTCCAGGAATTGGTATGTAAAGTGAGTCGTCATGAGGAAGAAGAGTAGAAGAATCCCAAATTCGATTGCGGCGTAGAGCTGGGCTGAGCCTCCACTTCCCCATCCGCCGAGCCAGAGAATGAGGCCGCATATTGGAGGATATTCAAAAAAGTAGGTGACATATGGTATCCCTGTTGCGGCAAAAGGCAGTCCTCCTCCCTGCGGGGCCCTCCCGTACCAGAAAGTATCAACGATGTCGCTGTAATATCTAGGAGAGTTGCTGAGGGGGAAGTGGATGAAGATGCTCATGAGGAAGAAAACCGCGGCGGCGAGCATGACCGTGGTGTACCGTGGATTGTTCATTAGGTCGTGCAGGGATTGGGCCTTCCAGCTCGCCTGATTTTGCTGGCGGTCTTCCTCTTCTTCTTCCTGCATTTTTTCCTTTATCGACACCCTAACTGCACGGTAAGTCAGAGATCGTTTGTTACGCGTCTCGTACTAGCCATGATTTGCACCGTCGTTCCATTGCTACTTCTAATCTGAGAGATCTTCCGCTTCAAATGCTTCCGCTGGAAATGCATGCGCCAGTATACAGGAGCATGACGTAAATCGCACACCCGAGAAAAAGGGTTGTGGCGGTGACAAAGACAAACTCTATTTCCTGTCCATAATTCCCGGAATGGGCCGTTTTTCATCGATTTCTTTGTAACTTTGGGGAAATTGCTTGGAGGTCGTAATCCCTCATCCCGACCTCCTATTCTATGCTCTCCTATTAAATTCTAGACGCTAGAATGGAGAGAATGCTGTAGTCTAGTATTCGGTCTCAATCAGCACACAAGCATAAAGAGTCTCGCGTCCTTGGCTATATACTCGCCATTTCCTGACTATGATTTCCTTACTATTCGAAACTGTCGCTGAATACCTGAGTACAACGAATTTAGGAGGGCCGTATTTCGTGAGGAATGCATCTCCGACTTTTCATCTTTTCTCGTGGAAGGCAAGTTTCCTGAAGATTTGACGAAAACAAGGAGAGCACTCGCTCTATACTCTCATGAGCCCTGCTTTCTGGAGTTTTCCGATCTACCGCTTCGATCATCAAAGAGCGAATACTAGGAATTGGACCGCCGACGCTACGGTAAGCACAATTAGCACTAACGCAGTAACGATTTTCGACATAAGAGTGGAGTCCAGGTTAGGAGAGTAACTCGCAAGTTTAGGGCGCAAAGCTAAGTAAAGGAGCGGACCAGCGATAAAGCCTCCGATCGAACCTCCCAGATGGGCAAGCCAGTTGACATTGGGAAGGAGAAAGCTGCTGGTGAAAAAGATGAGCGCGAAGATGGCGAGTGTGGTCGCGTCAATTCGCTTTTCCTCCGCCCAGGCAAAGGAAAATACCGCAGCGTACAACCCGAAGATTCCGCCAGAGGCGCCAGCACTTATGTACTCCGGACCCCATAGAAGTGTGATGACGTTTCCCAAAAGTGCCGAGCCGAAGAATATGGCGAAGTATCGCGTATAGTTGAATGAGTCGCTTGCGAACCTGTCGAGTATGAGGACGGCGATCGCATTGAACGCAGCATCTATGACGACGTCGGTCACGAGAATCGAGGTGAAAAGCTGAAAGTAGTTGTGATAGTTGACGACGAGCAAGTTGTACTGAGCCATATAAAATGTTGCGGTGTCGCAAGCCAGGCCACTGGGAAATGCGGGGCAGACAGTGGTGAGGTCGCCAATCACCCCGATGATCCAACCAAGGATAATCAAGAGGGAGAGAACATAGGCAGGGCGAATGGCTGGCACTATGAATTCTGCTCGATAGACCTCTCGTTTATCACTCTCTTTTTACCTTGGCGTTGTCAATTAGTTACAAAATATGCTAGCGACAACATAGAAGGACGGGTCGGACTCCGTCCTTGAGTATCCCCTTTGCATTCCCGCTTGCAAAACTACAGCACGAATTTCCGCTTGCCACACTTTTTTATCCTAGATTGATTTCGGAACTAGAAGACTCTAAATGTTCTGCTCACACTGTGGAAGGCCGCTTGGACAAACCGCTCACATTGTAAATGACCAGCTGCTGTGCGATGATTGCTTTGCAAAGCTTGGCGAGACCCAAGTGGCGTCCTCACCGAATATTGTGGGAGTCCAGCAGCCCGTGTCAATTGGGAAAGTGGATGAGCAAGATCGCAAGGCCATTTCGGATTTAATGCTACCTCGACAGCAAACTTCCCTTCAAGTAGAAGATCCCCCGGCGACCGCACAGAACACAGCACAGCCGCCGGCAAAGATGGCTTCCTCCGATGCGAATAAGGTCGAGCTCGCACCTAGCGAGGAGGGCACTCTTTTCTCAAAGTTCCTCCTGCCTGGGGAATCAATTCTGTGGAAGAGGTCCTTTTCCAAAGGAATATTGAACAGACATCTCACCTGCACAGAAGTTGTGACAAACCTGAGAGCCGTTGTCATAGATGATGAGAAGCTCTCAATCCTGAGATATGCGCAACTTAGGAACTGCGAAGTGACAGTTGACAATCAACACAGGTCATACAGCGGAGTCCACGCAGGTTACTCGAGATATGGAGGTTATTCAGGGACGAGTGTAGGGCAGAGCGTGACCTACGGGAATATCAATTTCATCCAGAACGGCAACGTTCTTCTGACGCTCTACAACGTCAGCGATCCTCACGGTCTTAAGAGTTTGATAAGTGCAACGCGGAAGAGCATGGACTGAGAGTTTCAAACACGGCAAGAAGGAGCTCGAGTTCCAAGCAGCACAGCGCTCTAGTGCGTGGTCGTCTTTTTCTTTGCGATTGCAGATTCCATGAGCAGTTCCAGAATCTTTTCTCCGATCTCGGAATTCCCAAGTGGATCGGTAGAGACGAGCAAAACATGGTCCTCGTCGACGTTGAAAGTGTAAATGTTCACGCGTTCCCTCTTGTCAAGAATATACCTTCTGCGACCAAGATAGCGATTCCAGTCGCTGCCTGACCTGTGCATCGTAGTCCATTGAAGGTAAAGCTGTTCAGCTTTTGAGGCGGGCTCGAGAGATTTTGTCTCCGAACGCATTCCACCCTTCAAGATTTTACCATCGGGACCTATAATGGCGGCAAATCTGACGCTTTGGTCCTGTCTTAGTACCTGTTCGATGTCGGCGGTGGTCATCTGCTGATCCGAAGAAATTGAAATTTCGGGTATAAAAGTTAACATGGCTTCAAAATGAAACTTGGTAAAAGGAGCATAAGATACTCGTCGATCATCTAATGCCTTTTTCAAGGGGAAGTAAAAAGGAGCTCTCGTAATAACAGTCGATAGAAGAAGCTCGCCACGGTCTCCTACAGGTTGCGAGACTCCGGTTGTTTCAATGCAGGGAAGTAGAAGCTTATTTCTTCTATTTTCTTCTTCTTGCAGTTTGCAGCTCGTATTCTTTTGGATGATAGCAGTAATAGCAGACAGGCTTGCCTTCCTCAACAAATGTAAAACTCGGGCACGTATATTCCGGACCTTTCTTGAAGATGAAAGGGATGATGAGGCCGCAACGGGTACACTTCATCGCATTACTTTCGACCTTCTTCAACAACTCTTCATTCATTTGTTAGATACACCAAAATGAAGTAACGTTGGCACCGTTATCTGGTTTCCTAACTACTGCGAGAAAACAACGAAAACTAAAATTTTCTGTTTTATTCTAGCTTGAAGTTGATGTAATCGTATTGAGCGTTCTCTTCTTCTGCACCTTTTCCTGCGTATCTGCTTGAACGTAGATCCTGCTGCAGCGAAACAATTTTTGAAGGAGTCCTGATCGAGACGCTTCCATCCTTCCTTATTGTCAAAATCAGGTTCCAACCGAGGAATACTGACAGGTTGACGCTGTCCGTGCTAGTCGTAAAGTAGGTTATCGAACCGTCGTTATCGACCTCTATTCTCCCCTTTGGAAATTTGGCCTCGAAGACTTCTCCGGCGAGGGGGTTATAGATTTCAAGTCTTAGATGCTGGCTCCTCTTTCCAGATACGATTTCATTCTGCTTAGCATTCCTTTGAGAAGTGATATCAAACTCAAGAACTGGCATAGTTCCGGGAACTAGAAAATTGTAGCTTTTCGATTCGAGTACCGAGGGCGTAGAGATCAGAGTTGTTCGATCCTCCTCTTCTTTTTCCTTCCTACCTGCGTCTGTTGACAATCTCTTCTGAATCATCTCGATCCGAATACGAAATCTGAAAGTCTGCTGGCCAAGACACGCCTATAAACGAAGTTCGTTTCTCTTTTGACATACCTTATGAGAACTAATGGAGTTTGGCAATACTAGTTAAAAGTGACACCCAGGATTGTACAGGTGAATTCCAATGGTAGTTGGTCGTTTTCAAGTTATGGCACTACTTCAGGCTGCGCGCGCTGAAGTTCTTGGTCTCCGGAGCGAATCGGCTCTATCGTGGGGCCTGAACCGAGCAATATTCTATGCTGCGGCAAAGAGGGGGTTCAAGGGAAGAGTAACCATCATGGGAGGAGAAAAAGAAGCTCGTGGAGGCAAGGAGGAAGAGTTACAGCGTGAAGGCGAGATCTTTCGACTTGGCAATGAGATCGCGTTCAAGGGAAAATCGAAGGACGGAAAGCTCCTGTTTTCAATCGGAGGAGAGACACAAAGTGCGAAGGATTTCGATCGACAAATCAAGTCAAGGTTCACTGAACAATCCTTCAAGGAAGCCTGGCAGGAGTCACTCGATATCGTGAAGAGGTATGACCGAGCGATACTCGAGTCTGGAAGAGAATTCTTCGACGAGGTCTACAAACCTCGCCGTGATGTTCTTGCGAAGAAGTGGAGCGCAGAAACCGAGAAGGAGTGAAAGGTGAGAAAGTAGCAAAGCATCAATGAAATCTGACTATTTTCCATGAGTCGAGAGCATCTAGTAAAGAATCTTGGCGACTGCTTTTGCGTGCCATGATTCTCCTTTGATTTTTCGATCCTACTATGCAGGGTTTCGGTTTACACACTAGGTCGTGGTAGAAGTTGTCGACGCACTTGTGGTGGTCGTGGTGGTCGTGGTCGTTGTTACTGTCGTGCCGGAGATGGATGTCCGAACCAAGGTAATAGTTGCAGTTGTTGTTTGAATCGAGCTAGTAGTAAGCGTGAAGGTATTCGGAGGGAGAGTCGAGGTCGCAGTTGAGGTATTTGCGCTGAGCGTGGTAGTCAACGTTTGCGTCGATGGAGTTAGAGTCTGATTCATTGTGATTGTGGTGGGTGTCTGCAGAGTCAAATTTGCTGAGATTGTCAGCGTTGAATTGTTTGTTACTGTCACGGTTGTTGCCGAGCTCAATGGGAAGGTCGCACCGCCGGCTAGTGCCAGTGCTGTGTAGGTCCCTGCACTAGAGAGCGCGACCATTCCAACAATAAGGACGACTGCCGTGGTATTGCTAATTGCTCTCCTGCGGCTGTGTGCTCTGGGCACGTTTCAGTTCACGAAAATAGAGCTCTTAATTTCATCCATATAATGAATGAGAAAAAATTCCCACTAAAAGTCTAACAGGACGTCAAAACTGACCAAAGGCCATTATCAAAGATTGGTGCTCCTGCTCACGATCTCTTTTCTTTGAGTATTTAGTAAAAAGTTGGCAGACCTGCGCATGGTGAAAACACTCATCCTAGAAGGAAAACAGCTTGGGCAAGGGTTAACAGAGTCGTAGAGGCTGCGTGAATTGGACGAGAAGCCGAAAATAAGAAGAGACTCTGGCCAGAAGTCTGCATCGAGCACAGAGCCCGCTGTTATCTGATTCAGTGCGATTTTTCAGTGAAGTTGGAATAAGCTGATTGCGTAGTTGAACTCTGCGGGCAGAAGTAATGTACGAAAGGAAACTAGTTATTTCAAGCACTTAAGGTTCTCATTCAACGGTGAGGAAGGGCACTTCTTCGGGGAAGGCACATCCGAGCACGTCCCTGGGTTTCACTGTTTGCACTAGAGGAATCATTGACACCTGTTATTCTAATCGTCTTGCGCAAGTACCCTTCACATCTCGGTTGAGTTAAAGAGAGATAAGAAAGGAACCTTTGAATGAGTAGTGGAGAAGCAGAGTCTGATACCTTCGAGAACCAATCTGAGGACGAGAACCGTAGCGATAATGTCGAAGAACACCTGAAATCTATCGATCTCATGTCAAACGCTGACGCCGTAATGTCACATTGGCAGGTCTCGCAGGCGTTCATGCGTATGGCAAAGAGGGCGAAGAAGAAGGAGATAAGAGGAGCATTCCTCGAGGCTGAGCAGAGAATCATAACCAACCTCTTTCAGATGCTCTCTGAGAGTCAGCTCAACACGCGAAGACAGGATAGCAAGGCAATTCACTCCCCAATCCTCAAGGACAGACCTCACGAAATCGCGAGGCTCGCCGAGTGCTTCCCGAGGTCTGTGGCCTCAATATTTCTTCATTCCAGGTCGTGGAATGCAAGGCTAGTATGTCACAAGTGTCAAAAGTACGTGGCGCTGTCCGAGCTTACTATCCTAGATCTGTGCGCAAAGCATCACGAGTGCGTTGCGGTTCACTGCAAGCCCGGAGCAGACGAAATACAAAAGTTACCGGACCCCGTCTCGATAATCGAGTCGTACAAGCGCTACGCGATCATGAGGAGCGAGACAGATTGGAGCGGCGAGAGAAATCACGAGACGCTTTTCATTCATACGATGTACGACGACCCTTCCTACAACAGGTCCACCATTGAGACTCTGGTCGATAACAGATCGCTCGTCTTTGACGAACAGAGTACGCAGGAGAGCGAGGATGCTGTGGAGGCCCAAGACGATGAAGGAAAACAAGACGGGGGACGCCCCCTTTCCCCTCATTTCTCGAGGAATCAGGCCCATTCTTCGCCCTCGAGGAACCGGAACATCTCTGATTATCCAAGTTACAGCGGAGAGAGGTGAGCGTACCAAAATAACGTGGGCTGCTAGTCCTAACAAATACTCACACAGGTGTTTTGGAAAAATACGCAAAATCTTCGAGAGGACTGGTGTTCTGCTCACCCACGATGAGATAACGTATCTTTGCGAATACCTGTGGAAGTGCCAGAACGCGGACGAGTTCTATTCGAGAATGGGCCTGATGTCCACCGATGAGCTCAAGGAGTGGGCGAGAAAGGCAAGAAGAAAGAAGAACGGCATAATGTCAGAGGAAGCCTTGGAGACACTGTACGCCTAACTTGGACCAAATCGATGGCTTTCTTATCACGTAAATCTCCTACTTTGCACGGATCTGCTTGCTAGACTTGCGATGCATATAGAGGAGAATTCTTTTCTTCTACATGATAAGGTGAGATAAAGTCAATTTCTTATGATCAATATTAAGCCAGCGCTTTACGTACCTTCTGGTTTAGAAAGCACGTACAGTTCTTCTAAATCAAATTGCCTTCTGTGTCTTTTAACAATGAGTCCCTTATAGTAGGTTTAGAGGAATGCCTGGGAGGGAAAGAGATTCGATTTGGCAATTGATGTGGGGCCGCTGAGTTATCTGGTAGTGGTGATTCTTCTTTTCTTTGATGGATTGATCTTCGGAGTTGCGGCGAGAAAAGGTGCAATGTCTATAGTCCTGATAATTGTGGGAATTCTTCTGGCCAGTTTCATCGGACTAAGCATCCCATTCCTGAATTCGGGTAGCTTAATTACTCAACTTGAAACTTTCATCGCAAACGCTGCGACTAGATTCGGCCAGATTATCTACGCCTTCCCGATACTGTGGATAATTGGTTTCATCGTAGGCCTTTTCGTGTAACTACGTATTGCATCCGGAGTCAGGAAGTAGAGAAGCGACTCTCCTCTCCGCCCTTTCTACTCCGGAACAAGTCAAAATAACATTTCGCGAGATTGAGAGAGTCTCGCTGTCTTTTCGGAAAGTTCGGAATAGCATTAAGTAAAGCTAGGCTCGCTGTTTCCCCAGTTCAAAGGAGAGCTGTTGAAAGTTTCTTTGGAAAGCGGCGAAAAGAAAGGGCTCGGCAAAATCTTTCTTGCCGGGAAGGAGATGGTTTGGGGGAAGGGCGCTGTAGCAGGGGGCTTTGTTTTCCTCTCCGGCGCAGAGGGGCGCGATGATAAGACAAACGTCCCGGTAAGTGGAATAAAGGCGCAAACCGAGCTTGCGCTTGAACGGATCAGGGAAAGACTTGAGGAAGCGGGAACCAGTCTCGAGAATGTTGTCAAATTTGTATGGTATCTGTCGGACAGGTCTCAGGAACAGGCTTTCTACGATGCGAGGGATGGGTGGCTCGCGAAAAATGCCCCAAATCTGTTCAAGGAAAGATCCTACGCTTCCACGCTGCTGATTGTTGGTCTCGCAAGATACGACATGCTTGTAGAGATTGACTGTATCGCTTACGTACCGAGACGCGAATAGAAATACTACTCGAGCGGATTTGCACGGCGTGCTATTCCAATGGATTCTGATGTCTTCTTAGAGAAGATAGTTGCTTCTCGATTACTTAGGAGGTCAGCAATTTCACTCTTCGATCATATTCTTTGTTTCTCTAACATACTATCTTTAACTATCTCTTAGTGTTCTAGCATTTCTCAGTTTCACGGAGTGATTTCAGGCACCCGTAGTAGGAGATCAGAGGATAAGCATGAGTTCAACAGCGCAAATTGTCCAAAAGAGACGACAGAAAATCCCAGGACTACCTTGGCCCACAGCCGCGCAACAGCTTGCTATATTGTTGAATCGACGTTCGAAGATATGAACGCAGAGTCGCTAGCGCAGCTCAAGATCAGAGTCCTTGACTCTGTCGGGTGCTGCATCGGCGCAATCGATGCTGCTACGACACGGGTGATCCGCGAGTAGGTCGAAGAGTTCGGCGGCGGAAACCAAAATTGCACACTGTTAGGCGGGAGAAATACTTCCTCTGACAGAGCGGCCTTCTATAACGGAGCGCTGCTTCGCTATCTTGACTTCATGGATGCTTACATGACAAAGGGGGCAGGCATGCCATCCAAGCGACAGCTTCCCTTCCGTACTCGCTGCGGCGGAGTACAACCGCAGCACGGGCAGAGAGTTCCTGACAAGCCTAGCGTTTGCCTTCGAAGTGCAGTCCAGGCTGATGGAGGTCGCACCGGTTGAGGCCCTTGGTTTTGACCACATGACACAGCTCACGTATTCTGTAGCATCGGGTGTATCGAAGGCGCTTGAACTCGACCCGCAAAGGACCTCGAACGCAATCGCCGGCTCAGCGTTCTAGGGATTGAACGTAACGCACACGGGAGAGCTGTCCAACTGGAAGGGGTTGGCATCTGCCAACACGGCGTTCTGCGTAACTCACACGACTTTCCTTGCAAGACGAGGAATAACCGGGCCGCTCGAGGTCTTCAAAGGTGTGAAGGGCTCATAGAAGCGATCATGAGAAGGTTCAGGATTGACTGGCGCCGGAGGGGACTCAACCGAGAGCGAAAGACCGCTGTGAAGGAGTACAATGTGGAGATTCACGCCCAATCTGCGGTCGAGGGAATAATCCAGCTATGCAAGAAGTACAACGTGAAAGCCGAGGATATAGCTAAGGTAAAGCCCCTCGTATTCAACAAGGCCTTCAAGATTATCGGCGGGGGAAAGGCCGGTAACAGGCATAATGTAACGACGAAGGAGCAGGCAAACCACGGTCTTCCCTACGCCGTCGCCGCCGCAATTTTGGATGATGCCCAGACAGTACTCTCCGGATAGAATTAAGAGTGAAGATGTTCAGTCACTCATAAAGAGTATAATCATTAGGCCTAGTTTTGCCCTGACTCCTCGATTTCCAAGAGAAGAGCCTGTCGACATAGAAGCCAAAATGAAAAACGGAAAGACCATTAAAGTGACGAAAAGGGGCTACAATGGATTCTACGCCTCGCCGATGAGCTGGGATGAAGCCATTTCGAAATTCGAATCACTCGCCGCTCCATGTACTGGCGCGGAGCTCCGGAAGAGTATCAAGGAATGCATTTCTCAACTCGAGGAGAAGAACGTGAGTCATTTAACCGAACTTCTCGAGCAGGTAAGGACAGTGCCTATTCCTTAGGCATTTGGAAAGAAGCGAGGCAACATTAGCGTTCCATGCACGCCTTTCTTCTATCCGGCTCTTAGGACGAATTCTATGACTATTCTAATTCGTGATTAGTGGGCTCTTTGAGTCCAATTAAGAGGAGCAGAGCGATCACGCCTAGTGCAGAGTTTGCGTAGAACGGCAGCTGTGGCTGGATCGAAAACAAATATCCGCTCAAGATGAGCGCGGGGACAGTAGGAATGACTGTCGCAGAGTAGAAGACTCCCATGTAGAACCCCCTGTGCCGTGCGTTGGGAAAGAGCTCTGCCACCCAGGCGTTAATCGCAGGTGCGTCCATTACTCCAAACAGCATCCAGAATGTAATTCCGATCAAAGCCATGCCAAGATAGCCACGTGGCGCGAACACGAAGATGTAGACAAAAGTGCTCTCGCCAATCCAGCTAATCAGAACTGTCCGTTTGCGACCTATCTTGTCGGCGAGTTTTCCGAAAATAAATCGGGACGCTGCGAGAACTAGCAAGATCGCTGAGAAGAGAATCCCAATGCTCGCTACGTTGAGCCCAAGAGCGCTGTTTGCATAAAGCTGGGTTATCGGAGAGTTTTGATCCACGAGCAAGTTGTACAGGCTGTAGATCAGTACGAGGCTCAGGAGTGCCTTGTGTCCAACTATTTTTTTGAAGCCCGAGAAGAACTGGGTCGTAAAAGACGGCGCGTCCTTCGATGACAGCTCGATTGATTCCTGCTGACCTTCTCCAACTCCGAGAGCCTTGATCACTCCTGATCTCCTCAAAGATCGAGGAAGAGTCTCCCTGATGAATAAGATCCTAGCTATTGCAGCAAGCAGTGTAAGAATACCCCCGATTATGAAAAGTGGAAAGTATCCATTGCGAGAAATCGTGAAACCTCCGATTATTGGCGACGCCGCGGAGGCTACACTCTGCAGAGCCTGAAAAGTTCCAAAAGCGGTGCCTCTCTTTTCAAAGCTAGCCGACTCTGCAACAAGCGTGTAAGTCACTTTGAAGAAAGAACTTCCGAGACCAGCCAGCGCCAGTGCGAGAGCGGAAAGTAAAAAGATGTTTGAGAAAGCAAAGACGAAAACTGACGCGGCCGAAATAAGACTGGAGGTCACAATAATGCTCTTTCTTCCGAACTTGTCCGCCAACACGCCTGCGGGAGCGGAGCCGAGCGCGGCGATGGCAGACCATATCGCGTAGATCGTTGTTATCAGGAGTGGGCTCGCGCCAAAGACTTCAGTGTAGTAGATTGGGAGGAAGTAAAACCAAAGCGTGTTCCCAAACGTAGCAATCATCGAAGAAAGGCCCATGACGAGCACGTTTCTCTCGAAGCGGGAACGATCACGGGTACCTGAAGGTTGCAAGATGAAGTTAAGCTTCGGGGCAGCTCCCTACCGCTGAGAATATATCAGTGTGGCGTATGTTTGGTTGGAGTATACGAAGAGACTGTTCTGAAGTAACCTCTCCGTGTAGGGAGAGAGAACGTGTCTTCCTCCAATCTTCCCTTCTTGTTGCTAAAACTTTCTGAGTGACGAGTGATGTTTTGCGACGCTTGCCCTCCCTGCTCTATCCTTCCTCCTTCTTTTTTTCTGCCACGCTCCGGCAACGCTTAATTAATTTAGAGGGGAGCAAGAAACGAACATACGCGAGAAGTAAGAGAGGGAGAGGCTGATTCTCAAGATGAAACTAGTTACATTCGACGAACCATACTACCGAAGAGAACGACTGGGAATTTGGTTCCCCGAGCAGGATGTTGTAGTGGATGCCAACTTGGCCTACGCAAGGATGTTGAAGGATCAAGGAGAGGACTATCCCCAGCGATATGCAGATGCGGTTGTCCCGCCGAATCTACTGTATGTACTCCAAGGAGGGAAGAGGTCGATGAATGCTACAAGGGAGAGTGCAAAGTTTGCCGAAGAGTACGGCATCACGAAGGTTCGCGGCCCGGTGGGTGAGGAGGCAGTGTTCAACTATTCCAAGTTGAAGATTAGGGCGCCGATTCTCCACCCCGGAAAGATAATTCACACTGCTGGAAATTTCAGAGAACATGCAAAGGAGGGATCTGACTCCGGCTGGGAGTTTCCAATGCCGCACTGGATTTCATTCCTCAAGAGCCCAACAGCCATTGTTGGGCACGAAGACCAGGTCATCCATCCAAAGTATACCAAGATGCTCGACCACGAGATAGAGCTTGCGATAGTCATCGGGAAGAAATCAAAGCACCTGACGAAGGAAACCGCCTGGGATGCCATAGGAGGATTCACAATCTTCAACGACATTACTGCGAGGGACATACAGAAAGAAGAGATGAAGTCGGGTCTTCTGAACTTTGGAAAAAACATGGATACATTTGCTCTCTTTGGCCCTTGTTTTGTTCCAAAGGAAGACATCGGCGACGTGCACAAGTTGAAGATAGAATGCAGGGTCAACGGAGATCCAAGGCAAGTAAGCAACACCGATCATCTGTCTGTAACCGTCCCTGAGATCGTCGAGCACTATTCCTGGGTCACTCTCGAGCCTGGAGACATCATCACTACCGGAACAGTATCAGGAGTCGCCGCATTCAGGAAGGAGCCCGAGAAGTACTTCCTCAAGCCGGGCGATGTGCTCGAGTCCGAAATTGAGAACATAGGGACGCTTAGGAATTACATAGTCGAAGAGAAATTGTAGCGCAAAGAGAACATCGCTGCAACAAGATGTCGGCGCCCCTTCACTGAGTTATGTGGGTGGACGGGTGATTTTTCTACTGTCACCGTAGCAAACCACTAAGAATTTGACATTTTCATTGATGAAAGCTACAAGAATTGTGCCACTTCAACGTAGTTGAAGATGCGATGGAAAAAATGCGCCTGTGTGAAAAGGATACTCGGTTTTTACTACTTAAACTCATTACATATGTCTTGGTTCCGATAACAAACCACGAGAACGGACATCGTCCAAGGTAAGGGGACTGTAATGAGTTCGCGGCGTTTGCTTCTCTTATCCTCAGCCCCGTTGTAAATTCGGTCGCAAAGATAACCAAAGTGCCCCGATGTACACGTAATCTCACTATCTTGACGCCTCGCGCCCTTGCGAAGGGAGTATTCTTGAAACTTAATTACCACGCAAAGGCAGCGTGAATTCTCATAATAGAAACGCGCAGAGCGTGATCATTTTTACCTTGATTGGTTCACAGACAACCAGCGATTCGTCTCAGCCTCGATTTGAGGCGAAACTTAACTCGCCTGCCTCACGAGAGATTACTAGATCCGGGAAGTCGGCAAGATGGCGGAGAATCATCAGGGAAGACGCCCTAAAGAAGTACAAACAGATCTCGGATTATGGCCTGATTGGAGATCTGAAGACCTGCGCACTGGTCGGCATTGACGGATCCATAGACTGGTTCTGCATCCCTCGCTTTGATTCACCGAGCGTGTTTGGCTCGCTGCTCGACGTTAAGAAAGGCGGGAGGTTCTTGGTCATGCCCACCGACGAAGAGTTTGACTCCTATCAGCACTACGATGGCCCAACAAACATCCTGGTCACCGAGTTTCGCACTAAAGCTGGTGGGTTGGCGGGTCTGACGGACTTTATGCCGTGCTTCAAGGTCGCCAATACGATGGTCTCATCGGGAGAGATCCACAGGAGGCTCGGATGTCTTGAGGGAGAGTTGGAGATGGAGATCTTCATCAAGCCCAGATTCAACTATGGCGGGGTTATTCCCAAGGTAGAGTACCTCGATCACAGAGGCTACACCTTCTACGCGCAGTCCCGAGAGATTAGGCAAGAGCTCGCGTTGCTCACGCCGTTAAAATTAGAGGAAGTGGACGAGGCTACGCTCTCGCTCGCAGTGAAGATGAAAAAAGGGGATCAGCTAGACCTCGTCGTAAGATACGGCGGCGCGAAGCTTCATCACAGGGAGAACGCATACACCGAAATCAAGCTAAGGGAGACGCGTACCTTCTGGACTGACTGGATAGAAAAGTGCACCTATGAAGGAAAGTGGAAGAACGAAGTATTGCGATCTGCTCTTTCGCTGAGACTGCTTGTTTATTCTGGGACAGGAGCTATAATCGCGGCTCCGACCACATCGCTTCCGGAAGAGATCGGCGGTGTGAGGAACTGGGATTACAGGTATTCCTGGATTCGCGATTCGACTTTCGTTCTGTGGGCTCTTCACTCTTTAGGGCACAACGAAGAGGCACAGAAGTACATGAACTGGCTCTTGAGCATATTCTACCTGACCGGCGGAAATCTTCAGGTAATGCTTGGAGTCTCTGGCGAGCGTGACCTCTCGGAAATCTCACTGGGGCACCTCGAAGGATACAAGGACTCGGCCCCCGTGCGGGTTGGCAACGGAGCCTGGGACCAGTTCCAACTGGACGTCTACGGGATACTACTTGACGCGATGTACTTCACGCATAAACACGGCGGCGGTCTAGGGAGGAAGGTATACGAGCACCTCGTGAAGGAAATCATGGATGCACTCAAGGAGGACTGGAAGAAGCCCGACTGTGGGATATGGGAGGTCCGCGGTGAAAGGAAGCACTTTGTTTACTCAAAGATGTGGTGCTGGGTCGCAGCTGACCGCGCCGTAAAGATAGCAAGGGCTCACGGCCAGACCGAGGACGCAAGGGAGTTCGCAAAACTTCGGGACGAGATAAAGGCTGAGATATTCAAGAACGGATGGAGTGATTCCTTAAATTCATTCGTCAGGTCCTACGGCTCGGAGGAACTGGATTCTGCGAACTTGCTCATGCCGCAAGTACGTTTCATAAACCCCAAAGACCCTAGAATGATCGCGACTATTGACAGGACGATGGAGAAGTTGCTTGAGCATGGGAAGTATCTCTACAGGTACCTGACTGAGGACGGCCTTCCCGGAAGAGAGGGAGCGTTCCTGATCTGTAGTTTCTGGCTCGTGAACTGCCTCACGATGGCTGGCAGACTAGAAGAAGCCGAGAAACTAATGGATGAGCTTGTCAGGAACTCAAACCACCTAGGGTTGTTCTCAGAGGAAATCGACCCCAGGGACAGTACAATGCTCGGGAACTTTCCTCAAGCGTTCACGCACATGGGATTCGTAACGGCGGCAACAGCGCTTGGCAGAGCGCTGCGGGATAAAGGCAAAGGATGAAGAAAACGAGGAGTCGGAAGGCTCACTGGGTCAAGGCTCGATCGTGAACTAAGGGTATCCCGCGTTGGTTTGCTTTGCTTTCCGAAAAGCTAAGATTTGTAGCTCAGAACCTGCCCGATCCCGGCGAGTATCCTCTCCACGCTCGGGATGTAGTAATCTTCGCTCTTGGCAAGCGGCATCGGTACGTCGAAACCGCTTACGCGAAGTATCGGGGCCTTTAGAAATTCGACTGCTTCCTCGGAAATTAGGGCGGATATCTCGGCGCCGAGCCCAATCGTCTTCGCGGCCTCGTGTGCTATCAGTACTCTTCCAGTCTTCTTCACCGATGAAAGTATCGTCTCCTCGTCGAGAGGAGAGAGAGTGCGCAAGTCTATCAATTCGATGCTGCTTTTTCCGCTATCGCTTTCCGTAAACTTGGAAACTGCGTTCAGAGCGGTCCGCACGGTTGCCCCATACGTAATGAGGGTAAGGTCCTCACCTTCCTGGATTATCCTTGCCTTGCCGAGCTCAATTTCGTAGTTGTCTTCGGGGACCTCCTCTTTGAATGCCCTGTAGATCCTTTTCGGCTCCATGAATACGATGGGGTCTTCCTCCTTTGGAGAAAGGCAGCTAAGGAGCAGACCTTTTGCATCATAGGGACCGGACGGCATCACTGTCTTGAGTCCGGGCACGTGCGCGTAATAGGTCTCAGGGTTCTCCGAGTGGTGCTCGAGCGCCTTTATCCCGCCGCCAACGGGAAACCTGAGGACGAGTGGACAGTGCAGCCTACCATGCGTGCGTAGCCTCAAGCGCGCCGCGTGGTTGATCAATTGGTCCAGGCTCACGTACGAGAAACCGTCAAACTGGATTTCGGGGACGGGCCGAAGGCCAAGCGCCGCCATCCCAATGGAAACCCCGACTATGCCTTGTTCGGCAAGCGGTGTGTCGATTACCCGATCCTCTCCGAATTTTTCCTGAAGCCCTGCCGTAACCCTGAATACTCCGCCTCCCCTGCCGATGTCCTCCCCCAGAAGGATGACGCGGGCATCCTTCTCCATAGCAATGCCGAGCGCGCTGTTTATTGACTGAACCATGTTCATCTGCATCTTTCTTTTTGCTCCACCCCTTCCACTACGAGGAAATTATCTTCCGAGGGTTCAGGCCGCTTATACTTTCAAATCTGCTCAACGCTCTTCGCCTCTGATCTTGCAGATGATCGCTTAGTTTGTGCCTCCTGCGAGGTTGAGTTCTCTAGAAAACGTGAGAGATACTTTTCCTGACCCTTTAGCTTCGAAGGCATCTCACCGTACGTATAACGAAACATTTCGTTTGGAGAGGGCCTGGGGAAGGATTCGAACATTCTTACGGCTTCGTCGATCTTCAGCTTGACCCTGCTGTCGATTTCCTTCTCCATGTCCTCGGACCAGAGACCCCTCCTCTCGAGGTAACGCCTGAAACGCTCGATGGGATCTCTGTGCTTCCACTTTTCGATCTCCTCCTCGGACCTGTAGGGTTCGTCGCCAGTTGCTGTAGTATGGTGCCCTAACCTGTAAGTGATGCATTCAACGAGGGAAGCGCCTTCCCCTCGCCGTGCCCTGTCGGCGGCCTTGCAGATCACGGTGTAAACGGCAAGAAGATCATTACCGTCCACCTGGATTCCACCTATCCCGAAGGCGAGCCCTTTTTGCGCTAGTGTGCTCGAGGCTGTTTGAAATCCACGCGGAAGAGTGATAGCGTATTGATTGTTTTGAATTAGACAAACGACGGGTACGTTGAACACGCCAGCGAGGTTCATACCCTCGTAAAAGTCCGCCTTTGACGTTCCGCCATCTCCGATTGTCACTAGAGCAATTGACCCTGGGTTTCTGTGTTTCAGCACCCACGCCCCGCCGACGGCATGAGGAATCTGAGAGGCCACAGGTATTGCAATTGGGAACACGTGGACTCCAGGGGGAAAGTTCTGCCCTTCTTCGTCTCCAGACCAGTAACGGAAGATGGATTCCGGGGCCACGCCTCGAGCAATGATTGCTCCGCTGTCCCGGTAAGTGGGAAAGAACCAGTCCTTCTCCTCAAGAGACATCATTGCCCCAACTTGGATTGCTTCCTGGCCTTTGAATTCAGAATACGTCCCCATCCTCCCCTGCCTCTGGAGGGCAAGGGCCTTGTTGTCGAATGCTCGTAGGAATTTCATCATTTCGTACTTTTCCTGCAAGACTCTGTCTGAAAGTTTAGGCACTATGGCGCCCGGGACTACATTTCCTTGCTCGTCCAGAATCTGGACGTAATCTACTTCGAATTTTTCAACAACCTTGGGCGGCATAATCTGCTCTCCCTCACTATATTCCAATTAATTTCGATATTCCCGCTTTGCTCAGGAAGAAGTTTCATCGCATGGGAAAACATCGCCGGCAACTTGTTTACATGTACGTCCAAGTTTACCTCTATTTTTTCTGTAGGAGAATAGAAAGGACAAGCCGGATTTGTCGAGTTCGTTACGAATGGTATCGCCTTTGGGATCTACTATCTACTAGATGTGGCGATGACCATCCTCGAACAAGAATGTTCGAGCACCCCATTAACGTACTCATTGCGAATGTAAATATGTAGTCGCTCAGGAGAAGAGAAACCTAGATTTTGCTGAAAGGATTCTGGAAAGTGCGTTCCTCTGTTGAGTCACAATAACAAAAGAAAGTCAAAAAGAAAGAAGATCGGCGATTCGGTAGTACTCGTAGTCCTGGATGGCTGGGGGGTGGCAGAGGAAGGAGAGTACAACGCAATTAGCCTCGCAAAAACTCCGAACTTTGACCAGATCAAAAGAGACTACGGTTCGATCGAAATATCTGCTTCGGGCAAGTCCGTTGGCCTCACGGAGGGGCAGATGGGCAACTCGGAGGTCGGTCACCTGACAATCGGATCCGGGCGCATAATATTTCAAGACTTGATGAGAGTGAGCGAGGAGATTTCCTCGGGAAGGCTTGCAAGGAACAGTATTCTCCAAAGTGCCCTAATGTCGGTCAAGCGCAGGGAGTCGGCCCTGCATCTGATGGGCCTTGTCTCCGATGGAGGAGTGCACAGTCACATCGAGCACCTCTTCGCTCTGCTCAAGATTGCTAAATCTGCGGGGCTCAGTAGGATGTACGTACATGTTTTCCTCGACGGGAGAGACACACCACCAAAGAGCGGGATCGACCACATTTCAGCGCTCCAGCGTGAACTAGAGTCGCTTGGCGTTGGAGCCATTGCCACTGTCTCTGGAAGATATTACGCGATGGATCGCGACGCGAGGTGGGATAGGACGAAACTTGCGTACGATGCGATCGTTTACGGCGAAGGACCGCGCTTTGATGATGCAATTTCCTCAATAAAGAAATCGTATGAAGACGGTGTCACGGATGAGTTTGTCTTACCAAAGGTGATTGGAAACTATGCCGGCATAAAGAACGGAGATGCGATCATTTTCTTCAATTTCAGGCCGGACAGGGCAAGGCAGTTGACCCGAGCGCTTTCCCAGTCCAAGGCAGAGTTCAAGAACCTCTTTGATCGGCGAGAGGAAAAGCGGCCCAAAAGTACTGCCCTAATTACGATGACGGTTTACGATGCAAAGTTCAAGAATGCGAAACCTCTCCTCGGCCGGGAGCGCGTGGCCTCGACGCTTAGCAATGTCCTCGAGAAGGAGTCGATACCTCAGCTGCGCATCGCCGAGACTGAGAAGTACGCGCACGTGACGTACTTCTTCAACGGACTCGTCGAGAAGCCCAGAAAATTCGAGGACAGAATTCTCATTCCTTCACTCAAAGTGGACACATACGACAAGAGCCCTGAGATGAGCGCTCGGGAGATAGCACGGAATGCCGTGAAAGCAATCGATGAAGGAAAGTATGGTTTCATCCTGATCAATTTTGCAAATGCCGACATGGTGGGTCACTCCGGCAACGTCGAAGCGACAGTAAGGGCGGTGGAGACGGTGGATGATTGCCTTGGGAAGATATACAATGCTTGGAAAAGTAGGAAGCATGAAGCGACGTTGATTGTTACTGCCGACCACGGAAATGCCGAGAAGCTATACGATGAAAAGACCGGTCAGCTCCACACAGCGCACACTTCAAATCCAGTCCCATTTGTGATCGTTTCAGAAAAATGGAAGGTCAACCAATCATTCAACGGGAGGGGTGGTTTGAGGGATGTCTCGCCCACGGTGCTCCAGATAATGAATCTGAAGAAACCTCTAGCGATGACCGGAGAATCGATGGCTGAAAGCCGGGCTCCGAAAGTTTGACTGAGAAAGAGTAGTAAAGCTTGCTTTGTCAAGTTTTAGCTGAGCTGGCCATAGTCGAACACCTATTCAAGTAGAGGCCGTTAGCTGAGCTTGGCTTCGTTCTGAGCTGGCAAGTTGATCTCTAGGCCAACAGTATAAAAAATCTAGTAAAGTAATATTCACAATAGAGAGGAGTTATAAGCAACCGAGCCAAAGCCTCCGCTTGCCATGTCAGTCAGAAGAATGCCCCTGATCGAACCCGAGTGGAATCAGGCGCCGCTCATCGAACCGGAATGGCGTCAATCCCCACTCATCGAACCCGAATGGGAGGCAGTGCGTGGCTTCGGACGAGTCATGGTAGCTGATTTTGGATCCAGCGGGCCTGCGATTCAGACTCTTTGGTAAATCCAGAAGTGGCACCGGTGAATTCGATCCGAAATCGACGTGCACGCCAAAAGGAAACATATGGAGGCCTTTGAAGGACCCTCCTTTGGGGCCTCCTGTCCTTTTTTTCCTTCCCTTTTATTCTTCTTACTTTGTTGCCCTTTTCCACCGTCTAATCAGAATTAGTAACAAAGGCACTCCGATCGGGGTAATAAGCGCCGAGGAGTACGGCCTAGTACCCGGAGTTCAGATTTCGGCCTCCAATGTCTAGGAAAAGTTGTCTCTGAAGAAAGCCAATCAGTTCTCCAACCTCGTGCAATTCTTAGATACCTCGGGGTTCGAGCACCTTTCCCGTGAGCGGAGAGCAAGGAATTCCAGCATCCGTAGCGTCTGAACTCAAGGCAAAGCTCAGGGTGATCCCTGGCTGGCCCAAACAGGGGGTCAACTTTGTCGATATCACGACCCTGCTGAAGGATAGAGCCGCGTTCCGAAAGGTTGTGGAAATCCTTGCCGACCATTTCGAAAAGAAAGACAATCTTGATGCTATCGTTGGAATCGAGGCAAGGGGATTCATGATAGGCTCTCCAGTAGCGTACAGTCTGGGGGTAGGGTTTGTCCCGGCGAGAAAACGAGGGAAGCTCCCGGCAGAAAAGCTGTCGATGGAGTATTCCTTGGAGTATAGCTCGGAGTTTTTGGAGATGCACGGTGATGCGGTTGTACCTGGACAGAGAGTTGCTGTTATCGATGACCTCCTTGCAACTGGCGGAACGAGCCAAGCTGCAATCAAGCTCGTCGAGAGGATGGGGGGGATTGTTGTTGGGTTAGGTTTCCTTGTGGAGCTCGACTTTCTGAAAGGGCGAGAGAAGCTCCGTGGATATGACGTTCTGTCGCTCGTACACTTTTACGAGTAGTGACTGGAGATCTTTCGTACTCCCCAATGACAAATGACTCGCGCATTCATTTTAGTCCTCTCCTTCGCATCTTCAACTACTAGATCCACAGAAATTATCAAAAGCCGTGGGCTCAAGTCAGGTTGAGCGCGCCATGAACAGACTCGACGGAAGAATTGCCATCGCTTCCGCGGGTGTTCTATATGGCATGGTAACGGTTGGCGGGACCTTTCTCGTGAAGAGAGGCCTGTCCGCTTTTGATATCTCCGTGTTCTTTCTGCTATTCTCGCTGATTCCTGCAGTTCCGATTTTGCTACTTCGCAGGAAAGGCTTCTTTTCAAGGCTGATCAAGAATTGGAAGTATCTTTCACTCTATGCATTTCTCAATACTTTCCTCGTCGTCTCCCTCTTTGGAAGCCTGGGTCTCGGGCTCTCTCCCGCGGTGGCAGCGCTGTTACTCTATTCGCAGCCCGTGTGGACCGTGATATTCGAGAGGATTTTCTTCGGAGAGAGAATAGATTTGTCTCGAATTGCCATAATTGCCCTAGCACTTTCGGGCGTGTTTCTGCTCACAAACCCAATTTCGTCAGCTGGTCAATTCAATGTTGCGGCGGGAATGTCCAACTCAGCGTTGGTTCCAGCGGAGATCTTGGCTCTAATTGGCAGCATGTTTCTTTCTCTGTGGATCATACTTGGAAGAGTGGGGAGGCTCGGCGCCTTTGGCGATCCACTTGAACTGACAACGGCGGTGCGCAGTAGCACGCTGATTTTTGTTCTTCTTGCCGCGATGCTCTCAATACCAATCCTCGGGCGCTCTGGATTTCTTTCGAATTCAAGCGTGCTGAACGCAGGAAGCTTCTTCTGGCTCTTTGTCTTCGCCATGGTCGCCGGCCTTCTTCCGGATTTTCTGTTTTACGCCGGCATTGACAGGGTTAAGCCCCTGCAAGCCGGGGTGATCTTGCTCTTGGAGCCGGTGTCCTCGGCAATTATCAGCGTTGCACTGTCAATTTCTTCGCTTGGGTCAGTACAGATCGGCGGCGCTGCTCTGATCCTTCTATCAAACTATTTTGCATCCAAATCTGCGGGAAAGGTAGTCTCAAATAGAGAAGAAAAGAAGAAAAGATACGGCCGGTCAGCGTAAGAAGTACTTGCAGGCATCAATTGCTATGACTCTGAAAGAATTGGGATCTGTTTTCGCATTACTCTCTTTAGCGGAGCGCCTTACAAATTGGCATGAAGGATAAAAAAAGTCTGACTAGCTGAAAGTTTTTGCATTTACAGCCCTCAGGTTATGCTAAAATAGCATTTCGAACAAGTTCGTGGAACTGCGAGATTCCTACAGAACAGGAAAAAGGGAAAAGTAGTAAGTGAACGCAAAGGAAGTCATTTCGGACCTTAGGCGACAAGAGATTGAGATCCTGACCGAGGAGAGGCTGGTCAAGGTAATTGAGAGTAACCCCAGGCCCACGACCTACATCGGTCTTGAGCCTAGCAACTCACTGCACATAGGGAACCTGAGCGCCTCGATCCCGGTGATGAAGCTTGCAAAACACGGCTTCAAGGCGTTAATACTTCTCGCAGATCTTCACGCACTGGCAAACGACAAGGGGGAGATGAAGGAGATTCGGGAGTTCGCGGCGTTTGACAAGGAGATGTACGAAAAAATCGCCGGCAAGATGGGCGTTGGAGGGAAGCTCGAGTACAAGTACGGAACAGATTTCGAGGATCAAACGTACTTCATCCAGCTCCTTAGACTTTCAAGACTCGTGAACTTTACAGAGGCAGAGAAGAGCATGGACGAGATCAGCAAGTCCTCGGTCACGCGAATGACCTCCTCCATCATCTATCCTCTGATGCAGGTGCTCGATATCGGCGTCATGGGGATCGACGTGGCGGTAGGTGCGATTGACCAGAGGAAGGTCCACGTATTGGCGATTGAAAACCTGAGAAAACTTGGGTACAAAACACCAGTGGCAATACACGGGCCTATCATGCTCGGAACCGATGGGACGAAAAAAATGAGCAAATCATTGGGAAATGCCATATTCCTCAACGAGACGCCAGAGTCTCTTGAATCAAAGATAAGGAAAACATACTGCGCTCCCGGTGATGTCGTGGTCAACCCGATCTTGAGCTGGTACAAGGCGATGATATTCCCACTTACCGAACGGCCAATCGCGTTTGGGAATGTCTCGGTCGGGAGTTACCTAGAGCTAGAGGCGGCATGGAAGGAGAACAAAATTAGTCCGCAGGAACTGAAGAAATCCGCGAATAGAGATATCGGCAACTTGATACTCTGATTCGGTTACTTGTGCGTTGTTTTGTGATATAGGTACTAACCCTACAAGATAGTCCAACCCAGGCTCCTGAATGGCACTTTCGTTCTACGCTAGCTCAAAATTGCGCGACGCACCGTTGTAGCGGAGCAAGCCCGAAGATATACCCCATTCGATTAAAATTGATTGAATCGTATCAGAGTTAATCCCTGCCATAGATAGATGTCCGGCTATCTCCCGCGCAGAAACAGACCTTTTCACGGACAGCAATTCAAGAGAGGTCCTGAATGGTTCAATCTTCGCCAAACCAGCGCGAATGATTCTCGCCTTACCATCGGAGGCCCTGACGAACCCTGCTCCTAGATCTGTTAGAATTGCTTCTGTACGTCCGATTTTAACCAAACCAAGCTCTTCCGCAACCTTGAGCGCAGAGAGAAAGTTAGCAGAATTTTCAGGGCGAAACCTCTTGAGCAGGGAGGAGAACTTTACACGCGAGCCCATGGATTCGATTGCTTCGATTAGCGCAATGACCAAGATGGGCGTCGCTTCAGCCGGCATGACTAAAGACAGATAACTCTTGGCTCCTGATGTCTCGATGTCCTTCTCCCTAATTTCTTGTTGCTGATGCCGTTGCTGTTTTTTCCTCTTTTCTTCATCATGTATTTCGACAGGTATTGCGCCATCTCCTTTCTCTCTTCGACTCATCCCAATATGCCGCAAAACAGGTATTATCCTGTTTCCGAGATCATTCCAAAATTCAAGCAAGATCATTCCTAGAATGGAAAAGACTAATCGGGAAAGAAGCTTCAACCTCTCTAATCACTGGCAGAGCTCTCAACTTCGCATGGCCTTTACGAAAGAGTACCGAACGAATGGGCCATTTTCACCCGCCCTTGTCAGAAACAACACACTGGACGCTCTAAGACACAGTAACAAAATGGAAAAGATGAACGGACCGGTAGGCGACACGGAGAAGGTAATGACGGGTGTTAAAATTGTGACTTTCCAATTTTCAAGGTATCTCAGATCTATCACAACTTCATTTGAGAGCATGGAGGATTAAGCGGCATCTCACCCGCAGAGGTTCCGGAAGTCAGGGTAGAAGGTGAAAACCATTGGATTACTCCTATTCAAAATGCAAAAGGCACTGAGTGTCACGCGGTACAAAGAAACAAACCACATGGGTGCCATTAGGCGAAACGCCATAAATTCAGTTATCACCGAAGCCGACGTGCCCGAGAGCATGAATAAAAAGGAGTACAGCAAGCTTGCCGAATACTACGACCTGACCCACAAGAGTTATGATTACTCCTCACAGTGCGATCTTATTGAGAAACTCTTCAAGAAACATTTCAAGCACGGCAGAGTGAAGTCTCTACTCGATATAGGTTGTGGCACTGGTAATCAATCGATAATCTTCGCCAAGAAGGGCTACAATGTGATAGGGATTGACAATTCAACAGAGATGCTTACAGTTGCGAAGAAGAAGATTTCAAGACATGATAGGAATCCGCCCAAACTGTTCAAGATGGATATGCGGCGAATCTCTCTTCGGGACAAGTTCGAGATAGCTCTAGTCTTGATCGGTGGTTTTGGTTATCTTGTCAGAAATCAGGACACAACCAAGTTTTTCTCATCAATCAGAAGAGTGTTGAGCAATCGCAACAGTCTGCTCATATTTGATTTTTGGCAGAAATCGTCAGTTCCTCAAGAAGCGAAAAGCGAATCAGGATACAAAGGTTGGGACATATTCCAACCAGACAAGAAAGCGAACATTCGTATTGTAAGGCTGTAGGGCATGAGATATTTCGATGGGACTATACGGAATAGTCATTTCTATTACGTTGTAGACGTCGAGAACAATACCCTACTGGATAGTTTTTCAGAGGTTCACGCGACTCGCAGTTGGTCTCTTGAAGAGGTAAACGGGTCACTCAAGAACAACGGATTTGAATCCTGCGCCTTCTACGATGAAGATTCTGGCGGGACGGTCAGACGCAAGAGCCAACGAGTCATCAACGTATCCAGAGTCGCAAAGTAGGGAGACTCTTGCAGATGTGCCATTGGCCTTCTGGCACGCTGTGACAGTCCACTTTACACCCCTTGCTAGGTCAAATTAAGTTACCAGAACCCCAACAAAAGCGGGTCAAAGATTTATAACGTATGTCATACAAAGCACTCTCTACTTACACGAATGTCGTAAGCGGAGCCCCTGATCCTTCCGCTCTCGGCAAAAGTTGGGGACTAGCACCATCGCAAGTGACGAACTGCAAAGAAGTTCTAAGAGCGATTTCTATCCTAATTGATAACTGCTGAACTTGTAGCACTCGGCGCCGTAGCAGGATTTACCATCTTCCTTGGTTTGCCAGTCGCAGTCATGACGCGTGTCACTGCGAGGGTCAAGGGATTCCTAAATGCGATAACAATCGGCGTTCTTATTTTCATTCTGATTGAAGTCCTGCCCTCTGCAAAGCAACTCGCAGAGACCGCTTTCATCGCAAACACCGGCACGGGTTCAATCTTTGTTTTTGCCCTGATCATAGGTCTTGCAACCGGTATTTTCGGGCTAGTGGCCTATGAGAGGTACTTCATAAGAATCCGACAGAGAAGGATATCAAACGGATCCATCAACAATCCACTCCCGCAGGGAGTTAGCGGAAAGCAGGATATTTCGCCCCAACTCACAAGGAAGAATTCCAACGAGAGAACGTTAGGCATTGGCGAAGCGCAAGCGCGTGGAACAGCGGCAGACTATACTCTTACGAATGCTACTTCTACCACAATGGGCGAAAACTCTGCCACGAAAGCTGTTGTTACCACTTCTACCGTTTCTTCCCCTCCTTCTTTCATGAGCGCAACAGAAGCAAAGCAAATCGCATTCTCGATTGCCGTGGGAATTGGAGTACACAACTTTTCTGAAGGACTTGCGATAGGCCAATCCTTCGCGTCAGCCGCGCTTGCCCTGTCAATCTTCCTCGCAATTGGATTTGCAATCCACAACACGACCGAGGGGTTTGGAATAGCCGCACCGATGGCAGGCTACAAGCCTTCTCTCACATACCTGTTTACGCTTGGATTCATCGGTGGCTTTCCCACACTCGCAGGAACAATCATTGGCGGAATTTATCCTGCGAGCCCCCTTGCCCTGACTTTCTTCCTCGCGCTTGCCGCCGGAGCCCTGATTTACATAATCTCGGGAATGTTTTACGTGGCTCGTAGGCAGACCAGCAATGAGCTCTTCATGTTCGGACTTTTCATCGGGTTCTTGGTTGCGTACGCAACCGACCTTTTCCTCGCAATGCTCGGCGCCTGAAACGGAAACAGTCCTCACGCGATCAAAATGTAGCTCGATATCTGGGATCCAGAACGTTTTCCGGATATCAGGCAAGAAATGAAAAGCCTTTACAATTTTGCAGATTGTCGGAGATAAGGGAGTGGTGGATTCCGTATGCCAAACTACTGGCTCTTCAAGGAGGATCCTGGCCTACTCGTACGACGATCTTGTCAAGGATAGAAAGACTTCATGGTCTGGAATCCGCAACAACCTTGCGCTCATCCATCTAAGAAGCGTCAGGACGGGAGATCTAATTTTCTTCTATCAGACAGGCGGAGATAAGGCGATCGTAGGGATTATGAAATCTCTGGACGATGCCTACTCGCTTGACAAGAGCCTTCCACTGTCGAAGTCTAAAGAAGTCGCCGTCGACGTGGCTCCGCTTCAGAAACTTGCGCGACATGTAGCCCTTTCAGAAATGAAGGATGACGCCAGATTCAAGGATTTTCTATTGCTGAAAATTTCAAGGCTCTCAGTAATGCCAGTCACGCCCGAGCAGTGGGGCCTGATCCTGAATCTCTCTTCTTCCAAGTGAAGATAGATGGAAAAGTCTCGTTTTTCAGCAGTGCGTACTTTTTCAGTACTGCATTATCTTGTTGATAGCCTTCTTGACTTTCGGAACGCTCGGAAGGTAGTGCTCTTCAAGGGTGTACGGGAATGGCGTGTCGTACCCGGCGACCCTGATGATTGGCCCTTTGAGGTACTCGATAGCTCTCTCTGCGATTAGGGCGGCAACTTCGGCGCCGAATCCGGCCGTCTTTGGAGCTTCGTGAACAATGATTGCCCTTCCCGTCTTTTGCACGGAGGCCATCACGGTATCGATGTCAAGTGGCACGAGAGTCCGCAGGTCGACTACCTCGGCGTCCACTCCTTCCCCCTTCTTCGCAGACTCTGCCGCTTCAAGGCATACCTGAAGCATCGCGCCGTATGCGAAAATGCTGACATCTCTGCCCTCTCTTGCTACCCTTGCCTTTCCAATGGGCACGGTAAACTCGCCGTCAGGCACCTCCCCTTTGACGGCTCTGTAGATCCTCTTTGGCTCAAGAAAAATCACTGGATCCTCGTCTCGAAGCGAGGAGAGAAGCAACCCCTTCGTATCGTAAGGAGTAGCTGGAATCACCACTTTGAGCCCCGCGGTGTGTGCAAAGTATGCCTCGCTGCTCTGAGAGTGATAGTGGCCTCCCTTGATTCCACCGCCGTAAGGAGCCCTGACGACCAGGTGGCAAGAGTACTGCCCTCCGGACCTGTAGCGTAACTTCGACAGATTGGTCACTATCTGGTCAAAGGCAGGATAAATGAAATCAAGGAACTGGATTTCAGGGACGGGATTGAGCCCATAGACGGCCATTCCGATCGCTGTTCCAATAATGCCCGACTCTGCAAGCGGTGTATCGATCACCCTGTTTGCACCGAATTCATCGTACAAACCTTCAGTGGCCCTGAATACTCCGCCGTCACGTCCGACGTCTTCACCAAGAATGACAATCCTGTCGTCACGCCTCATCTCTTCGCGAAGCGCCTGGTTGACAGCTTGCACAATATTGATTGTTGTCAATGTATCTGTTGACGCGCCCTAATTCTATCTAGACCTTATTCCGTCTTTACTCTATACAACCTTAAGCATTGGTCGATGAACTTTCTGAAAACTCCTCTTCCTCCCGCAGTTCCTCTCTGAGCAACTGCGGCATTGTGGAGTAAACATCGGTAAACATTGTGGAAAGCTCGGGGGGTGGTACCTCAGCCTCTTCCTTCACAGCCGTGTTTATTTCGGCATCTATCTTGGCGCGAAGATCCTCCTCAAAGTCCTTGCTCCAATACCCCTTCCTTTCAAGGTATGATCTGAACCTCTCGACAGGGTCCTTGCGCTTCCAGGCCTCCATCTCCTCCCTCGTCCTGTATCTGTTTGGATCGTCACTCGTGCTGTGCGGGCCCATCCTGTATGTTAGGCACTCGATCATAGTGGGCCCCTGCCCCTTCCTCGCCCTTTCAACGGCCTCGCGTGCTGCTTTGTAGACCGCGAGAGCATCGTTCCCATCGACGCGCACCCCCGGAAAACCGTATGCAAGTGCCTTCTCCGCAAACGTTCCAGAGGCTGTCTGCTTTGATGCTGGAAGAGAAATTGCCCAGCCGTTGTTCTCGCATATGAAGACAATTGGAGCCTTGTACACCCCTGCAAAGTTGTACGCACTATGAAAATCGCCAGCGGAAGTCGCGCCATCACCATGATAGGCCATGACGACATTGTCCTCATTCTTCATCTTCATTGCCATCGCAACCCCAGTTGCAACAGGAAGGTGCGCCGCAATGGTGGATGCTATACTCACATAATTCGCGCTTTTGAACCCCCAGTGGTTCGGCATCTGGCGGCCGCGCATCAAATCCTTGGCATTTCCCATCAAGTGGTCAAAAAGTGTCCTGACGGGCACTCCTCTCAGTATTGCGACGCCCATGTCCCTGTAAGTTGGAAGCGTCCAGTCACTGTTTCTAAGAGCAAACGCACTACCGATCTGGGCAGCTTCCTGGCCGGAGCAAGGCACGTAGAACCCGATGCGCCCCTGTCTTTGAAGGTTCATGGACTTGATGTCAAAGAGCCTCGTGGTGAGCATTGACCTGTAGATGTGTTTTAGATCCTGCTCGGAAAGAGAGGGCTCTGAGGACTTGTCCAGTTTGCCGTCAGAGAGTATGACCTGCAGATACTCCTTAGGCGCTGATTGACTCAAAGATTCGGACCTGCCAATTACTTGAGAGGTCAGAGAAATGATTTAACCTTTTGCTCGAAGAATTCCTGATTTTCTAAGAATCGCGCAAGTTCGATATGGGATATTCGCTATTCCAAGTCTCTTCGTTTAAGAATGCACTCATTTCTGTTTCTTTTCTCTGAAGCGTACCGCTCGGACTGGCGGCCGTGAACAAATTGGCCGCGAAAAAAGGAAGAGGGAAAGAGCGGTAAAACTCTAACGGAGAAGAAATCGTTTTCCCAGGTCTCCCAAAATAACTACCGCGCATTCTTTGGCATCATTTGCAAACGAATCCACCGTGATCTCTGGATTCTCGGACTCCTCGAATGGTTCATCGACGCCAGGAACCTTGCCCAGCCCCTCGAGCCTCTTGCCTGTCGCAAGTCGCTTAAGCGCGTCCCTGTAGAGATTTGCCCTGATTGCGGGCTGGTTTTCTCTGCTGGCTTCTCTTTGCATGCATACCTCGACGGGGCACTTCACGTACACTTCGAGAAATGAGGCTCCGATCTCCTGACGGGCTAACTCGCGCCACACGATCTTGTGGCCCGTCCCGTCAAGTATTACATTGACCCCATTTTTTGACAAAAAACTCCCTATCAACACAAGCGCGCGGTAAGCCGCGTCACGCTCGGCGTCGGTGTATTGAGGGTTTGGAAATATCTTTGACCTGATCGCGTCCATCGACACGTACTCGAAGTTGAATTTCTGAGAGAGCAGCTCTTGCAGAACCATCTTCGCAATAGTCGACTTGCCGGAACCGGGCAGACCGTTGAACCAGATTACAGTTCCTTTCGCATGCGACAACGCCCCATAGCGATAGTTGTTCTCGGCGGTCAGAGGAGATCTCAGCACACTCGCGACTTTAGGAGGGAAAGGGCGCTCTCGTTGGCTCCTCCGATGAGGTTGAGCCTTGAATCGAAGCCGACTTCGATATCTTCAATGTCGCCCGCGTGCGGTGATAGTTCTGAAAACACGCACCCGGCCTCTCTTGCAATCAAGTAGCCGGCGGGCGAATCTATCGTTCTGGCACCACCGGGTTGCACAAAGATGAAACCATCCGCACTGCCCGCGGCCAAAAGGCAGAAACTGATCGCTGCGCTTCCGAGCAGCCTTGTCTTGTAAACGTAATCGTCTGAAAGTTTCGCAGCCAGCCCCTGAAAGTAGTTTGCATCGCCGCATTCGATAAGAAGAGTCTCAAAACGTCGGTACTGCGTTGTACGAGGAACTAGTCTTCGCTGGTTGTGGTGACTCCCCTTGCCCCGAACAGCGCTGAACTCATCCTGCGTCGGCACGCTCAGAACGAGACCAACATCCACATCCCTGAACAGCCTCTTGTCTCCTCGATTGATTTTTCTGCTCAAACCGAGCACTGACAAAGAAATTGAAAAGAGTGGAATCCCCCACTGTGCGTTGTGAGAGCCGTCCAGAGGATCGCACAGCACGATGGGCACGGCTCTATTCCCATTACCTGTGGCTCCTCTCTCGGTAGAAACTTCGCCCAGTTCCTCAGAGACAAAGATGTACGAGTCCTTGCCCAGATCTTCATTCAAAGAGCTGTGTATTGCGCTCTCGCCGGCCTCGTCTATCTTCAGCGTTAGGTCTCCGCCCGCACCGCGCCCGACAATTGCGGAGCGATTTCCATGGTCGTCATAATTTCTCAAGATAGCTTCCTTTCCAGCGCTAGCAGCTTTCCTAAGCAGAGCTATCCAGTCTCTGTTTGATGAATTGTCACTCAATGTAACCTGTGCCTATTCTGGAATTACTAATTCTTTTTCCGAAGAGCCCTAATTGTAACTTTCTTTGGCGAATTCGCAGCAGTGATTTTCCCGCTTTCAATCGCTCACTTTCCCAGTTTTTATCTTCCTTCCTCTTTTATTGTCACCCTATAGCTTTTCACGTGCGAAACCGCGTCTAGCTTTTGCGTGTCTATCGTTTTTGAAAGTAATCGTTCACTCTTGAAGGCTCGAACTTTGCAGAATCCAGTATGTTGTGAACAAAGTTGAAGATTTGCCTCCTAATCTCTGAAGATATCGATGGATACCAAAGAGGTGAGGCTATCACAAGCGCCCTGAAGGTGTAAAACAGGGGCATCGCTTCGAGGATTACGCCGTCATTCGTTCTCTGAAGGTAAGTATCAAGAAATCCTTGAAAGAGCTTTTCATAGGCGCCCTTGAGGCTTCCATATTTTCTCAGTGAATAGAAGATGTAGTTGATTGAGAGGGCGCAGACGTCGTCCGCGGGCTCTCCCCATTCTCCTCTGCTTCGGTCAAGCAATCTGAACGTGGTCGACCTTTCTGATGCGAAGAGTATGTTCCACGGGTGGAAATCACCGTGAACCTGTGAGAGTCTTGTGGATGCATACTTGCGCAGTCTCCATCTCTGGGCGACGCACTTTTTCTCGATCTCCTCAAGCTCGCCTGGATGCAGATACTCCTCTGTGCTGGAAGGATAGGTGTCGGCGAGCCCAAAGATGCACTCCCCGTGTCCGACAGTGTCTCGAATCTTTCTAAAGTAGAGCTGAGCATCTTCGGGCTTGGGATTCTTCTTTGAATGAATTCTAGACAGATAAGACGCGAGTGCTTGAGCTCTAGGGAGATCCCTCTCTTCGAGTTTTTCACTTGAAAATACTCTGTCGAGGTCCTTGTAGTACTCTACTCCTTCAATCTTACGGCGCAGAAGAAAGAACTCACCGCTCTTTCCGAGCGAGAGCATCGAAGAGTCCTTCTTGCTGAAAGCCCCAAAGTCCTCGACCCGACAGTGACGCGGGAGCGAATTCCAAGTATCGTAGGAGAGCACGATGTTGTCCACTCTGTCTGCCCTGTAATCGTGCCCAAACCCTCGCCCCATCCTGAGCGTCGAAATTATGGATTCCCTTCTGCTACTTCCGACCTCGTAAACCACTAGATAGGGGATCCCGTACCCAAGAGTCTTGATGCTCTGACCGCTCTGTTTGACTCGTCCTCCACTTTTCTTGCTACCGCCCTTCATCTCTGCATTCTTCGAATACTGATCAAGAGGGCCAAAGTAGTTAATGCGAATGTTCTTCTTTTGGAGCAAATCCTCTAGGTACTTCACGACCTGTCTCTCCGATGGAATCCTGAGCGGCATTTCAGGTGCGTATTCGTGGCGGCATTCTTTTGCTTTACTATCTAGCGCATTTGCATCGCAAAATGTCAGTAGGAAGGTAACCTGAAGCTCCTCTTTTTTTCCTTCTTTCCGCGCTATGTCGTTTCGAAGCGATTTAACGTATCGAGCCAGGATCTGCTCTTACTCTTCTCCGCTTGTTGTCATATCTTGCAACCAAGCTCTTCGACCAGGTGCTGACGTCATCGAAAACCTCTGGAAGCTCGAAGCCAAATCCATGATAGTTGAACTGTCGGCGAGCGGATTTCACAAGGATCTGCACCTCGTATCGTGACCTGGCCGCTTTCGTCGTCCCATGCTTTATGATGGCTCGCGCCTCCGTGATCTCAGGGTATGCCTTCCTCAAAAGGTTCACGACCCTTGTGAATTTCTCCCGTGTCGCCTCGGCCTCGAATGGATCTTCGGGCAATCCAACAATGTACATTGGGATGAAATCCCTGTTTCTCAAGTCAATTAGCATGCGCATAAAGTCACGGTAGGTGATGATTCCCTGAACCTCATCAAAACTCGTGATGACAGAGTAGTTCGACTTGCTCGATGACATGTTGCGGTATACTCTGTTCAGCGAGTCTGTTACGTCATTGGATACTATTTCGGGCTCTGCGAAATTTTCCACAGGGACGTCAAACATTGGCCCCCTCGAGTTGCCCATTACGGTCCTGTCAGCAGACGGAAGCATGTTGAAGACGATGGCAGACGATGTTATTACCCCGTTGAGCTTTCTGTCATTCAGAATCGGAAGCTGATCAATTCTCCTTCGGAGCATGATGCGTCTCGCCTTTGAGACTTCATCACGATGATCAACGCAAACAGGGTTGGGTGTCATGAGATTGTTTGTCCGCTCAGAGTTCTCAGTCTGCATCAGCTGCTCGACGATCCCGTCGCATGAAACTACTCCCTTTAGATTCCCCGATTCGTAAACTGGGAGCGACCTGATTCTATACTCAAACATGATGCTCGCAGCTTCGCTCACTGTGCTGTTTACTCCGAGCCTGGGCACGTACCTCATCATATTCGATATCCTCGTGGTGGTAATATTCTTGGCATTCAGAATATCCGTGAGCGTTATGATGGCAGTCCTCTCGCCTTCTTCGACCATAACCTCGTGCAAATTCGATTCCCTAATTTTGCCTATTCCTTTGGAAATGGAATCTGACGGCTCAAGGGTGATCGCCGAGGAGAGGAACTGCATGACCGGTAAGCCCCTCATCTTTTCAGGCTTCATTTCAAGTCGGTGATCAAGCACACCAATCCCATAAAGTTAGTGGAATTTCCCACATCAACTGCGATTTTTGCAGTGGAACAATTTTCTTCTATTGCCCTCGCCGCTTTATCTTAACTATCTCTCCCCCTTTCCATATCCGAGGATTCTGCATATCCTTTAGGCAAGAACGCCAAATTCAATCCTCTCGATTGGGGGTGGAGGCAAAGACTAATCAACAGTGCCAAGGTCATTTTTTGCCCAAATCAGGAAAAAAATGTTGCCTTGACAAACTCGGAAAGAAGTGCAAACCAAGTTTCACTTGGTGAAATGATGGAATTTGACCGTGAGCTATTCAATCTAGAGTGCGATCTTAACCCGCAGTCAATGTATAGCGCGGGGCTCGAAGCATACGCAGAGAGTGTGGATTCCGTCAAGCGAGAACGTGCAAGCTGCGATACAAAAAATCCAATCCATGATAGCAAGGTTCACTACCAAGGAGTCGCTCGCGAAAAAATGGCTGGAATCAGGCAGGACGGTTCTCGAACTTGACGAGCTAGGAAAGGACGCCGGTTTGATCACTGACACTTTTGTCGCCCATCTCGTAAAGGAAGGGGTCAACGAACCGCGATTTAAGATTCTCGCGGATCGATTGTGCGAGGTTATGGAAGCTGCGATTGAAAGGAGAACTGGCAAGAAATACTCTCCTCCAGCGATGATGCTCGCACAGTATCAGATAATAGGCGCGAGAGAAATACTTCAGCTCATAGCCTCCCAGAGCTCTGACCCGGAATTGAAGGAGAAGATAGAGAGGCTCCAGAAAAAAGTCGAGGAATTTGCTGAACGCTTCAAGGTCGAGGGATTTACCGATGGAGAGTTCACGGAGGCGATGGGCCTACTCAAGAAACACGGTAGCGCACTCGGGAGAGAAAGCTTCTATCCCAAGGCATTACGACATGGATTTGACTTCAAGGAGTGTCCCCTACAGCTTGAGAAGAATGCGCTCAAGTGGATCAGCGAAGACCTCCCAAAGCTCCGCAGGGCGAGCCGAAAGCACTCGAAGATCTTAAAGTGCGACCCCACTCCTGAGGCAGTCACTTCTGCACTCAAGTCAAAGTCCGACACAAAGCCAGAGCAGGCGCTGGAAACCGTTCTTAAGATTAGGTACATCGTGCAACCATTCGTCACAGAGAAGATGGTCAATATAAATCCCGAGTACGATGCCAAAGTGGTCGAGACCCCGCCCTATCTTTCTCCGATTATTCCGACGGGCGCCGCCCAGGGTTTTGACACTTTCACTGACCTACCCTTTACGAGGTTCTACCTCACCACAGATCCAAAAAGAGCGCCTGACTCAGGGTTCGCCGATCTCACAAATCTCCTAGTTCACGAAGAGTACGGTCACTGCGTTCACTTTAGCAATACAGCCAAGAAATTCGCTGCAAAGGCTAGCACTATAGAACTGCTCTCCTCGCTCCACGAAGGAGCTATTTCTGAGGGTCTTTCGTTTCAGAGAGAACTTGAGTTCCTCGACGCCCTGCGCTCACTGGACAAGAAGTTGCGACGGAAATATGCACCACTCACCAAATCCGAAAACGGCTACGTCGAGTTGACCAAGGAGTTTGGAGGATTTGACGCCACACTCCTGGAGTTGGAGTTCTCCACGTAGAAGCATAGAATAATCAGATATCTGCGAGTGGTGGGCGACGCGAGGATAAACAGCGGGAAGCAGAACCTGCCCGAGTTCCTCGAGTGGGCGGAAAAGAAGACGGGTCTCTCCCAGCGCACGGTGTTTGATCAAATCTTCCCAGCCCACGAGGGTGTCTTCCCTGCATATGCAGCATCTTACGCCGTGATTGGACAGGAAATAAAGAAGATGCAGCGGCCGATTAGAAACGATCCGGAAAAAATGGCCAAATTCAACGCCTATGCGTGTTCCATGGGATACCGTCCAAGGACCATTTTCGAGTCCAGGCTTAGGGCATACATCAAAACTCTCGCGGCAAATGGGAAGGCTAGCCGGCCTAGGAAGAGGGCGACGAGCAACAAGAAATCTGGTACAAGAGTAAGGGACACCGTTCAAAGCACTGAGAGGCTGCCTCCCCCATCAAACTTGAACATAAGTGATGAAGGCTCTGTGTAGCCGGCACAGCCAGAAATATGCTATTTGCGCCCGAGTAATTGTGTTTCGAGCTTTAAAGGTTCCTCTTATGGCTCGTTTTCGACAATTGTGGAGTTTTCAAGATCGTACCCGCCTAGAGACGGGTACGTAACAGAGCTAACTTGGTATTTAAAGCGAGAAACGGAGAAATTAGGGCAAAGCACACAGCCGTAAAGACATTCGCTAGAAAGAAGACCTTTTCAAGTGTAGGGGGCGGTTGAGCCACTTCCTGTTATCCCAGCTGACAAGGCTAATTGGAGAAATCTCCACGACGACCCTGTGCTCCTTTCCGAACTTTTCCTGCCAGCTTTTCGGAAACTTGTCTGTATCTCTGAGGTTATGGTATTTTTCTGCGAGCATTGAGAAAACGAGCTTTCTCAGGGGTTTGTCCGTATCTACAACCTTGGCTAGCCCCCGGATCATGACACCCCGAAGTTCCGTATACACGTCTCCGTCCTCTATCACGGCGGCGATCTGAGGTCTCTTCAAAATGTTGAAGATTTTTTTCTTGTAGGGCTGCGCCCTAAAGTAGATCTTGTTGTCCATGACAATATACCAGACAGGAGCCGCATGCGGAAAACCATCAGAGTCGAGCGTGCAGAGGATCATCTTGTAGTGCTCCTTCACGAAGGACCACGACTCTGATCTCGTCATTGGAAGATACTGAGTGCGTCGCCTTCTTCGTAAACGAAGTTGTTGCTGGCTGAGCCTGTTGTAGACCATGACAATCTTGCTCGCAGTAGGAAACGGAGAAGTTGCGGACAGTACTCGGCTCACATGAATATGAGCATTGCGATGTGGCTAAGCAAGGGAGTACGATGCACTCGTCCACAAAATCCAGGCGAGCAAGCATCCAGTCTCAAGACGGATAGAAAGAGGTCGAGATGATTCTACAGGAATGATATTCCTCATCCAACGATCTCACACAGAGCAAACCCACTCTGAGAAAGCAAGATATACGCGCCCTCGCGGCTCCTTTTCCTCAGACAACTGGCAAAGTGAGGCAGATGGCATGCTGAAGGAGGAGCGGGAAGAAACTCGGGAGCGTTCCGCAGAAAATTCAGCTCTCGAGTGCGTCGAAGATTACGAGAGAGAGGCCAAGAAGAATCTAACCCCTAGCCTGATAAATTACATCTATTCTGGCACAGAATCGCAGTCCACACTCGAGAGAAACGCGAAGGTATTTTCCAAGTATCTACTTAGGCGTAGAGTCCTTCAAGGAGTAGAGAACGTCGACCTACAAGCATCCTACTTTGGTGGAAAGATAAAGAGTGAACTCCCCTTTTTCCCCGGCCCGGTGAATGTCTCGCCGCTATATCCCAACGCGGTGCTTGACGAAATCAGAGTCGCGGAAAAGTACTCGATTCCTCTCTTCATATCTCACATCTCGTTCCCCGATCCACTTGACCTGGAAAAACTTCCAAAGCTCGTCTCAAATCCCTCCTCAGGCTTGATCTGGCAAATCTATCTCCAAAGCAACAACGCAGAATTGTGCTTCAAACAGGCGCGCCTTGCCGAGTCTTGGGGCTACCGTGCGCTTACACTTACAGTCGACGGAGAGCTCAACGTGAAGCTGCACAACGCGACTCCGCCGGAACTTTCGAGCAACCAATTCATAAGGGTCACACCAAGGGAGATCAAGAAGCTTTGCAGCACTACCAACCTTCCAGTGATTATAAAGGGAGTCATGACAGGCGAAGATGCGGAGGTTGCAATCGAATCTGGCGCAGATGGAGTGGTCGTCTCAAATCACGGAGGACGCATGCTCGATCGGGGACAGGCTACACTTGACGTTCTCCCTGAAATTGTCAAGCGCCTAAAATCTAAGAAGCGGACGAGGGGTGCCGAGATCTTCTTTGACGGAGGCATAAGGAGAGGAACTGATATTTTGATTGCGCTCGCGCTCGGCGCAAGAGGGTGCCTCCTCGGGAGAGCAGTTCTCTGGTCCCTCGTGGTCGATAGACAGAGAGGCGTGGAGAATGTGATGAGGATCCTGGAAGGCGAATTGAGAAGGGCGTCCATACTGTGCGGACTGTCGAAGCTGACTGATGCAAAGCCATCGATCGTTAGAGAGAACACGCGGGGCTAGCGTCAGTCTAAATCCGCTTTTAGGTGCTCTCGCTTATCTTTGTCTTTGAAGCCATACCGATAATCGTGTTAGTGTCGGTCACAAACTTTACTCCTTCGATCTTTGCGATTGCCGAATTGAACACGTTGTCATAGTCTGCCTCGAGGAAAAGTCGCTTGACCTGAACGACGACAAGAACATCATACTCGCCGGTAATCATGTGCGTTTCGATAACCTCGTCCATTTTCAGCAACTCCTCCATGACTGCTTTTTCCTTCATAGGCTCTGTCTGTACTAGTACGAAGGCGCGCGTATACTGTCTCATCGGTTTTGCTTCTTGCAGGAACATAATTACATCAAATGACTCCTTTACAACAAAAAATTATCGGGGGCCGCCCATTGGATCTTAGGGGTGGATACAAATCAAATCGGCCGAAGAACTGCTCTTAAAACAGTTTGCCCCTCAACATCGAGTGGAGCGAATCACAGAGGGAAAATCATGATGCAAGTCCAGCAGAAGTTACGAAGATTTGTCCACGAGGCTCAAGAGGTCATTTTGCATGACGGGACAACAAGAAAAATCAAAAATGTTGCCGTTTGGTCCACAGTCAGCTACTGTGCGTTTGAACTATTGACTGCCCCGTTTACTTAACGACCGATCGGCCTAAGGCCGAGTGCCCGCTCTCCTTTCTTTGTGACCAACATTGGAAAGAGAACGAACACCGTTCGAAATCATGTACTACGCTGTATATCTG